>FSXQ01000957.1_pt1 | contig 11975 bp, 17 predicted proteins | sample 1638011 | NCBI WGS metagenome assembly FSXQ01 (sample SAMEA3914789, study PRJEB12502) | metagenome | biome: forest; material: soil | place: Canada | collected 2011-07-03 | depth 0.3 m | reverse complement strand
CAGCGCGGCCAGGCGCGCGTCGCGCTCGTCGTCGGGCAGGTCGAGCAGTTCGTCCAGCAGCGGCGACAGCTTGCCCCAGGTCTCCTTCCCAACGGACATCAGGATGTCTCCGTGCTACGTGCGCCGCTCATGACTTCAACGCTGAAGAAAGGAACAGCCGTGCCTTCTGCCAGTCGCGCTGCACGGTGCGTTCGGTGACGCCCAGGATCGCCGCGATCTCGGCTTCGGACAGGCCGCCGAAGTAGCGCAATTCAACCACGTCGTACAGGCGGCGATCGGCGACGGCGAGCTGCTGCATCGCTTCGTCGACCCGCAGGATCTCGCCGTCGCGTTCGCCCAGCGAGTCGCCGATCGCGGTGTTGAGCGTGACATGCTGCACATCGCCACCGTGCTTGGCGGCCTGGCGCGCGCGCACGAAGTCGACCACCACGGAATGCATCACGCGTGCCGCATACCCCATGAAGTGTTGCTTGTCGGCGAAGACGGCCTCGCTGGCGCCCTGGAAGCGCAGCCAGCTCTCGTGCACCAGGGCGGTGGTGTCCAGCATCGTCACGTTGCCGGAACGGCTCATGCGGCTGTGCGCGAGACGCTGAAGGTCGGCGTAGAGCAGGGCGAACGCCTGGTCGGCCGCCCCGCGGTCACCCTCGGCGGCAGCCTTCAGCAAGGAGGTGATATCGGACATCTGCTTTTACGTTTCGGGCCGGTCAGCCCGCATGCCCCGACTCTAACGCGCCGTTACACATTTTTTCAACTCGCCATGTCGGGTTGGTCGATCGCTTTGCGTTTTATTCAACGAGGGGCAGTGTTTCGGGAGGAAAGGGAGGCCGGAGGGCCACTCGGGATGCCGCCCCTCACCGTTCCTGCGCGCCGCCGTCATCGGCCGTCGAGACACCTGAAAACCGCGAGGAGCCGCCCGTGATGTCGCCTACCCGACCCGAACGCGAGGAAGATTGCAGCCACCCCGGACCGCAGGATCAGGCCCCGGTGCCGCGCACGACGCCGGTGTCAGGAGTGGCGGAGGTGCAGGCGCGGCTCGAGCTGCACCTGTCGCAATGCCGGCGCCGCCGCGGCGTGCTCGCGCTGCTTTGCGTCAGCGTCGACGAGGTGCTGCGCGCCGGCGGCGAGGTCAGCGCCAACATGGAGCAGCGGGTACGGCAGGAGGTATCGAACCGCATCGGCAACGCCGTGCGCGGCAGCGACGCGATCCTGCGCGAGAGCGATCGCGACACCTGCGTCGTGATGCCCGGTGCCGACACGCGGGTCGCCGAGCGCGTCGGGCGGCGCCTCGAGCGCCTGGTCAGCGGCGACTACCGCGTCGCGGGCGAGCTGCTGCAGGTGGCCGTGCGCATCGGAGCCGCCGCGCATCCGGACGACGGGCTGAGCGCGGCGGAACTCCTGCGCAAGGCCGGCGACCGCGATTGATCAGGACGTGACGCCGTCCGGCGCGTCGAACACGACCACGCCGGGCAGGCTGCCGCCGGCGCCGTACGCGCGCATCACCTTGGCGATGACGACGCGATAGCCCGCCAGCCAGTTCGACTGCGCCGCCTTGGCCTGCAGGTGCGTCGGGTGCGACATCAGCGCCTGCAGCGCGTCCAGCGACGACCAGTAGTAGACGTTGGACACCACGCCCGTAGCCGCGTTCTCCCACGACTCTTCGCCCAGATACCCCGGCAGGTTCTTCGCCGCGGCGGCGATCTGCTGGTCGAGGCGATGGAAGTCGTCGTCGAACTGCTTCTTCGCGAAGATGAAGGTGGAGGAATAGATCACGTCGTCTCGCGCTTGAATCGTCGGGTTGCGCAGGATAGCGCGGCGGCGCCGGGTGCGAGCCTTCCGTGAGACGGCTGCCGCCGGCTCAGCGCGGCGGTCGGCTGACGATCCCGCGCAGCGAGCCCTCGAAGAACGGCTTCCCGCGCCACGCGCCGTGGCGGCGATCCCATTGCCCGGACGCGAGGTCGGCGCCGAGGCGCGCGACGATGCGCGCCTGCACGTCGTCGGGCACGAAGCTCCAGGCCGACTGCGAGCGCCGCACCGCCGGATCGAGGAAGGCCTCGGGGCGAGCATAGAACGCCTCGGAGAAGCCGTCGACGCAGTCGTTCGGGATGGGCAGCGCGTGCACCTCGCAGGTGCCACCCAGGCCTTCGACGAGCGTGGCGATGCTCGGGAAGCGGCGGCGTTCGACGGCCAGCATCTCCGGCGCATAGTCGGCCAGCCAGTAGCGGTCGAGGGCGTCGCCGTCGAAGGTGAGGATGACGATGGTTCCGCGCGTCACGCGGCGCAGTTCCCGCAGGCCCTTGGCGAGATCGGGCCACTGGTGCACGGTGACCAGCGCCATCGCCGCGTCGAACGACTGGTCGTCCAGCGGCAGCTTCTCGGCGACGGCGTCGACCGCGGGCGCCAGGTGCGGCGGGCGTTGCGCGCGCATCGCGGCCGAGGGCTCGATCGCCAGCACGAGGCGATCGGTGGGTTCGTAGGAGCCGGCGCCCGCGCCGACGTTGAGGATCGTGCGCGCGTCGCCGAGCGCGGCGTGCACCCAGGCGGCGAGCCGCGGGTCGGTGCGGCGCTGGCGGCCGTAGCCGTGGCCGTGGGCGGCGTAGTCGACGTCGCCGGCGATGGGGGAAGCGTTCAGCAAGACAGGTCCTCCTTGAAAAGGGACAGGGCGTCGTCGGGCAGGCTCAGTGCCAGCGTGCCCCCGCGCAGCGTCAACAGCGTGCCGTTGGCGAAGTGCAAGGCCAGTTCGAGCCGGCCGGCCAGCGTGCCGGGCAGATCGGGTCGTGGGATGTAGCGGTCGTCGTTGCGTAGCCGGCCCTCGGCGAGCCGGCCGAACGCGTGCGGCGCGTCGCCGGCCTGCGTGGCCTCGGACAGCGCCAGCACGACGCCCGGCAGCCAGCCGCGCGCGCCGTCGGCGGCGCGCACCGACGCGGCCGCGAACCGCACGCGCGCGACGCCGTCTTCCAGCGTCACGTCGCGCACCTCGGAGTCGTGGAATTCGAGGGCGAAGCGCATGCGGCCGATTCTGCCCGAGGCGATTCCGAGAAATTTTTCGCGTCGCGGGAATGAACCGTCGCGCCGCCCGCGCCGTTCCACCGGACTTCCATGTCGTGCGACTGTCCGATGTATTCTGCGGCGACGGACACGAAGGCATGAACGGCCATCTCGTCGTCCAGGCCTGACGCGCGCCTCGTGCCGACACATTGCGTCGATACGCTGCGACGTCTCGAATTCATTCACGGGGTCTGACATGCACGACGAGGTCCAGGCGCGCTTCGCCGCTTCGGTCTTGCCGCACCTGGATGCGGCCTACAACCTCGCGCGCTGGCTGGTGCGGGACGCGCACGACGCGCAGGACGTCGTGCAGGACGCGCTCGTGCGCGCGCTGCGCCACTTCGACGGCTTTCGCGGCGGCGATCCGCGGCCGTGGCTGATGGCCATCGTGCGCAACGCCGCGTTCGCGTGGCTGGGCGCGCGCCGGCCCAACGAGATCGAGGTGCCCGACGACGAGCTCGACGCCGCGCTGGCCGACGGCGCGCCGCCCGGCGACCCCGAGTCGCTGGCGATCGGCCGCGCCGAGCGGCGCGAGATCGACGCGGCGATCGCGGCGCTGCCGATCGCCTTCCGCGAGGCCGTCGTGCTGCGCGAACTCGAGGAGCTGTCCTACCGCGACATCGCGCGCATCACCGACGTGCCGATCGGCACTGTGATGTCGCGTCTCTCGCGTGCCCGCCACCTGTTGGCCGTCGCGTTGCGACCCGAAGCCACGAGGAGCCTGGCATGAATGACGACGATCTCTGGCTGGACGCGTTGCTCGACGACGAACTCGACGCGTCGGCGAGCCTCGCGCTGCAACGCCGCCTGGCCGCCGAGCCCCCGCTGCAACGGCGCCTCGACGAACGGCGCGCGCTGCGCGACGCGGTGCGCGCGCAGGCCACGCGCCACGCCGCGCCCGACGCGCTGCGCGCGAACCTGGAGGCGATGCTGGCGTCGTCCACGCGTGCGACCGCGGGCGCGGGCGTCACGCGCGGGCGCGTGCCGCGGCGCAACGCGCTGCCGTGGGCGACCGGACTCGGCGGCGCGCTGGTCGCGACGCTGTGCACGCTGGCGATGGTCGACCCCGGCGCGCTGGGCTGGCATCGCACGGAGGCGCTGACGTCGCAGCAGACGGCCGAGGCCTCCGAGGCGGTCAGCGCGCACACGCGGGCGCTGCTGGTCGATCATCCGATCGAGGTCGCGAGCTCCGACCAGCACACGGTGCGGCCGTGGCTGTCGGCGCGGCTGAACTTCGTGCCGCCGGTGGTCGACCTCGTTGCGCAGGGCTTCCCGCTGGTCGGCGCGCGGCGCGACGTGTTGTCCGGCGAGACGGCCGCGGCCCTGGTGTATCGCCACGGCGCGCACGTGATCTCGGTCTTCGTGCGGCCGGCCGAGACCGGCGCGGTGCCGGGCACCGAGGCGACGAGGAACGTGCGCGGCTTCAACGTGATCGAGCGCACGCAGGGCGGATTGGCGTTCTGCTTCGTCTCCGACGTCAACCCGGCGGACCTGCGGGCGCTGGCCGACCTGGTGACGCCGCTCGCGGGCAAGTAGCCGCGCGTCAGAGGTTTTCGTGGTGCCCGCGCGCGCCGCGCTTCCAGTACGCGGCGGCGCGGATCGCCTCGCCCGGGTGGCCCTTGACGTCCACCAGCTCGCGGCGCAGCGCCGCCATGCACGCCGCCTCGCCGGCGCACCAGGCGTAGCCGTCGCCCTCCGGCAGGGCCAGCGCGCGCACGGCGGCGAGCAGTTCGTCGTCGGTCGCGACCCATGTCAGAGAGACGTTCGCGTCGGTCTTGAACTCGCGGCGATCGGCGCTGTCGGCCGACTGCAGGATCACGATCGCCTTCGCATCAGCCGGCAGTTCCTCGAGGCGGCGCGCGACGGCGGGGAACGCCGTCTCGTCGCCGACCAGCAGGTGCCAGTCGTAGTCCAGCGGCACGATCAGCGAGCCCTTCGGGCCGCCGATGTCCAGCGTGTCGCCGGCCTGCGCGCGCGCGGCCCACTCGGCGGCCGGGCCTTCGCCGTGCAGCGCGAACTCGATCACCAGTTCGCGCGCGGCGTTGTCGAAGCTGCGCGGCGTGTAGTCGCGGCGCGCGGGCTCGCCTCCGCCGGCGGGCTCGACGAACACCTTGATGTGGTCGTCGAACGCGGCGCTGACGAAGTCGCCCAGCGAATCGTCGGTGAAGGTGATGCGGCGGAAATGCGGCGTCGGCGTCTCGACGGCCTTCACCGTGAGGTTGCGGCGCTTGAGTTCGTGGCGGACGCGTTCGACGCGGCGCAGGGTGGTGGTGCTCATGGGCGGTTCTCCGGAAACCGCCGCGGGATGCGTCCGGTCTCGAAATGGTTGACAATGTCACCAATCATGCGTAAACAAGTAGACAATGTCAACCATGTGGGCTCTGTGTCCGCGCCGTCGGCCCAGGCCCTGGCGGCGGACGCGGTGATCGAGCTCGTCCATGTGGTGATGCACCAGTTCCGCTCGCGCCAGTTCCAGGCGTTGCGCGACGGCGCGCACGACATCACGCACATGGAAAGCAAGGTGCTGGGCTTCTTTTCACGCCATCCGGGCGCGACGCTCAGCGACCTCGTCGCGCACAGCGGCCGCGACAAGGCGCAGCTCGCCAAGCTGGTGAAGAGCCTGCGCGAACGCGGGCTGCTGGTCGCCGAATCCGACGCCGAAGATCGGCGCAGCGTGCAGCTGCGCCTCAGCGCGGCGGGCGTCGCGGTGCAGCGCGCCATGCACGCCGAAGGCCGCGTGCTCAACGCGCAGGCCTTGGACGGCCTCAGCGCGCAGGAGCAGGCCCAGCTCGTCGACCTGCTGGGGCGCGTGAAGGCGAATCTCGACGCTCAGGGGTGACGCCGCGGGCGTCGCGAGGCGACCTGTGGAAAGAAACACACCACGGCCCACAGGGGCTTGCATTGGCCGCTGGATATCGTAGACTGTTCATTCATACAGTATCCAAAGTGGTTCCGTCTCTCGCGCTCGCCATGGATCCTCGGCACTCTCTCAATCTCCTGCCCGGTCCTGGCGAACGCGAGGCCTCTGGCGATGCGTGGGCGTGATGGCACGCCTGTTCGGATCGCCCGGCGCGCTCTACGCGCTGACGCTGCTGCTGTCGCTGGTGTTCGCTTTCTGGATCGTGTGGGCGCGCGAGTGCCCGTGAAGGAGTCGTGATGTCGATGTGGCTGTCCAACCAATCCCTGAGCCTGGCCGTGATCGCCGTGACCGGCTGGCGTGCGATGCACCTGCGGGCCGCCGCGCTGGCCCATCCGTCCACGCTGCGTCGCGCGCAGACGCAGTTCGTGCGGCTGATCACGGTGGTCGCCGGCCATTGAGCGGCGCTTTCGGGGGCGCTGGGCACCCCGATCCTGCGTGGGCGGCCAAAGCGCACGACAATCGCGCCTTCTGAAATGCAAGGCGCACATCTGATGACCGACTGGAACGGCTGGCTTGAACTCGTGGCGGAGGAGGCCCTGGTGGCCGTCGCCTTTCTCGTCGTGTTCGAGGGCTGCCGGCGCCTGGTTCGCGACGGCTTCTCGCGCCGCGCCGCGCTGATGGTGGCGATCGGGCTGATCCTGCCGGTCGCGGACGCGTGGCAGAGTGTCCGCGTCATCCAGCAGGTGGGCGCGTTGCGGGCCGACAAGCTGGCCGCGGTCGCGCTGCACGGACGCGAACCGGCCGGCGGCTGGGAGAAGGCGGCCTCGTCGCCGGAGGCGCGCAGCGCGCTGAGCCTGCAGGCCGCGACGGTCGCCTACATGTTCGAAGGCGTGCGCACCGACGTTCTCGACGCGCAAGGCACTCGCGTTCCGTTCGCGCCATCGGCAGACCAGGAACGCGGGCGCGAGCAGTTCGTGCGCGACGAGAAGGGCGCCGAAGTGTCCGCGCGCTCCTCCTTCGACCACGGCATCCGGCTGTTCGTGGCGGCCGTCATCTTCATGCTGGTCGGTCTCATCGTCGGATGGCGCCAGCGCGGTCGCGCGTGAGCGCGTGACGCGCGCGCGGCGCCGTTCAGCCGTCCTTCAATGCGTCGGCGTGGAAGCGCAGGTGATCCTCGATGAAGCTGGCGATGAAGAAGTAGCCGTGGTCGTAGCCGGCATGCCGGCGCAGCGTCAGCGACTGCCCCGCCGCGCGGCACGCGGCCTCGAAGCGATCGACATGCAACTGCTCGGCGAGGAACTTGTCCGCCAGCCCTTGGTCGACCAGCAGCGCCGGCGCGCGCGCGCCTGACCGCACCAGCTCGGTGGCGTCGTGCGCGGCCCAGGCCGCGCGGTCGTCGCCGAGGTAGTTCGTGAACGCCTTGACGCCCCACGGACATTGCATGGGCGCCGCCACCGGCGCGAATGCCGACACGCTGCCGTACGCGCCCGGATGGCGCAGCGCCAGCGTCAGCGCGCCGTGGCCGCCCATCGAATGGCCGAACAGCCCCAGCCGCTCGCGCCGCCACGGGAAACGCCCCGCGAGCAGCTCGGGCAGCTCGCGCGTGACGTAGCTTTCCATGCGCCAGCGCTCGGCCCACGGCGCCTGGGTCGCGTCGAGATAGAAGCCCGCGCCGTTGCCGAAGTCCCAGTTGGCGTCGGCGCCGGCGACGCCCGTGTCGCGCGGGCTGGTGTCGGGCGTCACCAGCATCAGGCCCAGCTCCGCCGCCGCGCGTTGCGCGCCGGCCTTGATCGCGAAGGTCTCCTCGGTGCACGTCAATCCGGCCAGCCAGATCAGCGCCGGCACGCGCGCGCCGGCGATCGCCCGCGGCGGCATGAAGACGCCGAACTTCATGGGCAGGCCGATCTCGCTGGACGCGTGCCGGTAGAAGCCCTGCCGGCCGCCGAAGCACGCGTGTTCGGACAGGGTCTCGATGTCGGCCATCTCAGTACACGACCACCGAGCGGATCGACTCGCCGCGCTCCATCAGCTCGAAGCCGTGGTTGATGTCCTCCAGCTTGAGCGTGTGCGTGATCAGCGGGTCGATGGAGATCTTTCCGTCCATGTACCAGTCGACGATCTTCGGGACGTCGGTGCGGCCGCGTGCGCCGCCGAAGGCCGAGCCCTTCCACTCGCGGCCGGTCACCAGCTGGAACGGCCGCGTGGAGATCTCCTGGCCCGCGCCGGCCACGCCGATGATCACGCTCTGGCCCCAGCCCTTGTGGCAGCATTCGAGCGCCTGGCGCATCGTGGTGGTGTTGCCGATGCACTCGAAGCTGTAGTCGGCGCCGCCGTCGGTGAGCTGCACGATCGCGTCGACGACGTCGGGCACGTCCTTCGGGTTGATGAAGTGCGTCATGCCGAACTGGCGCGCCATCGCCTCGCGCGCCGGGTTGATGTCGATGCCGATGATCCTGTTGGCGCCGACCATCTTGGCGCCCTGGATCACGTTCAGCCCGATGCCGCCGAGGCCGAACACGACCACGTTGGCGCCCGGCTCCACCTTGGCCGTGAACAGCACCGCACCGACGCCGGTCGTGACGCCGCAGCCGATGTAGCAGACCTTGTCGAACGGCGCGTCGCGGCGGATCTTCGCCAGCGCGATCTCGGGCACGACGATGTAGTTGCTGAACGTGGACGTGCCCATGTAGTGCAGGATGGGCTGGCCGTCCAGCGAGAAGCGGCTGGTCGCGTCGGGCATCAGTCCGCGGCCCTGCGTCGAGCGGATCTGCTGGCACAGGTTGGTCTTGCGCGACAGGCAGAACTTGCACTGCCGGCATTCCGGCGTGTACAGCGGGATCACGTGGTCGTCGCGCCGCAGCGTCGTCACGCCCGGGCCGACGTCCACCACGACGCCCGCGCCCTCGTGGCCGAGGATGGCCGGAAACAGTCCCTCGGGATCGGCGCCCGACAGCGTGAACTGGTCGGTGTGGCAGATGCCGGTGGCCTTCACCTCGACCAGCACCTCGCCGGCCTTCGGGCCCTCCAGGTCGACGGTCTCGATGCTGAGCGGGGCGCCGGCCTTCCAGGCAACGGCTGCGCGGGTTTTCATGGACATTCCTCCAGGTGGCCGCGACGCGGCGAGGGATCGGTAGACTCGTCGCGACGACAGGCCACCAACCGAGCGCGCAGGGTAAACCAAGTCATGAACATCCGCAGACTGTCGGCTTCCGATGCCGCCGCCTTCCAGGCCTTGCGCCTGGCCGCGCTGCTCGACACGCCAGAGGCCTTCGCCACCAGCCACGTCGAGGAGAAGGACCTGCCGCTCGCGGCGTTCGAGGCGCGCCTGGCCGAGCGGCCGGGCCATGCCGTCTTCGGCGCGTTCGACGGAGACACGCTGGTGGGTATCACCGGCCTGAAGCGCGAGGCCTTGCTGCAGACGGCCCACAAGGGCCACATCTGGGGCATGTACGTGGCCGGCGCGGCGCGCGGCCACGGCGTCGCGCGCGAGCTCATGCTGGCGGCGCTGGCGCACGCGCGCGCGACGCCGGGCATCGCGAAGGTGACGCTCAGCGTCGATGCCGCGAACGTGGCGGCGATCGCGCTGTACGAGTCGCTGGGCTTTCTCGTGTTCTCGCGCGAGCAGGACGCGACCCGTCTTGCCGGCGCGTCGCGCGACGAATTGCAGATGCACCTGCGCTTCGCGCCGGCCCCCTAGGATCGCGGGCGTGGCATGCCCGGTCGGCGCGGCGCCACCCCTAGCTTGCCGGCCTCAGTCGATTGACGCCGACAGGCCCAGCTCCGACGATCCTCCTCCATTGCGCCCACGCTTCGCTGCGGCGCGGCATCCCAGGAGGATCCATGCACAAGACTCTACGCGCGGCCACGCTGGCGCTCGGAACATGCGCGCTCGCGGGCCTCTCTGCGAACGCGAGCGCCGCCTACACCTTCAGCAACGACAACGCCGCCGCCGACGGCAGCATCTCCGGCACCTATCCCCAGTTCACGATCACCGGTTCGGACAACGGCACGGGCGGGAACACCTCGTTCTACACCCAGACCTTTGCCTCCTCGGAGGTCGTCAGCTTCACCTGGCAATACGCCTCGTTGGACAGCAGCGGCCTGGGCACCTACGACCCCGCCGGCTGGGTGGTGACCCACGACGGGACGAGCGTCGAGACGCAGCTGTCCATCGATGCCGACACCTCCAGCAGCGGCACGACCTCGGTGACGGTCGCCGCGGGCGACACGTTCGGCTTCTATGTCTACACGATCGACTCGATGTACGGTCCCGGCATGCTGGCCATCAACGAGGATCTGGTGTTGCCGCCGCCGCCTCCCCCGCCGCCACCGCCGCCGGCCATCCCCGAGCCGCAGAACGCGGCGCTGATGATGGCGGGCCTCGCGGCCCTCTTCGCGGCGGTGCGGCGGCGCAAGAGCGACTGAATGTCGCGCAAGGCGGCCCTCGTCGGCCGCTTCTTGCGCGAGGCCGAGGCGCTGGCGGCGTCGCTGCGCCGGCGTGATCCAATCGGCGCCATGGGCAACTTCCATGGCTCGGGCCGCGACGGCGAACGCCTCAACGTGCTGTTCGTCTGCAGCCGCAACCAGTGGCGCAGTCCCACCGGCGAACAGGTGTGGCGACGCCACCCGCGCGTGAACGCGCGCTCCGCGGGCACCAGCGCGGGCGCGCGGCGCGTCGTGTCGGCGGCCGACCTCGCGTGGGCCGACGTCGTCCTCGTGATGGAGGACAAGCACCGCTCGCGCCTCCTCGCCGAATACCGGCAACTGCTGCAGCACAAGCCGCTGCACGTGCTCGACATCCCCGACGACTACAAGTACATGGATCCGGAACTGGTCGAGTTGCTGGGCGATCCCGTCGCCGACCTGCTGGGCATAGCGCGATGAATCCCGGCGTCGATGCTGGCGCCCTGTCGCTGGGCTGGCGCACCGAGCTCATCTTCGCCCGCTTCGACGGCCAGGCGAGCAACCGCGGCAACCACTGGCGCGTGCTCACGCCGTCCAACCCGACGTTCTGGTGGGGCAACTTCCTGCTGTTCCAGCACGCGCCCGGGCCCGGCGATCTCGAACGCTGGATGGCGTTGTTCGACGTGGAGATCGCCGCGCCGCAGCCGGCCTGCCGCCACCGCGCGTTCGGCGTCGACGTACGCGAGCGCCTGGCGCTGCCGCCCGAGTTCGCCGCCGCCGGCTTCGCGCTGAACGAGGCGACCGTGCTGACGCTGGCGCGCGATCAGCTGCTCGCGCCGCGCAAGCCGCCGGAAGGCTTCGAGTTCCGCGTGCTGGAGCTGCCGCGCGACAGCGCCGCCGTCGTCGACAAGCAGGTCGTCGTCGACCAGGGGCGCTACGAGCCCGTCGGCTACCGGCTGTTCGCGGAGCGGCAGATGGCACGCTACGCGGCGATGCAGCGCGCCGGCCTGGGGCATTGGTTCGGACTGATCGCGACGGTCGACGGCCAACCCGCGCTGGTCGCGTCCTGCGGCCTGTTCCGCGACCCGGTGCGCGGCGACGGCCTCGGCCGCTTCCAGGTCGTGTCCACGCATCCGGCCTGGCGCCGGCGCGGGCTGTGCACCGCGCTGGTCCACGCCGCCTGCCGCCGCGGCTTCGAGGCGATGGACCTGCGCACGCTGGTGATGATGGCCGATCCGGCGGACGTCGCGATCGGCATCTACGAGTCGCTGGGCTTCCGGCGCGGCGTCAGCACCTGGCAGTTCGAGCGTGCGCCGCGCTGATCAGGCCGGACGCTTCGGGATGTCGAGCCCGCGTTCGACGGCTGGCCGTGCCAGGAACGCCGCCAGCACGCGCTTGACGTTGGCGAAGTCGTCGAAGCCCACCAGGTCTCCGGCCCCGTAGAAGCCGACCAGGTTCCTGACCCACGGGAAGCTGGCGATGTCGGCGATGGTGTAGTCGTCGCCCATGATCCATTGGCGGTCGGCCAGGTGCTTGTCGAGGACCGCCAGCAGCCGGCGCGATTCGCCGACGTAGCGGTCGCGCGGACGCTTGTCCTCGTAGTCCTTGCCGGCGAACTTGTTGAAGAAGCCCAGCTGGCCGAACATCGGGCCGATGCCGCCCATCT
>FSXQ01004508.1_pt1 | contig 11988 bp, 15 predicted proteins | sample 1638011 | NCBI WGS metagenome assembly FSXQ01 (sample SAMEA3914789, study PRJEB12502) | metagenome | biome: forest; material: soil | place: Canada | collected 2011-07-03 | depth 0.3 m | reverse complement strand
TGCGGCTCGACCTGCGCCTGCATCATCGCCATGCGCGCCTCGAGCACCTGGCGGCGCAGCGACTCGGCCTCGGCCGTCTCGGTGGCGGCGGCGGCCTTCACTTCCGCCTGCATCTTGCCCTTGTAGGTGATCTTGATGAGCATCGAGCCCAGGATCCACCACACCGCCAGCATCGGCAGGTTGCCGTAGTGCACCGTGTGCTCGCGCATCTTGGTGCTGCTGCCGTCGCCGGACTGCTCGTCGTTGTCGTCGCCGTTGCCGTCGTCGTCCTTGGCGGCGGCCGCGGCGTCCTTGGCTTCCTGTGCGGCGTCCTTGACGTCCTGGGCAGCCTGGCGCTTGGCCTCGTCGGCTTCCTTGAGCGAGTCGACGATGGCCGACTTGGCCTCGTCGACCGCGTCCTTCACCTCGCCGGCCGTGGCGTGGTCGGGCACGTTGATGCGGATGTGCTGGCCGCCCACCACCATGTCGACGGCGGGTTCCGCGGCGGCGGCGGCCGAGGCGGCAGCGGCGGCGTCGGAGGCGGCCTTGGCGGCCACGCCGGCCGCGGCGTTGCCGGCCAGCTTCTCGGCGCGCGCCTGTTCGGCGGCGGCCTTGGCGCCGATGGACACGGCCAGCGCGGCGTCGCGCTGGGCGACGGCGGCGTAGCGGGCGGACTCGGCGCGATCCTTGGCCGACACGGCGGACGCCGCGGCGGCGGTGGCGGGGGCGCTGGCCTGCGAGGCGGCCGGGGCCGCGCCGTCGGCGCCGTCGTCGGTGGAGATGTGGATGCCGTTGCCGGTGAACGTGATGTTCACGCCCTTGTTCTTCGTCGAGCGCTTGTCGGTGTCGACGATGATGCCCGGCAGCTGGATGTCGACGTGCTTGGTGCCCTGGGCGTCCGTGCTCGACTTGATGGCGGGCTTTTCGGACTTCTCGGGTTGTTCGGGACGTTCGGGGCGTTCAGGCCTTTCCGGCTGCTCGACGCGCTCGGCGCGTTCGGCGCTCGACTGGGCGGCGGCCGGGGCCTTCGGCGCGACCATCGGCGCGGGTGGCGTGGGCGTGTGCGCCTTGTGGCGGTGCGCCGACTCCACGATGGTCTCGTAGTAGGTCATGCTGAACGGCGGCAGCTTCTGGATCAGCCCGGTGGCGATGATCAGCAACAGCGCGTACCAGCCGAAGCGCCACCAACTCAGTGAGACCAGCCAGGTCGCGTAGCGGTGGTACAGGCGCACCGTGGTTTCGCTGACCTGGGTCCAGCGTTCCTGCGCGTTCTTCGAGTTGTACGAGGGGGTGGCCATGACTTTGTGTGCCCAACGAAATTCTTGTCGATGGTTGCACTCTACGTGGGCGCCCGGCCGCTGTCAGGCCGGCGCGATTGGCGTCGCGTTTCGGGGGACAGGCTGCACCCGGGGCGGACGGACCGGGGCCAGAATGGGCGCCTCGGCCCGGCCGGCCCCGTCGCCGGCCGCGCCCGACCAGGAGGATTCCGTGCAAATCGACCCCGCCGGCCCCGGCGATGCCGCCGCGCTGCTGGCCCTGCGCAACCACTACATCGCGCACTCGTTCGCCACCTTCGACGAGGCGCCGCTGGCGCTGGCCGACGTCCAGGCCTGGATCGCCGGCTTCCGCGCCGACGGCCCGCATCGGCTGCTGGTGGCCCGCGACGGCGCGCGGCTGCTGGGCTGGTGCAGCAGCCAGGCCTACCGCGCCCATCCGGCGTTCGCCCGGACGATCGAGACCAGCGTCTACGTGGCGCCCGACGCCGGCCGCCGCGGCGTGGGCTCGGCGTTGTACGGCCGGCTGTTCGCCGTGCTGGCCCGCGATCCGGCGGGCGCGCAGCTGCACCGCGCGCTCGTGGGCATCGCCCTGCCCAACGAGGCATCGATCCGGCTGCACGCGCGGTTCGGCTTCCGGCCGGTGGGCGTGTTCGACGAGTACGCACACAAGGGCGGGCGGGCGATCAGCTCGCAATGGATGCAGCGCAACCTGGAAGGAGACCTCGCATGAGACGCCTCTCGGCCCTTGCCGTCCCGCTGGTGCTGGGCGGCTGCATCAACCTGCCGGCGCTGCCCGCCATGCCGGTGGTGGCGATGACGGCCTCGACGCCGTCGTGCGCCGCCAGCCAGACGCCGATGCGGTCGGACCGGCTCTACTTCGGCGAGCCGTCCGCGGCCGACGGCGGCGCCCGCGCCTGGAGCGAGTTCGCCGACCGCGCGATCGGCCCGCGGTTTCCCGACGGCTTCACGGTGTGGTCGGCGTCCGGGCAGTGGAAGCCGGCCCAGGGCGCGCCGGTGCGCGAGTCGTCGTGGGTGCTGGACGTCATCCACCGGCCGGACGCCGCGTCGGAGTCCGCGATCCTGGCCATCATCGACCAGTACAAGACGCAGTTCCACCAGGAGTCGGTGCTGCGGGTGAGCGCCGACGTCTGCGCTTCGTTCTGACGTCCCGTCGACGGTCGGCTTGCTCGACCTTGCGCGGCTTGCGCCTACACGCTCGTGGCGCGCGGCCGGCTACGCTACCGTCATCGCGGCCACGCCCGCCCTTTCGAGAAGAGAGTTCCTCATGCGCGTCATCGCCATCGTCCTCATCGCCCTCGGCGCGCTGGCGCTGATCTACGGCGGTTTCAGCTACACCCAGGACAAGACGGCCGCCAAGATCGGCCCGTTCGAGCTGAACGTGAAGGAAACCAAGACGGTGCCGATCCCGCTGTGGGCCGGCATCGCGGGCATCGTCGCGGGCGGCGTGCTGCTGGTGGCGGGCACGAAGCGCTGAGCTTCCCTCGCATGACGGCCAGCGAACTCGAGGCCTACCTGCGCGCCCACATTCCGCTGTCGGCGGCGATGCAGGTGTCGGTGCGGACGGTCGACGCCGACGGCGTGACCCTGGCCGCGCCGCTCGCGCCCAACATCAACCATCGCGACACCGTCTTCGGCGGCAGCGCTTCGGCGGTGGCGATCCTGGCGGCGTGGTCGCTGCTGCACACGCGCATGCTCGCGGACGGCCTCGCCACGCGGCTGGTGATCCAGAGCAACACGATGGACTACGACCGGGCGATCGCCGGGGACTTCACGGCGCGCTCGGCGTTGGTCGAGCCCGGGCAGTGGCCGCGCTTCGTGCGCACGCTGGCGCGCAGGGGGCGCGCGCGGCTGCGCGTGAGCGCCGTGTTGGAGTGCGACGGCGAAGTGGCGGGGCGATTGACCGGCGAGTTCGTGGCGTTGGTGGTGGCGGACGGCGAGGGCTGAGGCCCGCCGGCTTGTCATCCTGCGCGAAGTCGCAGGATCCACCCCTGCCCAGGGACTTCTTCTGCCGCCGTTGCCAGCGGGGCCGGGGTCAGGCCTTCGCCTCGATGTCGCGACGTGATCGCAGCCTGCGGGCAGCGTGCCGGCGCGACAGCGAGGAGAGGCCAGACCCCTCCGGCAGCGTCCGCTCGCACCGGCATCGACTGACGTTCGGGGTCAGGCCCGGCCTCCGTCCACGACGGGCGCCACGACCATCGACGAGATCGCAGCGCGGACGAAGGAGGGGCCAGACCCCTCGGCTCGCGTCACGCGCGCGACTCGTGCGGTGCGCTCAGGGATGCGCCGCCACCACCTGTGCCACCGCCGCCGTCAGCCGCTTCGCATACGGCAGATGCAGGAACTCGTTGGGCCCGTGCGCGTTGCTCTTGGGGCCCAGCACGCCGCACACCATCATCTGCGCCTTGGGGAAACCTTCCTGCAGCAGGTTCATCAGCGGGATGGTGCCGCCCTGGCCGATGTAGCCCAGCGGCGCGCCGAAGTGGGCCTGGCTGGCGGCGTTGAGGGCCGTCTCCATCCAGTTGTCGAGGACCGGCGCGTTCCAGCCGGTGGCGCCGTACGCGCCGAGGCGGCCGTCGGGCTGGAACGTGACCTTCGCGTTGTACGGCGCGTTGTCCTCCAGCAGCGTCTTCAGCTTGGCGGCGGCCTCGTTGGCGTCCACCAGCGGGGGCAGGCGCAGGCTCAGCTTGAACGCGCTGAACGGACGCAGCACGTTGCCGGCGTTGCGCAGCTCGGGGAAGCCGTCGACGCCCGTGACCGACAGCGTCGGGCGCCAGGTGCGGTTCAGCAGCGCCTCGGCCGGGTCGGTGGTGGTGGGCAGCGCCGGGCCACCGTCGTTGCCGCAGGCCCAGGGCATGCGCCGCCACACCTCGTCGCCGAGGATGGCCGCGGCGGCCTTGACCTGGTCGACGCGGTCGGTGGGGATCTGGCAGTGGAAGCTGTCGGGCAGCAGGCGGCCGGTGGCGGAGTCTTCGAGGCGGTCGAGCACGTGGCGCAGGATGCGGAAGCTCGACGGCACGAGGCCGCTGGCGTCGCCGGAGTGGATGCCTTCGGTGAGGATCTCCACCTTCAGCGTACCGGTGACGGCGCCGCGCAGGCTGGTGGTGAGCCACAGCTGGTCGTAGTTGGCCGCGCCGGAGTCGAGGCAGACGACCAGCGTGACGTCGCCCAGGCGTTGCTTCAGCGATTCGAGATACACCGGCAGGTCGGACGAGCCCGATTCCTCGCAGCTCTCGATCAGGCCCACGATGCGCGGATGCGAGAGGCCCTGCGCCTTCAGCGACTCGATGGCGCTGACGGCCGCGTAGACCGCGTAGCCGTCGTCGGCGCCGCCGCGGCCGTAGAGCTTGTCGTCCTCGACCTTGGGCGTCCACGGGCCCAGGTCGTTGCGCCAGCCGCTGAACTCGGGCTGCTTGTCGAGGTGGCCGTACATGACGATGGTGGGCGGCGTGCCGAAGGCCGGCGCCGCGCGCGTGGACTCGACCTCGAAGAAGATGACCGGCGTGCGGCCCGGCTCGCGGATGACCTCCAGCGTGAGGCCCGGCACCTTGCGGCTCTCGACCCACTTCGCCGCGTCGCGCACCACCTTGTCGAGCAGGCCGTTCTTTTCCCAGTCGGGGTCGAACATCGGGCTCTTGGCCGGGACGGCGACGTAGTCCTTCAGCTGCGGCAGGATGCGTTCGTTCCAGGCCGAGGCGGAGAACGCAGCCAGCGCGGCGGTGTCGGGTTCTTGCGGGACGGGCAGGCGTTCGGGGGCGTTCATGGCGGACTCCGTTGGGCGGCCGCGGCTCGGGTGGAGCCGGGTGGCGTGATTCAGGGGTGAGCGGATATTTTGCGCCTTTCGCACCACCGATGCCACGCGCCAAACCGCGCTTTAACCGTGGAATATGCGGCCCGCGACGTCAGGCGGCCGGTCGAGAGCCCGCGCCCGCCCACACCACCAGCGACACGCCCCGCGCCGGCGCGTCGCCCCGATTCAGGTACGAATGCGGCAGGTGCCCGGGAAACGCCAGCGTGTCGCCGGGGTCGAGCACGTGCAGCTCGCCGGCCACCACCAGCGTGACCCGGCCTTCCAGGCACGTGAAGTACTCGCGCGTGGCCGGCAGGTGCGGCGTGCCGGCCATCACGGCGGCGACGCCCAGCGACATCAGCTCCATCTGCTCGTTGGGCACCGGCTCGGGCACCAGCGAGCGCACCACGACGTCGCGACCCTTGTGCTGCGCCGTGAACTCCGCCGCGCGCCACAGCCGCACGGCCGCGCGCGGGGCGGCGAGCAGCTCGTCGAGCGGGGCGGCGAGCGCGTGGGCCACCTTCAGCAGCGACTGCAGCGACGGGTTGCCGGTGCCCGACTCCAGGCTCGTGACCGTGGAGCGCGGCACGCCCGCGGCGGCGGCGAGATCCTGCTGCGTGAGGCCGCGCGTGTGGCGCAGCGCGGCGACGTTGCGGGCGAGGTGCGCGGTGGCGTCGGCCGTGGACGGAGAGGGCGTCATGCGGCCGATTGTGGCGTGGCCGTGTCCGCCAAACCAACCATCGGGCGGACGGACGCTCAGGCGGATGGCCGGCGACGCCCGACCTGCCGAGACTGGAGGCATCGCAACGCACCCACGGAGACCGCCATGACCGCGACCCGCCTCGAACACGTCAACATCACCCTCACCGATCTCGACCGCGCCACGCGCGCGCTGCAGGCCATCGCGCCCGAGTGGACGGTGCGCGGCTCGGGCACGTGGGACGACGGCCAGGGCCACCTGCTGGAATGGCGGCACGTGGGCGACGACATCCAATACCTGTCGCTCTACGCCACCCCGCCCGGCAGCGCGCGCAGGGCCTCCGGCGCGAGCCACGCCTTCAACCACCTGGCGCTGGTGGTGGACGACATCGACGCCACGCTCGCGCGCCTGCAGGCCCTGGGCGTCGCGCTCGACCACATCGGCGGCAGCACCGAGCACCGGCGCAGCGCCTACGTGCGCATCGAGCCGGAGCGACTGGAGATCGAGCTGGTGGCGTACGACAGCGACGTGCCGTCGGAGCGCAATGTCTACACGTGAGCGGCCTGGGCCTGCGGCACGTGGACATCGAGCCACGCGTCGAGCACGGTCAGCACGTCGCCCTGCTCGGGCTCGTTGAAGATCTCGTGGAACAGCCCCGGCCATTCGCGCACCGTGACCACGCCCTTCGGCGCGGCCGCGGCGAACGCGGCGCTGCCCGCGGGCGCGACGCAGCGATCGGCGCCGGCCCACATCAGCAGCGTGGGCGTCGTCCAGCGCGGCGCCGCGGCGATGACCGCCGGGCCCTGGCGCGCCACGAACAGGCCCAGGCGGCCGGTGATGCGGTCGTGCACCAGCGGATCGGCGGCGTAGGCCTTGACGACGTTGGCGTCGCGCGAGATCCAGTCCACCTTCAGGCCGTTGTTGACGGCCAGGTTGGGCAGCAGCGGCGCGACGACGGCCAGCAGCAGCTTCTGGACGGCGTTGGTGCCGGGGTCGAGTGCCGGCGACGACAGCACCAGCGCGTCCACCGCACGCCACCACGCGGCCGGCCGCGCCTGCAGGCCCTCGGCGACGAAGCGGCCGGCGATGAGGCCGCCGAGGCTGTGGCCCAGCAGCACCAGCGGACCGGGGAACTGCTCGCGCGCCGCGTACAGCACGCGTCCTAGGTCGGCGCACAGGGCCTCGTCGGACGGCATGCCGCCGCGCGGGCCGGGCGAGCGTCCGTGGCCGCGGTGGTCGTAGCCCACGACGGCGAAGCCCTGGTCGTTGAGCCGGCGCGCCACGTGGTCGTAGCGGTCGATGTGCTCGCCCAGCCCGTGCACCAGCACGACGACGCCGCGGTGCGTGTTGCCTGCGGGCCAGACGCGCAGGTGGAGGGCGAGGCCGTCGTCGGTGATCACGGGGTTCATGCGCGGCAGTCTAGTCCGGCCACCTTCCGTTCGGCCATCGGGTTGTGCCCCCGCAACGTGCGCCAGTTATGCTGCGCCGCCATGACCGCCGACATCACCTTCCGCCCCGCCCGCCCCGACGACGCCCTGTGCCTGGGCGTGCTGTCCACGCAGGTGTTCCTGGACACCTACGCCACGCACGGCATCGACGGCCCGATCGCCCGCGAGGCGCTCGCGCTGCATTCCGTGGCCGCCTACGACGCGCTGCTGGCCGACGCCGGCGTCACCGTGCTGGTGGCCGAGTGCGACGGCAACCTGGTCGGCTTCTCGCAGGTGCGCGACGGCGAAGGCCACGCGCAGGTGCCCGAGGCCGCGGCCGCCGAACTGCGCCGCCTGTACGTGCAGGAAGGCTTCACCGGCCGCGGCGTCGGGCGCGACCTGCTGCGCCAGGCCGAGAAGGCGGCCGCCGCGCGCGGCGCCGAGATGCTGTGGCTCACGGCGTGGGAAGGCAACGTGCGCGCGCTGGCCTTCTATCCGCGCTGCGGCTACGAGGAGCTGGGCTGCACCGCCTACACGATCGAGGGCGTCGACTACCCGAACCGGCTGTTCGGCAAGCGCGTGCGGCACGTGGCGCCCGCGTAGGGAAACCACAGCACGCGAAGCCTCGTGGCGCCGCGCACAATCGATCGGGCATCGAAGACGTTCCAGGGAGAGACCCATGAACCTGCTTGACCGCGCCTGCCGATGGATGGCGGCGCTCGCGTTCGCGGTGCCGCTGGCGGCCGGGCTGACGATGACGCCGACCGCCGCCGCGACGAACTACCCCGCGCCGATCGACGACTTCGGTCGCTTCGACAGCTTCCCCGAGACCATCGGCACGTACCACCGCTTGGAGGTGACGGCGTTCGCGCCGGACATGGCCGACTTCTCGATCGGCTACAACAGCCGCCCGCCCGACCTGGACAGCACCGTCACCTTCTACTTCTATCCGCACCGCTACGCGACCGAGCAGGACCAGCTGGCCAGCGAGGAGCGGCAGGTGCTGGCCGCGCACGAGGGCGCGCGCGTGCTGGCGCGCCGCCGCGTCACGCTCACGCGCGGTACCGCGATCCGCGAGGCGACGCTCGTCACGTTCGCGTATCGCCAGCCGCGCCGCTTCGACCGCGTGAAGCAGGACGTGTCCTCGCAGCTGCTGCTGGTCTACCGCGACAAGGGCATCTTCATGGTGCGCAGCACCAGCCCCGAGGCGCAGGGCGAGGCCGCGGAGGCGGCGATGCTGGAACTGGCGCAGCGCGTGGACTGGGAGTCCATCCCCGGACGCTGACCGAACTCCTGGAGACCCGATGAACGATTTCTTCCGCCTAGACCACGACCCCGCCACGGGCATCGCCGAGCTGGTGCTGAACCGGCCCGACCGCATGAACACGATGGCGCCGGCCTTCTTCCCCGCGCTGCGCGACGCCGTCCAGGCGCTCGACGACGCCGGCGCCACGCGCGTGCTCGTGGTGCGCGGCGAGGGCAAGCACTTCAGCGCCGGCATGGCGCTCGACACCTTCGCGCCCGACGGCGCGATGCAGGCGATGCTGGACACCGGCAGCGCGCGCAAGCGCCTGTCGTTCCAGGCGCAGCTGCGCCGCCTGATGGCCTGCTTCGACGCGCTCGACGGCGCGCGTTTCCCGGTCGTCTGCGCCGTGCAGGGCGCGTGCGTGGGCGGCGCGCTGGATCTCGCGGCGGTGTGCGATTTCCGCGTCTGCACGACCGACGCGTTCTTCACCGTGCAGGAGATCCACATCGGCATGGCCGCCGACCTGGGCGTGCTGCAACGCCTGCAGCGCCTGCTGCCGCAGGGCCTCGCGCGCGAGCTCGCGTACACGGGCGACCGCCTGGGCGCGGAACGCGCGCTGGCCACCGGCTTCGTCAACGCGGTGCTGCCCGATGCCGACGCGCTCGTCGCACACGCGCGCAAGCTCGCGGGCGCGATCGCCGCCAAGTCGCCGCTGGCCATCGCGGCGAGCAAGGTGGCGCTGAACCACGCGCGCGACCACTCGACGTCCGACTCGCTGGCGCAGATGACGCTGCTGCAGAGCGCCGTGTTCGACGTCGACGAGATGGCCGTCGCCATCGCGGCGTGGCAGGCGAAGAAGGCGGCGGCGTTCGATCCGCTCGCGCCGATCGCCAAGCCCTGAGCCATGATCCCGACCCAGTTCGCCGGCCGGGTCACGCTGCTGCGCGAGCGGGTGGAGAACTTCGACGCGTACCCGTTCTCGTTGCCGGTGGTGCGCTCGCTGGACTTCATCGACCTGCATCCGAAGGTCACGTTCCTGGTCGGCGAGAACGGCTCCGGCAAGTCGACGCTGCTGGAGGCGATCGCCATCGCCATGAAGTTCAATCCGGAGGGCGGCTCGATCAACTTCGACTTCGGCACGCGCGCCACCCATTCGCCGCTGCACGACTACCTGCGCATCGCCAAGGGCTACCGGCAGCACAAGGACGGCTTCTTCCTGCGCGCCGAGAGCTTCTACAACGTGGCCACGGCAGTCGACGACCTCGGGGTCGTGCGCTCGTACGGCGGGCGTTCGCTGCACGCGCTGTCGCACGGCGAATCGTTCATGGCGCTGCTGAAGAACCGCTTCGGCGCCGACGGCCTCTACCTGCTCGACGAACCGGAGGCCGCCCTGTCGCCCACGCGCCAGGTCGAGGCCTTGCAGCGGCTGCATGAACTGGTGCGTCAGCGCTGCCAGTTCATCATCGCCACGCACTCGCCGATCCTGATGGCGTACCCCGACGCGCTGATCCTGCAGTGCGGCCTCGACGGCGTGAAGCCGATCGCGTACGAGGACACCGAGCACTTCCGCGTCACGCGCGACTTCCTGATGCATCGCGGCAAGGTGTTCGACATCCTGATGCGCGACTGACGGCCAGGCCGCCCGCCCCCCGCGCCGGGTGACCACTCGTGCACGACACGCCGTCGATTGAGCTTATGCGTCAACCGCCACGAACCGTGTCGCGTTGTTGGCTCACAGGCCTCGCGATGCAACCGCCCGTTGCTCGACAGTACGAGGCCCTGGTTCGCGGAACGCCGCGCGCCGACCCGAAACCCACCTGGAAACCACACCATGAACGCACGCACCCTCTCGATCGCCCTGGCCCTGTTCGGCGCCGCCTCCATCGCCGCCGCCGCCGACGGCGCGACCGCCCCGGCCAGCGCTGCCAGCGCCGTCAAGCACGCCGCCAAGGCCACCGGCCACGCCGTCGCCAAGGGCGCGTCGGAAGCCGCCACCGGCACCGAGCACGTCGCTTCGGAAGCCGCCACCGGCACGGCCCACGCCGCGCACAAGGCCTCCAAGGGCGTGAAGCACACCGCCCACAAGGCTGCCTCGGCCGCTTCGGACGCCGTCACCAAGTAAGACCCGTCGACGGGTCGGCGCATTCGCCGACTCGCGTCACAATGGTCGTGCATGAACGATGCCGACCGTCCTCGCCGCCTCGCCGCCGCCGTGCATTCGGTCTGCACGCCGATGGCGCTGGCGGCGATCCGTTTCTACAAGCGCCACGTCTCGCCGCACAAGGGCTTCTCGTGCGCGTACCGCGTGCACGTCGGCGCGTGCAGCTGCTCCACGCTGGGCCTGCGCGCCATCTCGCGCTACGGCGCCTGGCGCGGCCTGGGCGTGCTGAAGTTGCGCCTCGGGCAATGCCACCTCGCCGCCGAGGAACTGCGGCGCGTGCCGCGCCTGGTGGCGCCGCGCGGGCAGGGCGGCTTCATCGACTGCGACATCCCGTGCGACGGATCGTGCATCGACGGCTGCTCGGTGGGCGACGCCTGCTCCGGCGGCACCGAGGCCTGCGAGATCTTCGCCTGCCTCGACGGCTGCGACGACGGCTGCTACTGGGGCACCTCGAACAAGTCCGCCGAGCCCCGCCCGGCCCTGCAACGCCGGCGCCGTCGACGCGGCGAACCGCTGTCCTCAGGCGAAGCGCCGGAGCCGCCGCCCGAGCCGTCCGACTGACGTTGCAACGGCGCGATCCGCGCGTTCACAGCCCGCGACTTCCCGGCTACCATCCCGGGCAAATCCAGGGACCGGAACACTCGCCATGCAGATCCAGGAAGCCGTCGAGACGTGCGTCACGCGGAAATACGCCGACTTCAACTCGCCCGCCACCCGCTCGGAGTTCTGGTGGTTCGTGCTGTTCATCTGCGTCATCGTCGCGACGCTCGACTTCTGCGCCGATTGGGCGTCCGACATCTTCGGCCTGGCCATGCTGGTGCCGTTCATCGCGGTCGGCACGCGGCGCCTGCGCGATACCGGCCGCAGCGCCTGGTGGTGGCTGCTGCTGCCGACCGTCATCCCGCTGATCGTGTTCTGGACGCGGCTGGGCAAGACCCCGCCCACGCCCACCTGATCCGAGCGAGGTCAGCTGCGCTGGAACTTGAACACGGCCACGCTGGCGAGGAGATTGGGCCGGCGCCGCACCACCTTGCCGGCCTGCAGGCCGAACGACTCCAGGATGTCCAGGCCGTTCTTGCGCGCCAGCACCTCGAAGTCGGCGTGCGTCGTCACGCGGATGTTGGGCGTGTCGTACCACTCGTAGGGCAGCACGCGCGTGACGGGCATGCGTCCCATCGCCACGTGCAGCCGGTTGGGCCAGTGCGCGAAGTTGGGGAAGCTCACGATGCCGATGCGGCCCACGCGCGCCGTCTCCTGCAACATGCGCTCGGTGTTGCGCAGGTGCTGCAGGGTGTCGAGCTGCAGCACCACGTCGAAGCTGTGGTCGTCGAAGAGGGCCAGGCCTTCCTCGAGGTTCAGCTGGATCACGTTGACGCCGCGCTGCGTGCTC
>FSXQ01000624.1_pt1 | contig 12003 bp, 11 predicted proteins | sample 1638011 | NCBI WGS metagenome assembly FSXQ01 (sample SAMEA3914789, study PRJEB12502) | metagenome | biome: forest; material: soil | place: Canada | collected 2011-07-03 | depth 0.3 m | reverse complement strand
GACGGGCCTCCCCGCATGGAAGCACGGCCAACCGGGTCAGGTCGGGAACGAAGCAGCCCTAACTGTTGTGACCAGTGCCGGGGTCAGGCTCGTCACCTTTTCTGCCCCAGAATAGACCGCCTTCGTGGCGGTCTTTTCGTTTCCGAGACGCACTCGGGTGCTTCCTGCCCTCGGAAGGCGAGCTCGCCAGCACATCACAGGAGATGTACATGCCTCTTTCAACAGCGGCGAGCGCTGCGTCCAGTGCTGTAGCACCGGCTGCCGCATCTTTGGCAGCACCGCTAGGAGGATGGCTTCAATATGTTCAAGTCATCGGAACGCTGATCATTGCGCTCATTGCGGCAGCGATTGCTGGCAGCATTCAATGGCGCCAGATGCAAATATCAAAGGGAATATTGAATACCGCCAACGACAAGTTGCGTCTCGACTTGTTCGACAAACGCTTGGCCATCTTCGACGCTACGACGAAGCTCATCATGCATGTGCATAGTTGTGAGGTCTTGCGACAAGAGCACGTAGTCGAATGGATAACTGCCACCCGCGGGGCCAAATGGCTCTTTGACCAGCAAGTTCAGGACTTCGTGGACGGCCTCTACGAGCGTGTTGATGCCATAGCGCATCTGGAAGGGCCGCCTCGTCCGGACGAGCCCAAAGAAAGCGTACAAGCTCGCCTGCTCGAACTACGGGAGAAGCGGAAGGAATTCCTCGAGTACACGTCCGATCCTGAAACGATCATCGATCAATTCATGACCATACATCGATGACACGTCCCGAGCGCCGAATGACCCATCCAATGCCAAGCGCCTGAGAAGTACTGCTACCCAGACCGATACTTTGAGGGCTGATTTGCGCCAACGATTCACCCTGAGCCTCAGCGTCTTCGTCATCGTCCGCGACGCCGACCGCATCCTGCTGCTCCGCCGCGCCCACACCGGCTGGAAGGACGGCTTCCACAGCCTGCCGGCCGGCGCGCATGACGGCAACGAGCCGCTGGCCGTCGCGGCCGCGCGAGAGCTGCGCGAGGAGACCGGGCTGGTGGTGCGCCCCGACGACCTGCGCCTCGTGCACCTGCTGCACTGCGCGCCGTCCGAAGGCAACGGCGAATGGCTGGGTGCCTTCTTCCTCGCCGACGCCTGGTCGGGCACGGCAACGCTGGCCGAGCCCGACAAGCACGACGACATCGCCTGGCACCCATTCGACGACCTGCCCGCGACACTGATCGACGACACGCGCCAGGGCATCGAGCTCGGACTGCGCGGTGTGACCAACTCCCACTACGAATGGCCTTGAGATGCGCCTGACGCCTCGCTTCCTGCTTGCCTGCACCCTGCTGCTCCCGGCCGTTTCCGCGCACGCCGTCGACGTCGAACTCTTCGAACGCGACGCCACGCACCTCGGCCTGACCGTGCACGCCAGCGACACCCCCGCCGACATCGCGCTGGCTCGCAAACTCACGACGCTGGACGGCGTCACCAGCGCAGGCGCCGTCGACGCCTTCTCGATCAAGCTCGACAACGAAACCCAGATCGCCCACTACCTGCGCGCCGCGCGCCAGAGCGGCGGCGTCTACGTCCACTTCCCTGCGCTCTGCCCGGAACAGAACTGCACAGGCGTCCGCTTCACCGTGCGCGCGCGCCGCATCCTGTTCGGCGACGTCGACGCCACCGACACGCTGGCCGTCGATCCCGCGGCAGCCAAGGACGCTGCGGTGTTCCTCACCAACGAAGACCATCCGCGACTGAAGGACGCGCTCTACATCGACCCTGGAATCTCCGAAGCGAGCGCCAGCCAGTTGCGCGACGCGGTGGCCCGCATCCGCGCGACCTACGCGCAGATCGCCCACCGCGACCTCGCCGCCGGCATCGGCACCATCGCCGCGATCGCGCGCAACGAGTCCAACTACTTCGGCTACGGCGGCGATTCGCTCAACATCGTCCGCATGACCTTCGACAACCCGAAGAACTTCACCGACGAGGTGATGGTCGAGGCCTTCACCGAAACGTACGCGCACGAGATCGGCCACAAGCTCCAGTCGCCGCGCCTGTTCGCGCTGCCGCAGGGCCGGCTCGTCACCGAGGGCAGCGCCGATTTCCTCAAGGTCATCGTGCTGCGTCGCGCCCACGCCCGCGGCAACAGCACCACGCCGGAATTCGTGCGCGACGCGTTCGACGAATGCGCCCGCAAGCGCGGCGCGACCGGCCTGCTCGCGCGCATGGCCGCGCACGAGGCCGACTATCGCGAGATCTACGACTGCGGCATGGTCGACTACTTCGCGCTGATGTTCTCGCAGCAGGCCAGCGGGAACGACTTCCTCGCCCGCCTGACGTCCGTGCTCGGCATCCCGCCCACGGCGCCGACGCCGCAAGAGGACTGCCTGCTGCAAGGCCCGTCCTGCGTCGACCCCGTGCTGGCCGACATGATGGGCGACGCGACGCACCTGCGCTCGCGTCGGGACTGGCTCCTGCAGCGCGTGGACGCGTTCGCGAAGACGCCTCGGTAGTCGCCCGCCGGCGCCGCACGAACGACATCACGCGCGGTCGTCCGAATTTGTCCGCTGCAGAAAGCGGTCAGTCGTCGATCCCGAGAACCCCAGTGGGTATCGCCGCCCCTCGGCCGATAGCCCCCACGATTGCGCCCCGCCTTCCCTCCCACAGGGGATGGCCCGGCGCCGCCTCTGGTCGCAATGTGGATGCACCTCCCAACAACACACCCCGAGGTCCACCATGAACCCACTCTGGCGCAGAGGCGTCTCCGTCCTCCTCGTCTCGGCAGGCATCCTCGCCACCCAGGTCGCGCACGGCGAGAACCTGCAGGAATATGCGCAACGCTGCGACGCGGCCACCGGCGTCTCGGTGCCGGCCTTCGACTGCGACGATCCCGCCGCCACCGAGGTGCCCATGACACACCCGCACTACGCACCGGGCAGCAGCACGCAGGTCGAGACCTGCGACCGCCCCAACCGCCTGAACAGCGCGTGCGATCCGCACAGCCGCTTCCATGTGCTGGTGCGCACGCCGGACGCGTTCGTGGTGGCGCACTGCCGCAAGAAGTACAACGCGCCGGGGCAGTACGGCGACATCGCGGTGATCCAACACAACGAGAAGAACGGCGCGACGTGCTTCTACCAGGAGGGGCCGGCCTCGGGCCTGAGCCACAAGGTGGTCACGCCGAAATCGGCCAACGGCGAATGGCTGCAGCCGTCGGCGGTCAAGGGCGAGGGCTGTGTCGGCTGCCATGACAATGGCCCGATCATCCGGTCGCCCTACCTGGCGCAGATCACCGGTGCCAACCAGTTGCCCGGCGCCGGCGACGTCACCTTCAACAAGGACCAGCCGTACTATTTCGTGGGGTCCACCTTCACCGACTGGAAGGCCTTCAAGGTCACGGCCAAGGTCAGGAACGACCAGGGGCAATGGGAGCCCGACACCTGCAACCTGTGCCACCGCATGGGCGTGAGCAACGTGAGCAGCGGCGGCACCTCGCTCGACTTCGGCCTGCGCGCCACCGGCAGCCAGCCCGAGCAGTCGCAGAACCCGCATTCGGCCGACTCGCCGCTGTGGATGACGCCCGGCACCATCGCCTACAACGCGTCGAACGAGGCGAGCGCCAAGGCCATCGCCGCCTGCGCGCAGCAGTACAAGGCCCATCCCGACAGCCCGCCCGACAGCGACACCTGCACCGTCACGCCGTACACCGGCCAAGCCGACTCGCCCGATCACTGCGCCGCCATCTGGGCCAAGAACGGCACCGGCGACTGGCTCGCGCGCCACGGCATGAGCGCCGCCGACTACCAGGCGGCCTTCGACGCCAACGTCAAGAAGGGCTACCGGCTCGTGTCGGTCGATGGCTACGAGGTGGACGGACAGGCGCGGTACGCCGCGATCTGGCGCAAGGTCGCCGGCCCCGCGTGGGTCGCGCGGCACGGCATGTCGGCCGCCGACTACCAAGCCGCGTTCGACGACAACGTGAAGAAGGGCTACCGCCTCACCTGGGTCAACGGCTACACCGTGCAGGGCAAGCCGCTGTACGCCGCGATCTGGGAGAAGAGCGCCGGCGCCGCCTGGGTGGCCCGCCACGGCATGAGCGCCGCCGACTACCAGGCCGCCTTCAACGACAACATCGCCAAGGGCTACCGCCTGGTGCTCGTGAGCGGCTACGCCGACGGCAACGACGCGCGCTACGCCGCCATCTGGGACAAGAGCCCGAGCGCGGCCTGGATCGCCCGCCACGGCATGAGCGCCGCCGACTACCAGGCCGAGTTCGACAAGGACGTCGGCAAGGGCTTCCGCCTCGCCCTGGTCAGCGGCTACAAGGTGGGCAATGCCACGTTCTATGCGGCGATCTGGGACAAGAACCCCACCGGCGCCTGGGCGGCGCGCCACGGCATGAGCGCGACGGAATACCAGGCCGAGTTCAACGCCTACCTGGCGCAGGGCTACCGCCTGCAGGAGGTCAGCGGCTATTGACTCAGGCCGCCGCGCCGCCCTCGACGCGCAGCCACTTCTGCAGCCGCACGCCGGCCAGCCGGTCGCTGTACATCCGCGGCACGATCGCGCCCTCGTGATAGCCGCGTTCGTTGTAGAAGCTGCGCGCCGCCTCGTTGTCCAGGCGCGCCTCCACGCGCACGCGTGACGCGCCGGCGGCGCGCGCGGCGTCCTCCAGCCAGTCGAGCGGCGCGCCGCCGATGCCCTGCCCCTGCCGCGAGCGATGCACCGCGAACAGCAGCAGGTGCGCGTCGTCGTCGGCGTAGTACATGACGCCGAACGCCACCACGGCGCCGGGCGGGCCGACGACGATGACGTTGGTGTCGGGGTCGGCGATCGCGTGGCGGACGCGGGGCGCGCGCCATGTCCACGGCAGGCCGTGCTCGATCTCGGCGCGCGACAGCGCGGCGATGGCGAAGGCGTCGGCAGGCGTGGCCAGGCGGATGGCGAGGTTCGAGATCACGAGGCGGCGTCGAATCAACGCGTGCAGCGTAGCGCATCCGTCTGCCGCGTGCGTGACGCGCGCGCCCGCGGGCCGCCGGCGATCGGGGTCAGGTCTCGCATCGAATCGCGTTCGATGCCGCGGCGCTTCGAACACGGGCCGGCGCGATTCGCTTCAAGACCAGACCCCTCGGGCATTGGCGCGCCAGCGTCGGGGGGCGTCCGCTCCGGCTATGCTGCGCTGTTGACCCACCCCGGAGCCGCGCCCTGAAGGCCATCATCCACCCCGACGGACTGCCGGCCCCGCAACGCGCCTGGGCGATGTTCGCCATCGCCATCGCGGTCACGATGGCCGTGCTCGACTCGGCCGTCGCCAACATCGCGCTGCCCGCGATCGCGCGGCAACTGGGCGTCGCGCCGGCCGAGTCGGTGTGGGTGATCAACGCGTACCAGCTCGCCATCGTCGTGCTGCTGCTGCCGCTGGCGGCGCTGGGCGAGCGCATCGGCTATCGGCGCGTCTACATCGGCGGGCTGGTGTTGTTCACGCTGGGCTCGCTGGCCTGCGCGCTGTCCGACTCGCTCGCCACGCTCATCGGCGCGCGCATCGCGCAAGGGCTCGGCGCGGCCGGCATCATGGGCGTCAACGGCGCGCTGGTGCGCTTCACGTACCCGCGCGCCTCGCTGGGACGCGGCGTGGGGCTCAACGCGCTGGTGGTGTCGATCGCGGGCGCCATCGGGCCGACGGTCGCCTCGGGCATCCTCGCCATCGGGCCGTGGCAGTGGCTGTTCGCGGTGAACGTGCCCATCGGCGTGGTCAACATCGTGTTCGCCAGCCGCGTGCTGCCGTGGTCGACGCTGTCGCACAAGTCGCTCGACTGGGCCAGCGCCGCGCTGAGCGCCCTCGCCTTCGGGCTGTTCTTCATCGGCGCCGACACGCTCACGCACGGCAGCCGGGGCACGCTCGGCGCCATGGAGCTCGTCGGCGGCATCGTGGCGGGCGTCGCGCTGTTCCTGCGCGAGCGCCACGTGGACAAGCCGCTGATCCCCATCGACCTGCTGCGCATTCCGGTGATCGGGCTGTCGGTGGCCACGTCCATCTGCTCGTTCGCGGCCTACATGCTCGCGTTCCTCGCGCTGCCGTTCTGGTTCCAGGCGGTGCTGCACCGCGACCAGGTGCAGACCGGCCTGCTGATGACGCCGTGGCCGGTCGGCGTGGGCCTGGTCGCGCCGTTCGCGGGCCGACTGGCCGACCGCGTGCCCGCCGCCATCCTCGGCAGCGCGGGCCTCGCCGTGCTGGCCTGCGGCCTCGGTTTGATGGCGACGCTGCCGGCCGACGCGTCGAGCATCGTGATCCTGTGGCGCATGGCGCTGTGCGGCGCCGGCTTCGGCTTCTTCCAGGCGCCCAACAACCGCACGATGCTGGGCAGCGCCCCGCGCGAGCGCGCGGGCGCGGCGGGCGGCCTGCTGGCCACGGCGCGGCTCACCGGCATGACCGTGGGCGCGTCGATCGCGGCGCTGGTGTTCCGCACGGCGCCGCGCAATGCGGAGCACCTGTGCCTGCTGGTGGCCGTCGGACTCGCGCTGGGCGGGGGCGTCGCGAGCCTGTCGCGCTTGAAGACGACGATTCCTCGTATGCCAGCCTAAGCCCGAATGCAGCCGCTCAAGGTCGGCCCCGCATGGGAGTCGACTCCAGGTGCTGTCAGTTGAAGGGGTCGGTAATCACCACCTGAGTGATTCCGTCAACAAGCCTGCCCATGTAGTTGGAAGCCTTAACGAGATCCAGTCCCAAACGATTGCTCACGGCAAATGCCAGCAACTCGTCGAAGCTTTTTAGGATTCCGAACCGGTCGTCGTGCGGTTCTTCGGGACGAGAATTCCCTGGTGTAAACCGCGCCAGCCTTTCCCGGGTCCATGCCACGACTGCGTCGCCCTGCGACGGGTCCAGCGGCACGAGTAACTCCATCTCGACAATCAGGAAGTCGAACGTCGCGATAGGTCCGTTGTCGATGGTGGCTTGCCTGCGCTCGTATATGCGCGGGAATGCCGCCCGCGGCGAAGCATGCGCGATCTCGGCGAACCGGTCGTAGGCCGGGTCGAAACTGAACTTGACCACCCGGCCCCGCTCGCGATTGACCAGCACCGTGGACCCCGTGCCCGAGTCGGTCGGGATCTCCACAAATCCCGAACGAAGATAGTCCTCTTTGTCAGTCGACATGCTTGGTCAGCCCCGCTGCCGCGCCCGATGCAGCATGTCGAGCGTGATGTGCCGCACCTCCAGCTTGCTCTGCTCCACGTGCGCCCGCAGCAGGCTCACGGCGTCGTCGGCGCGGCGGCGCGTGATGGCGCGCAGGATGCGCGCGTGCTCGTCGTAGGTGGCCTCCACGCGCGCCGGCTTCGTGAAGTCGAGGCGGCGGATGATGCGGATGCGTTCGGTGATCTCGTGATGCACGCGCGCCATCTCGCGGTTGCCGCCGGCGGCCACCAGCTGCGCGTGGAACTGCTCGTCGAGCAGGCCGACGGCGGCGTGGTCGGCCAGGCGCTCGGCCGCGGGCACCAGCCAGACCTCGGCCAGCGCGGCCAAGCCGGGCCGCTGCTCGGCCGTGGCCAGCTGTCGTGCGGCGTGGCATTCGATGAGCACGCGCAGGTCGTAGAGCTCGTCGAACACGTCGAAGTCGAGCGGCGCCACCTGCCAGCCCACCTTCGGCATTACGCGCAGGAAGCCTTCGCGCTCGAGGCGTTGCAGCGCCTGGCGCAGCGGCGTGCGGCTCACGGCCACGCGATTGGCGAGTTCGCTCTCGCTGGCCCGGTCGCCGGGCATCAGCGCGAAGTCGAAGATCATCTGCTTGATCTGCGCGTAGGCCTGGTCGGCCAGGGTCAGGGGTTCGGGCGTGGACACGCGGAGGATCATAGACGGCGCGACGCGGGCGCTCAGCCGAACGGGATCATGCTGACGTGGGCCGCCACGATCTTCCACGACTCGCGTTCGTCGCTGCGCACCCACGTCTGGCTCTGGAAACCGCGCAGCGGCGTGTCGCTGCGCACGAATTCGCAATACGCCACGGCCATCGCGTCGCCGAACGTCGTCACGCGCAGGTTCTCGATGCGGCGCGTGAAGTCGGGCGCGGGGCTCGCGCGGCGGAAGGCGCGCATCTCGTCGATGCCGAACTGGCGGTCGGCGATGCCGTAGCGCGTGAGGCGCGCGTCGTTCCAGAAGAAGCCGATGAGCGTCTCGACGTCGTTGGCCATGAAGGCCTGCTCGTAGGCCCAGAACTGGCGCTCGACCTCTTCGCGCACCACGGGCGAGTCGACGATCATCGCGACTCCACGTACGCGCGCCAGCCGCCGTGGGCACTGATGTCCTGCGCGCCGGCCAGCGCGTGCGGCTCGCAGATGAAGCCCTTCACGCAGCGGCCGTCCGCGAGTTCGAGCGTGCCCAGGCCCAGCGGCGCCGGGATCAGCGCGAGGAAGCTGCCGACCTCGATGAGCGGCATTTCGTAGACCTCCACCTCGATCGCGAAGCCCGCCTGCGCCGCGTCTGCGCGCGCGAGGCCGGGCTTGGGCGGCGTGGTGTCCGGCAATGCGAACAACCGGTAAGCCGCCGCGGTGCGCGTGCGCTCGACGAGTCGGCAACCGCGTTCCTGCAGTTGCCCATGCAACGGCATGCCTTCGAGATGCGCGCCGACCACGGCGAGTTCCAGCGTCGGCGCCGAGCGCGGCAGTCGCCGAAGCGTGCGATCTGCAGGTGCAGCCTCTCGCAACCGCGCGCCAAGCACAGCGTGTCCAGCGGCCTCCCAATCGAAACCCCAACGCACCAGCGCCGCATCGCTGCCGCCCGGGCCGATGAACGTGACGCCGAACGGCACCTTCGCGTCAGGCACGCCAGCCGGCAGCGCGAGCGCCGCCAGCCCCAGCAGGTTGACGAAGTTCGTGTAGCGCCCGAGCTCGGCATTGCGCTTCAATGGCTCCAGCCTGACCGCCGCCAATGTGGGGCAAGTCACCGCCGTCGGCACCATCAACGCGTCCACGCGCTGCCACAGCGGCGCGATGCGCAGGCGCAGCTCCTCGAGCGTGTAGCGGCCGCTGAACACGGCGTCTGCGTCGAACCAGTCGGCCGATTCCATGATGCCGCGCACCACCGGGTCGATGGCCTCGGGGTCGGACGCCAGCAAAGCCTCGGCGACGAGGTGGCGCTCGGCCACCCACGGGCCGTCGTAGAGCAGGCGCGCGACGTCGAACAGCGGCTCGAAGTCCACCTCCACCAGTTCGGCGCCGAGCGCGCGGGCGCGGTCGCGCGCGGCGTCGAACGCGGCGTCCCAGCCGAGCGCGGCGTCGCAGCCCGGCCGCGCCGGCACGCCCAGGCGCGGCGCGCGGCCGCCCTGCCCCAGCCACGCGGGGCGCGGCACCGGCTCGTTGAAGCGCGCCTCGTCCTCGGCGCCCTCGAACAGCGCCATGACCTCGGCGGCATCGGCCACGGTCAACGCGAAGACCGACACCACGTCGATCGAGCGGCACGCCGGCAGCACGCCCGTCATCGGCACCGCGCCGGGCGTGGGCTTCAGGCCGACGAGGTTGTTGAAGCCGGCCGGCACGCGGCCCGAGCCGGCCGTGTCGGTGCCCAGCGCGAACGGCACGAGGCCGCGCGCGACGGCCGACGCCGAGCCCGAGCTGGAGCCGCCGCTGACGTAGCTCGCGTCGAACGTGTTGGGCACCGCGCCGTACGGCGAGCGCGTGCCGACCAGGCCGGTCGCGAACTGGTCGAGGTTGGTCTTGCCGACGAGGATCGCGCCGGCCGCGCGCAGGCGGTCGACGGCGACGGCCGAGCGCTCCGGCGTGTACGCGAACGCGGGGCACGCGCCGGTGGTGGGCACGCCGGCGACGTCGATGTTGTCCTTCACCGCGAACGGCACGCCCCACAGCGGCGTCGCGGCATCGGGTCGCGAGGGCAGAGCGGCGATCTGGGCGTCGATGAAATCGGCGGGGGCGCGCCAGATCCAGGCGGTGTCCGTGGCGCCGAGCGACGCGGCGAGCGCGGGCAGGACGTCGGCGGGACGCAGGCCGTCGACGTAGGCCTGGCGCCAGTCGGCGAGCGTGTGCAGCGGGGTCATGCTTGCAGTCCCTCGATGAGCGTGGCGGCCGGCGCCGACCAGCCGACGATCGCGCCCTGCGCCGTCAGCATCGCGAGCGTCGCGGCCTTGAACTCGGGGAAGTAGCTCTCGGTGCCGTCTTCCACCAGCAGGCAGTCGTAGCCGCGGTCGTTGGCCTCGCGCATCGACGTCTGCACGCACACCTCGGTGGTGACGCCCATGAAGACGAGGTGCGTCACGCCGAAGTCCTGCAGCGTCTCGTGCAGGCCGGTGTCGTGGAACGCGCCCTTGCCGGGCTTGTCGATGACGATCTCCCCGTCTATTGGCGCGAGCTGCGGCACGATGTCGTTGCCGGGCTCGCCGCGCACGAGCACGCGACCCATCGGGCCGGTGTCGCCGATGCGCAGCGTGGGCGAGCCGCGCAGGCGCTTGGCCGGAGGGCAATCCGAAAGGTCGGGAAGATGCGACTCGCGCGTGTGGACGACTAGGCCGTCGACCGCGCGCCACGCGTCGAGCACGCGCCGCACGGTGGGGATGATGGCCTGCAGGCGCGTGACGTCGTTGCCGAGGCTGGCGCCGAAGCCGCCGGGCTCGACGAAGTCGCGCTGCATGTCGATGATGACCAGCGCGGTGTGCTTCGGCTCGAAGTCGTACGCGAACGGCGTGGCGGCGAGGGTCGTCATGCGGCCTCCTTCACCGGCTCGGGGTCGTGCGCGTGCGCCTTGCCGCCCATGAACGCGCCGAGCGACCGCCGATCGGCCGCGGACGCCGGCACGTCGTGCACGATGCGGCCCTCGCTCATCACGACGATGCGGTCGGCGAGCAGCAGCAGCTCGTCGAGATCCTCGCTCACCAGCAGCACCGCGGCGCCGGCGTTGCGCGCCTTGATGATGCGGCCGTGGATCTCGGCGACGGCGGCGAAGTCGAGGCCGAAGACCGGGTTGCTCACCAGCAGCAGCTGCACGTCGCCCGCCAGCTCGCGCGCGAGCACGGCGCGCTGCACGTTGCCGCCCGACAGGCTGCGGATGGCCGCGCGCTCGCCCTGCGTCTTCACGCCGTACTCGGCGATCCACGCGCGGGCGCGTTCGCGCAGCGCGCGCCAGCGCAGCGCGCCCACGCGCGCCCACGGGCGCTCGTCGTAGTCGCGCAGCGCCATGTTCGCGGCCACGCTCAGCTCGCCGACGCACGCGTTGGCGAGCGGCTCCTCGGGCAGGCTGCGCACCTTGCGCGCCCGGTTCTGCGCGCGGGTGGCGCGGAACGGCAGGCCGTCGACGTGCACCACGCCGGCCTCGACGCCGCGCTGCCCACCCAGCGACTGCATCATCTCGCGCTGGCCGTTGCCGCTGACGCCGGCGACGCCGACGATCTCGCCGGCGCGCACATCGAGGTCCAGCGTGCGCACCGCGGGCTCGCCGCGATCGCCCAGCACCTGCAGGCCGCGGATGGCCAGCTTCACCGCGCCGGGCGCCTGCACGGCGCGCAGCGGCGCATCGGCCGCGGCCTTGGCGTCGCCGACCATCGCGACGGCCAACGTCTCGGGCGTGCGCTGCGCCACCGGGCCGCTCTCGATGAGGCGGCCGCGGCGCAGCACGCTGACGTCGTCGGCGTAGGCCATGACCTCGCGGAACTTGTGCGTGATGAGGATCACCGAGCAGTCGCCGGCATGCGCACGGGCACTCAGCGCGCCCAGCACCTCGTCGGCTTCCTGCGGCGTCAGCACCGACGTGGGCTCGTCGAGGATCAGCAGGCGCGGCTTCAGGAACAGCTGCTTCAGGATCTCGAGCTTCTGCTTCTCGCCGGCGGACAGGTCGACCGGCGTCGCGTCCAGCGGCAGCGTGAACGGCGCGGTCGCCATGAACGCGTCGAGTTCTTCGCGCGCGGCCTTCCACGGAATAGCCAGCGGCAGGCGGCCGCGCGCGAGCAGCAGGTTCTCGGCCACCGTCATGCCGGGCACGACGGTGAAGTGCTGGTAGACCATGCCGATGCCGAGATCG
>FSXQ01000764.1_pt1 | contig 12032 bp, 7 predicted proteins | sample 1638011 | NCBI WGS metagenome assembly FSXQ01 (sample SAMEA3914789, study PRJEB12502) | metagenome | biome: forest; material: soil | place: Canada | collected 2011-07-03 | depth 0.3 m | reverse complement strand
CAACCGCCGCCGCTTCGCCGAGAAGCACGCCACCTGGGACGTGATCCGCAAGTACAACAAGGACTACCGGCTGATCTTCATCGGCGACGCCACGATGAGTCCGTACGAGATCCTGCAACCGGGCGGCAGCGTCGAATACAACAACGCCGAGGCCGGCGCCGAATGGATCCAGCGCCTCACGCACGCGTTTCCCAAGCACTGCTGGATCAACCCCGAACCGCAGGGTGTCTGGCAGTACCGGCAAAGCATCTCGCTGATCGAGCAGCTCGTCAGCCGCCGCATGTTCCCGCTGACCCTGCAGGGGTTGGAGGGCGCGATGCGTCTCCTGACGAAATGACGGCGGCGGGCATCTCGCGCGATCTCGTCCAGCGACTGTCGGCCCTGCGGCCAGGCGCGGTCGCGCGGTCGGCGTGCGCGCTCGCGCTCGCCTGCGGCGCTGCCGCGCACGCGGCCACGCGCGAGCTGGTGGTCGACGCGCCCTCGCCGTTCAAGGCCCTGCTGGAGAAGAACCTCGACATCGAGCGCGCCGCGCGGCTCGCCGAGGCCGACAGCCTCGACGACACGGAGTGGGCGCGCCTGGTCGCGGCCGCGCCCGCGCAGGGCCGCGCGCTGGCGCAGACCGAGGGCTATTTCCGCGCCGAGGTCACGGTCGCCGCCGACCCGGGCGATGCGCACCGCATCCTCATCAAGCTGGTGCCCGGCGAGCCCGCCACCGTCGGCCGCTTCACGCTCGAATTCGACGGCGAGCTGGCGCGCCAGGCCGAGAGCGGCGACGCCAAGGCGCTCGACCTGCAGGCCCGCCTGCGCAGCGAGTGGGATCTGCAGCAAGGCCAGGTGTTTCGCAACGGCCATTGGGACGGCGCCAAGGCGCAGATGCTGGCCGCGCTGCGCAACGAGGGCTACGCCGCCGCGGTCTGGACCGCCACCGCGGCGCAGGTCGACCCGGCGACCAACAAGGCGCGGCTGTTCCTCGTCGTCGACACCGGCCCCCGCTTCCTGGCCGGCGACATCGTCGTCGAGGGCCTGGAGCGCCAGCCCGAACGCAACGTGCGGCTGCTGGCCGGCTTCGGGCCCGGCACGCCGCTGACGCAGACGCGCCTGATCGACTACCAGGACCGGCTGCAGAAGACCGGGCTGTTCGACCAGGTCGCCGTGATCTACGACCCCGACCCGGCACAGGCCGCGCACGCCACGGTCACGGTGCACGTGCACGAGCAGTCGCTGCAGCAGGCCACGGTGGCGCTGGGCTACAACTCCCTCAGCAAGGCGCGCATCACGTTGGAACACACCGACCGCAAGGTCTTCGGACTGCCCGCAACCGCCAACAACAAGCTGCAGTGGGGCCGCAACATCCAGGAGTGGGACGGCTCGCTCGCCACTCACCCGGCCGAGAGCTTCCACAGCTGGCTCGTCGGCGCCAGCCTGAGCCGCATCCTGTCCACCGGCGACGAGGTGAAGGCGGGCTACGTCCGGTTCGGCCGCACGCAGAACAGCAACGCGCTGGACCGCATGACCTACGTGCAGTTCGAGCGCTCCATCCAGTGCACTCCGAAGCTCAAGTTCACGGGCCCGTTCCAGGATGAGGCACATCGGCTGGACGCGGGCCGCGACTGCATCGACGCCCGCGCGTTGTCGCTGAACCAGGCCAACATCTGGCGCAACGTCGACAGCGTGATCCTGCCCACCCAGGGCTACACCTTGTCCGGGCAGGTCGGCGTCGGCTACGCGGGCGGGCCGGGCTCGGCTGCCGATCCGGCGGCGTACGGCCCCTACGCGCGGCTCTACGGACGAGTCACCGAGTATTGGCCCCTCGCGCATTCGTTCTATACCCAGGCCCGGCTCGAGCTGGGCCAGATCATCGTCGGCTCCAAGGTGCCGATGCCCGACGCCGAGCAGTGGCGCGCCGGGGGCGAAGGTTCCGTTCGCGGCTACGAGTGGCGTTCGCTGGCGCCGTTCAACCGCGACGGCGCGACGGTCGGCGGCAACTCGCTGATCACCACCAGCCTCGAGGTGGCGCATCCGTTCACCGCGTCGCTGCCCTCCGTCTGGTGGGCCGCGTTCGTCGACGCCGGCAGCGCCGCGCCGCGCTTCAACGACCTCGACATGAAGCTCGGCTACGGCATGGGGGTGCGCTGGCGCAGCCCGGTCGGGCCGTTGAACATCGACTGGTCCTTTCCCGACAACCTCCACCGCGGCCGGCTCGACCTGAGCGTCGGCGTGGCGTTCTGAGGCCGCGATGACCGAGCGCGCGGACGACCGCCCCACGCCGCCCGAGACTCCCGCGCCGCCGCGCCGCGCCGGCTGGCGGCGGGTCGCGCGCATCGCCTCGCTGGCCGCGGCCGCCGCCGCCATCACGGCGGGCGTGTGCGTGGCCATCGGTGGCGCGCTGTGGCGCAGCGAGGGCGGCACGCGCTGGCTGCTGCAGCACGTGCCGGGCCTCACGGTGGTCGACGTGCAGGGCTCGTTCGGCGGCGGCGACCTGCGCATCGGCTCGCTGCGCGCGCTGGAGCCCGGCGTGCAGGTGGACGTCACCCACCTGAGCGTCACCGGCCTCGACCTGCGCTGGCACCCGTACCCGGGCGCGTGGGTCGGCGCGTCGTTCACGGCATGGATGGCGGACGCCGTGCACGTCACGCCGCTGCCTTCGAAGACGCCGGCAGCCGGAGCCGCCACGGCGCCGACATCGCTGCGCAGCCCCGTCGCACTCGACGTGGCCAGCCTGCGCGTGGGCACGCTCGCCATCGGCACCAGCGCGCCGCTGCGCGACGTGCGGGCCGCGCTCTCCATCGGCGCCGACGGCGGCCGGCTGCACCGCGTCGACCACCTGCGATTCGGCTGGGAACGCGTGGAGGCCGAAGGCACGCTCGTCGCGCAGACCGATGCGCCGCTGGCGCTGGACGTCACGCTCGCCGCGCACGACACGCCCCAGGCCGCGGCTCCGGCCGCATCGGCGGCGGCCTCCGCCGCGCCGTCGCCGCACTGGGCCGCCAGCGCCACGCTGCGCGGGCCGCTGGCCGGCTTCGACCTGGTCGCCAAGCTGCAGGGCGAGCCGCGCCCCGGACGCGCGGCGCCGCAGGCGAGCGCGAGCGCGCACGTGACGCCGTTCGAGTCGCTGCCGGTCAGCGAGGTGTTCGCGAAGACCACGGAGCTGGATCTGCGCGCCCTGTCCGACAACGCACCCGCCACGCGTCTCCAGGGCACGCTGCGCCTGGCCACGACCAAGCCCGCGGCGCTCGATGCCGACCTGCGCAACCTCGCGCCGGCGGCGTGGTCGGCGGGCGGCCTGCCGTTCGCGTCGTTGACCAGCCATCTCGAGGCGCCGTGGAACGGCCAGTTCATCGCGATCCCGTCGCTGCGGCTCGTGCTGGCCGACGACAAGGGCACGGGCGGCGAGCTGCGGGCGCAGGGCCGCTGGGAGGGCGGCAAGGCGCAGCTGCAGCTCGATCTCGACCAGGTGCAGCCCGCGCGCCTGGACGCCCACCTGGGCGCCTGGCGCATCAGCGGGCCGCTGCGCGCCGAACTCGAGCACCTGCCGGCGCCGGCGTCGCTGTGGGGCGGCGCGGCCGCGTCGGCGCCCGGCGCCGCGAAGCCCGCATCGGCCGCGTCCGACGGCTGGATCGCCCACGTCACCGGCAAGCTCGGCGGCACCGCGCCGGCGTTCGGCAATGCCAACAACGCCGTCACGCCGCCGCCGATGGCCCTGCAGCTCGACGCGCTGCTGCGCGCCGACGCGCTGCAGCTGAAGCAGTTCGACCTGAAGGCCGGGCCCGCCGCCGTCTCCGCGACCGGCGCGCTGAGCCGCGCCAGGAACGACACGTGGCAAGGCGACGCGCATGCGCAGTGGGTGCAGCTCGATCCGGGCGCGTGGTGGCGCCTGGCCGATTCGGGCCCGCTGCGCGACGGGCCGAACGTCCTCAACGGCTCGCTGACGCTGCACTTGGCCAACGCCCCGGCCGCCTGGCAAGGCCTGGCCGGCATCCACGGCAAGGCCGAGCTGGCGCTGACCGACAGCCTGCTGGCGGGCCTCGCGCTGGACGGCAAGGCCAGCGTCGACGCACTGGGCGCGCCGTGGGCCGTCTCGGCCGAGGTGCACAGCGGCGGCAACCAGGCCCGCGTCGATGGCGCGATCAGCCCGGGCAACGCGAGCGCGGACGCGCTGGCGGTGGTCGACCAGTTGCACCTGAGCGTGGACGCGCCCGCCCTGCAACTGCTGGCGCCGCCGACCGCGCGGTCGCATGCGGCCTCACCCGCCGTGGCCGCGGCCTCGGCCGTCGACAGGATGGCGGAGACGAAGACGATACCCGGCGAGCTGATCGCCAAGGCCGCCACCAAGGTCGCCACCGGCGGCAAGACCGACGATCCGAAGGCCCTCGTGCCGGCGGTCGCGGCCTCCGCCGCGTCCGCCGCGCGTGCCGCCGAACCGGCCGCGGCGCGCGGCCTCTGGGTCACGCGCGGCTCGGCCAGGCTGGACGTGCAGGTCACCGGCGGCCGCCTCGCGATCGCGGACGGCGCGCACGCCCGTCGCGGCGGCTCGGCGCCGCTGCGCATCGTCACGCAAGGCGAGCTCAGCGACTGGGTCGGCCCGCGGTTCAAGCTCGCCAAGCTGCAATGGAGCGGCCACGGCAGCAGCGACCCGCAGGCGCCGCTGGACGCGTCGATCACGCTGGTCGACGCTCAGATGGGCGTCGCGCGCATCGCGCACGCGCAGGCGACGCTCGCCGGCACGCTGGCCCGGCACCAGTTGCAATTGCAAGGCGAGGCGCCCGTCAGCCCGCCGCCGTGGCTGGCGCACCTGGCCAACATCGGCAACGCCAACGCGACGCGGCTGGACGCGTCGCTCCAGGGCCGCTGGCAGCCCGACGCCGTCAACGCGCCGGCGTGGCAGGGTCACCTGGCGCAGTTCGACCTGCGCGCCGCCAACGAGGCGAACGCCGCGACGCCGCCGGGACCCGCGGCATCCATGCCCACGGTGGCCAATCCGAACTGGGTGCACGTCGAGCCGTTCGACCTGAGCCTGTCGCGCGACGCGGCCGGCAACTGGCAGACGCTGCGCGTGGGCGCCGGCCTCGCCGAGTTCGCCGGACTCACGCTGAACTGGCAGCCGTCGTTCTGGACGGCTCCCGCAACGCCGGGCGCCAGCGCGCGCTGGGCGATCGATGCGGCCCTCGCTCCGTTCTCGGTGGCGCAACTGCTGGCGCGCGCGCAGCCGGACCTCGGCTGGCACGGCGACCTGCAGATGAGCGCGCAGGTGCACGCGGCCTTCGACGGCCAGTGGCACGTCGCGGCCCGGGTCGCGCGCAGCAGCGGCGACCTGAGCGTGACCGAACTCGTGCAGGATCCGACCGCCTCCCAGCAGGCCCTGGGGCTGAGCCGCGCGCTGTTCTCCGTCAAGGCCGAGGGCATGGACTGGACGGCCGACGCCGACGTCGCGGGCAGCCGCCTGGGCGAGCTGACCGGCCACTGGACGGCGGAGGCGCCCTCGCCCGCCTCCTTGCCCACCGCCGGCTCGCCGCTGCACGGCAACGTGAAGGCCCACGTCGGGGACCTGAACGTGTGGGGCGCGTGGCTGCCGCCGGGATGGCGCCTGGGCGGCGAGCTGCGCACCGATCTCGCGCTGTCGGGCCGCTGGGGCGATCCCAAGCTCACCGGCGAGATCACGGCGACCAGGCTCGCGATCCGCAACGCGCTCGAGGGCATCTACGGCCACGACGGCGAGGCCGCGATCCGGCTGACCGGCGACCAGGCGCAGATCGAACGCTTCCGCGTCCAGGGCGGCAACGGCGAGCTGTCGCTGACCGGCAGCGCAAGCCTCGGCGCCGTGCCGCTGGCAAAGCTGCAATTGCAGGCGAACCAGTTCCAGCTGCTGGGCCGGATCGACCGCAAGATCGTCACCACCGGCAACCTCGCGCTGCAACTCGGGGCCGACGCGATCAAGGTCGACGGCAAGATGGCCATCGACGAAGGCCTGTTCGACCTCAGCAAGGGCGATGCGCCGTCGCTCGACAGCGACGTCGAGGTGCTGGACGCGAGCGCGCCCGCGGACGACGGCGGCGACGCGGCCGCGGCGAACGTGCCCAAGACCGGCCGCGCGACGCAGATCAACCTCGCCGTCGACCTCGGCGATCGCCTGAAGCTGCGCGGCCGCGGCATCGACACGACGCTCAAGGGCGCGCTGCAGATCACCTCGCCCAACGGCCTGCTGGCCGTGCGCGGCACGGTGCGCACCGCCGGCGGCCAGTACGTCGCCTATGGCCAGAAGCTGGACGTCACGCGCGGCGAGATCTCGTTCACCGGCCCGGTCAACGACCCGCGCCTGGACATCCTCGCCGTGCGGCCCAACCTCGACATCGTCGTGGGCGTGGCCATCACCGGCACCGCGCTCGCGCCGCATGTGCGGCTGATGAGCGAGCCCGACATGAGCGACACCGACAAGCTTTCGTGGCTGATGCTGGGCCGCGCGCCCGAAACGGTGGGCGGCGCCGACACCGCGCTGCTGCAGCAGGCCGCGATGGCGCTGCTGGCCGGCGAGGGCGAGGCGCCCAGCGACCAGGTGCTCAAGCGGCTGGGCCTCACCGACTTCGCCGTCGGCCAGAAATCCGACGCCGACAACGTGAAGCAGACCGTCGTGACGCTCGGCCGCCAGGTCTCCAAGCGCATCTACGTCGGCTACGAGCGCAGCGTCACCGCGACGGCCGGAAACTGGCAGCTGATCTACCGCATCGCGCAGCGGCTGACGATCCGCGCCCAGGCCGGCGTGGACACGGCGACGATCTCGACGACGAACGCGACGACCAATCAATCGTGGTCGCTCGACGCGATCTACACGTGGAAGTGGAACTGAAGCCCCATCCGACCCGGGCGCGCTCCGATCGAGACGTCCGACCGGCAGACCTGCTCCGCACCTGACCCGGCTCGTCCCGGCGGCGGCCGTGTTTCGTGCAACAAGTCACACTTGCGATGTCCGACAAGGGGTCGCCTGCGCCACCATTGAACCGTCGACATCGACAGCGGCATGTACCGTGGACAAGCCTCCAGAGCCCATGACCTCCGCCAACCATCCCCAACCCTCGACCCGGCTCGCATCGTTGCCCGGCGGGTTGCACGACGATGCCGAGGACCGGCGCCTGGTCGCCTGCGTCTGCGCGCACGAGCTGGCGGCGTTCGAGACGCTGTACCGGCGCTACCACCCGCGGCTGTGCCGCTTCCTGCACCGGATGCTGCGGCCCGAGCACCTGGTCGAGGAGGTGCTCAACGATACGCTGTACGTGGTCTGGAACCAGGCGGAGCGCTTCAACGGCACCAGCAAGGTGTCGACCTGGATCTTCGCGATCGCCTACCGCAAGGCGCTGAAGGCGCTGTCGCGCCATGACGATCCGCTGCCCGACGCCGCCGAGGACGAGCAGCCGCTCGCCGATGCGGCCGAGCGGCCGGAGGCGCGCATCGGCCTCGCGCAGGCGCGCGCCGCGATCGACAAGGCGCTGCGCGCGCTGTCGGTCGACCAGCGCGCCGCCGTCGAGCTGACCTACTTCCACGGCTTCAGCTATCCCGAGATCGCGCAGATCGTCGAATGCCCCACCGACACCGTCAAGACCCGCATGTTCCACGCCCGCAAGCGCCTCAAGACGACGTTCGGCGGCCAACTGGACGACTGGCTGTGACGCACGACCAGCCGAAATGGCCGATGATCCCGTCCGGGCAGCAGCCCTCATTGACATGGAGACTGGCATGAGCGGTCAGATCCTTCACCTCGAACCCGATCCGCATGCGGCCGTGCAACGGCTGCTGCCGTGGTATCTCACGGGCCGGCTCGAAACCCGGGAGCATGACGCGGTCGAGGCCCATCTCGCGCAATGCCCCGAATGCCGCGCCGAGCTCGAGACCGAGCGCCAATGGCAGTTGCTGCAGCCGGGGCACGGCGCGCAGGTGGACGTCGAGGACGGCTGGGCGCGGATGCGTGCCCGTCTGGGCGGCGACGCCACGCCGCAGCCGGCGCCGCCTCGCCGCCGCTGGCTTGCGCCGGTGTGGCAGGCCGGCCCGCGCCTGCCGATGCGCGCGTGGGCGGCGCCGGCGCTGCTGTCGGCCGCGCTGGTCGTTGCGATCGGCGCGACGCTGCGCCCGGCCGCGGTCGTCGGCGACTATCACGCGCTGGCCGCGCCCGACCCGGCCGGCGCCACCGCGGTCGTCCGCTTCCGCCCCGACGCCACCGAGGCGCAGATCCGCAACGGCCTGAACGACAGCGGGGCGCGCCTCGTCGACGGGCCGACCGTGAGCGATGCCTACGTCGTGCGGCTGCCGCGCGAGCACTACGCCGCGGCGCTCGACAAGCTGCGCAAGGAACCGGGCGTCGCGCTGGTCGAGGCGCTAGCGAGCGCATCGCCATGACGGCCGGGCACGCCTTGCGCCGCATCCTCGCCGGCCTGGCGCTGGGCCTCGCCGGCGCGGCCTCGTTCGCGGCAGGCGACGAGGCGGCGGCGCCGGCCGCGCCCGCTTCATCCGCGGCGTCCGCGCCGCGCCAGGTGCTGGTGATGCTGCGCTCGCCGCCGCCGCACGCCCGCGTCGACGGCCGCTACGGCGCGGCCGGCTACGGCGACGCGGCGCGCGCGCAGTCCCAGGCGCGCGTGGGCGCGCGTCTCGCGGCCGCGCACGGGCTCACGGTCGTCACGCTGTGGGAGATGCCGGCCCTCGGCATGGACTGCGTCGTGCTCGCGCTGCCGCCAGAAGCCAGCCTCGACGCCAGCATCGCCGCGCTGCAGGCCCACGCCGAGGTCGCCTGGGCCCAGCCGATGAACGAGTTCCACGCGCAGGGACATCTCGACCCGCTGTATTCGCTGCAGCCCGCGGCCGCGCAATGGCATCTCGACGACCTGCACGCGGTGGCGACCGGCCGGCGCGTGCACGTGGCCATCATCGACAGCGGGGTCGACGATACGCATCCCGATCTCGCGCAGGCCGTGCAGGCGCGCGCCAACTTCGTCGACGGCCAGGCCTGGGTCGCCGAGTTCCACGGCACGGCGGTGGCCGGCCTCGTGGCCGCGCGCGCCGACAACGGCATCGGCATGGTGGGCATCGCGCCCGACTCACAGCTCTACGCGTTGCGGGCCTGCTGGGAAGTCAGCACTAGCCGGACGCTGTGCAACTCGCTGAGCCTGGCCAAGGCGCTGAGCTTCGCGATCGAGCGGCGCGCCGAGGTGATCAACATGAGCCTGTCCGGGCCCGTCGACCTGCTGCTCGGACGCCTGATCGACGTCGCGCTGGCGCATCGCCAGCAGGTCGTCGCCGCCGTCGACGCCAGCGCCGCGGGCGGTGGCTTTCCGGCCGCGCATCCCGGCGTGATCGCGGTGGCCGACATGCAGTCCGACGCGCCGCTGGGCGGGCTCGTCGGCGTGTGGTCGGCGCCGGCGCGCGACCTGCCCACGACGGTACCCGGCGGCGGCTGGCGCATGGTCTCCGGCACCTCGTTCGCGGCCGGCGAGGTCTCCGGCCTGCTGGCCGTGATGGACCAGGCGCGAATGGACTCCGACGCCCGCGCCGCGGCGCCGGGCCTGCAGCTCGTGCGCCTTCCCGGCGGCGGCATCGATGCGTGCGCCTCGCTGCTGCATGCCGCGGAGCCGTCGCAGTCCCGCGCGGGCGTGGCGCCTGGCTGCCGCGCCGTGCTCGCCACCTCCGGCGCTCCGCCAGGCCGCTCCCCATGAAGTCTGGCTGAAGGACGCCCGCGATTGACGGCCCCGGCAAGCAGTTCGGCGCAGGCCGGCGCGTGGCGCCAGGCGGCGTCGCGCGCGCTCGCCGCTCTTGCCGCGTTCACCGCGCTGGGCCTGCCGTGCGCGGCGCATGCCCAGTTCGCCGCCACGCTGGGCATCGAAAGCGTCAATCGCTACCGCGGCACCGGCACCGATGACGTCGGCCCGGTCGTCCGCACGAGCGTGATGGCCGACTCGGCGCCGGGGGCCTACGGTGGCATCTCGTTTCTCTGGCGAACGCGCGACGCGGGGCTGGCCAGCGCGGATGCGATGGTCGGCTGGAGCGGACGGCTGAACGAACTGCCCGGACTGGCGGCGCTGTCGCCCGGCTGGGGCTGGGACGCCGCGCTGCACCGCACGCACTACGGCGAAGGCGCGCGCTACGATTTCTCCGAGGCGATGGCGGGCCTGCTCGCACCCGTCGGGTCGCTGCGCACCTGGTTCGCGCCGCACTACTTCGGCGGCCCGATGCACACGCTCTACACCGAGCTCGACGCGAGCCACGCCTTCGACGATCGCTGGCACGTGTTCGGCCACGTCGGCTGGTTGCACTACGCCCACGCGGCCATGTACCAGGCGCGCGTGCCCGACCGTGTCGATACGCTGGCAGGTATCGGCGCCACGCTCTCGAGCTGGGACATCCACCTCGCGCGCGACGGCATCGTCGCCGGCAACGCGCGAACCGACATCGATGCGCGCCGGCGCCACGCGGCCTGGATCCTCGGCGCCAGCGTCGCGTTCTGACCCGCGCGCTCCGCGCGAAGTGAAACCGGCGGTTCGCGCGTGAACCGCGCCCCCCGTCTCCGGCATCCACGTGCAGGCGCTGCAACCCGCGTCGCATTCAATACCAGGAGCCGAGACCATGTTCACTTCACCGACTACCCGCACCCTGCCCTTCGCCGCCGCGCTCTTCACCGGCGCCCTGCTCGCCGCCTGCGGCGGCAGCGGGGACGGCATGCCGACGCAGCCGACGAGCGGCGGCGGACAGAACTGCACGACCGACATCTACGGCACGACGACCTGCACGCCGACCGGCACGACGTTCGGCGGCGCGGGCGGCGGCAACTACGTGGCCAACGCGCTCGTGAGCGACACCGCCGCGACGAACGCGCTGCACCACGACGCCAACCTCGTCAACGCCTGGGGCCTCGCGTTCAACCCGCAAGGCTTCGCGTGGGTGGCCAACGCGGGCACCGGCACGTCGACGTTGTACGACGGCACCGGCGTGGCGCAGTCGCTCGTCGTGAGGCTCAACCAGGGCAACCCGTCGGGCATCGTGTTCAACGGCAGCACCGACTTCTCGATCACCGCCAACAGCCTCAGCGGCGCCGCGCCGTTCATCTTCGCGACGCTGCAGGGCCAGATCTCGGCCTGGTCGCCGACGGTCGACGGCACGCACTCGCTCACGATCGTCGACAACAGCACCTCGGGCGCGGCCTACACGGGCCTCGCGATCAACACCGGCAGCGGCGGCGACATGATCTACGCGGCCGACTTCGCGAAGGCCAGCGTCGACGTGTTCAGCGGCAGCTTCGCGCCGGTCACGACGGCCGGCGGATTCGTCGATCCGACCCTGCCCGCGGGTTACGCACCGTTCGGCATCCAGCAGATCGCCGGCAAGATCTACGTGGCGTACGCCCAGCCCGACCCGACCACGCACGAGAAGGTCGGTGCCGGACTGGGCCTGGTCGACGTGTTCGACAAGCAGGGCAACCTGCTGTCGCACCTGATCCCGGCCGGCGGCGTGCTGAACGCGCCGTGGGGCATGGCGATGGCGCCGGCCAACTTCGGCAAGTTCTCCAACATGCTGCTGGTGGGCAACTTCGGCGACGGCAAGATCAACGTCTACGACCCGGCCACGGGCGCGATGCAGGGCACGCTCAGCGCCAACGACGGCGCGGCGATCGTGACCCCGGGCCTGTGGGCGCTGCAGTTCGGCAACGGCCTGAACGGCCAGCCGACCAACACGCTGTTCTACACGGCCGGCCCGGGCGCCGAGGCGCACGGCCTGTACGGGCGCATCGACATGAATTGACCGCCGATGAAGGCACTCCGGGCCGGGATCCGGGTTGCTGCGGGCCGGACTCGAGTTGCGCCGGCTCGGAATGCCTCTTGCGGAACCGCTCCGCCCCGGGGCGGACTCTTGCACTGTGGGCCCGTCCAGTTGATTTCCCTGCGGGCACATGCTTTTTGCTCCAGGGCATGATATGATCGAAGACTTTTCTCCCCACCCGGAGCACTAATACCAAATGGCAACCTCTTCCAAAGCTAAGAAGCGCACCGTCCGTCTCGCAT
>FSXQ01004110.1_pt1 | contig 12044 bp, 10 predicted proteins | sample 1638011 | NCBI WGS metagenome assembly FSXQ01 (sample SAMEA3914789, study PRJEB12502) | metagenome | biome: forest; material: soil | place: Canada | collected 2011-07-03 | depth 0.3 m | reverse complement strand
GAGAACGGCGCGTAGTCGATGCGGCGCTCGGCCAGGCGCAACGGCAGCTTGCCGAGCGCCTGTACGCCGTCCACCAGCCACAGCGCCGGGCTCGTTTCGAGTGCCTGGGCGATGCCGTCGAGGTCGCTGACGACGCCGGTCTCGTTGTTGGCGGCCATCGTGCAGACGAGGCCCGCACGCGGCGCGTGTTCGCGCAGCCAGGCCAGGTCGTGGCGGCCATCGCGTCCGACAGGGACCGCCTGCACCTGCAGTCCGAGTTCGAGCAAGGCGTTCCAGTGCCGCAGCGATTCCGGTACGGCCTTGTGCTCGGTGGCGCCGTACAGCAGCAGTTCCGGCATCGGCTCGCCGCGGTCGCGCCGTTCGCGCAGCGCCACCAACGCGGACAGCACCGCCGTCTGGATGCCTTCGGTCGCGCCGCTGACGAACAGCAGGCGGCCCGTGGGCGCGCCCAGCACGCGCCGGGCGCGGGCACGCACGTCGTCGATCAGCGAGCGGGCGCGCAGTCCGGTGCTGTGCGTGCTGCTCGGATTGCCATAGTCATCGGCCATCGCCGCAAGGGCCGCCTGGCGTGCCTGGGGCAGGACGGGCGTGGTGGCGTTGGCGTCGAGATAGATTTCCATGGGGTCGGGGATCCGGAGCGGTGCCGGGATGGCATGGGCATCTATCCTATCGGCGATTGATTGATATGTTGTTCTACAAAAGTACTTGAATGAGAAATCAGATACCAGACACTGGCCGGTATCGCCTCGGAATTGGAATGCCTTTCCGGGCGTCGGTCCGCCCCGGCGCCGAGCACGTGTCGACCCGGCGCAGCCAGCCGCATTCCGGGCGCTCATTCCCGCAATCCGTCCCCCCGACCCCGCGCCGGGCCGGCACCTACGTACCATGGCGCCATGTCCGAACGATCGCCCCTCCACTCAGGAACCCACCGCCCGCTGTGGATCGCGTACGGCTGCGCCTGCGCCGTCGCATGGCTGCTGTACGTGCTGGCCGGCGCCGAATTCCAGCGCGGCCTGTGGCAGCTCTGGCAGGCCGTCTACCAGGCCACGCTGAGCCTGTGGCCGCCGATGCTGCTGGGCGTCGGCGTGTTTCGCTGGGTGCGCCGGATCCAGGCCGGGCAGGGCGGCACCGGCCTCCAGGTCGTGCTCCACGTCGTCGGCGCGATCGCGTTCGGTGCGGCCTGGCAGGCCTGCGACTTCACCGTCTCGGCGCTGCTGTACGGCCGCACCTACGCCTTCGTGATGCTGGTGCAGACGGTGCTGTGGCGCGCGATCTGGGGCGTGATCGCGTATGCGGCCATCGCGACGGCATTCACCGCCTGGCTGGAAGCGCGGCGCGCCCGCGCGGCGTTGCTCGCCGCCGCGCAGGCCGAATCGGCCCTCGCACGAGCGGAGCTCGCGGTGATCAGCGGCAAGTTGAACCCGCACTTCCTGTTTAACACGCTGAACTCGCTGATCGCGTTGACGCGCAAGGATGCGCAGGCGGCTGAAGCCGCGCTGATGCGCTTCTCGGGCATGTTGCGCTACGTGCTCGATACCAAGCGCAGCGCGTCCGACCGCGTAAGCCTCGGCGACGAGATCGAGTTCGTGCGCGACTACCTGGCGCTGGAGGGCCTGCGCCTGGGCAAGCGCCTGCAGGTCGACTGGCAGCTCGACCCGGCCACGCTGGGCGACGAAATCCCGGCGCTGAGCCTGCAGCCGCTGGTGGAGAACGCGATCCAGCACGGCATCGCGCCGCGCGTGAACGGCGGGCGCGTGGGCATCCGCAGCGCCCGCAACACGATGAACCAGGGCCTGGAGCTGAGCGTGGAGGACGACGGCGTCGGCTGCGAGCCGACCCGGCTCGACGACCCCGCGCCGGCGCGTTCGGGCATCGGACTCACGGCATTGCGCCGCCGCTTCGCGCTCGACTACGACGGCCGCGCCCGGCTGCAGATTCGCACCCAACCCGGCGCGGGCTTTCGCGTCGATCTCTGGATACCGCAATGACAGACCTCACCCGAGTCCTCATCGCCGAGGACGAACCGCTCGCCGCCGAGGCGCTGGCCGACTGGGTCGCGCAGATGCCCACGCTGCAACTGGTGGCCAGCTGCGGCGACGGTGTCAGCGCGCTGGCGCAGATTCGCGCGCTGCAACCCGACCTGGTGCTGATGGACATCCAGATGCCCGTCCTCACCGGCCTGCAGGTGCTGCAGGCGCTGGCCGGGGACGCCCACCAGCCGGCGGTGATCTTCACCACGGCCTACGACGAGCACGCGCTGACCGCGTTCGAACTGCACGCCGTCGACTACCTGCTCAAGCCGTTCTCGCACGAGCGCTTCGTCGAGGCGATCGCGCATGTGCAACGCGACGCGCGTGCGGCGCTGGCCGGCGCCGTCGACGCGTTGCAGGCGCCCGACGGCGCGCCGCTCACGCGGGTGCTGGTGCGCGACCAGGGCCGGATCTTCCCGATCAGCGTCGACGCGATCGAGCACCTGCGCTCCGACACCAAGTACACGGCGCTGGCCGTCAAGGGCCGCAGCTACCTGGTGCGGTTGCCGATCGTCACGTTCGAGCAGCGGCTCGATCCGACGAAGTTCGTGAAGCTGCACCGCAGCTGCATCGTCAACCTCGACTTCGTCGAGTCGCTGACGCCGGACGAGAACTCGCAACTCGTCGCGCGAATGACCGACGGCACGCTGGTCACCGCCAACCGCGACGTTTCCAGGAAACTCAGGGAGCAATCGATATGAACCGCCACCTTTGCACATGGGCCCTGGTCGCGCTGGCCCTGGCGCCCGTGTTCGCACGCGCGCAAGCGCCCGAGGGCAAGATCTACGCGCCGGGCGCGTTCGACAGCCTGGTGGTCGATGGCGCCGGCCAGGTGCGCCTGGTGCAGGCGGATCGCGACGAGGTGTTCGTGCCGGGGGACGCCGAGGCCCAGGAGGCGGTCAGTGTCCGCCTGGTCGGCAGCCGCATGAAGATCGACCTGCCGGGCGGCTGGAAGTTCTGGAACAACGGCAGCGGCGCGCAAGTGGAGGTGCGGGTGCGGCACCTCACGCGGCTGATGATGTCCGGCGCCAACGACGTCGTCGTGCCGGGGCCGTTCAGCGGCGATCGCCTGATGGTCAGCCTGGCCGGCACGGGCGTCGCGCGCTTCGACCAGTTGCAGGTGGGCAGCCTGAGGTTCGAGATCTCCGGGGCGGGCGAGGGCCAGTTGAGCGGCAAGGTCGATCAGTTGAGCCTGTCGGTTTCCGGCAAGGGAAAGATCGCCGCCGAGCAATTGCGCACCGTCAACGCCGACCTCTCGATCAGCGGGGTCGGCAATGCCGCGCTGTGGGCGGTGCACGATCTGCGGGTGCGGATTTCCGGTGCCGGCCATGTGGAGTACTGGGGACAGCCGACGCTGACCAAGTCGATCTCGGGGTTCGGGACCGTGGACGCGAAAGGAGATAAGCAGTGAGCATTGAAATTCATATAAAACAATGGCTTACAGAATAGTCTTCGAGTTTTACATTGAATCCAATAATTTAAATATCAATGGGTTGGCGAATTAAGTAAAAGTAAGTTGTCAGGATCTTGACGCGCCAAGCCTCTCAACTTTCAACAAGTTGGCGACGATAGTTGAAGTGAGCAGTCAAGCTTGTGGCGGGCAGCGTGGCGCTGGTCTCGGACATCGCCACCCGCTGGTCGCAGTGGCGCGAGGGCGTGCCTGGCAGCGATCCGGGAGGTCGGCTGACGCGGGCCCGATCGCGGGCAGTTCGCACCTCGTCGGTGCGTCATCCCCCGCGTCGTCGCAGCGCGTGGCGGGGGACTCGCGTCGGCATGCGCCATGGCGATCCGATACAGCAGCGGGTACCCCGCGTGCGGTCGCTCGCAGCGTCCGCTTGCCAGGTCCAAGTGCAGCCATCGGCACGTCATGTTGCCGAAAATACCGCACGTCAGCCATACCCCATCGGGCATGACCTTCATGCGTTGGGAGCGATGAGGCCGCCAATGCGCCATGGGCGCCCGGAAACGCGCTGTGGCGTCCGTTCCACATCTGTCCTCAACCTGATTTTGGCCCCCGTCTTGCTTAACAGGGGAGACACAAATACAGGACTCCCCTCGATGACCACACGCATTTCGACCCACCCGGCTGCGCGTCCCGTTTCGCTGCGTTCCCAGGTCAAGCCCTTGTCGCTGGCCGTCGCACTCGCCTTCGCGGGGTCGGCCGCGCACGGCCAGGCCGCCGCGCCGGCCGACGCGGCTTCGGCGCCGGAAGCCGGCAAGCTGACGACGGTGACGGTGACCGCCCAACGAGTCACCGAAGACGCCAGGACCGTGCCGATCTCGGTCAGCACGATCGGTGGCGAGACCCTGGACGTCCTCAACTCCGGCGGCGACGACATCCGCGCGCTGTCGGGCCGCGTGCCCAGCCTGAACATCGAGTCGTCGTTCGGCCGCGCGTTCCCGCGCTTCTACATTCGCGGCTACGGCAACACCGACTTCCACCTGAACGCGTCGCAGCCCGTCTCGCTGATCTACGACGACGTCGTGCAGGAGAACCCGATCCTCAAGGGCTTCCCGGTGTTCGACGTCGACGAGGTCGAAGTCATGGCCGGCCCGCAGGGCACGCTGTTCGGGCGCAACACCCCCGCCGGCATCGTCAAGATCGACTCGGTGGCGCCGTCGCGCGTCGCCAACGGCTATTTCAACGCCAGCTACGGCACGTTCAACACGGTCAACCTGGAAGGCGCCTACGGCATGCCGCTGGGCCCGGACTGGGCGATCCGTGGGTCCCTGCAGAGCCAGCATCGCAACGGCTGGGTCACCAACACCGCACCGGGCGCGCCGGCGGGCAAGCTCGAAGGCTACGACGACGAGGCCGGCCGCCTGCAACTGCTGTACAAGCCGTCGGGCACGTTCAGTGCCTTGTTCAACGTGCACGCGCGCGACCTGGACGGCACCGCGCGCCTGTTCCGCGCCAACATCATCAAGCCCGGTACCAACGACCTGGTCGACGGATTCGATCCGTACCAGATCTCGATCGACGGCAAGAACAAGCAGACGCTCGGCACCAGCGGCGCGAGCATGAAGCTGCGCTGGGATCTCGGCGACGTGGTGCTCAACTCGATCACCGGCTGGGAAAAGGTGCACGCGTTCAGCCGCGGCGACGTCGATGGCGGCTACGGCGCGGTCTACGCCCCGCCGATGGGCCCCGGCATCATCCCGTTCGCCGACGAGACCTCGGACGCCATGCAGGGCCATCAGCAGGTAAGCCAGGAATTCCGCCTCGAACACGGCGGCACCGGGCCGCTGACCTGGCAGACCGGCGTGTACCTGTTCCACGAGAAGTACAAGATCGAGAGCCTGGTCTACGACACGCTGTTCGGCGGCCCCACCACCGAGGTCGATGCAACCCAGACCAACACCGCCTGGGCGGTCTTCGGCTCCCTGGGCTATGCCCTGACGACGGACTTCAAGCTGCACGGCGGCCTGCGCTACACGCGCGACCGCAAGACGCTGGAGACCATTCCCATCAGCGACACCGCCGTGCTCGATGCCAAGGGCCTGGGCGCCGGCACCGACGATTCACGCACCAACTGGGACGTGAGCGGCACCTACTCGGTCACGAAGGACGTCAACGTCTACGCGCGCGTCGCCACGGGCTTCCGCGCATCCAGCATCTTCCCGGCCGCCGATTTCAACGTACTCACCTCCGCGAAGCCAGAGACGACGACGTCCTACGAGTTCGGCACCAAGGCCGACCTGTTCGACAAGCGGGCTCGCATCTCGGCCGATGTCTTCCACTACGACGTCAAGGATCAGCAACTGAGCGCCGTCGGCGGCGACGGCAACGGCACGGAGCTGCTCAATGCGAAGAAGGTGACCGGCCAGGGCGTCGAGCTCAGTCTCGACGCCTACCTGCTGCCGACGTTGCTGGTCAACATCAACGGCAGCTACAACTTCACCAAGATCAAGGATCCGTCGCTGACGGTGGCCACCTGCGCGTCCTGCACAGTGACCAATCCGCAGCCTACCCCGACCAGCGCGTCGATCAACGGCAACCCGCTGCCGCAGGCGCCCAAGTACGTGCTCAACCTGAATGCGCGCTATGGCATCCCGGTCGGCAACGGCGAGTACTTCGTCTACACCGACTGGGCGTACCGCAGCAAGGTCAACTTCTTCCTCTACGAGTCCAAGGAGTTCACCGGCAAGGCGATGACCATCGGCGGCCTGCGTGCCGGGTATGACTGGGACGGCGGCAAGTACGAGGTGGCCGCGTTCGCGCGCAACATCACTAACCAGATCCGCGTGACCGGCGGCATCGACTTCAACAACCTCACCGGCTTCATCAACGACCCACGCACGTTCGGCGTGCAGTTCAAATCGACGTTCTAAGATCGAACCGGTCTGCGGCCGCGCGGGACTCGAGCCCCGCGCGGCCGCTTTTTTTGGAGAGTGCCCCTTGAAGAACCTGTTTCTGGCGCCGTTGCTGGCCCTCGGCCTGTCGTCGTCCGCCTTGGCCGCCAAGCCGGTTTGCCTGACCGAGTGCACCCCGCGCATCGGCATCGTGTCGGCCTTCGGCCAGGAGGCCGACATCCTGGTGGCGCAGACCCGGTCGCCGCACACCTGGATCCTCAACGGCAACCGTTTCACGACCGGCGTGCTGCGCGGCAATCCCGTGGTGATCGTGCTCAGCGGCGTCAGCATGGTCAACTCGACGATGGTCACGCAGCTGATGGTGGACCACTTCAAGGTGCAGCGTCTCGTGATGTCGGGCATCGCCGGCGGCGTGAACCCGGCGCACCATGTGGGCGACGTCATCATTCCCGATCGCTGGGCGATGCCGCTCGAGGTGTTCTGGAATCGCGACAGCGTGCTGCCGGCCACCTGCGGCAAGGCGGCCGATGTGTCTTGCCTGGGATTGAAGCTGGCGAGTGCGGACGGCAAGCCGGTGCCGCCGTTCAGCCTGGCCACCGCCGCAGGCGAGGTGCCTACCGGCCTGTTCATGCGCGAGAACTTCGTGATGACCGCGGCCCATGCACCGGGCGGCGAATTCCGCTTCGACTATCCGGTGGACGCGGCCATGCTCGCGGTCGCGCGCGAGATCAGGCCGGCGTTGGCGCGCTGTGGCCCCAAGGCGGTCAAGACGCCCGGCGCCGAGCCCGATCCGGCGCTGTGCGTGAAGACGACGCCGCAGGTGATCGTCGGCGGCCGCGGCGTCTCGGGCAGCGCGTTCCTGGCCAACCCGCAGTACCGCACCTACCTGTTCGAACAACTGCAGGCGCAGACGTTCGAGATGGAGACGGCGGCACTGGCGCACGTGGCCTACGCCAACGCCATTCCGTACATCGCGTTCCGCAGCCTGAGCGACCTGGCGGGCGCCGAGGAGTTCAACGCCGACGCCGTGGCGCTGTTCGCCAGCGGGCTGGCCGAGACCAACGAGGCGGCCGTGACATTGGCCTTCCTGGACGGCTGGCGCCAACGCAAGTGAGTCGCGCGCACGGCATGCGCACCTGAGAAGGTCGAACCCCGGCCGCCGCATGTAAAGCTGCGAATCCGTGTAAGGCCGCACGATCGTCGACGACCAATGGAGGCTGCGGCCAAAGCCGGCCGCAGTGCGCAACACCCGTGCGGGCGGCGCTCTTCCCAACTCCAGGAGAGACAACCATGATCGAACGAATCCTGACAGCCGCTGCGGCGGCCGTCCTGCTGCTGGGCGGCGCCACGAGCGCCTCGGCCGAAGACGGCTCGCGCGACGCGCTCGTGCTGGCGGCGTCCAACGCGACGACCAATGAATTGCTGGTGCTGAGCACCTCCGGCACCGTGCTCAAGCGCATTCCGACGCAAGGGCAGGGCGGCGTCGCCGGCAACTCGGGTGGCATCGCGGCGAGCCACGAGCGCGTGGCGGTGGTCAACTTCGGGTCGTCCAACGTGTCGATCTTCTCGCGCGATGAAGGCGGCCGTTATTTCCGTCTCGAACGCGTGATCCCGACGCTGGGCAGCCCCGTCAGCGTGGCGTTCGGCAACGACCACCTGTACGTGCTGACGACGACGCACGTCGAGTCGCACCGCGCCGGCCCGTGGGGCGTAGCGCCGACCGTCGATGGCCAGGCGCAGCTGCTGCATGGCGACGCCAGCGCCGCGCAGGTGGGGGTGCTCAAGAGCGAGCTGATCTTCACCGAGAAGAGCAACGCGATCGAGAGCGTGCGCCTGTCGGGCGACGGCACCATCGCGGGCAATGCCGCCATGGTGGCCGCCATTCCGGCGAACGTGAACGCGCCGTTCGGCCTGGCCACGCGCGGCGACGAGGCGTACGTGGCGATCGCCCACGCCGACGAGATCAGCCTGGTTCGCAACGACACCGTCCTGGCCATCACGCCCTCGGTCACGCAGCATGCGCCGTGCTGGGTGACGCTGGACGGGCCATTCCTGTTCTCGGCCAACTCGCCGAGCCAGTCCGTCTCGCGCTACGCCGTCTACGGCCAGAAGATCGTGCAGGACGCGGCGGTCATCGCGCAGTTCGTCGGCAACCCGACCGACATCACCTATCGCGACGGGTTGGCGGCGGTCGTCGATGCGGCAGGAACCGCGTCTCGCGTATCGATCTTCAAGGTCGACCAGGACGGCAACTTCAAGCTGCAGGGCGTGGCCGCGTTGACGGGCATCGCCACCAACGGCGTGGCGATCGTCGACGCCGACCTGTGGCGTTGAGGGGATAACGAGCCACGGGTGCCGGCACGGTGGATGCCGGCTTAACATCGGCGCTTCGCGCGCCCGGCCGCGGGCGGGCCGTGTGCCCGTGGCCAGCTTGACTTGAGTTGAGGCGTCCCACCCCTACCTGGGAGGGACGTCCTTGAAGGAGAAACGACGATGCCCGAGTACAGGAAGACCCCGGAGGCGCTGGCCAGGCTGACGCCCATCCAACGCCATGTGACGCAGGACAGCGGCACCGAACGCGCCGGCACCGGCGAGTTGCTGGACAACAAGGAAGCCGGCATCTACGTCGACATCGTGTCCGGCGAGCCGCTGTTCGCGTCCTCCGACAAGTTCGAGTCCGGCTGCGGCTGGCCCAGCTTCACCAAGCCGATCGCCGCCGCGTTCGTCGACGAGTTCCGCGACACCGCGCACGGCATGATCCGCACCGAGGTTCGTTCAAAGCACGGCGACAGCCATCTGGGCCACGTGTTCCCGGACGGCCCGCGCGACCGCGGCGGCCTGCGCTACTGCATCAACTCGGCATCGCTGCGCTTCGTGCCGCGCGAGCAGATGGCCGAGCAGGGCTACGCCGACTACCTCGATCAAGTGGAGGACCTCCAATGACTCAAGAACGCGCAGTACTCGCCGGCGGTTGCTTCTGGGGCATGCAGGACCTGATCCGCAAGATGCCCGGGGTGCAGGAAACCCGCGTCGGCTACACCGGCGGTGACGTGCCGAACGCCACCTACCGCCATCACGGCACGCATGCCGAAGGCATCGAGATCCTGTTCGATCCGGCCGTGCTCGGCTATCGGCAACTGCTGGAGTTCTTCTTCCAGATCCACGACCCGAGCACGAAGAACCGGCAGGGCAACGACAAGGGACTGAGCTACCGCTCGGCCATCTACTACACCTCGGCGGCGCAGAAGGCGGTCGCCGAGGACACGATCCGCGACGTCGATGCATCGGACCTGTGGCCCGGCAAGGTCGTCACCGAGGTCGAGGCGGCGGGCGCTTTCTGGGAGGCCGAGGCGGAGCACCAGGACTACCTGGAACTGTTCCCGAACGGCTATACGTGCCACTTCCCGCGGCCGGGCTGGAAGCTGCCGAAGCGCTCGGCTTGAGCGACTGCGCGCCGACGAAGTCGATGAAGGCGCGCAGCGGAGCGGGCATCCAGGTTCGGCTCGGGTAGTACAGGAACGGGCCGGTGAAAGGGCGCCACCAGGGCTCGAGCAAGGGCTCCAGGGCGCCGCTGTCCAGGTGCGGCCGCAGCCAGTCCTCGAACAGGTGGATCACGCCGGTGCCGGCCAGCGCCGCGTCCACCGCGAGATCGGTGGCGCCGCCCAGGCTCACGATCAGCGGGCCCGTGGGATCCACGTTCAGGACTTCGCCGTCGCGTTCGAACTCCCAGGCGTGCATGGCGCCGCTGGAGAAACGGCCGCGCAGGCAGGCGTGGGCAAGCAGGTCCCGCGGATGGTCGGGGCGGCCGCGGCGAGCGAGGTAGTCCGGCGAGGCCGCCGTCGCCATGCGTTGCTGGCGCGGCCCGATGGGGATCGCGATCATGTCCTGCTCGAGCCGCTCGTCGTAGCGGATGCCGGCGTCGCAGCCGGCCGCCAGCATGTCCACGAAGCTGTCCTCGGCGATGACGTCGAGCCGGATGTCGGGGTAGGCGGCGAGAAAGGGCGGCACGATGCGCGGCAGCACGAGGCGCACCGCGCTGACCGGCACGTTCAGGCGCAGGGTGCCGGCCGGGCGGTCGCGAAAGCCGTTGACCACGTCCAGCGCAGCCGCCACCTCGACCAGTGCCGGGCCCAGCCGCTCGAGCAACCGGGCGCCCGCCTCGGTGGGTGCGACGCTGCGCGTCGTGCGGTTGAGCAGCCGCACGCCCAGGCGCGCTTCGAGCCGCCGCACGGCCTCGCTGAGGCTGGACGCGCTGCTGCCGGTGGCGCGTGCCGCTTCGCGAAAGCCGCCCGCACGTGCCACGGCGACGAATGAGTTGAGGTCGCCCAGGTCCGAGGTCATTGTTCTATTTTCCGCACAGCCCGTGCCGATTGAGCCATCTTATCGCGCAAGGCGTTGCTCGCTACATTGGCCGTCAAACCAAAGGAAACTCACCATGACGGACATCAGCAAGGCAGGAACATTCAAGCTCGGCGGCCGCAGCGTGAAGCGTGTGGGCTACGGCGCCATGCAGCTCGCCGGCCCCGGCGTGTTCGGCCCGCCGAAGGATCACGAGGGCGCGCTCGCGGTGCTGCGCGAGGCGGTGGAGAGCGGCGTCGACCACATCGACACCAGCGACTTCTACGGCCCGCACATCACCAACCAGATCATTCGCGAGGCGCTGCACCCGTACCGCGACGACCTGGTCATCGTCACCAAGATCAGCGCGAGGCGCGACGAGAAGGGCGCTTGGATTCCGGCGCTGTCGCGCGAGGAATTGACGCTGGCCGTGCACGACAACCTGCGCAACCTGGGCCTGGACGTGCTCGAGGTGGTCAACCTGCGCAGCATGCTGGACGTGCACGGACCCGCCGAAGGTTCGCTCGAAGAGCCGCTGACGGTGCTGGCCGAGCTGCAGCAGCAAGGCCTCGTGCGCCACATCGGGTTGAGCAACGTGACCCGCAAGCAGATCGTCGACGGGCGCCGGATCTGTCCGATCGTGTGCGTGCAGAACATGTACAACCTCGCGCAGCGCGCCGACGACGCGCTGATCGCCGAGCTTGCGGGCGAGGGCACGGCCTACGTGCCGTTCTTCCCGCTCGGCGGATTCACGCCGTTGCAGTCGACGACGCTGTCCGACGTGGCCAGGCGGCTGGGTGCCACGCCGATGCAGGTGGCGCTGGCGTGGCTGTTGCAGCGCTCGCCCAACCTGCTGCTGATCCCCGGCACGTCGTCGGTGGGACACCTGCGCGAGAACCTCGCATCGGTCGATCTGCAACTGTCGGCCGGCGTGGTCACCGAGCTGGACCAGATCGCGGCCGGGGCGGCGTCGCATTGACGCTCCGCCAAAAAAGAAGGTTCATCGCCGATTTCCGGGGAGGTGACACGGGCGACACCACTGGGCCGCGGCGGCGGCGGCGAAACTCCACGGTCCGAAGCGCCCTCGGTGCCGGGTCTTGCCTTTTGTCTCCTTGTTTTCTTCGGTTCGGTTGGGCACATGGCAGCGCGGCGCAAAAGGCAAGACCCGGTACCGTACCTTCGTTGATTGACTCTCCCCCTGCGATGATTGCCTGCGGCGCAGCGCCTCGCGGCTGCGAGGCGTGTCGGCGTGGCGGTTTCGGGGCACGACCTCGCGGCACGGGGAAACGGGGAATCCATCCTCGACTCGAGCGTCCCTATCTCGCTCGGATGGACTCCCCGTTTCCCCGTGCAACGAGCTCG
>FSXQ01001983.1_pt1 | contig 12068 bp, 2 predicted proteins | sample 1638011 | NCBI WGS metagenome assembly FSXQ01 (sample SAMEA3914789, study PRJEB12502) | metagenome | biome: forest; material: soil | place: Canada | collected 2011-07-03 | depth 0.3 m | reverse complement strand
TCGACTCGCGCGGCAGCAGCGAGTACAGCGCCGGCATCGTCTTCGCGGTGCGCGACTTCGGCAGCCGCCAGGAGCAGTTCGCCGACAAGCGCTACCTGGCGCATTCCGATTTCTCGCTGCTGAAGTTCAGCGCCGCGCGCACGCAGCGGCTGCCCGGCGATACGACCCTGTACGGCGAGATCGACGGCCAGCTCACCAACGATCCCCTGGTCAGCAACGAGCAATACGTGGCGGGCGGAGCCGATTCGCTGCGCGGCTACCTCGAATCGACGGCGGTCGGCGACCTCGCCCTGCGCGGCACGATCGAGTTCCGCACCCCCAATCTCCGACCCGAGAAGGCGCGCCTGGATTTCCTGCAGTTCCGCACCTTCTTCGACACCGCCTGGCTGCGCACGCTGGCGCCGTTGCCGGGCACGCGTGCCTCGTACGAGCTGAGCAGCTACGGCCTGGGCCTGACGGCGCGGGCGAAGCCGGGCTTCATGCTGCGCGCCGATCTCGCCTGGCCGATGAACTCCGTCGGTGCGCAGTCCGCGTACCAGCCGCGAGTGCAGGCCAGCGCGTCCTATCAGTTTTGATGCGTCGCGACGCCTGAACACGCCGGATGCAAGGAGCCACCATGAACCGATCCAACGCCAAGAGCCGCACGCTGTCGCTGCTTCGCACCCCGTGCAACGTCGCGGCCCTGGTGGCCATCGGGCTGCTGGCGGAGACGGCCGGCCCGGCATTCGCCGCGACCGCCGGCAATGGGTCGCAGCTTCTCAACAACGTGGTGCTGCGCGGACTGGTATCCGACTACCGGACCAGTGCGACCTTCGCCACCGCCAACACCGGCGCCGTGGGCGGCCAGACGCTGACCATCACGCAGCTGCTGCCCAAGATCATCCTCGACTGGAACCAGTTCAACCTGGGCAACGGCGACACGATCCAGTTCGTGCAGCCGTCGTCCTCGGCGGCCGTCCTCAACCGCATCTACGACGCCAATCCCAGCACGATCGCCGGCGCGATCAAGGCCAACGGGCAGGTCTACCTGGTCAACCAGAACGGGATCCTGTTCCACAACGGCGCGCAGATCGACACCAACTCGTTCTTCGCGTCCACGTTGAACATCGACGACGCCACGTTCAAGACCGGGGTCACGACGGGCGGCCTGTTCACGCCGGCGTTCACCGGCGGCTACGACGCGACCGGCAAGACGACCGCGAGCGGCCGCAACGCCAGCATCACGGTGGGCGGCGGCACGGGCGCCGCGCCCACGATCGCGGCGCACGCGGGCGGGGCCGTCGTGATCATCGCGCCGGTCATCGACAACCGGAGCGGCGTCATCACCTCGCCCGACGGCCAGGTGATCCTCGCCGCCGGCAACTCGGCCTACCTGGGCTTCAGCGCCACCAACAACACCGGCTTTCGCGGCATGCTGGTCGAGGTGACGGCCGATGCGAGCGGGCCGATCAACCTGACCAGCCTGATCAACAACACCGGCACGATCGGCGCCGATCGCGGCAACGTCACGTTGGCGGGCCTGGCCATCAACCAGGGCGGCCGCGTCTCGGCGTCGACCGCGATGCTGACCAACGGCTCGATCTACCTGCAGGCACGCACGCTGGACAACGCGCAGCGCGGCACGGTGACCTTGGCCGCCGGCAGCGTCACCGAGACACCGCTCGACCTGCACGACACCACCACGCTCAGCGAGGCGACCTCGTTCACGCCGTACCAGCCGGTGGTGCAGGTGACCGGCCGCACGATCGACGTGGCCGGTCGCATCACGTCGCCCAGCGGCGTCGTGACGCTCGATGCGGCGGCCCCGGCCGGCACGGGCGCCGCGCGCATCTACCTGGACAACGGCAGCACGATCGACGCGTCCGGCGCGTGGAGCACGGCGAGCGACGCGAGCAACCTGCTCACGTTCAAGGTGACGTCCACCGAATTGAAGACCGCGCCCGACCAGGCCGGCGGCATCCTCGCCGGTGCGACGGTGACGGTGGACCTGCGCCAGGGCAGCAGCGTGCTGGACCTGTCGGGCTACCAGGCCAACCAGGCGCGCACGCTGCAACAGAAGGCCGCCGTGGGCGGCAGCGTGACGCTGAGTTCGACGGGCGACGTGATCGAGCGCGCCGACGCGACGATCAACGTATCGGGCGGCGGCGTGAAATACACCGGCGTCACGGAGGCGACGTCGAAGTTGCTGGGGTCCGACGGCAAGCTGTACGACATCGCGACCGCGCCCGAGGCCTTGCGCTACAAGTCCGTCGCGGACACCTTCGTCGACACGCAGGCGCGCTGGGGCTACAGCCCGGTCTACACCAATTTGCTGATGGGGGCGAGCGTCAAGCGGCCGGACTTCACGCAGGGCGCGGCGGGCGGCGCGCTCAACATCAAGACCAGCGCCGGTTCCGCCGGCGTCGTCCTGGACGGCCGCCTGCTGGGTGGCACCACCACCGGCAGCCAGCAGACCGCCGCGGCGCCGCGCGGTGCCGCGCTGGTGATCGGCACCTACGACTCGACCCGCAGTTCGCAGGACGTCGGCGTGGGCGACGTCACGTTCCAGTCCGGCTCGCCATCCTCGCTGCAGGCCGGCTTCGCGCTGGATTCGGCGTTGAGCGACCAGCGCAAGACGCAGGTGACGCTCTCGTCGGATCTGTTCTCGCAAGGCAAGGTCGACGCGAACGGCAACTACGTGACCAACGGATTCGGTTCGCTCGAGGTGGATGCGAACGGCCGCGTGACCGTGCCCGAGAACGTCACCCTGAACGGACCGCTCGGCGGCACGCTGATCCTGCGTGGGAACCAGGTCGAGGTCGACGGCCATGTCAACGTGCCGGGCGGCACGATCGTCGCTCAGGCGATCGTCACGCCCGGAACGAGCGCGTCGCCGCCGCAGGCCAGCAACATCGTCGTCGGCCAGGGCGCGGGCGTCTCGGCGCAGGGCGCGTGGATCAACAGCGCGACGGCGGGCGTGCTGTCGCCGACGCCGTCGGCGATGGCCAATGCATCGAGCACCGGCCAGGCCGCCGTGGCCCCGTCCGCGACGACCAACGGGGGCAGCATCGCGTTGCAGGCGCCCGTCGTCCTGCTCGACACCTCGAGCGCTCTCGACGTCTCGGCCGGCGGCACGGTCTCCGTGCGCGGCGCGTTCGCCGGCGGCAGCGGCGGCTCGATCGCGTTGACGGCGACCGCGGCGCCTTCGGCCACCGTCACGCCGCTCACGCTGGACGGCACGTTGGCCGGTGAGGGCTTCGGCAACGGCGGCACGTTGAGCCTCTCGACCAGCGACGCGATCCGCATCGCCGCGGTGGGCGACGCGACGACCGCGGCGGGCCTGGCGCTGGACACGGCGTTCTTTCGGCAAGGCGGTTTCCAGTCGTACAAGATCAGCGCCGAGAAGGACCTGACGATCGCCAGCGGTGCGCTGCTGTCGCCGCGGCAGGTGAGCCTGCAGATCGATCCGGTGGCCGCGCAGGCGCTCGCCACCGGCGCCGACGCGCGCGCCGCGTCGACGCTGGTGACGCTCACGGACGACCAGCGCAAGCCGACCAGCCTCGCGTTGAATTCCGGCGCCACGTTGACGATGGCCCGGTCCACCGGGATCGGCACGGATGCCGGCGGCAGCGTCGCGTTGTCGGGGCAGTCCGGCGTGATCATCGACGGCACCGTCTATGCGCCGGGCGGCAGCATCGCCGTCACGGACAAGAACCTGCAGGTCTCCGCGGGCACCCTGGACAGCGCGTTGCCGACGATCGAGATCGGCGCGCACGCCATCCTGTCGACCCACGGCACCTTCACGGCCACGCCCAACGACCGGCATCTCGTGCAGGGCAACCTGTCGGCCGGGGGAACGGTGACGTTGAACGCGTCGGCGGCACACCTGCAGCTCGATGCGGGCTCGGTCGTCGACGTGGGCGGGGCCAGCCAGCGGGTGGACCTGCCCGCGGTCGTCGGCGCCAGCGTGCCCTTCCGCAGCGTGCTGCAGTCCAGCAACGCGGGCTCGGTGTCCATCGTCGCCAACGACAGCGTGACGCTGGGCGGTGCGATCCGCGGCAATGCGGACGGCACCGCCGCGGGCGGCACCTTCTCGCTCAATCTCGGCGAGCGCGGCGACATCGCCGACCCCGATTCGAAGCGGCGCATCGTCGTGACGCAGTCGGGCGCGGCGCAGCCCGCCGCCGCGAATTTCAAGGACGCGGCCGTTTCCGTGGACCGCTTGCGCGACGCGGGCTTCGACAAGCTCAACCTTGGCGCCGAGGATCAGATCCTGTTCGCCGGCGACGCGACGCTCGCGTTCCAGCGCGGGGTGACGTTGGACACGAAGCTGCTCCAGGTCGCGGGCGGCGCCAACGTCGCGATCTCCGGCGCCGCCGTCAAGCTCGCGAATTCGACCGGGTCGCGCCAGCCCAAGAATCCCAACGACCCGACCGATCGCAGCACCCAGGTCAACCTGGCCGCCGCCCCGGCCGCGCAGCCTGTCACGGTCGGCCAGGGCAGCCTGCGCGTCAACGCCGACACGCTCGACGTGAACGGCGACGTCGCGATCGGCGGCACGCAGTCGACGACGCTGTCCGCGGTGCACGACCTGCGCCTGTCGGGCCGCACGGTGGGCCAGGCCAGCGACGCGGGTGGCGCGAAGATCGTCGGGGCGTTGACCACGGCGGGCGATCTCACGCTGAGCGCGGCGCAGGTGTATCCCAGCACCGCGTCGACGTTCACGGTCGCGGTCGGCGACGGCGTGCCGACGAACGGCGGCGACCCGCTCGACGTGTCAGGCACGGCGACGCCGGGCGGCCGCCTGCATGTCACGCACGGCACGGGCGCCCTCGGCGACGCGCTCTCGGCGGGCGGCAGCCTGACGCTGAAGGCCGACAACATCGCGCAGGACGGTGTCGTCAAGGCGCCGCTGGGCACGCTGAACCTCGTCGCGGGCAAGACGCTGACGCTGGGCAGCACCAGCGTCACCTCCGTGTCGGCGGACGGCCTGACGATCCCGTACGGCGAGACCCGGGACGGGGTCGCGTGGACCTACGCCGCGCTCAACGGCAATCCCCTCACGTCGCCGCTGAGCGCGCCGCCTGCGAAGAACATCGCCCTGGCCGCGCCCGCCGTCGACGTTCTCTCGGGTGCCAAGGTGGACGTGTCGGGCGGCGGCGACCTCGCCGCGATCGAATGGGTGCCCGCGGGCAAGAGCACCAACGCGCTGATCGCGCCCAACACCTACGCCATCCTTCCCGCGGCGGGCCTCAGCAGCGCCCCCATCGACCCGGACATCGCGCTGACACAGTCGCCGGGCCTCGACAAGGCGGGCGTCTACAACAGCATCCACATCGGCGCCGGCGGCGCCGTGCCCGCGGGCGACTACGTGCTGCTGCCGGGCTATTACGGCCTGCTCAAGGGCGGCTACCTCGTGCAGTTGCTCACCGGCAGCACCTACGCCAACCTGCAGCCGGGCCAGACCGCCACGTTGCAGAACGGGCTGACCGTCGTCCCCGGCGTCCTGGACACGGCGGGAACCGGTGTGGCCTCCGCGGCGACCATCGGTGTGGTGGTCCGGCCCGGCAGCGACATCGCCAGGCTGGCCAGCTACACGGTCACCAATTCGGCCTTCTTCGCGAAGCTCGCCGATGCGAATCGAACCGCGGTGCCCCTGTTGCCCACAGACGGCGGGCAACTGTCGATCTCGGCCACGCAGCGCCTGACGCTGAACGGCACGCTGGCGGCCGACCTGCCGTCCGCCACGTCGCGCAGCGCCGAGGTGGACATCTCCGCGGCCAGGATCGCGCTCGTCGACCAGGTCGGCCGCGGCGACGTCGGCGCCGACTACCTGCAGATCGATTCGGGCGGCCTGTCGCGCCTCAACGCGGATCTGCTGATCGGCGGCGTGCGCACCAGCGGCAGCACTGGCGAGGTGTTGACGCCGACCGCCACCGACATCGTCGTCGCCAACAGCGACAGCAACGGCCTGAAGGCACCGGAGCTGACGCTGGCCGCCACCGACAGCATCACGGTACGCGCGGGCAGCCGCGTCGAGGCGAGCGGCGCGCAGGTGGCCAAGCCGGTCGATTTCACGGTGGGCGGCCCGGGCGCATCGTCGGGCGCGATCCTGCGCATTTCGAACGGCGGATTGGCGAAGATCTCACGACCCGTCACGGACGCGGCTAGTGGTTCGATCACCATCGAATCCGGCGCGACGCTGGCGGCCAGCGGCTCGCTGGCGCTCGATGCGACCCGAACCACCCGTTCCAGCGGAAAACTGGACATCGCCGCGGGCGGCGCCCTCGCGCTGGTGTCTGGCAGCATCGCGCTGGGCCAGACGGACGCGATCGCGGGGCTGGACAGCGGGCTCGTGCTGGACAACGCCGACCTCGCGGGCTTCGGTGCGCTGGGCACGCTGTCGTTGAAGAGCTACAACGGCATCACGTTGTTCGGCGACACGCGCGTGGGCAGCGCCGGCCTGGCCAACCTCGTCATCGACAGCGCCTCGCTGACCGCGCAGGCGGCCGGGGTGGACGCGCCGGCGGCTGTGCGCATCGCGGCCGGGAAGGTGTCGCTGATCAACACGTCCGGCGTCGACGCCGCGGCGGGCGCGTCCGGCGCCGGCACGTTCACGGTGGACGCCGGCCAGATCGTGCTGGGCGCGGGCAGCAAGCAGATCGCCGGTGTCGGGGACACCCGATTGAACGCCACGGGCGCGATCGTGGCGGCCGACACCGGATCGCTGCAGACCGCGTCGCCGCTGGAGCTCAGCTCGGCCCGCATCGACAGCGTCAGCGGAGCCCACCAGAGCTGGACCGCGCAAACGGGCAGCGTGGCGGGCAGCGGCTACCAGCCTGTCACCATCAACGCCGTTGCGGCACCGGCCGCGCTCGGCGATTCGACGGCCCTCGGCTCGCGCGTGCAGGTCACCGGATCGGCCATCGTGGACGGCGGCAGCATCGTGATGCGGTCGGGCGGCGTCTCGCTGCAGGCGATGGGGCCCGCCGCGACGGACGGCGTCCAGTTGCTGCCGGGCGCGAGCATCGATGCCGGCGGCGCGCACAAGAGCTTCCAGGGCACGACGGCGGTCGCGGACGCCGGCAGCGTGACGCTGTCGGCCGCGAACGGCAACGTGTCTCTGGGCGGCGGCAGCTCGGTGAACGTCGCCGCCGACGCGGCGGGCGGCAATGCCGGGTCGCTCGCGATCAGCGGCCGCGGCGTGGATCTCTCCGGGACCTTGAGCGGCGCGTCCGCCGGCGGCGTGCAGGGCAGCGTCGCGATAGACGTCGCGAACCTCGCGGACTTCGGGGCGCTGAATGCGACCCTCAAGGCGTCCGGCTTCACCGAGGGGCTGGACGTGCGCGTTCGCGAACAAGGCCTGACCGTCGCCGCGGGCACGGTCGTCCAGGCGCATCACCTGGCGCTCGAGAGCGACGCCGGCGCTGTCACGATCGCCGGCCGGCTCGACGCCAGCGCGGCGCTGGGCGGCGGCTCGGTGGACGTCAGTGGGCACGACGTGCAAGTCGCTCCCGGCGCGCGCATCGACGCCAGCGCGACCTCGCTCGCTGCGGGCACTGCGACGTCGCCGTACGCCAATGGCGGCGCGGTCTCGCTCGTCGCCGAAGGCGGCAGCCTCGACTTCGCCGCCGGCGCCGTGGTGGACGTGCGCGCCGGCGAGAAGGGCCAGGCCGGCAGCGTGCTGCTGCGCGCACCGCGCACGACGGACGCCGCGTCGCCCCTGGCGGCCACGCTGGCCGGCCAGGTGCTGAGCCAGCGTCACGCGCGCGACGCCGCGGCGGCCGTGACCGTCGAGGGCAACCAGGTCTACACGCTGGCGCCGGGCGCCACGATCGACGCCGCGGCGGTCGCCGGCTATGGCGCCGACAACCTGGCGTTCATGCACGCCGTCGATGCGACATCGCCGGCGGCCGGTATCCTGGGTGACGACGGCGCGCGGCAGGCCAACCTGCACGTGCGTCCGGGCGTCGAAGTGGTGGCGCCGGGCGACCTGGCGATCGCGAGCAACTGGGATCTCACCGGCGCCGGCTGGCGGATCGTCCCGGCGGGCGGGAACGTGGTCGAGAGCGGCACGCTGAACGTGCGCGCCGCCGGCAACCTGACGCTGGCCGGTGCGTCGATCGGCAACCCCGACAACGCGCTGCAGGCCGGCGCGACCTGGAGCGTGGGCCTGACCAGCGGCGCCGACACGACGGCCGCGAACGCGTCGCGCACGCGATCGGCAACGGCGCTGGACGTCCAGGCGGCCGGCGGCGCGGCCGGCGCCGGCGATCTCGTCCTCGACAGCGCCAACGGCGAGGCGTCGGTGCGCACCGGTACCGGCGCGATCCGCCTGTCGGCGGGACGCGATTTCGTCATCAAGGCGGGGACGGATCCGGAGACCGGTGCCGCGGTGGCCGGCGTGGTCTACACCGCCGGCGTGGCGGCGCCGCTCGCCGATCCGGTCGTCGGCCCGGCCGATGCGCGCTTCGCGCAAGGCGGCGGCGACATCACGATCAGCGCGCAGCGCAACGCCGTCGGCGCGGGCAACGAGTGGATGACTGAATGGTTCCGCTCGGCCACCGACCTCGACGGCGGCCTGGGACTGGGCGCCTGGTGGGCGTATCGGCCGAACTTCCACGATGGCGTGGCGGCGCTCGGCGGCGGCAACGTGACCATCCGCGCGGGCAACGACGTGCAGGGGCTATCGGCCTTCGTCCCGACCAGCGGCATCGAGATCGGATCGGGCACTAGCGCGAGCCTGGCGACGTTCGGCGGCGGCAACCTGGTGGTCGATGCCGGCAACGACATCCTCGGCGGCCAGTACATGGTGTCGCTCGGACAGGGCACGATCTCGGCCGGCGGCAACGTGGGCACGCCGGGGCGCACCAGCCAGTTGTTCATGATGGGGGCCAGCGGCGACGCGGCGCTCGCGGGCGCGACCGCGTCCGTGCGCGCGGGGGGAGCGATCAACCTGGCCACGATCGACAGCCCGAGTTCCCTGCTGCAGACCCAGACCTTCGGCGACCAGCCCAGCTTCAACACCGGCAACGAGTTGCCGGTGCTGAGCTACACGGGCAACGGCGGCGTGTCGCTCGTGGCCAAGGCCGGCGACCTGACGATCGGCAACCGGCCCAACGACAACCTGGCGCTCGATCCGCTGGACCAGCCGTCGATCGAGCGCGAGCTGAAGACGCCGTCGGGCGCCGCGCTACTGCCCGCGCGAGTGGCGTTCACCGCGTTCAACGGCAACGTCGTGTACACGGGAACGACCGCCGGCATGATGACCTTCCCATCGCCCGACGGCAGCGCGAAGGTGCTCGCGGGGCAGGGCGTGAAGAACCTGAACCTGCGCGTCTCGGACGCGGATGCCGCGCAATTCGCGATCCAGAACATGTCGCAGGCCGTGACCAGCAACTACTCGAACCTGCTGGCGGGCATCGGCGGCGCGGCGACGCGGCTCGCGACGAACAACTCCACCGATGCCTTCATCAACGACATCGTGGCGGCGGGCGGCAGCATCCAGGGCGCCACCCTGATCTTTCCGGCGCGCTCGCGGATCTGGGCGGCCGCCGATGTCGTCGATCCGCGCCTGTCGCTGCAGAACCTGTCCGCCCGCGACCTGAGCGAGGTCGTGGCCGACCAGGGATCCGTGCTGGTGCGCCAACCGGGCGGCTGGGGCATCGACGGCCCCGGGACGCTGGTGTTGCAGGCAGGGCGCAACGTCGACCTCGGCACGGCGGCGCTGAGCAGCTTCGGCAACCTGCGCAATGTCGCGATCGCGTCGGCCGCGGGGGCGGACATCGACGTGGTGGCCGGCTACAGCGGCCAGCTCGACTGGAGCAAGCTCGACACGACCTTCGACCACCTCGTCACGGCCGGCAGCGCGAAGAACGTCGCCGCCGCCACGGCCGCGGTCGACGGGTTCTTCGCGAAGGCGCAGGTGGGCAAGGGCGACATCGACTCCTTCAACACGTCCATCCAGTCGAACGCCGGCGGCGGCATCAACCTGCTGGCACCGGGCGGCAACATCACCGTGGGCCTGACGACGCCCAACGACAACAAGCTGGTCGGCGTGGTGACCAACGCGGGCGGCGCGATCCGCAGTTTCCTGAGCGGCGATTTCGACATCAACCAGGGCAAGGTGCTGACCGCGCAAGGCGGCAACATCCTGATCTACACGTCGGGCGGCGGCATCGACGCGGGCCGCGGCGCGAAGACCTCCGTCACCACGCCGCCGCCCACGCGCACGCCGGTCGTCGATCCGGCCACGGGCTTCATCACCGGCTATACCTACTCGGTGCCGGTCGCGGTGGCGGGCAGCGGCATCCAGACGGCGACGTCGAAGCCGGGCGGTCCGGAATCGGTCGCACCGCCGGCGGGCAACATCTACCTGTTCGCCCCCGCGGGCACCATCGACGCCGGCGAGGCCGGCATCGCCTCCGGCGGCGCGATCTTCATCGCCGCGCTGACCGTGCTGAACGCGGACAACATCACCGCGGTCGGGCCCAGCCAGGGCGTGCCGGTGACGCCGCCCGGCAGCGTCGCGTCGACGGTGGCGGCGGCCGGCGGCAACACCGTGGCGCCCGATGCCAAGGCCGGCGATGCGGCGGCCCAGGCCGCGGCGGCCGCCGCCGCCGCCGGCGTCACCAACTTCCGCCCCGCGATCCTGACCGTCGAAGTGATGGGCTTCGGCGAGAAGAACTGCAAGGAAACGGACAAGGACTGCTTCGCCAAGTGAGCCCGTGATGCGCCTGCTCAACGTCATCCCCTCCATCGACCCCGCGCGCGGCGGCACGGCGGAAGGACTGCGCCAGTCGGTGCTGGCCACCGGCGCGCTGGGCCATGTCGACGAGGTGCTGTGCCTGGACGGCCCCGATGCGCCTTGGGTGAGCGACTTCCCCGCGCGCGTGCACGCGTTGGGGCCCGTGTCGTCCACCTACGGCTATCACCCGCGGCTCGTTCCCTGGCTGCGCGAGCACGCCCAGGACTACGACGCCGTCATCGTGCATGGCGTCTGGCAGTACACCAGCCTGGCCGTCTGGCGCGCGCTGCGGCGCGGACCGGTGCCGTACTTCGTGTACTTCCACGGCATGCTCGATCCGTGGTTCAAGCGCGCCTATCCGCTCAAGCACCTGAAGAAGTGGCTCTATTGGCCCTGGGCGGACTACCGCGTCGCGCGCGATGCGAAAGCGGTGCTGTTCACGGCGCGGGAGGAGGCGCGCCTCGCGGCACACTCGTTCTGGCTCTATCGCGTGACGCCGGCCGTCGTGGGCTACGGCCTCGCGCAGGAAGGGCCCGCGGACGCGTGCCTGGCCGAGGCCTTCCATGCCGCGTGGCCGCAGACACGCGATCGCCATCTCGTGCTGTTCCTCGCGCGGCTCAACGAGAAAAAGGGCTGCGACCTGTTGATCGCGGCGTTCGCCGAACTGGCGCGCGTCGATCCCCGCGCGCACCTGGTGATGGCCGGGCCCGACGCGGACGGCCTCGGCGCGGGCTTGCGCGCGCTCGCGCAGGCGCACGGGGTCGCCGACCGCATCACGTGGACCGGCATGCTGCAGGGCCCGCTCAAGTGGGGCGCGTTGCGCGCGGCGGACGTCTTCGCGCTGCCGTCGCACCAGGAGAACTTCGGCGTCGCCGTCGTCGAGGCGCTGTCGGTCGGCCTGCCGGTGCTGATCTCGCAGCGCGTCAACATCTGGCGCGAGGTGGTGGAGGACCAGGCGGGCCTGGCCGATGCGGACACGCTGCGCGGCACGACCGCGATGCTGATGCGCTGGCATGCGCTCGCGCCGTCCGAACGGCTCGCGATGAAGGCGCAGGCGAGCGCATGCTTCCAGCGCCGCTTCCGCATGGACGCCGCGGCGGCGCGGCTGGTCGCGACGATCAAGCCGCATCTGCGGCCGGCGTAATGGTATGGACTCGGGCCGTTCACGGCCCTGCCACATTGCGCCGACACAATTCGCCGCTTCTCCTCGCTCGCCGTTTGGCCGGGTCATGAAAAAGTATTTCGTTCTCGGTCTCGGCTTGCTTTGCCTTCTCTTCGCCCAATCGACCTGGGCGGCGTGGAACGCCGACTGGACCAAGCGCGTCAAGATCGGCCTGAACAC
>FSXQ01004220.1_pt1 | contig 12092 bp, 9 predicted proteins | sample 1638011 | NCBI WGS metagenome assembly FSXQ01 (sample SAMEA3914789, study PRJEB12502) | metagenome | biome: forest; material: soil | place: Canada | collected 2011-07-03 | depth 0.3 m | reverse complement strand
GGTCGAGCGCGCCGTCGGATCGGTTCCAATACGCCGATGAAACCCGTGAACCCGAACGGCGGCCTGGTCTACTCGACCGAGGCGGGCCGCATGTGTCCCGCGTGCCGCCAGCCGATCGCGCAGTGCGTCTGCAACAAGGCCGTGGCGCCGCCCACCGACGGCGTCGTGCGCCTGTTCTTCGAGACCAAGGGCCGCGGCGGCAAGGGCGTCACCGTCGTGCGCGGGCTGGGCCTGGCGGAGCCGGAACTCACGGCCCTCGGCAAGAAGCTGAAGGCCGCGTGCGGCGTCGGCGGCACGGCCAAGGACGGCGTCGTCGAACTGCAGGGCGACCACCGGGATCGGGTGATGGTGTTGCTGAAGGCGCAGGGGTTTGGCCACGTGAAGAAGGCCGGGGGATGACACGGTGGTGGGTCGAGGCGGTAGCGATGGCCGCCAACGACAAGATGTGCTTGACGATCCCGGTTGTCCGGGCGACGAAGGACAGCCAAAAGTTCCACCACGCTGCTCCTTTGGGCTAGTATTTCATCTGCAGGTTCGCGCTGAGAGTGGTGTCTGGGTACGTCTTCCATTGCGGGCAATCGACCCCTCCGCGGGGGCCGCGGAGAACAGCATGAGGAGCTTGCTACTGCCATGGGCCTTCGCATGTACGCAGTCGGTCGCCGTCGCGCAGGGTGTTTCGACCGCCCCGGCGTCCGATACGTTCGCCGCCCCCTCGTCCACCACCGCCACCGGTAGAGACCTCGCCGACGCGAAGCGCCTGGTGGATGCCGCCGCGCGGCCCGCCGCGGGCTGGACGGGGCCGCGCGACGGGCCGCGTGCCCAGCCCGGAAAACGCATCGCCCTGGTCAACGAGGATTTGCGCAATGGCGGCATTCTGGGCGTGGACGAAGGCGTGCTCGAAGCCGCCAGGGTCATCGGCTGGAGCGTGAAAGTATTCGACTCCGGAGGCAGCCCGGAAGGGCGGAAGAAGATGCTCGCAGACGCGCTGAACAGTCGTCCAGACGGCCTGATCGTCTTCGGTGGAGACGCACACGCACTGTTGTCCGGGCTGCGGCCGTTCGCCGAGCAAGGCATTCCGATCGTCGGCTGGCATGTCGCGGCCCAGGCCGGACCGGTGGCCGGCACGCCCGTGGCGATGAACGTGTCGACCGATCCGCTGGCGGTCGCTCGGGTCACGGCCTCAGCCGCCATCGCGCAGTCCGGCGGCCATGCGGGCGTGGTCATCTTCACCGACACCAACTACGAATTGCCCAGAGCCAAGGCGGATGCGATGGCCGCCATCGTGCGTGCGTGCAGCGGCTGTACCTTGCTCGAGGTGCGGGACGTCGCGATCTCGCGCAACGCCGAACTGATGCCCGGGGCAACGCGCGACCTGCTGGCGCGTTACGGCAAGCGCTGGACGCACGCTCTGGCGATCAACGACATCTATTTCGATTACGCGGCCCCGGTACTGACCCAGGCGGGGCTGCCGAACGCCGGGTTGAGCATGCTCTCGGCAGGTGACGGCAGCGATTCCGCCTTCTTGCGTATCCGCACGGGCACGTTCCAGACCGGCACCGTGGCAGAACCGCTGAATCTGCACGGCTGGCAACTGGTGGACGAGATGAACCGACTCTTTGCTGGTGAACGCGTCACGGGCTACGTGTTTCCGGTGCATCTCGTGACGGCGGACAACATTTCCGCGGACGGCGGCGATCGGTTGGTCTACGACCCGGCCAACGGCTATCGCGACATCTATCGTCACATCTGGCAGCGCCCGTGAAGCCATCGCTTCCCCAGTCGCTCGCCGCGCAATTCGCCCTGGTGGTGTCGTGTCTGGTCGCCTTGGTGGCCGTGGTGGGTGCCACGACCATCTACTCGCTGGTCGGATCGGCCCACGCGATCCGTCAACTGGCTGAGCAACGATTGACGCGTCTGCAGGACGGGCAGGACCTGCAACAGCACACCTTGCTGATCGAGCGCATGGCGCTGCAGTTGTCGGCCATCGAGACCGTCGATGGCCTGCGCGAGACGCATCGGCAGGTCATCGACCAGCTGGAGTCCTTTGACCAGCTTGTGGAGCGCCTCGCCGCCGCCGCCGCGAGCGACGATGTCGATGTGCTGGCACTGCATCGATCCAGCCAGCGCTTCCGCAACACGATCAACATCGAGGCGCAAATGCGAGAGACCGCTCTCGTCGCGGCGGGTGGGTCGCAGCCCGCGCTCCGGCCCGCGGTGTCGTTGACCAGTCTGGACGACGATCTGCGCCGCCAAGCCGAGGCGCTGGCTGCCGCGGCGCGGCGACAGTCGGACTATTTCACGCGCGACTACCGCGAAGCCTTGCAGACGCTGGCCGAGGAATCGGATCGCACGCGCCGATGGGTCGTCGGCGAAGTCGGCGTGAGCCTGCTGCTCGCCTGGCTGATCGCGCGCGAATTCCTGGGGCGCCGTGTCGTGACCCGGCTGCGCCGGGTCAGCCACGCCCTGCGGCACGGCGGCATCGACGACGCGCAGGCCGGTGTGCCCGTTCGCGGTGGCGACGAGATCGCCGACATGGCGCGCGCCGTAGAGCAGTTCCTCGAGGATCGGCACCAACGCAGGCAGGCCGAGGACGCGCTGCAACGGCTCAACGCCGAACTCGAGGAGCGTGTCGCACAGCGCACGGCCGAACTCAGCGCGGCGCTGACAGGCCAGACTGCGGAGATCGTCGACCGTCAACTCGCCGAAGAGGCCGCGCGCGCCAGCGAGCACTTCCTGAACAGCATCATCGAAAACATCCCGGACATGATCTTCGTCAAGGATGCGGCGACCCTGCGCTTCATTCGGCTCAACAAGGCGGGCGAGCAACTGCTCGGCTACCGGCGCGAGGAACTCTTCGACAAGGATGTCCACGACATTTTTCCAGCGCAGGAGGCCGACTTCTTCACACTCAAGGATCGCGCGGTGCTGCAGTCGCGACAAATGGTCGACGTGCCTGAGGAGCAGGTTCATACGCGTCGCGGGCCGTGCCTGGTACACACGATGAAGATCCCCATCCTTGACATGCGTGGCGAACCGAAGTTCCTGCTCGGGATCTCGCGCGACATCACGCAACAAAAGCTTGCGGACGAGGAGCTGCAGCACCACCGCGAGCATCTCGAGGACATGATCCTCGAACGCACTGCCGAACTGGTCGTCGCCAAGGAACAGGCCGACGCCGCGAACCAGGCCAAGGGCGACTTCCTGGCCAACATGAGCCACGAGATCCGTACCCCGATGAATGCCATTCTCGGAATGTCGTACCTGGCGCTGCAGAGCGGCCTCAACATCGAGCAGTTGAACTACGTGCAGAAGGTGCACGGTGCAGCGGAGTCGCTGCTGGGCATCATCAACGACATCCTGGACTTCTCCAAGATAGAGGCCGGCAAGCTGGACATCGAGGCCATCCCGTTCAACCTCGGCGAAGTGATGGATGGCCTCGGCAGCCTGGTCGGCGTGAGTGCCGAGGAAAAGAGCCTCGAGTTGCTTTTCGACGAGCCGCCGCAACTCCCGACGGCACTGGTCGGTGACCCCTCGCGCCTGCGCCAGGTGCTGCTCAATCTTGGCTACAACGCCGTCAAGTTCACCGAACGCGGCGAGGTGGTGGTCGCCATCGAGATCATCGAGCTCACCGCCTCGTCCGTCCAACTGCGCTTCGAGGTGCGCGACACCGGCATCGGCATGACGCTCGAGGCACAGCGTCGCCTGTTCCAGCCGTTCTCGCAGGCCGACGCCTCCACCAGCAGGCGCTATGGCGGCACCGGCCTGGGACTGGCGATCAGCCGTCACCTGGTACGCCTGATGGGCGGCGAGATCCAGGTCGAGAGTTCGCCCGGCATGGGCAGCCGGTTCTACTTCAGCCTGTGCTTCGACCTGCAGGCCGAGCACGAACAACCGCTCCCACTGGACCCGCAGGGCCTGCGCGGCAGCCGCGTTCTGATCGTCGACGACAACGCCAGTGCCCGCCTCATCCTGGCGGAGATGAGCGCCGCGCTCGGCCTGCGACCCGACACCGCCGCCGATGGCCAGGACGCGCTGCGCATGGTGACGCTCGCCGATGCCGCCGATGAGCCGTACAGGGTGATGCTGCTCGACTGGAAGATGCCCGGTCTCGACGGTGTGGAGTGCGCTCAGTTGCTGGCGCAGCGCGAACGCGGGCGCCACCCGACACCGACTGTCCTGATGCTGACCGCCTTCAGTCGCGACGACGTGTTGCGACGCCTGGCCGAGCGCAGCGTCACGGTCGGCGCGCTGCTGATCAAGCCGGTCACGCCGTCGACGCTGTTCGATGCCTGCAGCGGCGTCCTCGGGCTGGCGGTGCACCGCCCGACGCGTGCATCGAAGCGCGAAGAGGCCATGCTCGGCCATCAGGCGCGCCTGCGCGGCGTCCGTCTCCTGCTGGCGGAGGACAACGCCATCAACCGCGAGATCGCGTTGACCGTGCTGAGCCGCGCCGGCATCGTCGTCAGCGTGGCGTGCGATGGCCAGGAGGCCCTGGACATGCTCGGCCGCCAGCATTTCGACGGCGTGCTGATGGATTGCCAGATGCCGGTCATGGACGGCTACTCGGCGACGCGCGCCCTTCGCCGGCAATCCCGATGGCGTGACCTGCCGGTGATCGCGATGACGGCCAATGCGATGGTCGGAGATCGCGACAAGGCGCTTGCGGCCGGCATGAACGACCACATTGCCAAGCCGATCAAGGTGGAGGACATGTTCGCCACGCTCGCGCGCTGGATCCAGCCGACCGCGCCAGCCGCCTGCGCAGCGCCCGTCCTCGCGAGCGACGACAGGCGCCACGATCCCCTGGCAGGGCTGACGGGCATCGACAGCCGCGCCGGGGTCGCCGCCATGATGGGCGACAACGTCCTCTACCTGCATCTGCTGAGAATGTTCTGCGATCGCGAAGCGGACTTCCCGGAGCGCTTCCGGGCCGCGCGCGCGGGAGGTGCGACCAGGACGGCCATGCGCATGGCGCACGACCTGAAGAGCGTGACCGGTTCGCTCGCGGTGCTTGCCGTCCACCAGGCCGCCACGAAGCTCGAACTGGCCTGCATCGACGGCACCGACGATGCAGGCATCGAGGCGCTGGTGCAGGATGTCGCCGAGCCGCTCGGCCCCGTCATCGCCCAGCTGAAGGCGCTTTGAACACGTCCCACGTGTGAAAGGAGAGGTTCATGTCGATGGTGTCTCGTCTGCTGGCCAGCCTGCTGCTCGTGTGGCACTTCACTGCCTTCGGCGTGGAAGTCGTCCGCTTTCCCAGGCCGGAGTTCGAAGGCGATCGCCGCTACGACTACGCGATGCAGCTGCTGCAACTCGCATTGTCCAAAACCGTCACCAGCTATCGGATCCAGCCGGCCGAAATTGCCATGAACCAGGAACGCCAGGTGCTGGAAATCGAGGCCGGACGGACGATCGATGTCGGCCCCATCCCCAGTTCCGCCGACCGCGAGGCACGCCTGCTGCCGATTCGCATCCCCATCAACAAAGGCGTGCTTGGATGGCGGCTGGGGCTCATTCGCAAAGGTGACGAAGGCATGATCGCGGGCGTCAATACGCTCGACGACCTCAAGGGCGTGCGCCTCGCCCAGGGGCAGGAATGGCCGGATACGCAGATCCTGCGGGCCAACGGCATCGACGTGATTACCGCGCCGCGCTACGAGGGCCTGTTCAAGATGCTGACAGGAAAGCGATTTGACTACTTTCCGCGTAGCGTCATGGAAATCTGGGACGAGCAGGCGATCAATGCCGATACGCTGGAAGTGGAGCCCCACCTGGCATTGCATTATTTCTACGACGCCTACTTCATGGTGAACCGCCGCAACACCCGGCTCGCGCAAGACATCCGCGAGGGCCTCGAAAAGGCCATCGCCGACGGCTCGTTCGACAAGCTCTTCCAGCAATACTACGGAGAGCGGCTACGCAAGGCGCACCTGGAAGCGCGCACGGTGATCGAGCTGCGCAATCCGTTGCTGACGCCTGGAACGCCCTCGGACCGCCCGGAACTCTGGTACGACAGAAAGCGGGGGCATTGACGGCCGTTGCAGTCTTGCAGCCGTGGATCCGACGTCGACTCGCGTTGCTCGCCAGGGCGGGGCGTGCGCGAGGCGGAACGCATCCGCTGCCACCAGCCTTCCTAGGACGACCGCAGTTCGGCGATGACGGGATCCAACACCCGTATCACGTTCGAGACCAGGGTCTCGAGACCCGCATCGTCAGCGCCTTCGTTGCAGGCACGTTCGAGTTCCGCAGCCGCCTGCTGAACGTCGCGCACGCCAAGCGTGCCCGCGACGCATTTGAGATCGTGCGCCATCCGCATCGCCGCCGACTTCTCGCCCGCTACGCGCGCCATGCGGAAACGCCCCGCGAAATCCACCTCCCGATCCCTGAACATGTTCAACAGGTGCGAATACAGGACTTCGTCACCCATCGTGGCCGCGATTCCCGCGCGCCGATCGATGCCGCCGGATCCCTCCTGGCGACCAGCGCGCGGTCGGTCCCCCGCGCTTGCCCGCGCGTCGTCCGACAAGGCCGCAGCCGGACGGATCCAGCGGGCGAGCGTGGCAAACATCTCGTCGATCTTGATCGGCTTGGCGACGTGGTCGTTCATCCCGGCGGCCAGGGCCTTGTCGCGGTCGCCGATCAACGCGTTGGCGGTCATCGCGATCACCGGCAACTCGCGCCAGCGCGGCTGCCGGCGCAAGGCCCGGGTCGCAGAGTAGCCGTCCATGACCGGCATCTGGCAATCCATCAGCACGCCGTCGAAGTGCTGGCGGCCCAGCATGTCCAGGGCCTCCTGGCCATCGCAGGCCACACTGACGATCACCCCGGCCCGGCGCAGCAAGGTCAGGGAGATCTCGCGGTTGATCGCGTTGTCCTCCACGAGGAGCAGCTGCGCACCGCGCAGGCGGGCTTGATGGCCGGGCAGGCTCTCCTGGCGATTCGCCGCGCTGGTCGAGCGAGTCGCGACGAGCCCGAGCATCCCGGCGCAGGCATCGAGCAGGGCGGCCGGCGTGACCGGCTTGATCAGCAGCGCACACGCATCGATCTCTCGTCGTGTCAGGCGATTCTGCACCTCGTCCCGGTCGAGTGCCGCCGCCATCAGCGCGAACGGCGTCGACGGGTGCTGGCGTTCGCGCTGGCGCAGCAGTTGTGCACATTCCACACCGTCGAGGCCAGGCATCTTCCAGTCGAGCAACACGAGGTCGTAGGCCTTGTCGAGTGCCTTGGCAAGCGCCACCATGCGCAAGGCGTCCTGGCCGCTGGCCGCGGTGGCGACCTCCAGTCCGAGCGCCACGCCCATGCCGGAAAGCACCTCGCGCGCACGGGCGTTGTCGTCCACGACCAGCATCCGCTTGCCGCGCAGGCCCTCCTGATGCGGCAGCCGGTGTTCGGCCGGCTCGGGCTGAAGGCCGAAGGGCAGCGTGAAGCGGAAACTGCTGCCCTGGCCCGGTGCGCTCTGGACGTCGATCTCGCCGCCCATCATGCGCACGAGATGGCGACTGATCGACAGTCCCAATCCGGTACCGCCATAGCGCCGGCTGGTCGACGAATCGACCTGCGTGAACGGTTGGAAAAGATGCCGCTGTTCGTCGGCTGTCATGCCAATGCCCGTGTCGCGCACGCTGAAGCCCAACCGGACGGACCCGGCCTGGCGTTCGACGACATCGACTTCGATCAAGATCTCGCCACGTTCGGTGAACTTGACGGCATTGCTGCCCAGGTTGAGCAGGACCTGGCGCAGGCGCGAAGGGTCGCCGATCAGCGCTGCCGGCAACTGTGGCGGCTGAACGAACAGCAGCTCGATCCCCTTCTCCTGGGCGCTCAGGCCGATCAGATTGCCCAGGCCGTCCATGACGTCGCCAAGGCTGAACGGGATCGCTTCGATGTCGAGCTTGCCCGCCTCGATCTTGGAGAAGTCCAGGATGTCGTTGATGATCCCCAGCAGCGACTCGGCTGCGCCATGGATCTTTTGAACGTAGTTGAGTTGTTGTGCGTCGAGCCCGCTTTGCAAGGCCAGGTAGGACATGCCGAGAATCGCGTTCATCGGCGTACGGATCTCATGGCTCATGTTGGCCAGGAAGTCGCTCTTGGCCTGGTTCGCGGCTTCGGCCGCCAGCCGCGCGTCCCGATCCGTCTCGGCCTGCCTGCGAGCGGTGATGTCGCGGGCGATGCCGACGGTGCCGGCCACGCTTCCGTCGCCGTCGTGGAGTGCGGTCTTGATGGTCTCGACCAGGCTGCTGCTCCCATCGGCGTTGATGTGGTGCTCCTCGATCCGCTTGCATCCGTTCGATGCCATCACTTCGGCGTCGTCGGCACGATAGGTGTCGGCGAGCTCCGCGGGGTGGACCTCGTGATCAGTCTTGCCGATCATCTGACTCGGGTCGGAAAAGCCCTTTGTAGCCGCGAGCGCCCGGTTGACCGCCACGTAGTGGCCGCCGGCGTCCTTCAGCCAGGCAAGGTCCGGAATGTTGTCCAGGATCGCCGCCATGCGGGCGTTGGCAGTTCCGAGCGCCATCGCGTGTTGGCGCAACCTCTCGCGCATCGCGTTGAGGGCATCCACCAACTGGTCGAGTTCGTCGCCTCGGCCCGGCGGGCGCCTCAAACGCAACGGCGACGCTTGCGAGTCCGGCGTGACGCCTCGCAACGAGGCGGCGATCTCCAGCAGATGGCGAGTTGCGAGCCGGTGCACGACGAACAGGATGAAAAGGGCGACCAGGAACGTCTTGGCCGCGTTGCTCAGGAGGATGATCGCAGCCTGCGCCGCCAGGCCGCGATAGATATCCGTCAGCGTGGCCTCGATGTGGAGCACGCCGATGATTTGCGGTGCTTCACCGCAGCACGCCAGAGGAAACTCCTTGACGACGGCATTGGCGCTTTGTCGCTCGCCGCGGAAAACCGTCAGTGCGTGGGCGGACGAGGCACTCTCCCGCACTTCCACCGCCCGCATGGAAGGCAGTCGCAAGATGCCTTCGAGTTGTTCCTCGAGCTGCCGGGAATCCAGCGCCCAAAGGCTTTCGCTCAAGCTGCGCGACGTGGCCTGATCGATCTCGGCGAATCGGCTCTCGAGGCGCGCCCTCTCGCTGCGGTAGCTCAGGGACAATTGCAGCACGGTCAGGGCCAGCGTGACCACGGTGCTGAACAGCAGAACGCGGATCAACAGCGCGATCGCGATGCCGCCGCCCGGCACCCGCAACATCGACGCCAGCCAGCCGCGACGTGGCGGCTGCGAGTCCGGATCGGGTACACGGAGGGTCATCGATGAACGCGTCGCGCGGAAGCTGAGGGTGGCCATCGGACGCACGTAGCATAAGCCAAGACCCTTCAAGCTCGTCCCCCACGGCACCACGGTCAAGCCCGATGTCAACGCCCTGCGGCAACGGCGTTCGGCTGTCAGATCAAATTGCGCTCTGGCATCGGCGCCGGCGCTGCTGGCGACCTGGTTTGCGGAAGATCGAGTCTCGCCGCGCGCGGCGATGCGCCGCTTCTAACCCGCGAGCGCCTTCTCCATGAAGACGCTCAGCGGATCGTCGGCGTAGTCGCCGTAGGGCCCGCGCCGCGCATAGCCGAGCGACGCGTACAGCGCGAGCGCCTCGGGCTGGTACGGGCCCGTCTCCAGCCGGAGCAGCCGGCAGCCCGCGTCCGCCGACACGGCTTCCAGCGCGCGCAGCAGTGCGCCCGCGATGCCCCGGCCGCGACTGGCGGGACGCACGTACATGCGCTTGATCTCGCCGTGGTCGGCCTTGAGCACCACCGCGCCGCAACCCACCGCCTGCCGCTCGCCGTCGCGTGCGACGAAGAACCGCACGTCGGGCTGCATCAGGGACGCCAGGTCCAGCAGGTGGCAGCTCTCGGGCGGATAAAGCGTGCGCTGGTAAGCGTCCAGTTCCCCGATGAGGGCGATCACGTCGGGCTGGTCGGGCGACTCGGGCGCGATGTCCATGGCACTCAACCCAGGTGCAGCTGATGGATGCCCAGGATGCCGATCAGCCCGATCGCGATCAGGTAGATGGCCACGATGTAGTTGAGCAGCTTGGGCATCACGAGGATCAGGATGCCGGCGAGGATGGAGATGAGCGGGGTCAGGCCGAGATGGATGTTCACGAGGAGTCCTTTGTCATGGCGCCGCATCGATGCAGGCGACGCGCGAGGCCGGGATGGTAGCCAACATCGGCGGTCGGCTCACGCCGAGGCGTCCGGCAGGGGCTCGCGCAGCTGGATCATGTTGCCCTCGGGGTCGCAGCCGTCGCACACGCGCAGGCCCTGGAAATCCCATTCCTTTTCGGGCGGGTTCAGGTCGCCGCCCGCCTCGCGAGCGGCGCTGCGCGCGTCGGCCAGGCTGTCGACCAGGAAGCTCAGCTTGAACGCGGTGTTCTCGCGGCGCACGGGGGGCGTGGCGATGACGATGCGCGCGGCGGTGGCGGCGGGGATCGCGACGATGACCAGCTCGTGCGTCTCGGATTCGAGCACCACGTGGTCGGCGACCTCGTGGACGATCTCGAGGTCCGCGACGGCGGCGTAGAAGCGGGCGAGGCGCTGGATGTCCTTGGCGTAGACGATGGCGCCGGCGGTGAAGGGATTGGCCACGATGGATCCTCGATGAAACTGGGCCGCAGTATGCCGAAGTTCGCCCGCGCGGGCGGCGCGCGTCACGCGCGGGGGCGAGGCGTGCGCACGCGTCGCCGGATGCGCCTGGCGGTAGACTGCCCGCCTGTTCAAAGCGCCTGACATTGGAGCCGACGATGCCTCGTTCCCGACTGACCGCCGATCCCGATCTCGACCTGGTCCTCGAGCGCGTCGTCGACGTGCCGCGCCACCTCGTCTGGGCCGCCTGGACGCAGCCCGAGCACCTGGTGAAGTGGTTCTGTCCGCTGCCGTGGAAGACCACCGACTGCAAGATCGACCTGCAGCCGGGCGGCATCTTCGAGACGACGATGCAGGGCCCGGAAGGCCCCGGCTTCACGAATGCCGGCTGCTACCTGCAGGTCGTCGACCAGGAGCTGCTGGTGTGGACGGGCGCGCTGGGCCCGGGCTTCCGGCCGCTGGCCAAGGACGTGGCCGCCGCGCATCCGTTCCTGATGACGGCGATCATCGCGCTGGAGGACGTCGCCGGCGGCACGAAGTACACCGCGCTGGTGCGCCACGGCGACGCGCCGGCGCGCCAGGCGCACGAGCAGATGGGCTTCCATGCCGGCTGGGGCAAGGCGCTCGACCAGCTGGTCGAGCACGCGAAGGCCGGCCACTTCGGCGCGGCGGCTTGAGCGCGCGCGACGCGCTGCACATCCGACCGCTGGCGCGCGCCGACGCCGCGGCGCTGCTGCGCTTCGAGCTCGAGCACCGCGCGTACTTCGAAAGCTGGGTCAACGCGCGCGACCCGAAGTTCTACAGCGCGCAGGGCGTCGCCGCCGCGATCGCCGCGGCCGAGGCCGCGTGGGCGGGCGACCAGGCATTCCAGTACCTGGTCGTCGAGGGCGAGCGCCTCGTCGGGCGCGTGAACCTGACCAGCGTGCGGCGAACGCACTTCCAGTGCGCCGATCTCGGCTACCGCATCGGCGAGCACGACGGCGGCCGCGGCATCGCGTCGCGGGCCGTGGCGCTGTGCCTGGCGCAGGCGTTCGGCACGCACGCCCTGCATCGCGTCGAAGCCGTGGCGCGGCCCGAGAACAAGGGCTCGGTGCGCGTGCTGGAGCGCAACGGCTTTCGCCAGTTCGGTCACTCGCGGCGCAGTTTCGAGCTGGGCGGGCAGTGGTTCGACCGGCTGTTGTTCGAGCGTCATCGCGACGATGACGCCGCTGCAATGACGGAGCGCACGTGATCTACATCATCAATGACAAGTGCAAAGGCCTCGACCTGGACACCTACGGTCGCTACGTCGAGTCTGTGCGAACCGAACTGTCGGAAGAGGTCTACCGGTTTGCGTCCGATTCGCGACACTTCGATCCGGCTTCTCCCAAGACACTTCACGACGCTTGGCTCGACAGCCTCGAAATCCGGGAGAACGCGACCGGCGCGCGACACGAGATCCGGCGAGCTGCCATCAACCTCGTGCTGCTGGGGCCGTTTCATGATCGACGAATCCATCTGAGCTATCGTGG
>FSXQ01004242.1_pt1 | contig 12095 bp, 13 predicted proteins | sample 1638011 | NCBI WGS metagenome assembly FSXQ01 (sample SAMEA3914789, study PRJEB12502) | metagenome | biome: forest; material: soil | place: Canada | collected 2011-07-03 | depth 0.3 m | reverse complement strand
GGGCTGTTGCGCAGGATCCAGTCGCGCGTGGTGTGGATGTTGGCGCCGGTGGACAGGTCCATCACCGTGTCGGCGCCCCAGCGGGTGGCCCACACGAGCTTGTCGACCTCCTCCTCGATCGACGACGTGGTCGCCGAGTTGCCGATGTTGGCGTTCACCTTCACGAGGAAGTTGCGCCCGATGGCCATCGGCTCGAGCTCGGGGGGGTTGATGTTGGCCGGGATGATGGCGCGGCCGCGCGCCACCTCGTCGCGCACGAACTCGGGCGTGATGCGCGCGGGGATCGTCGCGCCGTGGCCCTCGCCGCGCAGGCGGTGCTCGCGCTGCGCGTTGCCCAGGTACTCGGCCATCCACTCGTGGCGGCCGTTCTCGCGCAGCGCCACGAACTCCATCTCGGGCGTGATGATGCCGCGCCGCGCGTAGTGCAGCTGCGTCACGTTGCGGCCCGCGATGGCGCGGCGCGGCGCGCGCTGCAGGCCGTCGGCCTCGCGGCGCAGCGAAGCGATGCGGCCGGCGCCGGTGGACGATGCGCGCGAGCGCTGGCCGTCGTCGACCGGCAGCGGGGCGCGACCGGCGTAGGACTCGCTGTCGCTGCGCGCCGCGATCCAGCGCGAGCGCACGGTCTCGAGGCCGCGCCGCAGGTCGATCAGCGCGGTCGGGTCGGTGTACGGGCCGGAGGTGTCGTACACGGTGACCTTCTCGCCGTTGGTGAGCGCGATCTCGCGCATCGGCACGCTGACGCCCGGCTGCAGGCCTTGCACGCGCACCTTGCGCGAGGCCGGCAGCGGCTGGCGCGAGGAGGCGGCGGCGTGGCCGCACTCATGGACGTCGGGCGCGTTGGCGGCGGCCTGGGCGGGCGTCGGTTCGAGGGCGGCTTGCGGATCGAGGGGCAGGGTCATCGGGGCTCCGGACAAAGGAAAAATGCTTTGCTCCGGGGCGCACCGGCCTGGCTGGACGGCACCTGGGTGCCGATCCCTCGCGGACGAATGCAGCTCTCCTTACGCCGGTACTAGCCGGTTCAAGTTCTCGGGTTCGACCTGGCTTACCCATCCATTGGTCGTCTCAGCATCTCTTGTCGGATGCACCCCGGAGCAACGCCAGTTTACGACGGGTTGCCTGCTCTGCAATGACTGGATTCGGGTATATCTAAACACGGTCGGGGGTATCCGCTGCAGAGGCCGGTCTGGCGTGCGCGGGCGAGTTGCTATCCTCGGCACATGAACGTTCCTGCAGCCGAGCCGAGAGCCGCGTCATCCACGGCGAGCACCGTCGACCGGGTCGCGGACGTCGTCTCCGCCCTCTGTGTTCTCGCGATCTGCGGCCTCGACGCGGCTCAACGGTGGCTGGTGCCGATCGGCGGACTGCTGGCGCTGCCCGTGCTGGCGTGGCTCGCGTGGCACGCCGTGCGTGGCCTCGCGGTTCGTGACGTCCTGGTGACGCTCGCCGTGGGCCTGTCGGGCGGGACGCTGCTGGTCGCCGTGCAGTGGCAACTGCGGCGCATCCCGTTCCTGACTGCGTGCATCGCCTGCCTGAGCCAGTACGTCGGGTACTCGATTGCGCTGACGTTCCTGCAGGGCTTCGGCTGGACGGCGACGTGCCGCCTGGCCATCCGATGTCTGCGGCGCCGCGCAGCGCGCTGATCGCATCCGACTTCATCCTTTCGTCGAACCCCATGCCCAATCCCTTCAAGAAATTGCTCGCCTCTTTCGGCAAGGGCGTCGCGGCGACCGCGACGTCCGTCGCCGCGCCGGCCTACGCACCGTACGCGAACGCGGGCGTCGACGCGATCTACAACCTGCTGTTCTGCGACGACGCGCAGGCCTACGCCAGCCGCCCGGGTCAAGAACCGGCCGCCTGGCAATCGACCTTGTTCGCGACGCCGCCCGACGTGCCCGCGCTGGAGCGCCTCGCCGCCGACGCGCAGGCCGAAGGGCGCGTGCGCTACCTGGCCTACCGGCGACTGCGCGAACTCGGCCGCAGCGTGCCGGCCAAGGTGCTGCTGGGCGTGATCGTGGAGGTGCCGCTCAGGACGGGCCTCGACACGCTGGCCGCGTTTTCCGACGGCGGCATCCGCTACATCAACCAGAGCGGCAAGATGAGCGTGGTGGACGGCGTCTCCCCGCTCGATCCGATCGTGCGCCGCCTGTTCGACGCCGCACGCCCCGTGGTGCAGCAGATCGGCCCGTGGGACCAGCCGCGCCTCGCGCCGCCGACGGCCGGCAACGCGCGCCTGACCTTCCTCGTGTCGGACGGCCTCTACTTCGGCCAGGGGCCGATGAACGTGCTGCAGGCCGATGCCAAGGGCAGTCCGGTGCTGCGCGAGGCCGGCGCGTTGCTGAGCGCCGTCGTGGACCTGTCGTTGAAGAAGTGACCCCCGCCGAACGCGCAGGGTCACGGCCCCGGTCGCATGGTTAATCAACAAAAAGTTGATAAACAGCCGGACAATGCGGACATGTCCTCGACGCTCCCGCCAGCCACCGTCCGCCACCCCAACTGGATCCTCGCCGCCGTCTGCGTGCTGGGCCTCATGAGCACGGTGGGCGTGTCGATGCCGTATCCCATCCTCGCGCCGATCTTCGTGGGCGGCGCGGCCGACGGCTTCACGCGCTTCGCCGGACTCGCGCCGTCGGTGCTGATGGGCGTGGCGCTGGCGGCCAATCCGCTGGGCATCCTGATCGGCAGCCTCGTCACCGGGCCGATGTCGGACAAGCACGGACGCCGACTCGTGCTGGGCGTCACGCTCGTCGCGACGCTCGCCGGCCACCTGCTCACCGCGCTCGCGCTGGTGATGCGGCAGTACCCGCTGTTCGTGCTTGCGCGCTTCGCCACCGGCCTGGTCGAGAGCAACACCGCCGTCGCGCGCGCGATGCTGGCCGACCTCCACGAGCAGATCGACCGCACCCGCGCGTTCGCGCTGCTGAACGCCTTCATGTACGCGGGCTGGCTGCTGGGCCCGCTGGTGGGCGGTCTCACGCTGCCGCTGGGCGAGCCCGTGCCCTTCGTGCTGGCCGCGGCCATGACGCTGCCGTGCGTGGCGATCCTGTTCCTCGGCCTGCCGACGGCCACCACCGCCATCGCCGCGACGGCGAAGAAAAGCGTGCTGGGCCTGCTGCGCGCCGACCGCACGCTCGGCACGATCTTCGCGCTGCAGCTGGCCTACACGCTGGCGCTCAATTCGCTGTACGAGTTCTCGCCGCTGTGGATGCTGCAGAACGCCAGCTTCGGCAGCCGCGGCATCGCGGTGGTGACGGCGTTCCAGTGCGGCGTGATGACGCTCACCAGCGCGCTGGCCGGCCGCTTCGGCAGCCGCCAGGGCCACGCGCTGCGCCGCGCCGCGCGGTGGGCGCTCCTGGCCGCGGGCTGCCTGGCGCTGATGGCGGTGCTGCCCGGCCACCTGGGCATCTTCGTGATCATGGCGATGGGATTTCCCACGGCCATGTACAACGCGGTGATGCCGGCGTGGATGTCGGAGCGCTTCGCCGAGCACGGGCAGGGCCGCATCATGGGGCTGCTGTCGACGATCTTCTGCGTGTCCAACGTGGCCGTGGCGCTGGCGGGCGGCTGGATCGCGCTGCTGTCGACGCGCTGGATCATGGCGCTGGGCGGCGCGTCGGCCATCCTCGCGGCCTCGTTGATGCTGCGCCTCGCGCGCACGGAGGCGGCGCGCGCATGACATCCACGCCCGACCGCCTGCTGTACCAGCTGAAGAGCCGCGGCCCGCAGCCGGCCGCCACGCTCGCCGCGGCCTGCGCCATCACGCCGATGGGCGCGCACAAGCAGCTCAAGGCGATGCAGGACGACGGCCTGGTGAGCGCGCACGACGAGGCCGCCGGCCCCGGCCGCCCCAAGCGCCTGTGGACGCTCACCCCCGCCGGCCACGCGCGCTTCCCCGACCGCCACGGCGACCTGGCCGTGCAACTGATCCGCCACGCCGCCACCACGCTGGGCCCCGACGCGCTCGACGCCCTGATCGCCGCCCGCGAACGCGAGCAGCTGGCCGACTACCGCGCCGCGCTGTCTGGCCTGAAGACGCTGGCCGCGCGGGTGCGCAAGCTCGCCGAGCTGCGCGCCCGCGAGGGCTACATGGCGCGCGCCGAGAAGGACGGCCAGGCGTGGCTGCTGGTCGAGGATCACTGCCCGATCTGCGCCGCCGCCGCGTCCTGCCAGGGCCTGTGCCGCTCGGAGCTGGCGATCTTCGCGAGCTGCCTGGGCGACGGCGTGCGCGTGGAGCGTGTCGAGCACGTGCTGGCCGGCGGGCGTCGTTGCGCGTACCGTGTCACCCTCGGGTAACTGCGGATGAGCACGCCGCTTGCCGGGCTGAATCCACCCGACGCGGCCGCTCGTATCCCTCGGGAGAAGACCGCATCGAACGAGGAACTCCCCATGTCGCAAACCACCGCCCGCGCCTTCGGCTGGGTCGAACAAGGCCTGGTGCCGGACCGCGTCGTCCGCCTGGGCATCCGCCGCCTGTTGAAGGATCGGCTGGCCGAGATGCACGTGCACGACGCCGAGGCCGCCGAGGCGATGAGCCAGGCGTTCGTCGAATCGATGCGCCACGCGGCCGTCGCGCTGGTGCCCGAGAAGGCCAACGAGCAGCACTACGAGGTGCCGGCCGAGTTCTTCGAGCACGTGCTCGGCCCGCATCGCAAGTACAGCAGCTGCCACTGGGGTCCGGGCGTGGAGACGCTCGCCCAGGCCGAGGCCGCGTCGCTGCGCGCCACCTGCGAGCGCGCGGGCCTGCAGGACGGCCAGGACATCCTCGAGCTGGGCTGCGGCTGGGGCTCGCTGAGCCTGTGGATGGCCGACCACTATCGCGGCAGCCACGTCACGGCCGTGTCGAACTCGCATTCGCAGCGCCGCCACATCGAGCGCGAGGCCGAGGCGCGCGGGCTCGTCAACCTGCGCGTGGTCACCTGCGACGTCAACCAGTTCGACACCGCGCCCGGCCACTACGACCGCATCGTGTCGGTGGAGATGTTCGAGCACCTGCGCAACTGGCCGCAGGCCTTCGCGCGCGTGGCGCGCTGGCTGAAGGACGACGGCCGCTTCTTCATGCACGTGTTCGCGCACCGCGGCGCGCCTTACGCGTTCGAGGAGCGCGACGAGACCGACTGGATGAGCCGCCACTTCTTCTCCGGCGGCATGATGCCGTCCGACGACCTGCCGCTGCACTTCCAGGACGACCTGCGCGTGGACAAGCGCTGGCGCTGGGACGGCACGCACTACCAGAAGACCTCGGAGGCCTGGCTGCGCAACATGGACGCGTCGCGCGACACGCTGATGCCGATGATGGCCGCGACCTACGGCCAGGCCGCAGACATCTGGTGGCAGCGCTGGCGCCTGTTCTTCATGTCGGTGGCCGAGCTGTTCGGCCATGACGGCGGGCAGCAGTGGTGGGTCAGCCACACCCTGTTCTCGAAGCGCGCATGAGCCTCGCGCGCGTGGCCGCACCCGAGGACACGCTCGCGCGTGACGCGGGGGCGCCCTCGCGCGGGCGCCAGCTCGCGAACTTCGCGATCTTCGAGGCCGCGTGGTTCGCGTGCATCCTGGGCGTGGCGCACGGCGCGCCGGCGTGGGGCACGGCGGCGGTGCTGGCCGCGTTGGCGTGGCACGTGGCCATCTCGGCGCGGCCCGGCGTCGAACTCGCGCTGGCAGGCTCGCTCGCGGCGATCGGGCTCGTGGCGGAATCCGCCAGTGCCGCACTCGGCCACGTCGCGTATCCCGCCGGCCAGCCGGTGGCCTGGCTCGCGCCGTACTGGATGGTCGCGCTGTGGGCCGAGTTCGCGATGGCGCCCAACGTGACGCTGCGCTGGCTGAAGCGCCGGCCGTGGCTCGCCGCGGTGCTGGGCGCCGTCTTCGGACCGCTATCCTTCGCCGGCGGCGTGCGGCTGGGGGGCGCGCGCTTCGTCGACGAGCCCGCGGCGCTCGTCACGCTCGCGGTGATGTGGGCGCTGCTGATGCCGCTGGTGATGTGGCTGTCGGACCGATTCGACGGCGTGACCGTGCCCCCGCTCGCAAGGACTCCGGATGCCTGATTTCTCCACGCTGTGGCCGCTCGCGCTCCACGGTCTCGCGTTCTGCGCCGGCCTCTCGCTGCTCACGTGGATCGCGAGCGTCGTGCGTCACGACGCCAGCCTCGTCGACCGCACCTGGTCGCTGATGATCGCCGGCCCGATGCTCGTCTACCTATGGGAGCACGTCGCCTGGGCCGGCCCGCGCACGGCCGCCGTGCTGGGCCTGGTGGTCGCGTGGGCCGTGCGGCTCTCGTTCTACATCACGCGCCGCAACTGGGGGCACGGCGAGGATCGGCGCTACCGTGCGATCCGCGAGCGCAACGAACCCCATTTCGCGCTGAAGAGCCTCGTGCTCGTGTTCGCGCTGCAGGCAGTGCTCGCGTGGATCGTCGCGATGCCGACGCTCGCCGGGATGGTGGGCACGCAGCCGTTCGGCGCGCTCGACATCGTGGGCATCGTGATGGCGGCCGCCGGCTTCGCGTTCGAGGCCATCGGCGACCTGCAGATGGCCACGTTCCGCATGACGCCCGGCACGCGCGGGCGGCTCATGGACACCGGCCTCTGGCGCTACTCCCGACATCCGAACTACTTCGGCGAGGCGCTGTTCTGGTGGGGCATCTGGATCGTCGCGCTGGCGGCCGGCGGGCTGGCCGCGGCGTGGACGGTGCTGTCGCCGTTGCTGATGACGGGCCTGCTGCTGAAGGTGTCGGGCGTCGCGCTGCTGGAGAAGGACATCGGCGAGCGGCGTCCCGCGTATCGCGACTACATCCTGCGGACCAACGCGTTCTTTCCCGGTCCGCCGAAGCGCAAGGAGCCCAGCGCATGACCCTCGTTCGTTCACTCCTCGCGTTGGCCCTGGCCGGCGCCGCGACGGCGCAGGCCGCCGACGGCACGCGCACCTATGCGTTCACGGCCTTCCTGGACGGCAAGGCGATCGGCGAGCACCGCTTCACGGTCGTCACGGAAGGCACGTCGCGACGCGTCACTAGCGACGCCGGGTTCACGGTGAAGTTCCTCGGCTTCGAGGCGTTCCACTATCGCCATCACGCCGAGGAGCAATGGGCCGGCGATTGCCTGTCCGGCGTGCAGTCGACCACCGACGACGACGGCAAGCCGGCGAGCGTCAAGCTGGTGAAGGCGGGCGACGCCAACGAGATCACCACCGGCGCGGGCTCGCAATCCGTCGGCGGCTGCCTGATGACCTACGCGTACTGGAACCCGGCGTTGCGCACGCAGGCGAGGCTGCTGAACCCGCAGACCGGCAAGGTCGACGCCGTGAAGGTGGAGCGCGTGTTCACCGCCAAGATCCCGGTGGGCGGCAAGGACGTCGTCGCCGACGACTGGCGCATCACGGGCGGCGAGTCGGCCATCGACGTGTGGCTGACGCCGCAGGGCGAGTGGGTGGGGCTCGATTCCGTGGTGGCGCACGGCAAGCACAAGCTCACCTATCGCTTGCCCTAGGTTCGCGCAGGATCAGCAGCGCGATCCAGCCGCCCACGAAGTCGAGCGCGGCATGCAGCACGATGCCGGGCCACAGCGAGCGCGTGACGAGCAACAGCGCCATGAACGCGCCGCCGAACACGCCCGTTCGGATGAGGCCGGACATACCCTGGTAGGCATGCGCCAACGCGAACGCGGCGACCGCGATCGCGGCCGCGAGCCACGTGCCGACGAACGGCTGCAGCACGGCGACGAGGAAGCCGCGGAACAGCAGTTCCTCGCAGAAGCCGGCCGTCAGCGACGCGGCGAACCAGGCAGGCAGCTCGGCGTCGTCGCGCGGCATGATGAGCGCGGTGTCGCCCAGGCGCGCCCTCAGCGCGCGCCTGTCGCCGGTCATGCGCGCGACGCGCCGCGCGCCATCGGCCTGCAGCCCGATGATGGCGACGATCGCCGCCGCGGGCGCCCACAGCCGCCAGCCGGTCGGCATCGCGAGTCCCAGCTGCGACAGCGGCAGTGCCTCGACGATCCACGCCAGCAGCGCCAGCGCCGACAGCACCCACAGCGACGCGATCCACTGCGTCCACAGCGCGCGCCGGGCGGCGCGGGGCGCGACCGCGTTGCGACGCAGGAACGACGGCCAGAGGACGCGGTGGTCGACGACCATCCACAGCACGAACAGGGCGAGAGCCAGCCACTTCATGCGGGCGAGTGTAGAGGCCGGCCGTTGCGCAACGGCCGCGCTGGCGTGTAAGCAGATGCGGTAAGCAGCCGCGCGCAGGCGTTGATCGGCCCTTCAGCGATGGCGCCGGTTCCTAGACTTCACGACATACCCCACCCGCCATGTCGAACGCGCTGCTCATCCACGCCACGGGCCTTGCCGCCCTGGCCCTCAACGTCGTCGCCCTCACGTGCACGTGCGAGCGCTCGCTGCGCCTGCGCTCGGGCGTGTCGGGCATGGTCTGGGCGCTCAACAACTTCCTGCTCGGCGCCAACGTGGCGGCCGCGTTGAGCGTGGTGAGCGCGGGCCGCACGGCGACGTCCGCGGTGACGCTGGGCGAGCGCCGTTCGCGCGCGATCGGCTTCGCCGTGTTCGCCGCGCTCACGCTGCTGGTGGGCGCGCTCACGTGGGGCGGCTGGACGTCGTTGCTGATGGTGGGCGCGTCGCTGATGTCGACCTACGCCGTGTTCCACCTCACGGGGCGCTCGCTGCGCTGGGTGATGCTGGCGGTGTCGGCGCTGTGGATGTTCAACGCGGTGAGCGTGGGCTCGTGGGAGCAGATCGCGGCCAACGTGATCAGCGCCGCGGCGTCGGCCTGGGGTGCGTGCCGCGTGGCGCGACCGGTCAGCCGCTGAACGCCGCCGCGCGGTACTGCCCCGGCGTCATTCCCCACACGGCCTTGAAGCGCCGCACCAGGTGGCTCGCGTTCGCGTGGCCAGTGGCGCGCGCGATGTCGTCGAGCGGCTGCGGCCGAGGCGCGCGCAGCAGCGCCGCAGCGCGCTCGACGCGGCGCGCGACCATCCATTCGTGCGGCGCGACGCCGAACGACGCGCGGAACGCGTGCGCGAAATGCGCCTCGGACAGCGCGCAGAACGCGGCCATCTCGCCGACGGTCACCGGTTCGGCCAGGCGTGCATCGAGCCACTCGGCGAGGCGACGCCGCAGCGCGGGCGCGAGGCCGCCGCGGAGGCCCGCGCGCGGCGCGCGGCCGGCATGGCGCGCGAGCAGCTGGGCCAGCACGTCCAGGCCCAGCTCGTTGGCGTGCAGGCGCGCGCCGGTGTCGTCCCAGTCGAGCGCGGCGAGGCGGCCGAGTGTCGCGACCAATGCGGGGTCGTCCGCGAAGTTGAGCTCGGGCAACGACACCTCGCGCGGCTCGCGATCGAGCAGGCGCAGCGCGAGCGGGCCCAGCTGCTCGGTGGCGAAGTACAGGTGCAGGAACGTCTGCGAGGGGCCGACGACCCAGTTGACGTCGTGGCCGGCCGGCATCAGGCACAGCTTGCCCGGGCCGCCGCGCTCGGAGGGTGCGTCCTCGCGGTAGGTGCCGTGGCCGCCGCGCAGGTACAGCGACAGCGTGTGGTGGCGCGGCTTGTACTGCGCGGCGTCGAAGCTGTTCGACCACTGCGCCACGCTGAGCCCGTCGCCCAGCGTCGCGCGCCGGTGCAGGCGCGCGCGCGAGTGCGCGAGCACGTCGAAGACGTCGGCGGGTGATGGGGTGGACATGGCCGTGAAACTGTAGCGCGCGTCGCGCACCCGCGCGCGGGCAGGGGCACACGAAGCGCAGGAACGTGCAATCGTGCGCGGCCGGCCGCGCGCAGACTTCGGGGCATGACATCGTTTCTCTACGCGCTGGTGGTCGTCGTCTGGGGCACCACCTGGATCGCGCTCAAGATGCAGCTGGGCGTCGTGCCCATCCCGTGGTCGATCGCGTGGCGCTTCGCGCTGGCGGCCGTCGTCCTGTTCGCGTGGCTGGGCGCGCGCGGCAAGCTGCGGCTGCCTCGGCGCGAAGTGCGCTGGTTCGTCGCGGCGCAGGGGCTGTGCCTGTTCTGCGTGAACTTCATCTGCTTCCTCAACGCGAGCCGCACCATCGCCAGCGGCTTGGTCGCGGTCGTTTTCTCCACCGCGACGTTGTGGAACGCGCTCGGCGCGCGACTCGTGTTCAAGCGCGCGTTGACGCCGGCCATCGTCGGCGGCGGCACGCTGGGCCTGGCCGGGCTCGTGCTGATGTTCTGGCCCGAGCTCGCGCGCCACGGCGCGTCGGCGGGCACGGTGCAAGGCCTCGCGTACGCGCTGGGCGGCACGCTGTGCTTCTCGTGCGGCAACCTGCTGTCGGCGCGCATGCAGGCGCTGGGCGAGACGCCCGCGCTGACCAACGCGTGGGGCATGCTGATCGGCACGCTGGTGCTCGCGGCCGGGTGCGTGGCGACGGGCGTCGCGCCGGCGTTCGATAGCTCACCGGGGTATGTCGGCGCGTGGCTGTATCTCGCGATCCCCGGGTCGGTCGTCGGCTTCACGGCCTACCTGATGCTGGTGGGCCGGCTGGGGCCCGAGCGCGCGGCCTACTGCACGGTGCTGTTCCCGCTGGTGGCGCTGGCCATCTCGTCGGTGGTGGAGGACTACCGCTGGACGGCGCCCGCGCTCGCCGGCCTGGTGCTGGTGATGGCGTGCAACGTGATGGTGTTTCGCAAGCCGAAGCCGGCCGCGTGAGCGAACAGGAGCCTCAGTTCGCCGAGGCTGCCGGCGGGGTCGGCAGGTCCGCGTCGCGCACGCGCCCCTCGAACAGCGGCCGGCAGGCCTCGCGCACGCTGCGCGCCCAGGCCGTGGCGGATTCGTCGCTGTCGAAGTGCGACGTCGGCAGGTACAGCGAGATGCCGCCGTAGCTGTAGTCGGTGCGCTCGCGGTACGTGAAGCGCACGACCGGCCCGGGGTCGGCCACCTTCGCGGCCGCCATCCACGCCAGCACGGCCTCCGAGCGCACGGCCATCGCGTGGGCCAGGTCGCGGTGGCCGTAGACGCCCAGGCACTCGGGAAGCCGCGCGTTGTCCGACAGGTCGGCCTTCTGGATGCCGTCCTCGTCCGGACAGCGGTTCTCGGTCTGCTGGTGCACGTTGGGGAAGTCCTCCAGCGGCAGCGACAGCTTCATCAACGCGCCGAACTGCCCGCCGTCCTCGCGCGCGATCCACGCCTGCAGGCCGATGCCGGAGCGCTGCTTCTTGCCGAACGTCTCGACCTCCGTGCGCGCCACCAGCACCCAGTGGCCCGGCGGCAGGTGCAGGCGGCGCTGCGCGACCTGCGCGATGCCGTCGGCGATGTCGGACGGCAGCGGCGCCTTGGCGACGTCGGTGGCGCCGGCGTTCGCGGCGGCGACGAGCAGGCCGGCGGCGAGCGCGCGCCGGAGGCGGGGCGACAGGGCGTTCATGGATCTCGCATCGGCATGGTCGAGCAGGCGGGTTCGATGATAGCTGGGCCACTCCGTGTTCCGCCACGTGGCCGATTTGCGTCAACGCCAAGCCGCCTGCGCCGATTTGTTGCAGACTGGCGGCATGGACAAGCACTACCTGCAGCCGCTGCTCGAGCCCGAAGTCATCGTCGTCTTCGCCGCGCGCAACGCCGACCCGGCGCAACAGACGGCGCAGGGCCGCGCGCTCATCGAGGCGATCCGCGCGCAGCGCTTCACCGGCACCATCCGCTTCCTCGACATCGGCTTCACCGGCACGTTGGCCGAGCTGTCGCAGACGCGCGCGGACCTCGCCATCATCGCGCTGCCGCCCAAGGACATCGCCGCCGCGCTCGAGGTGGCCGGCCGCATGACGTGCCGCGCGGCGCTGGTGATGTCGGCCGGCGTCACGGCCGACCACGCCGCCGAACTGCGCAAGATCGCGCATCGCGAGGGCGTGCTGATGCTGGGCCCGAACAGCCTCGGCTTCCAGCGCCCGAAGCTGCAGCTCAACGCGAGCGCCGCCGGCCCGCTGGCGCGCACGGGCTCGCTGGGCGTCGTGTGCCAGTCGGGCGCGCTCACCGCCGCGATGCTCGATTGGGCGAAAGCGAACGGCGTCGGCTTCTCGCTGATGGTGTCGGTCGGGCCGCACACCGACGTCGACATCGCGCAGGTGCTGGACTACCTGGCCAACGACCCGCAGACGCAG
>FSXQ01004083.1_pt1 | contig 12098 bp, 10 predicted proteins | sample 1638011 | NCBI WGS metagenome assembly FSXQ01 (sample SAMEA3914789, study PRJEB12502) | metagenome | biome: forest; material: soil | place: Canada | collected 2011-07-03 | depth 0.3 m | reverse complement strand
TGATGCCGATGCTCGCGCGCAGCCGCACCTTGTGGCCGTCGAGCGGCGGCTTCATCGCCTCGATGATCTTGTCGGCGATCGCGCGCGCCTGCTCCAGCGTGACGATGCCTTCGGCCAGCACCGTGAACTCGTCGCCGCCCAGGCGCGCGACGGTGTCGCCCTTGCGCACGCAGGCCTCGAGGCGGCGCGCGAAGGTCTGCAGCGCCAGGTCGCCGATGTGGTGGCCGAAGTCGTCGTTGATCTGCTTGAAGCCGTCCAGGTCGAGGAACAGCAGCGCCATCGGCGCGCCGCCGCGGGCGTGGCGCGACACCGCCTTTTCGAGCGCTTCCATGAAGCCGCGTCGATTGGCCAGGCCGGTCAGGCCATCGCTGAGCGCCATCGCACGCAGCTTGGCCTCGAGGTGGCGGCGCTCGGAGACGTCGTGGCCGAAGGCGGTCAACTCCCAGCGGCCGGCCACGCGCGTGGCGGTGAGGCTCACCTCCACCGAGAGCACGTGGCCGGCGCGGTCGATCGCCTGCAGCGTGACCCGCTGGTGCGCGTCTTCCAGCCGTTCGGCGGCGGCGTAGCGGGCCACGAGGCCGGCCACTTCGCCGCGCAGGGCCGGCGGCACGATGAGTTCGGCCACGGGCTGCCCGATCGTCTCGATGGGCGACCATCCGAACAGGCGATCGGCGGCCCGATTCCATTGCGACACGCGGCCATGCTCGTCGATGGAGATGACGGCGTCATGCGCGTGTTCGAGCAGCGCGCGCATGCGCTCCTCGCTCGTGCGCAGCCTGGCCTCGGCTTCGTTGCGGGCGTCGAGTGCGGCCTTCTTGGCGAGCGCGGCGACGATGGCGCTGGCCATCAGTTGCAGCATCTGCACGTCGCCGTCGTCGAAGGCCTGCGGCTGTTGCGAGACGACCTTGATCACGCCGACGGCCGTGCCGCCCTGGCGCAGCGGCGCGACGATCAGCGATCGCACGCCGAGCCGACGGCAGGTGTCGCGATCGACACGCGCGTCCGTTTCGGCATCGTCGCAACGCTGCACGGTGGCCGTGTGCACGCACACGCCCGACAAGCTGGAATCGTTGGCGATGCGCAGGCCGAGGTGGCCGGCCATGGCGCCGCTGGCGCGCCGGACGACCGTATGTCCGCCGTCGACGAACTCGACCGAGGCGCCGTGCGCCTGCGTGAGCTCGCGCAGCTTGTCGATGACCAGTTGCATGAACGGGTTCAGCGCCAGATCGGCCTGAACCAGCAGCGACTGCGTCTGGATAATGCGTTCAAGCCGATCGAGACGCTCGATCCGCTGTGCAACTGCCACCATGAAGAATCCCTCGTGCCGAAGCGCTCGACGTATGGTCTTTGCTCGTGACCGCTCACGCGGCATCGGCAAGAACTCATCGGATTCCAGGCTTGAAATCCATCTGCCAGTATGCGTTGGCGCTGGCAGGCTGTCCACTGGGCAGCGCGTCGGAACGATCATCGGAACCCCCATGAAAACCCTAGGTTTCATCTTCGTCAAGCGGTCGTCCGGGGCGATCGGTACCTTTGCCTGCAACAACGAGGGCCAGGCGCGCTCAAGCGCATCGTGGTCATTGACGGACGGCGCCAGGGAGCGCAAATTGCCTGGGCCACTCGTTGGGCCCGCCTGAGCAGTCCCGAACCGACCGAACCGATCCAGGAGCATCCATGGAAGACCAGACCATTCTCGACCGCATCACCGCACTCGTCGACGAGGAGCACAGCCTGCGCGACGCTGCCGTGCCGCCGGAAGCGAACGCTGCCCGCCTGAAGAGCGTCGAAGAGCAACTCGACCAGTGCTGGGACCTGCTGCGCCAGCGCCGCGCCAAACGCGAGTTCGGCGCCGATCCGGATGCGGCCGCGCCGCGCGATATCGGGACGGTGGAAAACTACACGAACTGATCCACCGGATGTGAAGCCACTTCACATTTTGGGAATGCACCTTGCCGCTCCCGGATACGACCTCCGAACTTCGAAGGCCGTCTCCACCGGAGAACGGCGGGGCAACCCAAACCAAGGAGCATCACGTGCAGAAGAATCAACAGGGCCAAGGCGGCCAACAGAACGCTCAGCAAGGCAACCAGGCCAACCAGGGCAAGAACGAGCAGCAGAGCCAGTCCGGCCAGAAGGACCAGCAAGGCGGCCAGAACCAGCACGGCAGCAACATCAAGTCCGACCCGGGCCAGGCGCAAAGCCGGTCCGGCCAGCCGTCGCAGCAAGGCGGCGATCACGGCAACCGCAGCTCTTCCGACAAGGCGCGCTGACGGCGCGGGCCGCGTAGCGGCCCCTTGACGTGGACTTCAACGGCCGGGCTTGCCCGGCCGTTTCTCGTGAGCCGGTGACCCCCTTGGTTCGTCGGACGGACTGAAGGCGCACGCAGCGCCTGCCCTCACCGCCTGACGCCTCGCCCCGCACGCAGCGTTCTTCTCTGCGTGAGCCCCCACGAATCGCGCTGCGGCGCTCCCTACATTGAGCAGGGGATCAGCCCCTAGCTTCCGTCTTGCGACAGCGTGCGGCGATTCATACATTGAATCGCGCCCACCTGCCGAGGCTGTCGACAGGCAAGACGCGAATGCGGCCTCCACCGCAGACGCCCACTCCTTCGAAAGGCCTTCCATGTCCACGAGCAACATCAACGGCGGTGGTGTCGATACCCGCCCGCCCGAACCCACCAACCCCGATTTTCGCCTGGTCCTCGAAGCCCTGGTGGACGCCTATCGCCCTATCCTCGAGGAGGATCTGAAGCGCGCCTCCGACCTCGACGCGCTGGTCAGGGAAGCCGACGCCTCCGAGCCCGATTGCGAGGCCGAGATCGCGGCCGCCGAGCGCCTGTTCACGCCGTTCGTCAACGAGAAGATGGCGCTCGCGCTGCTGCCCGCGCAAGCGCGCGAGGTGCTGGGCCCGGCCGAGAACTGGCGTGGGTGCCTGCTGCACGTCCGCTGCTGCATCATCTTCGGCTGGCTGCTGTGTCGCCGGCCGCGCAATTTCCGGCTGTCGGCCTATTACCTCTACCGGTATTGGCTGTGCGTGCGCCAGGTGCTGGGCACGCCGGTCACGCCCGGCCAGCTCACCGACGCCGAGCGCCGCGACCTGGCTACCCTGGTGGACGCATTGGCCAAGGCGTATCGCCCCTACCTGGCCGACGAGATGGCCACCGTCGACTTCACCGCCGGCCTGCCGCAGGACATCGATGCCGGCGCCGTCGATTGCGAGACCGGCGAGGACGAGACCGCAGCGATCTTCGAACGTCTGCTGACGGTGGACACCGTGCAGGCGCTGCTGGGCGCCGCGGCGTTCAAGCGGGAGAGCGCGGAGCCCTGGTTCTGGTTCTGCCGCTGCTGGTGCCTGTGCTCGATCCGCTTCGGCTGCTGCCTCGCGCGGGCTCGCAACCTCGTCGAAGTCCTGAGTTGCCTGCGCTTCTACTGGGTCTGCATCCGCGAATGCTTCCGCCCGCTGACCTGCGCCCTCACCGGCCCCGATGGTTGCGTGCCCGAAGAGGTCAACGTGGACATCCCGGCGCTGGTCGTCGCCATCACCGGCACCGCGGCCGGCCTGGGGTTCAGCCACTACGTGCTGGAATGGTCGCAGGACAACGTCACGTGGCACGCGTCGGACTTCGTCTATCCGCCCGTGCCACCCGGCAACACGGTGCAGGGCACGGTGCCGGTGGTCTCGTCGTTGCTCGCGTACCTCAACACCACGCTGCTCGACGCGGGCACGTATTTCGTGCGCATGACGGTGTCTGGAACCGGCAATGCGACGTCCACCTGTTCGATCATCTTCTCGGTGTTCAAGAAGGACGTGCGCATCCTCGGCGTCGGCGGCAACACGTCGCTCGATTCGCCATGGACCGACCCCGCGGCACGCCTGATCGACAACGTCTCCGCGCTGTGCACGCGCCCCGCGGGCACGTACGAGGCCTCGTTCGGCGGTGGCTGCCTGGAGATCCTCGGATCGGCCTACGTCGGTGGTTGCGACAACCTGCAGATCAAGGGCTACACGCTCGACTGGAAGGCCGGCTACGAGACGGATTGCAGCACGCCGGGCTGGACCAACTTCTGGGCGGTGGACTTCACGACACCGGCCCAGCAGCGCGCGATCAACATGCGCACGGACACGTCGGACCTGACGGCCGTCTGGGGCCCAGACTGCCTCGTGCCGTGGCCGCTGCCGCCGTACTGTCTGCTGAACGATCCCACCGGCCGGCTCTACCCGAGCTCCTGGAACACATGGGTCGGCGGCTGCAACCTGAGTGGCCTGTACACGCTGCGCCTGACGGTCACCGACACCCTGGCCGGCACCTACTGCGACACCCAACGCCTGTGGCTGGACAACAAGCCGATCACCGCGCTGATCCAGATCGACGCCGTGCCCAAGTGCGCCGACCTGTTCATCAGCCAGTTCGCGCTGCCGCCCGACTGCTCGGTGCCGTGGGGCCTGCCGGTCTCGGGCATCGCCTACGACGAGTACATCGACGAGACGCTGCCGCTGTCCCGGCCGAACGACAACTTCGACTACTACGTGGTCTCGATCGAGAAGCAAGGCGGCCCGTCGCTGTCCATTCCCGTGCCCGGCCCGGGCGGCAGCTGCTACTACGGCACCTCGCGCGTGGGCGACCCCGGCACGCGCTGCGGCGTGCCCACGGTGGCACAGCTCATCGGCACGCTGGCCACCTTCGACCTGCGCGCGATCGATCCGCAGTGCAGCGCGAGCCTGCCGTACGTCGTGCCCGACGGCTTCGCGACAGCGCGCGGGCAATGCTGCGTCTACATCTTCCACCTGACGGTGTACGACCGCACGTCACGGCCTTGCGGCAGCAACTACGCGACCGCCGACTGGCCGGTGAAGATCTGCAACGACCTGCAGACGCAGATGCCGTGACGCCATGGACACGGTCTGGTTCCACCTGGTACTGGCCGTGCTCGCCACGTGGCGGCTGTCGACGCTGCTGGCGCGCGACGACGGCCCGTGGGACGCGATCGCGCGCCTGCGCGCCGCGCTCGGCGACGGCCAATGGGGACGCATGCTCGATTGCTTCCATTGCGTCAGCCTCTGGGTCGCGGCGCCGCTGGCCTGGGGCCTGGGACGTGACCCGCTGGAACAGTGGCTGGCCTGGCCGGCCCTGTCCGGCGCGGCCTGCCTCCTGGAGCGCTGGCACCAGCCGACGGTACCCGCATTGACGATCACACCCTGGGACGAACAAGGAGACACCGATGAGCTGCTGCGGCAACCAACGAACGAGCCTGGCGGTCGCGAAGACCAGCCCGGCGACGGCAACGTCGCGCCCCTCCACGGCGGCCCGCCCCGTCGTTGAGGCCCGGCACTTCCCGGTGACACCGGTCGTGCCGGCGAAGCCGGCCGCGACGATGCCTGCTGCGCCGTCGCCGGGACAGATCGTCGGCACGGTGCGGCTGCGCTACCTGGCACGCCCGGCGATCCTCGTGCGCGGCGCCCGGTCGGGGGCGGCCTACCGGTTCTCGGAGAACCAGCAGGTCGTGGCCGTCCAGCGCATCGACGCCGAGCCCCTGCTGGCGACGGGGCACTTCCGGCGCGAGACTTGATCAGCGCGTCGACATCTGCAGCGGCCCCGGCCCCAGCCGCTGGCCGCCGGCCAGCACCCAATGGATCACCGCGCCGAGCTCCTCCAGCGTGTACTGCTTGTGCACCAGCGCACGGACGCCGGCCTGGCGCGCCTCGTTGTGCAACTGGTCGGGCAGGTTGCCGGAGCTGATGATCACCGGCAGGTCGGCACGGATGCGCTGCAGTGCGCACGCCACGTCCAGTCCCGACAGTTCGGGCATGTTGAGATCGGTGACGACGACGTCGAACGCCTGCGGCGCGGCGCGCACCACGTCGATCGCATGGGCCGGGTCGTGCAAGCAGGTGACGACATAGCCCAGGCGCTGCAGCAGGCGCTCCACCATCACCACCATCACGTCGTCGTCGTCGATGTAGAGCACGCTCTCGCCGTGGCCGCGATGGGCCACCGCGAGCGGCCCCGGCCGGTCGGCGGGCGCCGTGCTGGCGGAGCGCGGCAGGTAGATCTCGAACAGGCTGCCCTGCCCCTGCGCGGTCTGCACCCGGATGACGCCGCCGTGCGCGGCGATGATCCCGTGCGCGACCGCCAGCCCGAGCCCGGTGCCCTCGCCGACCGGCTTGGTCGTGAAGAACGGTTCGAAGATGCGCGCCCGCGTCTCGGCGTCCATGCCGCGGCCGTTGTCCGCCACCGTCAGGCGCGCGTAGGCGCCGGGCGTCAATCCCGCGCCCAGCTGGCGCGCCGCGGCGGCGTCCAGCTCGACGCCGGCGAGCGCCACGGCCACGCGGCCGGGCTTGCCGCCCAGCGAGTGCCAGGCGTTCGTGCACAGGTTCATCAGCACCTGTTCCACCTGCGTCGGGTCGGCCAGCACGAACAGCGGCTCGTCGCACAACGCCGCCTCCAGCGTGACGCTGGCCGGCAGCGTGGACCGCAGCAGTGCGATGCTCTCCTCCACCAGCGGGCGCAGCTCGCAGCTGACGACCTCGCGCGGCTGGCGGCGCGCGAACGCCAGGATCTGTTGCACGAGTCCGCGCCCGCGCAGGCTGGCCTTGCGGATCTGTTCGAGGCTCGCGGCCGCGGGATGATCCGGCGGCAGGTCCTGGATCGCCAGGGCCACGTTGCCCAGGATCCCGGCCAGCACGTTGTTGAAGTCGTGCGCGATGCCGCCGGCGAGCACGCCGATCGCCTCCATCTTCTGCGCTTCGCGCAGCTGCGCCTCCAGCTCCAGGCGCACCGCCTGGCCGCGGCGTTGCTCCGTGATGTCGCGACCGACGCCGCGGTAGCCGGTGAAGCGGCCCTGGGCGTCGAACACCGGCTCGCCGCTGACACTGACCGCGGCCGGGCCGCCATCGGAGCCCAGGCGCGTGATCTCGAAATCGCGGAACGGCTCGTGGGCCTCGAGCTGGCGGCGGTGGCGATCCCAGTCGGCCGGATCCATCCCTTCGCTGGCGACCTCCCAGGGAAGCTGCCCGATCACGCTGCGCAGGCCGACGTAGTTGTCGTACGCCGCGCCGCCCGCCACCTTGGTCAGTCGGAACTCGTCGTCGCGCTCCCAGTACCAGTCCGACGACAACACGGTGAGCGAGCGGAAGCGCTCTTCGCTCTCGCGCAGCGCCTCCTCCGCGCGCCGGCGCTCGGTGATGTCGGTCACCATCGCCAGCGCACCGGCGTAGTGGCCCGCGTCGTCGAACGCGGCGCTGGTGCTCATCGCCGTCCACTGGTCGCTGCCGTCCTTGCGCCTGAGCCGGAAGTCGTGCTGTTCGGAGATGCCCTGCTCGCGCCGGCGCACGTTCGCGCGCGCCGTCTCGCGCGCGAGTTCGTCCATGAAGTCGTACATCGGCCGACCAAGCATCTCTTCGGCGGTGTAGCCGAGCATGCTGGCCATCTTCGGGTTGACGTAGGTGGTGATGGAGGCCGCGTCGATCATCCAGATGCCTTCCTCGGCCGTCTGCACGATGCGCCGGTAGCGTTCCTCGCTGCGCTGCAAGGCTTGCTGCTGCTGCATGCGCTGCGACATGTCGCGCATGAAGGCGCCGAAAGTGCGCTGGCCTTCGAACTGCAGGTCGCTGAACGAGATCTCCACCGGAATTTCGCGGCCGTCGCGGTGCAGGGCCACGATCTCGACGGCACGCCAGTCGAGCTTGCGCACGCCGCTCGCCAGGTAGCGGGCGAAGCCGCGGCGATGCGCGGCGTGCAGGCGTTCGGGCTGCAGCATCGTCAACGGCCGGCCCACCACGTCCTCGGGTCGATAGCCCAACACCCGGGTGACGGCCGGGTTGCAGAAACGGATCACGTCGTCCTCGCCCACCATCAGCACGACGTCGGTGGTCGTCTGCCACAGCAGCCGGTCGCGTTCCGCGCTTTCGCGCTCCGATTGGCTCAGCGCCGCGGCCAATGCCACCGCGTGCTGGCGCTCCTGCTGCAACAGCACCTGCTTGTGACGCGACTGCAGCAGATCCTCGACCATCCCGGCGAGATCGCACAGGATGGCGCGCTGGTCGTCGGTGAGGTGCCGCGGGCGGGAGTCGAGCACGCAGACGGTGCCCAGCGCCAGGCCCTCGAACAGGACGGGGACGCCCGCATACGAGCGGATCGCGCACGGGCCGCGCGCGAACTTGACGTCGACGAATCGCACGTCCTGCGTCGCGTCGTCGATCTCGACCAGGTCAGCCCCGGCCACCGTGCAAGCGCAGAAGCTTTCCTTCATGGACGCCTCGGTCGCCTGCGTTCCGACGCGGGACCGGATGAACTGGCGCTCGCCGGCGATGAACGTGATCATCGCGATCTCGGAGCCGGTGGCGGACGCGGCGATGCGACTCAGCCGTTCGAGCGCGGGCTCCGGATCGGAGCTCAGCAGACCCAGCATCCGAAGCAGGTCGAGGCGGCGAGAGTCGTCTGCGTTTCGGGTGGAGTCCATCCAGGAGGTCGGAGTTGTGGGCCCAGGATAGCGCGCTGGCGGCTGTCTGCGAGTGGGTGTTCCTACCCGGAGAGTGAACCGCCGCGCGGCGGGCAGGTATCAACCTCGGGACACAGCCCTGTCTTTCACGAGGAGTTCTCATGCCATCCCATCCGTTCGCGCGTCGTTCCTGCGCCTTGTTGCTCGCCGCCTTCGTCGCGGCGCCCGTGCTCGCTTCCGGCGGCGGCGGCGGCGGCGGCGGCGGCGGAGGTGGCGGGGGCGGCGGCGGCATGACCACGCTCGGCAACGGCAAGTTGTCCGCCGTGGATCCGCAATACAGCCAGGGCGTCGCCGAGATCGGGGCCGGGCACTTTACCCAGGCCGTCACCCTGCTCGAGTCCTATGTCTCGCGCAGCCCCGAACATGCGCAGGATGCCGACGCGCAGAACTGGCTCGGTTACGCCTATCGCAAGTCGGGCAATCTCGACGCCGCGTTCCTGCACTACGACAAGGCACTGGCGATCGATCCGAAGCACCGCGGTGCGCACGAATACATGGGCGAGGCCTACCTGATGACGGGCAATCTCGCGCAGGCCGAGGAGCACCTGAAGGCGCTCGACAAGCTGTGCTTCACGCCGTGCACGGAGTACTCGCACCTGAAGCTCGCGGTCGCCACCTGGAAGGCCTCGCATGCGCAGACGGTGGGCAGCAAGTAGGCGGTCGGTGCAGCGGTCCACCGCGGCCGCGGTCGGGGCCCTGTTGGCCGGCGCCATGATCGTCGCGCTGCTGGCCCTCGCGTGCAGCCCGCTCGCGGCCGCGACGGCCGCCGGCGCGTTGACGCCGACGGAGCGCAGCGCGATCCTGGCGCTCGGCCCGTGGCAACCCGCGGCGCTGCACGATGCGGCCAACCCGGCATCGGGCAACCCGGCCGGCATCGCGCTGGGCGAATCGCTGTTCTACAGCCCTCGCCTGTCGCCCAGCGGCATCCGATGCGCCAGCTGCCACGAGCCGTGGCGCCACTTCGTCGACGGGCGGGTCGTCGCGCAAGGCATCGCCGTCGGATCGCGCAATACGCCCAGCCTGCTGGACGCGGCTCGCCACAGTCACTACGGCTGGGACGGCGCCCACGACGCGCTCTGGCAGCAGAGCCTGCGACCGCTGGAGGACGAGCGCGAGATGCCCGCCAGCGCCGCGCAGGTGGCGGCGTTGATGCGCAGCGACGCGGCGCTGTCCGCACGCTACGCCGGGGTGTTCGGCGCACGCCCAGGCAGCGGCGACGCGGGTGTCATACGCGACGTCGGACTCGCGCTGGCGGCCTATGTCGAGACCCTGTCGACCCCGCGCACGCCCTTCGATCAATGGCGCGACGGCGTTGCCGCCGCGACCGGTCCGTCCACGTCCGCGGCCTTTTCGCGCGCGGCCTTGCACGGCCTGCGCCTGTTCATCGGCCGTGCCGGCTGTTCGGCATGCCATGCAGGCCCGACCTTCAGCGACGACGCGTTCCACGTGTCGCTGGTGCATTCGATGACGGCCCCCGACGCGCCCGATCTCGGCCACCGCGGCGCGCCGACCAACGCGTTTCGCACGCCGGGCCTGCGCGACGTCGCCTTCACGGCGCCGTACCTGCATGACGGAAGCGCCGCGCGCCTGTGCGACGCCGTGCAGCCGCACGCTGCCGACCCGGGCAGCGTGCCGCCGCTGCTGACCGGCGAAGAGCAGCGCGACCTGGTCGCATTCCTGCGGACGCTGTCGGCGGAGGCGGCGCCGCCGTCGTGCTGTCGCCGATCCTGTTCTCGTACCCGCTGACGGTGGCGGCGCAGTTGATCCGTACGCGCGCCGGCAGGCAACGGGCAAGGCCTGGCCGGCAACCTGCGCGAGTACTCCCCGCGCTGGCCGCCGTACCCGCTCATACTCCTGCTTCGAGCGGTGCTGCACAGGCCTCATGCTTCAGCGGATCGAATCGTCTCCGGCGCGTTCCGTCTCGTCGATCGTGTCGTCGTCGTCGGCGCCCATGCCGCGCTCGCTCGGAGCCAGGCTGTCTCGGACGAGGTCAACGTCGGGATCGCCATCGACGACGCGCTCGACGTCCCGATCGGCGTCCAGCGCCTCCTGACTGGGGCTCAGCGACTCGCGCGACACCTCGCGCGCCGCCTCGATGTAGATGTCGCCGTTGCCGTTGCCGGCGTTCGGTTGGTCGGAGCGTTCGCCAGGCAGGTCGGCCCGGTCCTGGCGTTCCATGATGGTGTCGACGCCGCTGGATTCGCGGTCGATGTCGTCAAGCGGGTCTGCGGCGGGTCGGACGGAAGGTGCGGGCATGGCGTGTCTCCGGTGGATGCGATTGCTACCCCCGGTCGCGGCAACCGATATGCCACCTACGATTTTCGCTGGCTGCGGACGACGCTCAACAGCGCCAGCGCGACCACTGCCCCGACCAGCGCGACCGACAGCGCGCTGAAGTCCAGCACCTTCGGGTCGCCGGCATGCAGGCCGAAGAACGGCGCCACGAACCAGCCGGCGATCAGCGCACCCAGGATGCCCACCAGCACATTGACGAACACGCTCTGGTCGTCGCTGTTGCGCATCAGCAGGCCGGCGACCAGGCCGATGAGGGCGCCGACGGCGAGCCAGATGGCGATATGGAACATGGTTCGTTGTTCTCCGGGCGTGGACGGCAAGGCAAGGGCTGACGGTGGCGTTGCACCGCAGTCAACTCGACGGCAATCCCCATTCCCGACCATGGGCGACGCCCCACGATCGTAGGTGGCGATCCCCCAGCGGTCGAGCTATCGTCTGACAAGAAACCCGCTCGACCGTGGGCAGAATCTCTTCTGACTCGGCGTATCCTTTCACTGGAAATGCTGTCGACGATGGGCGTTGCCCCCGCGGTTCGCGGGCGCCGTCCGTTGCACTGCCCCTGCCCTCGCCCGGCGAGCCGACCGACTGCCTGGAAGACACCTTACTACCATGACCCATGCGCTGATCGTCGAAGACGACGCCGACTCCGCCGAGACGATGGCGGCCCTGATCTCCGCTCAGGGCTTCACCGTCGCCATCGCGCGGACGATGCGGGATGCCCGCCGCCAGATCGTGCTGCAATTGCCCGACCTGGTCCTGCTGGACTTGCAATTGCCAGACGGCAGCGGCATGGACCTGTTCCAGGACGCGCAGCTCGTCGCCAACTCCGAGATCGTGCTCATCACGGGTCACGCGAGCCTCGAGAGCTCGATCCAGGCGCTGCGCATGGGGGCGGCCGACTACCTGGTCAAGCCCATCAACATGAAGCAGTTGCAGGGCATCCTGTCGCGCGTCATGCGGCCGTCGGCGATCCAGGCCGAGCTGGCATCGCTCACCGCGGAATGGGAAACCTCCGGCCATTTCGGCCATCTTTGGGGACGTTCGCAACCGATGCGGCGTATTTACGAGCAGATATCGCGTGTTGCCGTCACGGCTGTCTCGGTATTCATCACCGGCGAGAGCGGTACCGGCAAGGAAGTGGTGGCGCAGACCGTGCACGACCTCAGCCGCCGCCGCAAGCATCCGTTCCTGGCGGTCAACTGCGGGGCGATCTCGCCCAACCTGATCGAGAGCGAGATCTTCGGCCACGAGAAAGGCAGCTTCACCGGCGCCGATCGCCAGCACCAGGGCTTCTTCGAGCGCGCC
>FSXQ01001168.1_pt1 | contig 12121 bp, 9 predicted proteins | sample 1638011 | NCBI WGS metagenome assembly FSXQ01 (sample SAMEA3914789, study PRJEB12502) | metagenome | biome: forest; material: soil | place: Canada | collected 2011-07-03 | depth 0.3 m | reverse complement strand
GATGCGCCTGCTCGAAGGCTCCAGCCGCGCCGAGGGCGTGCGCATCTTCATCGGCGGCGAGAGCCGGGTGGTGCCGTTCGAATCGCTGTCGGTGGTGTCGTCGCCGTACGAGGTCGATGGCCAGGTGGTGGGCACGCTGGGCGTCATCGGCCCCACGCGCATGCCCTACGACCGCATGATCCAGATCGTCGACATCACGGCCAAGCTGGTGGGCAACGCGCTGTCGCAGCGCTGAGCCCTGTTCACGTCCGCAGGTCGCCGACGATCTGCCGATCCAGGCTCGCGAGCCACTCCGCGAACTTCGCGTCGTCGGGCATCAGGCCGTTCTGGCGCGCGGCGGTGAAGTCCACCGAGCTCGCCTCGGGCACATGCCTGCGTCCGAATTCCTCGATCCAGTTGTCACGCAGCGCCTGCGCATGGGCCGCGAGATCGGCGGCGAGCGTGGCGCTGAACCAGATCAGCTCGTCGGTGTGCAGCGCCACGGAGCGCACCGCGTGCGGATACTCCAGGTTCGCCGCGCCTGCCGCAGACGACGGCGCGCCGAAGTAGGCCTGCGCCACGGCGGCGCCGGCCGGCAGGCGCGCGATCTGCTCGACCAGCTCGTTGCGCTTCGCGTTGGCGTTGGTGAGCCAGCCGGCCGTCTCCGACAGCGTCGTCATCAGCGCCAGCGAGCGGCCGAACATCGAGATCCTGTCGAACAGCAGGCGCTGCAGCGTCACGACGGGGAACGTGAGCGATGGCAACATGCGCGTGTCGATGGCGATGGCCGGCGGCAGGTTGCCCTGGCGCTCGCCGGTGCGGCGCTGGCGCGCGAACTCGTTCCAGCCGGCCAGGTCGGCCTGGTAGCGCGACGTCAGCGGCAGCACGTGGGTGCGCTTGAGGCTCAGCGCCTTGTGGCAGATGGACAGCGCCACCATCGTCGCGACGTTGGTGTTGCGCAGCTCGGCGCTCAGCTCGTCGCGCCGCTGGCGCCGCGCCACCAGCCGCGTGGCCACCACCGCGCCCACGCACGCGCCGGCGGCCGCGCCCAGCAGCGACAGCACGAACGGCGAGTTCAGCATGGCCGCGAGAACGTCGATCGTGGAGCACGCCCAGTCGGGCAGGCCGTTCGAGCAGGCGCCGGAGTGCAGGGGCGTCGAGGGGACGTCGTCCAGTCGCATGGAGGTCGCCGTGGCCGGGTTGAGGTGGGCCACAGTCTATCGGCGAAGCGGCGTCGCGCCGCCGCGCGCGTCAGGCGAAGATCAGGCGAAGATCACAGGATCGCGCTGATCATCTTGATCGGCGACGTGCCGGTCAGCGCCGCCACGCCCGCCGCCGCGCCCGCCACGGTGGTGGCGTTGCTGAGGGCGGCCTGCGTGACGTCGGAGACGTCCTGGGCGATCGCCGTCGGCAGGTCCACCGTCACCGCGTGCGCCGCGCTGGCCACGCCGTGCGCCACCGTCTCCAGCCCGTTGACCACCGCGCTCGCGCCATTGGCCAGCAGGTGGATGCCGCCTTCGACCGCGTGCTCGACGCCGATGGCCGCATCGGCCGCCATCTCGAACGGAAACGCGATCACGTTCTCCACGCCGTGCACGACGGCCATGCCGCCATCGGCCAGCGCCTGGATGGCGCGCGCGCTGAACGACACCGTCGCGCTCGCGGCATCGCCCACGGCCTCGCCGACGTCCTCGACACCGGCGGCGATCTTGCCCGGCACCTCTTCGAGAGCGCGCAGCACGCCGCTGCCCGAACAACCGGAGTTGACGGACGCGTACGGCGAGCTGGTGGCGGAATTGGTGCTGAGCGACATTGGTGCAGTTCTCCAAATGTGTCAGTCATGCTACGTGCGCGGCGCGTTTCGCAAGCGGGGAACAGATGGGGAAACGGGGTGGAAATCCGGCGCCCCGTTTTTGAGCGACGCCTGTCGAGCGGCCGGCGGACGGCGAGGGCGTCCGTACAATCGCGGGCGCGTGGGCCGTTAGCTCAGTTGGTTAGAGCAGAGGACTCATAATCCTTTGGTCATCCGTTCAAGTCGGATACGGCCTACCAACTAAATCAATGACTTGAAAGTACCGGTGCTTCTGTTGAAAGCAGAAGACTGCGTTCGTGTAGGTACTGGGTAGGCATTTTACGTAGAGCTAAGTCAACTCCACTAAGCAAGATTCGAAGCGGTCTTCACGGCAATTTCCTGCCTCTGGAGAGAGCGGTTGAAGCGATTGCCGGTCGACTCGACAGAGCTTCGAACGAGCAGCTGGATTCGTTCAGAAGCCTCAATCTCACGATGAGTGCGGGTTCGGCTGAGCACGCCTGCGGTTTCCAGCTGGTATCCGAACACATCAGTCAGGTCTCGGTAGAACTCAAGCACCTCACGAGGCTGAACCACCTTGTACTTGTCGCTGACCACTGACAGGGCGGCGCCGCTGTCGCTTCGGATGGAGCACCTTCTGCTCCTCGAACGAGAGCACGCCGTGGTCGTGGTCGATGCCGTTAGTGCGGTAGCAGACCGGCGTTTCGCGGATCGACCAATCCATGCCGGCCTTTGAGGCCCACACTTCGAGCGGCTGCTTGGGCGGGAGTTGGTTGCCCAGTCCATGCCACGGCGTGGCTCCAACGAAGGCCATGTTTTCGAGCAGGTGAGACATATGGCCTCCGTTCAGCGTGGCGATTGAATGTCTTCGGACATGGCGCGAGCGGACATGGCCACGCCGGTTGCGACGCCGGCAAGAAAAATCAGGGCGAATGCCTTCACGAAGGCCATGGGGCTGGGAATCACAGCAGTTCCTTTCGGGTTTGAACGCACACCGTTGTGCGTTCAAAGCGGTGATATGTGGCTGAAGAAAAATGGAGATCGACACGTCACAAGGGCCGCACTGCTGCGCGGCCCCTATGACGCAGCTTCAGTGAGCGAGGGGTGTTCGCCCAGCCGGCGGTTACGTGCGAACTGCAGGTTCCCCCCGGCTACGCCTTGGAACTTGACGGTTGAGATTTGGCGAAGTGGGACTAAGAAGACGGCCGCTCGTCCTCGGAACTGCAGGAAAGCCTGGGCATCTATCCGCCGCCGCGCGCCGGGAATGCAGCCTGCCGATGCGTGTCGAATCCTGAAATGCAGGGCGACGCCTGAACGGCGCTGGCCGCATCGGAACGTTCACCCCACGACGAGGTGCCTGTGAGACTGAAAGCCTGCTGTGACCTGGAAGTCACCGCCAGCGAGGACTGCCCGACAGTCGCCATGCTGCGTCCCAGCAGCGGCCTCGCGCAGTGGCTGGCCAGCGAATCCTATTTCTTCGAACCACACGTGCCGTCCACCGAGTACGTCGATGCGTTCGGCAACCTCTGCCAACGGCTCGTCGTCCCGAAGGGGCGCATGCGCATCCGCGTCGACGTTGTCGTCGACACCGAGGCGTCCATCGCCGTGGATCCGGAGGCTCCGTACACGCCGGTTCAAGCGTTGCCGGACGCGGCGCTGCAGTTCCTGCTCCAGAGTCGCTACTGTCCGAGCGACAAGATGGAAGAGCGCGCGAAGGCGCTGGTCGCGGGCGTTCAGCCGGGCTATGCGCAGGTGGAGGCGATCCGCGCCTGGATCCACGATCACCTCACCTATCAGTACGGCGTCAGCGACCAGACGACCGACGCCTTGCAGACCCTCGAGCAAGGCGCCGGCGTGTGCCGCGACTTCGCGCACGTCGGCATCGCGCTGTGCCGGGCGCTGCAGGTTCCCGCACGCATGGTGGTGGGCTACCTGCACGGACTCGATCCGATGGACATGCACGCCTGGTTCGAAGCCTTCGTCGGCGGCCGCTGGTACACCTTCGACCCCACGCAGGATGCGGCGCGCGGCGGGCGTATCGTCGTCGCGTACGGGCGCGACGCGGCCGACGTCGCCTTCCTGTCCAACTATGGCGACTTGAAGACCGAGCGGCTCAAGGTGCAGGTGACCCAGCACCGCATCGAGCCACCGCAGCGCTTGCCGGATTGAGTGGTTGACTCCGTGAACCATCTTGAATGCCGTGACTCGACAGGGTATCCCGCTTGCTGCGGACTCCTCCGCGCATCGCCGTCGAACGAACACCCGCAGCCGTGAGGGCGATGCCAGCCAGCCAGGAGCCCGCCCATGGTGGAACACGAGAAGGGATGCCATCTCCCGATCACACGTCGCGGACTGCTGGTCGCCAGCGCGTCGTCGGCCGCCGTCCTGGCGAGTGGCGTCGGCGAGGCGGCCGCTGCGACGAGCTCCGCGCCGCGCGAGAGCGTGCCGACGGCGCAGGTGAGCTTCACCGTCAACGGCAGCGCGCGCACGCTGGATCTCGACACCCGCACGACACTGCTCGACGCGCTGCGCGAACACCTTCACCTGACCGGCACCAAGAAAGGCTGCGACCACGGCCAGTGCGGCGCCTGCACCGTGATCGTCGACGGCCGCCGCATCAATTCATGCCTGACGCTGGCGGTGATGCATCCCGGCGCGCAGGTCACCACCATCGAAGGCCTCGGCACGCCGGAGCATCTGCATCCGCTGCAGGCGGCATTCATCGAGCACGACGGCTACCAGTGCGGGTATTGCACGCCGGGCCAGATCTGCTCGGCGGTGGGGATGCTCGACGAGGTCCAACGCGGCGTCCCCAGCCACGTGACGGCCGACCTGAACGTGCATCCCCTGCTTTCGGTCGACGAACTGCGCGAACGTATGAGCGGCAACATCTGCCGATGCGGCGCGTATTCCAACATCGTCGACGCCATCACCGCAGTCAGCGGAGGCGCGGCATGAGGCCCTTCACCTACGAACGCGCCCGCACCTCTGCCGAAGCGGCGGCGGCCGTGGCGCACCAGCCCACGGCCCGCTTCATCGCGGGCGGTACCAACCTGCTCGATTTGATGAAACTGCAGATCGAGACGCCCACCCACCTGGTCGACGTGAACCCGCTGGGCCTGGACCAGATCGCGCCGACGGCCGACGGCGGCCTGCGCATCGGCGCGTTGGTGCGCAACACCGACCTCGCGGCCGACGCGCGCGTGCGGCGCGACTACGCGGTGCTGTCGCGCGCGCTGCTCGCGGGCGCGTCGGGCCAGCTTCGCAACAAGGCGACGACCGCGGGCAACCTGCTGCAGCGCACCCGCTGTGCGTACTTCTACGACACCAACCAACCCTGCAACAAGCGCCAGCCGGGCAGCGGCTGCAGCGCCATCGGGGGCTACAGTCGCCAACTCGCGGTGGTCGGCGCCAGCCCCGCCTGCATCGCCACGCACCCGAGCGACATGGCCGTCGCGATGCGGCTGCTCGACGCGTCGGTGGAGACCGTGCGGCCCGACGGCCAGTCGCGCGTCATCCCGATCGCCGACTTCCACAAGCTGCCCGGCGGCACGCCGCAGGTGGAGACTGCGCTGGAGCAGGGCGAGCTCATCACCGCGGTGACCCTGCCGAAGCCGCTGGGCGGCGTGCACGTCTACCGCAAGGTGCGCGATCGCAGCTCGTATGCATTCGCGCTGGTGTCCGTGGCGGCGGTGCTGCAGAAGGACGGCAGCGGCCGCGTGGCGCTGGGCGGTGTCGCGCCGCGGCCGTGGCGCGACGAGGCCGCCGATTCGTTGCTGCCGCAAGGCGCGAACGCCGTCGTCGGCAAGCTGCTGGCGGGCGCCGCGCCCACCGAGCAGAACGCGTTCAAGGTGCCGCTGGCACGGCGCACGCTGGCCGCCGCGCTGGCGCAAGCGAGGGCCTGAGCCATGAAGTTCGATACCCCCGCCACCACCAATCCAATCGACCAGGGCCGCATCGTCGGCAAGCCTACCCGCCGCATCGACGGCGGCCTGAAGACCACGGGCACCGCGCCGTACGCGTACGAACGCCACGACGCCGTCCGCAACCCGGCCTACGGCGTGATCGTGGGCAGCGCCATCGCCAAGGGCCGCATCGTCGGCATGGACCAGCGCGCCGCGAAGGGCGCGCCGGGCGTGCTGGCGATCGTCTCCGCGCGCAACGCGGGCAAGCTGGGCAAAGGCGAGAAGAACACCGCCAGGCTGCTGGGCGGGCCTGAGATCGACCACTACCACCAGGCGGTGGCCATCGTCGTCGCCGAGACCTTCGAGCAGGCGCGCGACGCCGCGCTGCTGCTGAAGATCGAGTACGAGAAGGCCGACGGCCGCTTCGACCTCGCCGCGGCGAAAGATGGCGCGAAACCGCCCAAGGAAACGCCGCTGACGGGCCCGGCGACGAAGCGCGTCGGTGACTTCGAGACGGCCTTCGCGGCCGCGCCGTTCCAGACCGACGCCACGTACACCACGCCCGACCAGTCGCACGCGATGATGGAGCCGCACGCAACCATCGCGGCGTGGCACGGTGACCACCTCACGCTGTGGACCTCCAGCCAGATGATCGCGTGGGGCGTCGGCGACGTGGCCAAGACGTTGGGCGTGCCCAAGAAGAACGTGCGCCTCGTGTCGCCGTTCATCGGCGGGGGCTTCGGCGGCAAGCTGTTCGTACGCTCGGACGCGGTGATGGCCGCGCTTGGCGCGAAGGCCGTCGGCCGGCCCGTGAAGGTGGCGCTCGCGCGTCCCCACATCTTCAACAACGGCACGCACCGGCCCGCCACGATCCAGCGCATCCGCATCGGCACCGACGCGCGCGGCCGCATCGAGGCCATCGCGCACGAAAGCTGGTCGGGTGACCTGCCGGGCGGCGGCCTGGAGACGGCCGTCGGTCAGACGCGGCTGCTCTACGCCGGCGCCAACCGCCTGACGTCGATGCGGCTCGCCGAGCTCGACCTGCCGGAGGGTAACTCGATGCGCGCGCCCGGCGAGGCGGCCGGCCTGATGGCGCTGGAGATCGCCATCGACGAGGCGGCCGAGCGGGCCGGCATCGACCCGGTGGAGTTCCGCGTGGTCAACGACACGCAGGAAGACCCCGAGAAGCCGGGCCGCCCGTTCTCGCAGCGCCAGCTCGTCAAGTGCCTGCGCCTCGGCGCGGAGCGCTTCGGCTGGGCCCGGCGCAACACGCGCCCGGGCCAGCGGCGCGAGGGCCAGTGGCTCATCGGCCACGGCATGGCCGCGGCGTTCCGCAACAACCTGCCGATGAAATCCAAGGCGCGCGTGAAGCTCGATCGCCATGGCGTGGTGACGGTCGAGACCGACATGACCGACATCGGCACCGGCAGCTACACGATCATCGCGCAGACGGCGGCCGAGACGATGGGCGTGCCGCTTTCGCAGGTGATCGTGCGGCTGGGCGATTCCGACTTCCCCGTCTCCTCCGGCTCGGGCGGCCAGTTCGGCGCCAACAACTCGACGTCGGGTGTCTACGCGGCGTGCATGAAGCTGCGCGAGGCGCTCGCGAAGAAAGCGGGCCTGGCGGCCGCGGACGCACGCTTTGCGGACGGCCGCGTGGGCGAGGGCGCGCATGCGAAGACGCTGGGCGAACTGGCCGGCGCCGAAGGCCTCGTCGCGGAGGACGGCATCGAGTACGGCGACCTCGACAAGAAGTACCAGCAGTCGACGTTCGGCGCGCACTTCGTCGAGGTGGCGGTGGACGCCGCCACCGGCGAGATCCGCGTGCGCCGCATGCTGGCCGTCTGCGCGGCCGGCCGCATCCTGAATCCGCTGTCGGCGCGCAGCCAGGTGATCGGCGCGATGACGATGGGCGTGGGCGCGGCGTTGATGGAGGAACTGGTCGTCGACAAGCGCCAGGGCTTCTTCGTCAACCACGACCTCGCGGGCTACGAGGTGCCCGTGCACGCGGACATCCCGCACCAGGACGTGATCTTCCTGGACGAGACCGACCCCGTGTCGTCGCCGATGAAGGCCAAGGGCGTCGGCGAGCTGGGCCTGTGCGGCGTGGCGGCGGCCATCGCGAATGCCGTGCACAACGCGACGGGCGTGCGTGTGCGGGACTACCCGATCACGCTGGACAAGTTCCTCGACCAGTTGCCCGAGCCCGTCTGACGGCAGCTGTCATCGCGTCGCGGCTTGGCCTTGCAAGGCCGTGAAGCAGACTCGGGTTGGGGCGTCAGTTCGTCGCAGGGCAGGCCGGCCGGCCGGCGTCCTGAAGGCGCTCGGCGGTCACCTGAAGCCTTCCTGACGGCGAGACTGCCGCGCACGCGATTTGCCCGGCGGCCCCCACATCAAGGAGTCTGCATGCCGATTTCCAGCCGCCATGCCCGTGGCGGCAAGTTGCTGCGTTCCCGCTGCCCGGTGCTCGACCAGGCGTGCCGGGGCGGTCGGGGATGAGCGCCGTCTTCTCGCCGCGCGCCGTGCTGGTGGTTCGACTGGCTGTCCTGGCCCTGCTGGGACTGGCCGTCGCCACCGTGATGCTGTTCGTCTGGCGCGCTCGCGCCTACGAACAACTGGGCGAGCCGATCGCACAGGCGATCCCGTTCAGCCACAAGCACCACGTCGGCGATGACGGCATCGATTGCCGGTTCTGCCACACCACGGTGGAGACGCAGGCGCATGCGGGCCTGCCGTCGACGGCAGTCTGCCTGGGCTGCCATTCGCAGCTCTTCCGTGACCAGCCCTTGCTCGCGCAGCTGCACCAGAGCGCGGCCACGGGACAGCCGGTGGTCTGGCAGCGCGTGCACGTGCTGCCCGACTTCGTCTACTTCAACCACAGCGTGCACGTCGCCAAGGGCGTGGGCTGCGTCGAATGCCATGGGCGCGTCGACCAGATGCCACTCGAGTGGCGTGCCCAGCCGCTGCAGATGCAGTGGTGCCTGGACTGCCATCGCAACCCGACGCCCCACCTGCGCCCGGCCTCGCAGGAGTTCGCGATGGACGCGCCGTTGCCGGCTCCGGCCGAGGCGGGCGCGCTCGCGCGCGCGGCGCATCTCGAAAGCCAGCGCCGCATGACCGATTGCTCCACCTGTCACCGGTGACCACCCCATGAACCAGCCTCCGCCCACCGATGCCGGCGCCCGCCACGAACACGTGATCGAGGTGCAGCGGGGCGCCGGCGTGAACCGCCGCCAGGTGCTCGCCGCGATGGCCGCGTCGATGGCGATGGCGAACACCGCGTGCTCGCCGCCGCCCCGGCTGCAGGCGCATCCGTACGTGAACCTGCCCGAGGGCGGCGCCGGTGGCCAGCCGCTTTACTACGCCAGCGCCTTCGTGCGCGACGGCTTCGCGCATGGCGTGCTGGTGGGCACGCAGGAAGGCCGACCCATCAAGATCGAGGGCAACCCGGAGCACCCATCCAGCCTCGGCGCCACGGACATCTACGCGCAGGCCTCGGTGCTGCAGTTGTGGGACCCCGATCGCTCGGGCGTCGTGCGGCAGCGCCTGGCGCGCGGCGGCGATGCGGGCGGTGCGCCGCAGATCGCGTCGTCGAGCTGGAGCGCCTTCGAGGAGACCTGGCGCGAGCGCGCCGCAGCCCTGGCCGATCCGAACCACGGCGGCACCTTGCGCGTGCTCACCGGGCCACTGACGTCGCCGACCGAGCGCGCGCTGCTCGCCGCTCTGCTGGCCCGCGGGCCGCGGGCGCGGTGGCATGTCCATGCGCCGTCGAAGGACCAGGCCGCCGTCGACGGCGCCTGGATGGCCTTCGGCCACAACATCGCGCAGGTGTTGCATTTCGACCGCGCGCGCTGCGTGCTGGCGCTCGCGGCCGATCCGTTCAGCGACGGGCCCGGCGCGGTCCGGCATTCGATGGATTGGTCGGCCGCGCGCACGGCCCTGCGCGATGGCTCGACCGGCGCCCAAGCCCCCGTGCTGTTTGCCGCCGAGGCCACGCCGGGCCTGTTCGGGGCGCGCGCCGACCATCGTGTCGCGCTCTCGCCAGCTCGCATCGAGGGGTTGCTGTGGCGCGTGGCGACGCATTGGATGCCCGAGCTCACGCCGGCAGACGTGGGGCTGGCCGACCCGGCCGTGACCGAATTCGAGACCCGCCTCGTCAACGCGTTGCGCGACGCAGGCCCGTCAGCGCTGGTGGTCGGCGGCGCGGGCCTGTCGGCCGAGGCGCATGCCTTGGTGCTGGCGCTGAACCAGCGCCTCGGCGCCATCGGCAGCACGCTCACGCTGATCGAGCCGCCCGATGCCGCGCCGGGCGCAGGCTCGCTGGCCGAATTGGTGGAGGCCCTCGACGCCGGTGCCGTCGACACGCTGCTGGTCATCGGCGCCAATCCCGCGTACGACTCACCGGACGCCGCGCGCGCACTGCCACGCGCGAAGCTGCTCGTGCATGCCGGCCTGCACGTCGACGAGACCGCGCGGCTGGCCGACTGGCACCTGCCGCTCTCCCACGCCTACGAGCAGTGGAGCGACGCGCTCGCGCACGACGGCAGCGCCACGCTGATGCAGCCCGCCATCACGCCGCTGTACGACACGCGCTCCGTCGCCGAACTGCTGGCGATGCTGGCCGGCGACACGCTGCGTGATGGCCACGCGCTCGTGCAACGCCGATGGCGCGCGGGCCGCGGCGACTTCGATGCGTTCTGGCGCACCAGCCTGCGCGCCGGCCTCGTCACCGGCAGCGCCGCGCCGCCGCTGACCGTACGCGCGGCGCGACTGCCAACGCGCCTGGCGCGTCACGACCCCGACACCACGATGCTGACCGCGCTGTTCGTGCCCGACCCCGCCACGCACGGAGGCGCCTACGCCAACAACGGCTGGCTGCAGGAACTGCCGCGCCCCTTCAGCAAGATGACGTGGGACAACGCCGCGCTGCTGAGTCCCGCCACCGCAAAGCGGCTCGGCGTGGCGAGCGGCGACATCGTTAGGCTGCAGGTCGGCGAGCGTTCCATCGAGGCTCCGACGTGGGTCCTCGCGCAGCAAGCCGACGACGTCGTCACGCTGCCGCTGGGCGGCGGCCGGCGGCATGCCGGGCGCGTCGGCGACGGCATCGGCTTCGACGCGGGCCTCCTGCGCGCGACCACCGCATCGACCGCGCCCGTGACGCTGCAGAAGACCGGCCGCCGCCACGCGTTCGCCGTCACCCAGCACGAGATCGACCAGCACGGCCGCGAGCTGCTGCGCACCGTCGCCGCCGGCGCGGGGCTGGCGCCCGAGCCCAAGCGCGAGCAGCTCTATCCGCCGTTCGCGAGCCCGGTGCACGCGTGGGCGATGGCGATCGACCTCGACGCCTGCATCGGCTGCAACGCCTGCACCATCGCCTGCCAGGCGGAGAACAACATCCCGGTGGTGGGCAAGTCGCAGGTGGCCAAGGGCCGCGAGATGCACTGGATCCGCGTCGACCGCCACGAGCTGGAGGACATCGACAACAGCGCGTTCCAACCGGTCCCGTGCATGCACTGCGAGCAGGCGCCGTGCGAGCTGGTGTGCCCCGTGGGCGCGACGGTGCATGACAGCGAGGGCCTGAACGTGCAGGTCTACAACCGCTGCGTGGGCACGCGCTTCTGCTCCAACAACTGCCCGTACAAGGTGCGGCGCTTCAACTTCCTGCAGTATTCCGATGAGACCACCGAGACGCTGAAAGCCCAGCGGAACCCCGACGTCACCGTGCGCCAGCGCGGCGTGATGGAGAAGTGCACGTACTGCGTCCAGCGCGTGGCGCGCGCGCGCCAGCACGCGGAGCGCGACGGACGGCCGCTGGTCGATGGCGACGTCGTCACGGCCTGCCAGTCGGCCTGCCCGACGCGGGCGATCCACTTCGGCGACCTCAACGACCCGGTCAGCGACGTCGTGCATGCGCGCAAGTCGCCACGCCACTACGCGATGCTGGCGGAGCTCGACACCAAGCCGCGCACGACGTACCTCGCGAGGATCAAGCCCGATGCCTGAGTCCAGCCCCGAGCCCGGCGTGCTGCGCCCCGGCTGGGGTTACGCCAGCGTCACCGACAAGATCGCCGGCCTCGTGCTGTCGCGGCCGGTGCGCTGGCCGTGGCTGGTCGCGTTCCTGGCCACGCTGGCGATGACGCTGGTGTACCTCGGCGCGATGACGTGGCTGTTCATCAAGGGCGTGGGCATCTGGGGCATCAACATCCCGGTGGGCTGGGGCTTCGCGATCGCCAACTTCGTGTGGTGGGTGGGCATCGGGCATGCGGGCACGTTCATCTCCGCGGTGCTGCTGTTGCTGCGCCAGAAGTGGCGCACGTCGATCAACCGGTTCGCCGAGGCGATGACGCTGTTCGCCGCGGGCATGGCCGGCCTGTTCCCGATCCTGCACCTGGGCCGGCCGTGGTTCGCGTACTGGCTCGCGCCGTAT
>FSXQ01004790.1_pt1 | contig 12146 bp, 6 predicted proteins | sample 1638011 | NCBI WGS metagenome assembly FSXQ01 (sample SAMEA3914789, study PRJEB12502) | metagenome | biome: forest; material: soil | place: Canada | collected 2011-07-03 | depth 0.3 m | reverse complement strand
GGGCAACAGCATCTGCCTGCCAGGCCCTTTTGGTACGCGAATGCTTGGTGGAATCAGGATCAGAGAAGTCGAGTGTTGACGCCAAACGCTCGATCGGGAGCGCGTACGTACCCACCGGGGTGGCGGCCGGCGGGCGCAAGCGCCTGGTCGGAGGGGGCGAAATCTGGAGCTGTCCGAGCGACTCTTCGAGGAGGGGGCGTATGGCAGACGCATCGTCCAACCACCTTCGCATCGTGAAGTCACCGTGGGTCGCGGTTGCGCCATCGTGGTGTCCCATCAGTGAATCCACAACCTCCGGATCCGCTCCTCGCCGATGAAGCCACGTGCGCAGCCGGTGGCGCATCGCGTTGGTAGGGAGTGGGGACTCCAGTCCCAGGCGCTCGCGGTGAGCGTGGCTGATTGGGACGGACCGAAGCCTGCCGTCAGCGCGCTCGATCTGGAAAAGCAGGGTGGGCGACTGCGGTGTGGTCTCGAGGTGCTCACCGAGTTCGCTGCTGAGTCGAGCCAGGTGGTCGTCGACATAGGAGCGGCGAAGATCCTCGACCAACTGAACGGGCAGCGGTATCAGTCGGCCGGTTGCCATGTGCGAGGAGTGCTTGTCGTCGACGAAACAGAACGCTCGTTGCCAATCGATCTCCTCGATTCGGGTCCACATCGTGCCAATGGGGCGGGCGCCCGTCGCTGCTCTGAGGTTGGCATCCCAGAAGAGAGCGAGTAGGTTGTGCCACTGGACAATGTCGTCGTCCTCGGCGGCAATGCGAAGTTGATTGTCCAGCCGCCGGAACGCCTGGCGCAGGTGATCGTCATCCGGCGCGTCCATCAGACTCCCGGCACCGTTCAGGCCGCCGTCGGTCGGCGCCACCGAGGCTGGATGATGCGTTGTCAGATCGGCAATCGAATACGTTGCATATGCCGTGGCGGCGGGCAGGCCTGCGAACGAGCGGGCGCTGCCCAGGCGTGCAAGAACGGGGTCTCCGGACGATAGGTACAGCCGCACGCCCAGATCCATGGCCAGCGACCCGGTGCTCAGGCGTGAGGTCGCCGGATGGGACTTCAACCACGCGTTCACGGCCGAAGCGCAGCTGTCGGCACCGCGGGGCCAGAGCTCGTCGATGAAGGTCGCGCTGTTCGACGTGGGCGCGTCTCGCAGGGCGGCCGCAACTCCCGCGGGAAGCACAAAGCCGATTTCTTCGGTCCAGGGACGTAGCGGCAGAGCACTTCCAATGGACGGCCGCCAATGCCCCTCGCGTCGCGGCGCTCGTTGGTAAAGCTGGCCGCCAGCCAGATCAATCCGCCAAATGGAATTCGGATCGTGCTTGGTCGGGATCCGCATGACCTCGGCCAAGGATTGACCCGTGCTCAGCGCGATGGCCGTCAGCGCAGCAATCAGGTGGTCCTGCGTGGAAGATCGGCTCGACGTGGTCTTGGCGATCCGGTGGTCGAGTGCTAACCGCTCCGCCGGAGTTGGACGATTCCAGTCCCAGACAAGGAAGCGCGCGTCTGCGTTGTGCAGGAGGTGGATTGTTCGCGTCGCATCGGCCTGCTCGGCAGGGGAGTCGTCCGGATCCTGGCATATCGCGAGAACGGTTACTTGATCGTCCGGGCCGTCCTCCGGCGACTCGGATGCTGTTTCAGGGTGTACTCTTAGGTCGCCTTCGCTGATGTGATCGCCAAACGCAGGGGCCGGTCTGGAGACTCGGGCAGCTTTGACGAACGCTGGCGCCGGCCAAGCTGTTGACGCCCCCGGTTCGTTCGACGGGGCGTCTGGTCGGTCCGATCCAGTCGCCAAGCTCTTCAACCTAGCGAGCAACTGGTGATGCTTCGGATCGATCTTCTCCTTCTTTCCCAGACGCTGTGCCAGGTCGTCGGCATAGGACGGGTCCCCGATCCTTGCTTCGAGCAGGTACGAGTTCGCCGTGTGGATCGCGATCGGCCTGAACGCAACCGCCCAATCCGGAGCCTTTTCATACGCTGCTAGGCGTAGCGAATGACAGACCTGTCGCAGGAGCTCATCGGATACGTTGCCCCGCCGCGCGAAGGCGGTCGCCTTCATCAGCACCCAGGCTCGCATCGCCAGCATCGGTTCGACGTCCAACCCGGTTGGCGGTTGGCACTGCATCAACAAGTACAGGTAGTCCCTCGACGCGATTCCGCGCTCCGAGAATTCCTGGGTCGGCGGATGCGAGGTGGCGCGCGTGAATCTGAAGTCCGGTGGCCGCGACGTCGACCAGGCATTGGCAAGAACTGCGACCTCGTCGATGTCGGGAACACCGCGCCGGACCCATCGCTGCAATTGAGAGTCGCAAGCGGCCAAGCCGTCCAGAGACGTGGCGATGTAGTCCCAATGACGCCTGTCTCGAACCTGGAGGAGGTAGAGGAACCAATTTGTCGCGAACGCGACGTTGTGCTGACTGGCCCAGGCGAGCAGGCGCTCCCGCGCCGGATGCCCAACGGTCATGTCGCGGGCGTTCACGCAGCGTCTCCGATATTCGCAGAGTCGGCGAAGTGAGGCGCAAATCGGGTTCTAGCGGGATCCGGGCTGGTCTGACGATTCTGGTGCAAGGCCTTGATTTCCAACGAGGAAAGCCATATAGTACCAAAAGAGGCAGAACTACATACGCACTATCAGGTCAGTCTCATAACCTGCGGCGCCCCCAGTGGGCGCCGTTTTGCTTTCCGAGGCCCGAGTCGCCAGTGTGAGGCGGGTCGCGACGGGTCACCTGCGCGCCAGCGCAGGCCCCGCAGTGGCTTCTCTCGGCCATGTGAAGAGGCCGCGCAGCCAGGGTGGCCGAGACCGCCTGCTGCGCGTCCTGGCCTGCGGGAATCGGTCGATCATCGCTCGACGCTCGAGCGTGACACGCGCCGCGCGGGAGACCGCGTCAGCGCCTGTTCGCCGTCAGCCCCCCGGATGGCCGCCGGCCGCGGCGATGTGGCGATCCAGCAGGTCGACGGGCAGGCGAACGTCTTCGTCCTTGCCTTGCAGGTCCCGACGGGCTTCGAGGAACGCGGCGAGCGCGGCGGCCCGGTTGCCGGCGAGCATGAGCGCCCGCCCGTGGTCGAACGCGAGGCGCGCCTCCCAATGATCGTCCACGACATTGCGATTCAGCACCTGAGGGTCGAGGCCCGACAGCAGGCGCGTGACGTCGCCGGACTTGCCCTGGTTCAGCAGCGCATCGGCGAGCTCGAAGTGCAGCACCTGCATCATGGCGTCGCTGTCCGGGTGCTCGGCGCCGGCATCCCGCACCAGGGTTTCGAGGGCGGCCTGTTCCTCGGCGAACTTCTTCGCGTGCCGCAGGCATTGGGCCAGGTTCAGGCGGGCCGAGAGGACCCAGATGCTCTTTGCATCGGAGCGGGCGGTGCGGCGGCGGACCACGTCCGCGTACTCGGCCGCCGCGTCGTCCCAGCGTTCTGCCTTGTAGTGAACGCCGGCCAGCGTGTCGAGCGCGTTGATGGCGCGGTTGTCGTTGTTCCCGAGATGCGTCTCGAGGCAACTCAGCGCCGACCGGGCGAGTTCGATCGCCTCGGGCAGCTTGTCCTCGAAGCCCAGCGTCTGCGCCAGCGCCATCGCCGTGTAGCAGGGAATGGGATGGTCCGCGCCGTAGCGCCGGCGCTCCTTCGCGAGCAGGGCGCGCAAGGTGCGGTCGGCGACGTCGAGGTGCCCGATCATCTTCTGTGCGGCGCCGTATTGCAGTTCGACGTCCTCGCGCTCGCCTTCGGAGACGCCGGACGCGGCCGCGGCGACGGCGCGCGCGGTCTCGAGCTCGGACAGTTGCCGCGTGAGATCGAAAGACGCGCCGTAGACGAAAGCCTGTTCGATCCTGTATCGCAACTCCAGCGACGGATCGCGTGCGGGAGATCTTGCCAGCAGCGATTCGACCGCGGCGAGGTGCTGGCGCGCCTCGTCGAGATGACCGAGATGGCTGCTCGCCCGCGCCAGCCCGATCTCGATGTCGGCGGCTTGCCGTGGCGGCACTGCGCCCCGGTCGGGGTAGGCGCGCAAGGCGCGCTGGCCGGCGTCGATCGACTCCGTGAAACGCGTGAGCTGGAGCAACGTTCCCTGCACGTCGGCGTGCAGCAGCGCGCGCGTCGCCGGCGGCGCCTGCGCGTACTTGGTATCGACCAGCGCCTCGGCGCGCGCCGCCGCATCGGCCACGCTCAGGCCGACGCTGCCGACGATGCGCGGATCGGCGCTGCCGATCAGGTCTTCGTCGAGGAACCGGTTGAGCATCTCGATCGACCGGCGCTGCTCGGCCAGTTCAAGGTTGCGGCGGTGCGACTGCCACAACAAGGTACTGATCGAGACCAGGCCTGCCAGCAGCAGGCTGAAGGCGATGACGATGAGCGGCCGCCGCGCTTGCGCGCGTTCCTCGCGCATGCGAAGGCGGGCATTCTCCTGCTCCATCCGCGCCGCCTCGGCTGCTGCCCGCGCAGCCTGCGCCCGCGCGTCGCGGCGCAGGGCGAGGCTGCCGACGGACCGTGCAAATTCGTTGACGGTGGCGAAGCGCTCGGCCGGTTCGCCATCGATGGCACGCGCCACGTCCTCGATCAACTCGAGATCGTCGACCAGCCGCGGCCAACCGGTGTCCGGTCGCTGGGACAGGTCGCCCGCCACCAGCTGGAGCAGCAGGATGCCCAGCGAATAGATGTCGCTGCGCTGGTTGGGCCGGCTGCCGCGCCACAACTCGGGCGCCATGTAGACGAACGTGCCGCGCGTCGGGTCGGCCAATGCGCCGTCGGCTGCCGCCAGGCTTTCCTGGATCGCCCCGAGTTGCTCGCGCACCCGCGTGACCACCACGAGACTGCTCCCGAAGTCGATCAGGCGCGCGTGGGGCGCCCGGCCGTCGGGGGTGTCGACCAGGATGTTGGAAGGCTTGAGGTCGGCGTGCACGGTGTCCGCGCCGTGCAGCGCCGATACGGCGTCGGCGATCTTGAGGAACAGCGCGATGCGGTCGTCGCGCGAGCTCGACTTCAGGAAGCGGCTCTCGCGTTCCCAGCGGGCCAGGTCGGGGCCGCCGTACTCCATCTCGATGAAATAAGGCACCCCCTCGAAGTGCGTCGACAGGATCTGGACCAGGTCATCGCGCGGCCCGAGGGTGCGTGCGACGTGGCTCAGCAGTCGCGCTTCGCGCCGCAGTTCGCGCAAGCCGTCCGCATCCGACGCGATCTTGTAGACCCGCGCCACACCGGAGTCGACATGGCGCGCGCGCCAGACGTCGCAGCTCTGGGAGCGTGACAGCAGCTCCTGCAGCCGCATGCCTGGCCGCAACAGCATCTCGGCGCCCGCCTCCAGCGCCTGGGTCGACTCGTACTCGGTGCCCACGACCTCGCGCGTCGGCGTCGCCTCCAGCCGGTAGCCCTTGCCGTGGACGGTGCGGATGCTGGCGCCGTCCGGCCCGAGCGCGCGCCTCAGGCGGTCGATGGCGCTGGTCAGGGCGTGATCCTTGGTGTCGGAGTTGTAGCCCCACACTTTGTCCAGCAATTCGTCCCGACCCAGCGCCACGCGCGGCGTGGCGAGCAGGCAGGTGAGCAATTGCCGCTGCCTCAGCTGGAGGTGAACGGCGGCGCCGCCCACGAAGATCTCGGCCCGTGCCTCGTCGTAGACGACGGCACCGAAGGCATATCGGTACAGGTTCCTCAATGCGTCCTCCCTCCGCCGGTCGGAGTTCCGCCGGCTTCGCGCAAGGCTACGTTGCCCTCAAATCCGACGCAAGTCCTGCCAGCTTGCGCGATCTCGCGGAGTTCTCGCAGGCGGCTCCCGCCTCGCGCCGTGAGCCCGCCCAGGGGTCGGTGAGGTTTCGGTGAGGTCAGGCGACACCGTCACCCCTATGGTGCTGACCAACGAAGGCCGACCGGTGGTCGACGTCGCGCTGCAGTCGCCGGTTCGCATCCCTCCCAGCCTCCAAGGAGTTCATGAAATGAGCACGACAACCGACATTCCCGGCCTCAAGGCCTGTCTCCTGGCCGCCGTGGCCCTGTCGATCAGCATGACGTTGGCCGCCTGCGGCGGCGGCAATGGATCTGGCGGCGGTTCGGGCGGGGGCGCCGCGCCCACCTACACCGTGGGTGGATCAGTGACGGGCCTGGCGTCCGGGACGCTGGTGCTTCAGGACAACTCGGCGGCCGACGCGGTGACCGTCACCGCCAGCGGGGCCTTCACCTTGCCCGGTCAACTCGCCTCCGGCGCCTCCTACGACGTCACGGTGTCCCAGGCGCCGAGCGGCGTGACCTGCACGGTCAGCGGCGGAAGCGGGGCGATCCAGGCGTCCAACGTGTCCGGAGTCGCCGTCAGTTGCTCGGCATCCGTGGCGCATCAAGCCGCGCTGGTCTTCCGTTCCGGCGGCGAAACCGTCAATGCGGGGACGGCGTCGGGGGCGATCACGCTGCAGGCCGTGGACGCGAACGGCAATGTGGCCGGCCCGACGACGCCGATCCAGCTGACATCGTCCTCACCGACGATGACCTTCTCGGCGACGGCCGACTTCGCGACGCCCATCACGTCGGTCTCCCTGATCGCCAGCCACGTCTCTTTCTATTTCCGCGACGCCTCGACAGGATCGCCCACCATCCAGGCATCGACGCCGGGCTATGCCGACGCCACGCTGGCCGAGACGGTCGTCACGTCGATTGCCGGTCGCGGAACGGTCACCGAACTGGCCGCTCACGTCGGATCGTCGCTGCCGCTGATCCAGGGCCCGGACGGCACGCTGTACGGCATCGCCGATTCCGTCCTGCCGCAGACCATCTTCAGCATCGACAGCCTGGGCGTGCAGAAGATCCTGCACACATTCGATTCGAATGTCTCCTGGTATCCGTCATCGGGCCTGACAAGGGCCAGCGACGGCAACTTCTACGGCGTGACGCAATTGGGCACATCGACGCCGCACGGGGGCATCTACCGGCTCACCCCGGACGGGACGTTCAGCGTGATCTACGCCTTCAGCGGAGGCGCCGATGGAAACTGGCCGCAGGGCAGCCTGCTCCAGGGCGCCGACGGCCGGCTCTACGGAACCGCCAGCCTGGGCGGCACGAGCTGCGGCACGGCGTTCGCGCTGACGTTGACGGGGCAGTTCACGCTGCTGCACCAATTCACCAACCCGACCGATGGTTGCGAGCCGCTGGCCGGCCTGATCCAGGGTTCAGACGGCCTGTTGTACGGAACGACCTCGCAAGGGGGGCCGGGCAGCGGACAAGGCACTGTCTACTCCATGACATCGAGCGGACAGGTCGCGGTGCTGCACGCCTTGCTTGTCAGCGAAGGGTCCTACCCGTCGGGCGCGCTCCTGGAGGCCAGCGACGGCAGCCTCTACGGCATCGCCGCGCAGGGCGGCCCCACGACGTCCTCGCGAGGCGATGTGTTCCGCGTGACCAAGGCCGGCGTCTTCACGGTGCTGTACGGCTTCCAGTCCAACACGCAGGGCCAGCTCGACGCCTCCTTCTCCGGCACCAGCCGAAGCGTCGGCACGCTGATCCAGCTGGAGGACGGCAACCTGTACGGCGTGGCAGACGCCGGCGGGGCGTTCGGCGATGGCGCGTTGTTCCAGATCACGCCCTCCGGCAGCGAGGTCGTGATCCAGTCCTTCCAGAACAACACCACGCTTCCCGCCGGCGCGCCCTGTGCCGCGCTGCTCGAGGGCCTCGACGGCAAGTTGTACGGCATCGGCCTGAACGGCGGCCCCGGCGCGTCAGGAACGGTATTCAGCATTTCCGGGTTGTTCTAGCGCCGCTGGAACTTGTCCGATGGAGTGTCATGGGATTCGCGCGAACGCACCCATGGCGAAGTTGCAACTTGATGAGGTACCCAACCATGGCGATGCCAATCGATCACCTGCGCGTCGGCCAGGCCTGGACGGCCTACGTCGCGCCCATCATCGTGACCCTCTTCGTCGGCCTGGCAGGCGTGGCGATGCTGGTGTCGGGGCTGTTCGCCGCGTCCGCGGCAGCGTCGCCCGATCCGGCGCCGGCCATCGCGCAAGTCGTTCCGATGCCGACGGCAGCGGGAGGGAAGTCTTCACACCGGAAGGTGCATGGCGGCGCGGTCGAGAACGGCACGCCAGCGGCGATGTCGCCGGACGACCGCCAACGAATCCAGGACGGGTCGCACCGGTTCGCGTCGGGCGATGTCGTGCTGCTGCTCCTGGCGGCGGCGTACATGACCTATCGCGCGATGGCCATCCGAAGCCGCGTGCTCTTCACGGACGACACCGGCGTGTGGCTTCGTCAAGGCATCTTGCCGTGGTCGCGCGGGACCCGGGGCGTGAAGTGGCGCGACCTGGAGGGCGCGCTCGTCTTCACCGGGTTCAAGAGCTGGCTCCTGAGATCGAGCACGGTACGCGTCAGCCATCGGTTCACGAAGGACAGCGAGATCATCGTCAGCCATGTCCCGCGTGGCGCAGCGGTCGTGGGCCAGATCAACGAGATCCATCGCCGGCTGCTGGTGGACCCCGCGGGGCATCTCGGCATCGATGCGCCGCGCTGACGTGTGTTCCATGAAAGGTCATCCATCGGGCTCGACATGCCCACCGGCACGCGCTGGCGCGCGACATCAACCTGGAGAAGAACGGATGTTCAGTCAATCAACGGATGTGCAGCATGCCCGATTCGGCCACCTCTTTCTCGCGGTCGCATCCTGGCTGCTTGCCCTGGGCGTCGCCCACGCGGCAAGCGCTGGTTCAGGGTCGACGTCAGTGCAAGGGCTCTGGCAAGGGCACGGCGGATGTGGCAAGGCCCCCGCTTCGATCGGATTCGACCTGCGCCTGAAGGCCGTGGCCAGCGGCGACGTCTTCGGCGTTGTCGAGACGTATACACCGCCGGGTATCGACAAGCCCTATCCACCGGGCAGCTACCGGGTGTCGGGGCATGTGACACCCGAGGGCAAGCTGCAGTTGAATCCCGTCGAGTGGATCAAGCAGCCCGCGCCGAACCTGGTCATGGGAACGCTGGACGGCAACGTCTCGGCCGATGGCAAGTCCTACGCCGGGACCTTGCACGAGTGCAAGGGCGGCGTCTTCACCGTTGCGAAGACGAGCGACAACACCGACGTCCCCGCCGAGCACAGCGACGCCACGCTGGCCGGCGCGGTGGGCGGCCAGGCAACCGCCGGTGCGGCCGCCGTGCCTGACCAGCTCGCCTCCACGGCCGAAACGGGGGGCTTCTGGGCGAGGGTCGGCAGCGACATCAAGAAAGGCCTGATGCAGGCGAACGACCCATTGATCGTGCGCGGCTACATCCTCGTCAACCCGCGCGACATCTCGCAGAACCCGCTGTGCCTGTACGACCTGGCGACGCACGAGTTGCAGTCCAACGGCGTGTTCGGACACGTCTCCATGCACCAGGATGGAAGTCCGTCGTTCACCACGACCAAGGTATCGATCTTCGGCTGCGTCGCCGCGGAAGAGAGCGGCCGTCTGGTCGTGACCGACTACACCGACATGTCGCCGGCGAAGACTCCGTTCAAGGGCAAGAAGGGCACGCCGTCGCTCGGGCAGACCTCGCTCGCGGGCCTGTTCGCGCGCACGCCTTTCGATGGCACGCCCAGGACGTACTTCCCACGTGTGAGCATCACCGTCACCGACTGGACGACGACGCCGGGATGCTGGATCGCGCGCGCGACCGTCTGGGAATCCGCGGCGAAGTCGAGCGAGGTGTCCGCATTCAACGTCTGTTGGCCGCGAGGCGGCGATGCGATGGGCACCGCCAATCGCCTGATGGAAGGCGACCAGCTCATGAACCAGGTCGACTCGCAAAAGGCGGATGCCAACACCGGCAACGTCCGCACGCCAGGCCCGAAGGCGCCGATGCGCGGCTTGCCCGAGCGCTATCCGACGTCGGTTGCCCGCGGCCCGTACCTGGAGTTCCTGCATGCATTGACGTTCGGCACCGGTTGGGTCGCGGGCGCGCCCACGAATCTGTGGATCGTGGGATTCAACCCCGACTAGCCGAGCTCTCCGGAGATTGCACATGAAAGCTTTGACTTTGATGGCCGGCGCATGGCTCGCCGCGACTTCCCTGCCGGCATCTGCGATGGAGGGGGTGTACGGCGGCGCGCAGTGTCATGGAATGAAGTTCGACTTCCGAAGCCATGGTCGTATTCTCATCACGGAGCCGAGTGGCCGCGAAAGCCCCGGAACCTATGTTGAGAGTGGCGACAGGATTGCGGTCGAAGTTCCCGGGAACGGACCTGGCTTCGTTCTAAACAAGCGTGGTGACGCTGTACTGCTGTCGGTGCCTGGCGTGTTGGGGCAGGCGGGCAAGACCATTCAGTGCCGCAGACCGTTCGAACTGAGCGGTCCTGACCTGGGCGATCCGCAACTTCAGGGTTGCTGGAGGATCACGAGGAGCCTGGTCTTCAGGCAAGAGGATTCAATCCCGAAGGATTCCACTCCGGATTGCAGGATCGCTTCCGGTAGGGGCTTCTATCGGCAGGTCTGCAAGCCGCCCGGAAAGCCAGCGGTCGTGATGCTCGCCAAGCTGGCGATTCGCACGCCAGGCGTCATGTCGATCGAGTACACCCGGGCAGACAGCCTTCCCCAGATTGTTGGGACTCGGCGCGAAATCAGATACGCCATTTCGGGCAATAGCCTTCGCACCGTTGCATTTCCCCGCGAATCGATGCCGGACAACCCGAACGCGATCTGGAAGGTGGAAGGATTCGCGAACAGAGTCGCTGCCAGCGAGTGCAATTGATCGTCGGCCGCTGGCGCGAGCACGGCTTCCTCGTTGTCGTGCATGAAGCCGCCTCTTCGCAAACAACGAGGCACGACCATCTGGCCTGTTCGCAGCTGCGCTGCGAGCGCGCAGTCCCTCGACCGACAGACTATGCGGCGCTCGACTTTCTGGCTACGCTGTGGTCGCGTGCGTGCAATCGGAACTGGTTTGCAGCCCCGGATCGGCACGCCATCCAACGGGGTTGCGCATGCCAGGCATCTTCCTCAGTTACCGGCGAGACGATACCGAAGCCCATGCCGGGCGCCTGCATGAGGCGTTGCAGCATCGGCTGCCCGGCGTCGTGGTGTTTCGTGACATCGACAATATTCCCGCTGGCGTCAAGTTCGCGGACTACATCCGCAACGGCGTCGCCGAGAGCGATGCCCTGGTGGCCGTGATCGGGCCGAATTGGGCATCGGCCGTCGATGAGAACGGGACGCGCCGGCTGGAACAAGCCTCCGATTTCGTGCGAGTGGAAATCGAGGCCGCGATCGAAAAGAAGATTCCGATCGTTCCCGTCCTGGTGGGCGGCGCCACGATGCCGCGCGCCGCCAGCCTCCCGCCGACGCTGGCCGAGCTTGTCGAGTGGCAGAACCACGAGCTTCCCGCTCGCCTGTGGAACGAGGGTTGCGATCGTCTCGTGGAGACGTTGACGCCGCTGGTGTCCAGGTCGCCCCGAACCGCGCCGCCGGACGTCAGCGGAACAACGACCGGGTCACGATGGCCTGCGATCGCATTGGTGGCATTTGCGGTCATGCTGGGAACGGCCTTCTATTTCAATCGCGGGCTCCGGTCGACAGGAACGGGGTCCTCGACGTCTGTGCCGCCGGTTGCGACTGCCTCCGCATCGCCGACGTCCCTGAAGACGATCTTCCCGAAGCTGGCGTTGGCGGGGACTTGGGTAATCGAAAGTGAAAAAGAGGCCCTGGTCGTCGCTCAAGACTCGAGCGGTGGGCGAGTTTCCCGACCTGCGATGTCAAATGCGGAACTGCTTCTATTGCATATCAACGAGCCGTTTGAATTCGTGGCGGAATTGAACCAGGAGCCGCTTTCGTTGCGAATGGTCATCCGGATGGAACCGAAACCGAACGGAGAGTTTGCGTGGACCCTCGACACGCCAAGAACCGATGACAAGGCGCCATTTCTCATCGGGTTTGGTACGGCATCGTCCGATTTGCGAAGCTGGAAGGGGCAGGTCAAAGATAACCAGGGCGGCGCGCTCGAGTTCACCGCGAAGCTCGAGAAAGACGACGCCAAGTTGCACTGGGACGCCATCATCAACGGGCGAGTCGAGAACCTGATCTTCCTCAAGCGGTGAAGGGCTCCGTTGCCGTCGGCGCTGCTCAGGCGAAGCCGAACAGCCGGCGCGGCGTGTCCCACGACACCGCGCGCCGCGCGGCGTCGTCCGGCAGCAGTCGCTCGATCAATGCCAGCAGCGGCTC
>FSXQ01003626.1_pt1 | contig 12151 bp, 6 predicted proteins | sample 1638011 | NCBI WGS metagenome assembly FSXQ01 (sample SAMEA3914789, study PRJEB12502) | metagenome | biome: forest; material: soil | place: Canada | collected 2011-07-03 | depth 0.3 m | reverse complement strand
GCGCGTGAGCACGCGGTCGGACTGCTTCATCAGCGTGAGCAGCAGCGTGAACTCCGTGCGCGAGAGCGTGACGGGCGCGCCCGCGCGCGTGACCTGCATTCGGCGCTCCTCGACGACGAGGTCGCGCAGCGTCCACTGCGACTCGGCGTCGGCCGCGCCGCCGCTGCGCCGCACGATGGCGCGCAGGCGCACCAGCAGCTCGGGGATGTCGAACGGCTTGATGAGGTAGTCGTCGGCGCCGGCGTTGAAGCCCTTGAGGCGATCCTGCAGCGCGTCGCGCGCGGTCATGATCAGCACCGGCATCGTGATGCCCGCGCCGCGCAGCTGCTTCAGCACCACGTTGCCGTCGCCGTCGGGCAGGCCGAGGTCCAGCAGCACGGCGTCGAAGCTCTCGGCCTGCAGGTGCGGTTCGATGTCGGCGGCCAGGCGCACCCACACCGCCTGGTGGCCTTCTTCCTTGAAGGCCGTCAGCAGCGCGCGCCCGATGGTGAGGTCGTCCTCGATCATCAATATTTTCACGACGCCAGTATAGGCAGCTGCCGGAGAATATTCGATCGGGCGTGACCCGGATGGCCGATATACTGGTATACGAGGATGCAATCGCATATATCGAAAGGCGGCTTTCGGGTATTCCCTGGTAGGCCGCCGGTGAATTCTTCAGGAATCCCATGGACGAGGGTCGCGGATATTGACAATCCACCGTGCCGCGAGCATCTCCGCCCGGGCGCGCGCCAATCTTCACGTCGTCTTCAGGAATGCGCGAACGCGCTTGACACGGCGTCGCGGCGGCCGCTCATGAATATGCCCAGAAGCTTTCTAGGCATTACCTTCATGCCATCTTCAGCATGCGCCGATCCGCATTGACCTGGATATTGCCGCGCAGGAATATCTCGTCCGTCTGCAGTCCTCTCGGGAAGCCGTTCACCGGGCCGCAGCTTGTTCCCCAGATCAACAATATTCGAGAGACAAACCAATGAAGAACCGCAATGCAGCCGGCCGCGTGGGCGCCGGCCAAGTGCGCGCCGGTTTCCGGCGCATTCCCGTGGCGGAGGGCTGCGTGTTGCTGATGCTGGGCATGTCCGGCGCGGTGCACGCGCAGGGCGCGGCCGCGGCCGCACCGGCGGCGTCCGCCGCGTCCGCACCCGCCGCCGCGGAGGTCCCGCAGCAGGTGGTGGTCACCGGCATCCGGCGCGGCATCGAGGACGCCATCGCCACCAAGAGGAACTCGTCGTCGATCGTGGAGGCGCTGTCGTCCGAGGACATCGGCAAGCTGCCCGACAACACGGTGGCCGAGTCGCTCACGCGCTTGACCGGCGTGACGGTGCAGCGCAACAAGACCAACGGCAAGGCGACCGACGTCAGCGTGCGCGGCATGTCGCCGAGCTTCAACGGCTCGCTGCTGAACGGCCGCGAGCAGGCGTCCACCAGCGACGCGCGCTACCCCGAGTTCGACCTGTTCCCGTCCGAGCTCACCGGCTCGGTGCTGGTCTACAAGACGCCCGACGCGAGCCTGATGGGCCAGGGCCTCGCGTCCACCATCGACCTGCACACGGTGCGTCCGCTGGACTTCGGCAAGCGCGCGATCGTCGCCAACTACAAGCGCGAGAAGATCGGCGTCGACTCCGGCTCGCAGCCCGGCTACGGCCATCGCACGACGCTGTCGTACATCGACCAGTTCCTCGACCGCACGGTGGGCGTCGCGCTGAGCCTGCAGTCGTTCAAGGAGGACAACGGCGGCGAGCTCGTGTTCGACAACTGGGGCGGCTACGCGCCGACCGTCGACTTCAACGGCGCGCAGGTGGCGGTGCCCGGCGGCTTCCTGTTCGACACGCAGCGCCGCAAGAGCGAGCGCGACGGCGTGTCGCTGACGGTGCAGTGGAAGCCCAACGACCGCTTCAAGACGAGCACCGACATCTTCTATTCGCACGGCCAGGAGTCGACGAAGAAGACCGGCCTCGAAGGCGCGATCCCGTTCGGCACCGGCCCGTACGACCCGAACGGCACCCTCACGAACGCGACCATCGTCAACGGCGTGGCCACCAGCGGCACGTTCGACAACTACAAGGCCGACGTCCGCAACCACATGTACTCCGACAAGGATCGCTTCCTGTCGCTGGGGTGGAACGGCGACGTGAAGATGAACGACACGTGGCACCTCGAGGCCGACCTCGGCCACTCGCGCGGCGTGAAGGCGCTGAGCAACTACGAGACCACCGCGGGCCAGCCGGGCAACACGCCGGCCGACCAGCTCGGCTCGATCTCGTTCACGGGCTTCAACGGCAGCAACTTCTCGCAGGTGAAGTACACGCCCAGCCTGAACTACGCCGACCGCAGCATCGCGGTGCTGACCGACGTCGACGGCTGGGGCGGCGGTCCGAACTCGCCGCAGGCCGGCTACGTCTCGCTGCCCAACATCTCGGACAACCTGAACACGCTGCGCCTGACCTCGCACAACGACGTCGAGTGGGGCCCGATCACGAAGGTGCACGCGGGCATCAACTTCGCGCACCGCGAGAAGGATCGCACCGGCGAGGAAGGCCGGCTGTCCATCCTCGGCGGCGACGGCTACGCGAGCGTGCCGGTGCCGGGCACCGGCGTGGAGACGGCGGGCGCGTCGGGCATCCAGGTCGTCTCGTTCGACCCGACCGGCACGCTGGGCACGATCTACGCGCTCAACCGCTGGGTGGACGCGACGGTGCTGTCGCGCAACTGGAGCGTCAAGGAAAAGGTGTCCACGGCCTACGCGCTGGCCGATCTCGACGGCGAGCTGGGCTCGATCCCGTACTCCGGCAACTTCGGCGTGCAGATCGTGCACACGTCGCAGAGCGCCACGGGCAACCAGGTCGACCTCGCGCACTGCACGGGCATCACCGTCGACACCTGCCCGTACACCGTGCGCCATGACGGCACGAGCTACAACGACTTCCTGCCCAGCCTGAACCTGGCCTTCGACCTCGGCCACGACCAGAAGCTGCGCATCGGCGCCGGCAAGCAGGTGTCGCGCGCCAACCTCGACGACATGAAGGCCAGCCTGGACTTCAGCGTGCAGAACGCCGGCGCGCTGCAGCCCGCGCTCACGGGCTTCGCCGGCAACCCGAAGCTGAAGCCCTACGAGGCCAAGTCGCTGGACCTCTCGTACGAGAAGTACTTCGCCAAGTACGGCTACGTGAGTGCCGCGTTCTTCTACAAGAAGCTCGACAACTACATCATCAACGCGCCGCGCCAGTTCGACTTCGCGCCGTACACCAGCGCCACGACGCCGCTGCCCACGTCGGGCCCGTACAAGGACTCGACGATCGGCTTCCTCACGGAACCCACCAACGGCAAGGGCGGCAACCTGCACGGCATCGAGCTGTCGGTCAACGTGCCGTTCTCGATGATCGCCAAGCCGCTCGAAGGCTTCGGCATCAACGCGGCGTGGTCGGTGTCGCAGAGCTCGGTCAAGCTGCCCACCAGCGGCTTCGTGACGCCGGAGAACGCGCCGGTGTTCAACGGTGCCGTGACTACCATCGGCCTGCCGGGCCTGTCGAAGGACGTCGGCAACCTGCGCCTGTACTACGAGGCGCACGGCCTGCAGGTGGCGTGGGCGGCGCACAAGCGCTCGAGCTTCGTCGGCCAGATCCTGGACTACCGCAGCGACTCGCAGTTCACGTTCATCAAGAGCGAGACGATCAGCGACCTGCAGGTGTCGTACGAGTTCCAGGACGGCTGGTTCAAGGGCCTGTCGGGCCTGCTCCAGGCGCACAACCTGACCAACGCGCCGTTCCAGGAATACACCGCCGATCCCAACATCATCACCAACTCGGTGAAATACGGCAAGACGTATACGGCCGGCATCAACTACAAGTTCTGATCCACCGTTCCGCCCCGCCCGTGCGTGCAACCGTCTCCCGTGCGCGCGGGCGGGGCCCTTTCCTTTCTGCACGACAACCGCTGATCTCTCCGTGATCCAAATCTCCCGCCGCCTGCGCTCGCTCGTGTCGCTATTGGCCTCGCTCTCGGCCGCGCTGGCCTGCACCGCCCCCGCGCTCGCCGCCCCGGCCTGCGGCACGGCGCCGCGCTACGAGGTCGACCATCCCGCGTGGAGCCGCAACGCGAGCCTCTACGAACTCAACCTGCGCCAGTTCACGCCCGAGGGCACGTTCGCCGCGGCGCAGGCGCAGCTGCCGCGCCTGAAGACGCTGGGCGTCGACATCCTCTGGCTCATGCCGATCCACCCGATCGGCCAGAAGAACCGCAAGGGGCCGCTGGGCAGCCCGTACGCGATTCGCGACTTCATGTCCGTGAACCCGGAGTTCGGCACGCTCGACGACATGAAGCGCTTCGTCGCCGAGGCGCACCGCCTGGGCCTGCACGTGATCCTCGACTGGGTGGGCAACCACACCTCGTGGGACAACGTGCTCGCCACCGCGCACCCCGAGTGGTACGACCACGACCGCAAGGGCAACTTCCGCCCGACGCCCTGGTACGACTGGGACGACATCATCGACCTCGACTACGGCCAGCCCGGCCTGCAGCGCTACATGCAGGACGCGCTCGAGTACTGGGTGCGCACCACCGACGTCGACGGCTACCGCGTGGATGCCGCCGGCCTCGTGCCGCTGAAGTTCTGGGAGGACGCGCGCTGCCGCCTCTCGGCCATCAAGCCCGTGTTCATGCTGGGCGAGTGGGAGGACCGCGACCTGCACGAGGCGGCGTTCGACGCGAGCTACGCGTGGACGTGGTGGGACTCGCTGCACGCGCTTGTGGCCGGGCGCGGCGACATCGGCGCGATCAACACCTACTACGCCTGGAACCGCAAGTTCTACCCGAAGCAGGCGTACCGCATGATGTACACGACCAACCACGACAAGAACGCGTGGGAAGGCACCGAGTTCGAGATCTTCGGGCCGGCCGTCGATTCGGCCATCGTGTTCAGCTTCGTCAGCGAAGGCATTCCGCTGGTCTACAACGGCCAGGAAGTCGGCAACCGCAAGCGCCTGAAGTTCTTCGAGCGCGATCCCATCGAGTGGACGCCGTCGCCCTACACCGCGCTGTACACGAAGCTGCTGGCGTTGAAGAAGGGCAACACCGCGTTGTGGAACGGCCCGTACGGCGCCACGATGGAGCCGCTGCCCAACGACGCGCCGCAGCAGGTGTTCAGCTTCGTGCGCTCCAACGCGAAGGACAAGGTGGTGGGCGTGTTCAACCTCTCGCCGAAGCCCGCGACCGTGCATTTCAAGGACGACCTCGCGCAAGGCCACTACCATGACCTCGACACCGGCGCGGCGGTGAGCGTGGACGGCGCCACCGCGCTCACGATGGCGCCGTGGAGCTGGCGCGTGTTCGTTCGACAAGCGGGAGACTGACGCAGTGAACCCAGGCAACCTGAAGCGCCTCGTGATCGTGGGCGGCGGCACCGCCGGCTGGATGGCCGCCGCCGCGCTCGGCAACGTGCTGGCCGGGTCGATGGACATCCGGCTGGTGGAGTCCGATGACATCGGCACCATCGGCGTCGGCGAGTCCACGATCCCCGCGCTGCGGCTGTTCAACGCGCTGCTGGGCGTCGACGAAGACGAGTTCATGCGCGAGACCCAGGCCACGTTCAAGCTGGGCATCGAGCTGCGCGACTGGGCGCGCATCGGCGACCGCTACATGCACGGCTTCGGCCCCATCGGCCGCAACCTCGCCACGCTGTCGTTCCACCAGTACTGGCTGCGGCTGCACCAGGCCGGCAAGGCGCGCGACCTCGAGGACTACTCCATCAACCGCATGGCCGCGCGCGCCAACCGCTTCATGCGCGCCGACCGCAGCCAGCCCAACTCGCCGCTGGCCGACATCGTGCACGCGTTCCACATCGATGCCGGCCTGTACGCGCGATACCTGCGCAGGTATGCGGAACGCGCGGGCGTGCGGCGCACGGAAGGCAAGGTCGTCGACGTCGAGCTGCGCGAAGGAGACGGCTTCGTGCAGGCCATCCGACTGGCCGACGGCGAGCGCATCGAGGGCGACCTGTTCATCGACTGCTCCGGCATGCGCGGCTTGCTGATCGAGGAGGCGCTGCACACCGGCTACGAATCGTGGTCGCACTGGCTGCCGTGCGACCGCGCGGTGGTGGTGCCCTGCGAGCTGGGCGCCGAGCTGCCGCCGTACACGATCGCCACGGCGCGACCGGCCGGGTGGCAGTGGCGCATCGGCCTGCAGCACCGCACCGGCAACGGCCACGTGTTCTCCAGCGCGCACATGAGCGACGACGAGGCCACCGCCCTCCTGATGCGCAACCTCGACGGCCGGCCGCTCGCCGACCCGCGCACGCTGCGCTTCCAGTCGGGCCAGCGCGCGAAGGCGTGGAACCGCAACGTGGTGGCGATCGGGCTGTCGTCGGGCTTCGCGGAGCCGCTGGAGTCGACGTCGATCCACCTGATCCAGGCGACCATCGCCAAGCTCATCGCGTTCTTCCCGGACGGCGAATTCCGCCAGGTCGACGTCGACGAGTTCAACCGCCAGTGCCGCTTCGAGAACGAGCGCATCCGCGACTTCCTGATCCTGCACTACCACGCCACCGAGCGCGACGACACGGCGTTCTGGGACAACGTCCGCACGATGGAGGTGCCCGGGACGCTGCGGCACAAGCTCGACCTGTGGCGCTCGGCCGGCCGCATCGTGCGCACCGACAACGAGCTGTTCGCCGAGATCGGCTGGCTGCAGGTGCTGCACGGCCAGCGCGTGGCGGCGCGCGCGCATCACCCCATCGCCGACGCCATTCCCGAGGCCGAGGTCGAGTCCTACCTGCGGGACATCGCCGCCGTCGTGGGCCACTGCGTCGAGCAGATGCCGCCGCACGCGCGCTTCGTCGCCGCCCACTGCGCCGCGCCGCGCGGCTGAAGACTTCATGACTCCGTTCAACGTTCTTCGCGGCCTCGTGCCGCTGTGCGTGGCCCTGCTCGCCACGCTTGCCGGCGTCGCGCGCGCCGACACGCTGCTGGGCCGCGTGGCCTCGCCCGACGACTCGCTGGTGGCCTCGGTGCAGACGACCGACGACGGCCGCCTCGCGTGGAAGCTCGACCGCCGTGGCGCGCCCGTCATCGCGTGGTCGCGCCTCGGCTTCCTGCTCGCCAACGCGCCGCAGATGGACGGCGGCTTCACGCTGCTGTCCAAGGCCGAGGCCGCGCACGACGACACCTGGGAGCAGCCGTGGGGCGAGCGCCGCTTCGTGCGCAACCACTACCGCGAGCTGCGCTTGAGCGTCGTGCAGAAGGGCGACGCGTCGCGCCGGCTGGACATCGTCTTCCGCATGTTCGACGACGGCGTCGGCTTCCGCTACGAGTTCCCCGACCAGCCGCAGCTGCGCGACGCGCGCATCCTCGAGGAGCTCACCGAGTTCGCCGTGGCGCCGCCGGCCACCGCGTGGTGGCAGCCCGCCGGCGAGCAGGCCGCGATGGAGTATTCGATCCGCCGAACGCCGCTCGCCGAGGTGGGCACCGCCAACACGCCGCTGACGATGCGCACCGCGAGCGGCCTGCACCTCGCGCTGCACGAGGCGGCGCTGGTGGACTTCGCGTCGATGTGGGTGCGCAAGACCGACGGCCAGGTGCTGCGCGCGCAATTGACGCCGTCGTCCACCGGCCCGGCCGTCGTTCGACACGGCGCGTTCACGACACCCTGGCGCACGCTGGTGGTGGCCGACAGCGCGGCCGGCCTGTACGAGTCGAACCTCACGCTCAACCTCAACGAGCCCAACAAGCTGGGCGACGTGTCGTGGCTGCATCCGGCCAAGTTCGTCGGCATCTGGTGGGAGATGCACCTGGGGCAGGGCACCTGGGGCTCGGGGCCCAAGCATGGCGCGACCACGGCCAACGCGAAGCGCTGGATCGACTTCGCGGCGCAGCACGGCTTCCGCGGCGTGCTCGTCGAGGGCTGGAACCGCGGCTGGGACGGCGACTGGGCCGGCAGCGGCAACGACTTCGACTACACGCACGCGGCCCCCGACTTCGACCTCGATACCGTCACCCGGTATGCGGCCGACCGCGGCGTGCACCTGATCGGCCACCACGAGACCGGCGGCAACATCGCGCGCTACGAGCAGCAGATGGAGGCGGCCTACGCGCTCGACGAGCGGCTGGGCATCGACGTGGTGAAGTCCGGCTACGTCACCGACGGCGGCACCGCGGTGTTCGCCGACGCCGACGGCCAGGGCGTGCACTTCGGCTTCACCGATTCGCAGGAAGGCGTGAACCACGAGCTGCGCGCCGTGCGCGAGGCCGCGAAGCACCACCTGGCCGTCGACACGCACGAGCCCGTGAAGGACACCGGCCTGCGCCGCACATCGCCCAACTGGATGTCGCGCGAGGGCGGCCGCGGCGAGGAGTACAACGCGTGGGGCCGGCCGATCAACCCGGTCGACCACGAGGCCAACCTCGTCTTCACGCGCATGCTCAGCGGCCCGTTCGACTTCACGCCGGGCCTGCTCAGCCTGGTGGGCCAGGACGGCCGCACGTTCAACTCGACGCAGGCCAAGCAGCTCGCCGACTTCGTGGTGATCTGGTCGCCGCTGACGATGGCCGCCGACCTGATGGCCAACGACGCGATGTACCCGGACGCGTTCCGCTTCATCGAGCTGGTGCCCACCGACTGGTCGGAGACGCACGTGATCAACGGCGAGGTCGGCGAGTACGCGACGATCGCGCGCAAGGATCGCCGCTCCGACGACTGGTACGTGGGCGCGGTGGGCGACGGCCAGGCGCGCACGCTGGCGCTGCCGCTGCGCTTCCTCGACGCGGGCCGCGCGTACGAGGCGCAGATCTGGCGCGACGGCGACCAGGCCGACTATCGCAACGCGCATCGCTTCGACCTGGTCGTCGAGCGTCGCACGGTGCACGCGGGCGACACGCTGACGCTGAAGCTCGCGCCGGGCGGCGGCGAGGCGATCCGCTTCACGCCAACGCCATGACGCTGTCGCTGCCGCCCGTCCCGCGCGCGCGCGGCCCCGCCCCGCGCGTGACGCGCACGCCCGCGCGCCTGCCCGAGGCCGCGCGCGACGCGCACTGGCCGCGGCTGCTCGCGCACCTGAGCGGCGACGCCGTCGACGTGGCGCTCGAACGCAGCGACCGCAGCCTCACGCATCGCCGTCGCCTGGTGCTGCGCAACGCGGAGGCGCTCGGTGCGTCGCTGCGCGGCTGGATCGCGTCCACGGGCCAGGCGCCGGCGACGGGCGCGCTCGTCGTCGACGGGCCGGTCGCCGCGGGCCGCTTCCATCCACGGGCCAACGGCCGCGGCGCGGGCATCGAGGGCCTGCGCGTCGAGCTGGGGCTGCGCGCGTTGCGCGTGATCGACGAGCGCAGCGCGCTGTGCGCCGCCACGCGCGCGCCCGCCGCGAGCGAGGTGTGCTGGGTGCTCGGGCCATTGACGCCGGCCGCGGGCAGCGCGATACCCACCGCCGTATGCCGCCTGGGCTCCGACGCCGACGCCGCGCTGCTCGCGCCCGCCGGCCGCAACGCGACGGCGACGCCGCTTGCGTTGATGAGCCATCCGTTCGCGCCGGTCGGCGAGGACGAGCAGGCGGTCGTGGCCGCGATGCGCGCGCGCGGCGTCGCGCCGGTGTTCGCCAACCTGCTGGGCACCGACGGCCTGTCGCGCGCGTTCGAGGCGCTGGCCGGCATCGACTACGACAACGCGTGCCCGCTGCCGGCCGAGAGCGTGGTGTCGCTCGCGGTGCGCGACGAGCGCGCGCAACGCGCGTGCGCCGTGATCTGCGCGGCCATCGCGCAGCTGTGCGCGCTGCTGTCGTTCGACGGCGTGCGCCGCGTGCTGCTGGCCGGCCGCGCCGCCACGCTGCTCGCGCCAGCGCTCGCGCGTCACCCGCTCGCGGAACGCGTGCGTGCCGTGCGCGCCGAGGCCGCCGAGCCGGCCGTCGCGATGGAGCTGGGCGTGCTCGCGGCGCCGGTGCGCTTCCTCGAAGGCGCGCGCTCGGCGCTGGACGAGGCGATGCGCGCGCTGGCGCCCGACGCCGCGGCGACGCTGCTCGACCGCGTGGCGCAACGGCGCCCGCAGCTGACGCCGCAAAGCCAGCGCGTGGCGGATCTCGTCATCGACGATCCGGGCCTCGTCACGCGCGAGTCGGTCTCGACCATCGCGGCCGCCGCGGGCACGAGCCCGTCGCAGGTGAGCCGCTTCTGCCGCGCGCTGGGCTTCGGCGGGCTGATCGAGTTCAAGCTGGCGCTGGTGGCGAGCCTGGCGCGCGGCGAGGCGACCCCGGCCGCCTGAGCCGCGATCGGGCGGTGACGGGCGCGTGACGGCGCCCCCTGCGGATCGAGGGATGGCAGGGGCGAAGGCCGCCCGCCAAACTCCGAATCCCCCGCCGCGGTCGAGCAGCGCCATCCCGGCGACGATGCATCGCGGCACGGGTCATCACGGAGTTGCACATGAGCATCGTCGACATCGCGCTCGAGGCGGCAGGGACCGACAGTTCCGTCATCCGCCGGTGCATCAGCCGCCTGGCCATCGAGAAGCTCGCCTCCGCGACGCTCTCGCGACCGCTGCCCTACAGCCTGTGGTCGCCCGTTCCCAAGCCCGCGGACCCGAACGTGCAGGGGCCGGTGTCGGACTACACGTCGTGGCCCGGGCTCACCGATCGCACCTTCTCCAGCCGCCATCTCGGGCCGGTCGACCAGTCGGTCATCGATGCCTTGCGGAGCAACGGCACCTGCGACCCTTCGGCGAACGCCATCGGGCCGTTCACGGCGTTGTTCAAGCGGCCCGATCCCGGCCCGAACGGTGACTTCAAGAAGGATCGCTCCAGCGTCCTCTTCAGCTACTTCGCGCAGTGGTTCACCGACAGCTTCCTGCGCACGGCCTCCCCGGACCGGCGCCGCAACACGTCCAACCATGAGATCGACCTCTGCCAGATCTACGGGCTCGACGAACCCACGGCGCGGCTGCTGCGCACGCTGCAGGGCGGCCTGCTCGCGAGCCACGACGTGGGCGGCGAGGAATACCCCGACCTGCTGTACGCGGCGGATCCGGCCGGCCGGCTCGTGCCGCGCCGCGAGTACGCCAAGTTGCCTTACGTCGAGAACGGCCAGCTGGACTGGATCCTCTCGCAGCAGGGCGTGCCCGCCGAACGCAAGGCCAGGCTGTACGCGACCGGGCTCGAGCGCGGCAATTCGTCGATCGGCTACGTGTCGATGAGCGCGGTCTTCCTGCGCGAGCACAACCGCCTGTGCCGCGAACTGCAGTCGCGCAATCCGGCCTGGGACGACGAGCGCCTGTACCAGACCGCGCGGATGATCAACATCGTGATGCTGCTGCGCATCGTGGTCGAGGACTACATCAACCACATCTCGGGCCACCACATCTTCGTGTTCGACAACAGCTTCGCCGAAGACCAGGCCTGGTGCCGCACCAACTGGATGGCCATCGAGTTCGACATGCTGTACCGCTGGCACGGGCTGATCCCGGAGACCGTCAACGTGGGCCAGGACAAGTACGGGCCGCGCGACTTCCAGACGAACAACGTGCTGCTCGAGTCCCTGGGCCTCGGCGCGTTCCTCGACGGCGCGGGCCGCGAGCAGGCCGGCAAGGTCGGGCTCTTCAACACGCCGTCGTTCCTGCTCGGCGCCGAATGCCAGAGCATCAAGATGGGACGCGACTTCCGGCTGCAGGGCTTCAACGCCTACCGCCAGTGCTTCAAGCTCGATCCCGTCACGAGCTGGGCCGACCTGACCAGCGACCCCAAGGTGCAGTCGACGCTGGCCGCGCTCTACGACAACGACATCGACAAGCTCGAGCTCGTCATCGGCCTGTTCGCGGAGGAGTCGCGCGACGGCTCGCTGTTCGGGTCTCTGCTGAACGCGATGGTGGCGTCGGACGCCTTCAGCCAGGCGCTCACGAACCCGCTGCTGTCCCGGCACATCTACAACGCCGCCACGTTCACGCAGTACGGGCTCGACCAGATCGACGCCACGCCGTCGCTGCAGGCGCTGGTCGACCGCAACGTGGGCGAAGGCCTCAAGGCGACGTTCGGCTACCCGACCTAGGCGCAGCGCCGGGCAGTCAGGCCGCGGCTTCGACGTTGAGCACGCCGCGCTTGATCTGGTCGCGCTCGATCGACTGGAACAGCGCCTTGAAGTTGCCTTCGCCGAAGCCGTCGTCGCCCTTGCGCTGGATGAACTCG
>FSXQ01002768.1_pt1 | contig 12160 bp, 8 predicted proteins | sample 1638011 | NCBI WGS metagenome assembly FSXQ01 (sample SAMEA3914789, study PRJEB12502) | metagenome | biome: forest; material: soil | place: Canada | collected 2011-07-03 | depth 0.3 m | reverse complement strand
TGGCCAACGTGCTGCAGGAGCGCGTGAAGCCGGACGGCCTGGCCATCGTGATGGAGGCCGACCACTTCTGCATGCAGTGGCGTGGCGTGAAGGATCTCGACTCCGCGATGACCAACAGCGTGATGCGCGGCGCGTTCCTGAAGGATCCGCACCTGCGCCGCGAGTTCCTGTCGCTGCTGTCCAAGAAGACCGCCTGATTCGCCGGAGCCACAAGCCATGCTGGTACGACTGATGTACGCGAGCCGCGCGGCGGCCAACCTCGACAACGAGGAAGTTGCCGCCATCCTGCGCAAGTCGCGCACGACCAATTCGAAGGAAGGCCTCACCGGGGCGCTGTGCCTGTGCAACAGCGGGCGCCTGTTCATCCAGGTGCTCGAAGGCGGCCGCAACGCCGTCAGCAGGCGCTACAACCGCATCGTGGGCGACGCTCGCCACACCGACGTCACGCTGCTGCAGTTCGAGGAGATCGACGAGCGCCGCTTCGCGGGCTGGTCCATGGGCCAGGTGAACATGGCGCGCCTGAACCCGGGGCTCATCCTGAAGTACTCGGAGCTGGGCAACCTCGACCCGTGGTCCGTGCCGGGAGAGGCCACGGCGGCGCTGTTCGACGAGATGATCGCGACGGCGGCGATCATGGGGCAGCCCTGAGCTTGGCGCGCGCGCGGGCGTGACGCACGCGGGCACGCGCCGCCACTGCGGAAACGAGACGGGCCGACTCCCGAAGGAGCCGGCCCGTTTTTCATGGGCTGGCCGCCGGAGCGGCCGAGGCGTCGATCAGAGACCGCCGCCGCCGCAGCCCTTGCTGAAGTAGTCGCTGATCAGCTGCAGCTGCTCCGCCATCGTGGAACGCTTCCAGGCGCGGCCGTGGTCGTAGTCGGTGAGCACGTGGAACTCCACGGGCTTGCCGGCCGCCTGGGCCTTGTCGACGAACAGCTTCGACTGGATCAGCGGCACCGTGGTGTCGCGGTCGCCGTGGTAGACCATGATGGGGATCTGGACCTTGTCGGCCAGCGTCAGCGGGCTGAGGCCGCGCACGGTGCCTTCCTGGGCGTCCTTGAAGAACGCGTTGCGGTAGAACGCGGCCCAGATGCGGTCGATGTCGGACACCCCGGCGCCCGCGATGGCGCACTTGTAGAGGCCGTTCGGACGCACGCTCGCCGCGAAGGCCGCGTAGCCGCCGTACGAGAAGCCGAACATGGCCACGCGCTTCGGGTCGGCGATCTTCTGCGACACGAGCCACTTCACGCCGTCGTCCTTGTCGTCCTGCATCTTCTGGCCCCACTCGCGGTCGCCAGCGAGCCACAGGGTGCGACCCCAGCCTTCGGAGCCGCGGTACTGCGGACGCATCACCACGCGGCATTGCGAAACCAGCAACGGAATCCAGCTGGAGCCGTCGTAGGTCATCTCGTCGCGCGCCCAGGGGCCGCCGTGCGGATGGATGACGGTGGGGTACGGCCCCGGGCCGCACAGCGCCGGATTCGGCGTCACGAGGTACGCGGGGATGTTGAGTCCGTCGCGCGCCTTGTAGTACGTGAACTGGGCGGTGCCCAGCGCGCGCTTGTCGATGTCCGGGTAGGCCTTGCCCAGCAACTGCAGCTTCGGGCCTTGCAGCAGGTAGTACTCGGTCGGGTAGCTGAGGCCGGTGACGCCGATCAGGTAGCGCGGGACCTCGCCGCCGCGGTACTGCATCAGCCGCACGGACACGCCGTCGTACGCGCGCACGTGCGCTTTGGCGCCGCTGGCGACGTCGACGAGCTCCTGGTCGATCTCCTTGATGCCCAGCGCCTGCGCCACGCCGTGCAGCGCGCCTTCGATCTTCGGGTCGACCCAGTACTGGTCGCCGCCCAGGTAGCCTTCGAACGTGTAGCCGGCATAGCCGTCCTTGTCCGGGCTCTCGTCGTCGTGCACGGACAGCACGTTCTCGGCATTGAAGTACTTGTGCTCGAACAGCGTGGCCGTCGTCTTGCGGGTGGCGATGTCGTATTCGTACAGGCCCGTGAATTCGTGCCCCACGTTGCTCTTGACCACCGCGGTGCCCGGCGTGGTGCCGAGGGCCACCACGTCGACGACGTCGCGGTTCTTGACGTAGCTGCGGAAGTGCTCGCTCCACGTGCCGTCCGCGCCGCGGATGTCGATCGCGACGTAGGCGCCGGTGGTGTCGGATTCGTAGCGCTTCTTCGACCAGGGCTGGCCTTCCGCGTTGATCTTCACGTCGGCGTCCGTGTCGCCCAGTCGCATGATGCGCTGGGCCGACTTCGTGTGCACGTTGTAGCGGTAGATCGCGCGGCCGCCCTCGCCGTGGCTGCCGCTCTCCAGGATGACGTTGTCGGGGTCCTTCAGCAGCCGGTTCAGCACCACCGGGTTGAAGAAGGCGTGGTCGAGGTTCTCGTCGGTCTGGCCGCCGCCCTTGGCCGCCATCGGCTCCGTCCACGCCTTGCCCTCGAGGTCGGTGAACCATACCTTGCTGATGAAGGTCTTGACCACGCCGTCGTAGCGCGCGTCGTACGGCTGGAACATCGTGACCTGCAGCATGTCGTTCTTGAGGAACGAGGCGCGGCTGATCTGCGACTTGGGGTTCGAGCCGATCACGACCGGCGGCGCCGACAGCTTCGAGGTGTCCCACACCAGGATGTGGCGGTCGTCGCCCTTGCTCTCGAGCGCCAGCATGTGCTTGCCGTCGGGCGAGAGCTGGACGCCGGACATGGCAGGGAACTGGGCGAGCGTCTCGACGCTCGGCACCTTGATCGGCGGCGCGTCGGCCGCGATGGCGCTGGTGCCGGCCCACAGGGACGCGGCCACCATCGCGGCGAGGGCCTTCAAGGCCGGACGCAGGAGGAATGTCTTCATCGGATGAACCTCAAGAGGGAAAAAGCCCTGGCGACGGAGTGTGCCAGGGCATCGGTTTGCGGAATCGAGGCCGATTCCGGCGAAGGCGTCAGAGACCGCCGCCGCCGCAACCCTTGCTCAGGTAGTCGCTGATCAGCTGCAGCTGTTCGGCGTTGGTCTCGCGCCGCCAGGCCTGGCCGTGGGCGAAGTCCTTCAGCTCGTGGAACTCCACGGGCTTGCCGGCGGCCTTGGCCTTGTCGACGAACAGCACGGACTGCTGGAACGGCACCGTCCTGTCGCGATTGCCGTGGTAGACCATGATCGGGATCTGGATCTTGTCGGCCCGCGTCAGCGGGTTGAGGCCGCGCATCGTGGGTTCCTGCGCGTCCTGGAAGTACGGGTCGTTGAACAGCGCGGTGCCGATGCGGTCGATGTCCGACACGCCCGCGCCCGCGATGGCGCACTTGTACAGGCCGTTGGGACGCACGCTGGCCGCGAAGGCCGCGTAGCCGCCGTACGAGAAGCCGAACATCGCCACGCGCTTCGGGTCGGCGAGCTTCTGCGCCCCCAGCCACTTCACGCCGTCGTCCTTGTCGTCCTGCATCTTCTGGCCCCACTCGCGGTCGCCGGCGAGCCACAGCGTGCGGCCCCAGTCCTTCGAGCCGCGGTACTGCGGGCGCATCACGACGCGGCACTGCGAGACCATCAGCGGGATCCAGTTGGACCAGTCGTACTCCATCTCGTCGCGCGCCCAGGGGCCGCCGTGCGGATGGATGACCGTGGAATACGGGCCCGGGCCGCACAGCGTGGGGTTGGGCGTCACCACGTAGGCGGGGATGTTCAGGCCGTCGCGCGCCGGGTAGTACACGAGCTTGGCCGTGCCGAGCGCGCGCTTGTCGACGCCCGGATATTCCTTGGCCAGCAGTTGCAGGCTCTTGCCGTGCATCAGGTAGTCCTCGGTCGGGTAGGACAGCCCGCTGACCTGGATCAGGTACGTCGGCTCGTCGCCGGGCACGAACTGCTGCAGCTTGACCGACACCCCGTCGAACGTGCGGACGGTGGACTTCGCGCCGCCGGCAACGGAAACCAACTCCTGGTCGATCTGGTGCAGGCCCAGCACCTGCGCCACGCCGCGCAGCACCGAGTCGATCTTCGGGTCGACCCACACGTTGTCGTCGCCCATGACACCCTGGTAGGCGTAGCCGTCGTAGCCGTCCTTGCCCGGGCTGCCGTCAGGATTCAGGGAGACGACGTCGCTCGCGTCGAAGTACTTGTGCTCGAACAGCGTGGACGTGGTCTTGCGGCTGGCGATGTCGTACTCGTAGAGGCCGGCGAACTCGTGGCCCACATTGCTCAGGATGACCGCCGTGCCGGGCTTGGCGCCGACGGCCACCACGTCGACCTTGTCGCGGTTCTTGCCGTAGGTGCGGAAGTGCTCGTGCCACGCGCCGTCCTTGTCGCGGAAGTCGAGGGCGACGAAGGCGCCCTTGTCGTCGCTGTCGTTGCGCGCCTTGGCCCAGGGCTGGCCCGCGGCGTCGATCAGGACGCGGGAATCGGTCTCGCCGAGCCGCATGAGGCGCGTGGCCGCATGCGTGTGGACGTTGTAGCGGTAGATGGCCGTGCCGTCGCCGTGGTTGCTGGAGAGCACGACGTAGTCGGGGTCGTTGACCAGGGTGCTCAGCACCGTGGCGCTGGAGCGCGCGGCCGCCTGCTCGGCGGCCTCGGTACGCCCGCCGCCGACCTGCGCCATGGGTTCGTCCCACTTCTTGCCCTCGAGATCTGTGAAGTACAGCTTGCCGAGGAAGGTCTTGACGACGCTGTCGCCGCGGTAGTCGTAGGGCTGCCACATGTCGACCGCCAGCACGTCGTTCTTCAGGAACTGCGCGCCCTGGATCTGCATGTTGCTGGCGCCGATCACGGTGGGCTTGGCCGACAGCTTGGCCGTCTCCCACACCACGATGTTGCGGGTGTCGCCGTGGCTCTCGATGGCCAGCATGTGCTTGCCGTCGGGGGACAGCTGGAAGCCGGTCATGGCCGGGAACTCGGCCAGGGCCGCGATGGTCGGGACCTTGATCGGCGCCTCGTCGGCGGCCACGGCGTTGGTACCGGCGAACAGGGACGCGGCCGCCATCGCGGCGAGTGCCGTCAGGCCCGGACGCGGGAGGAATGTCTTCATCAATGGAACCTCGGAAATGAAAAAGCCCTGGCGACGGTACGTGCCAGGGCATCAGCTTGCACAAGCGTCGACGATTCTGGCCGAGCGCTCGCCGCCGACACCCCCCTCTTTTGGAGGGGCCGTCGTCGTGGGAATCACCTTGGAAAAAGCCCCGGAAACCGAAGTCGCCGGGGCCGTCTGCGGGTCTAGCCCTGGCTTATCAGAAGCTCTTGCTGACGCTCATGAAGAACGTGCGGCCTTCCAGGTCGTAGCCGCTGTACAGCGGAGCCGTACCGATGCGGTTGTCGACGCCCGTCGAGATCGACGGCGGGTTGCGGTCGGCGAGGTTGCGGACACCCAGCGTGGCCTTCCACTTGCCGATCGGGTCGGCGTACGACACCGACGCGGAGTGCAGCAGGTACGTCGCGGTCTTGAGGCGGTACTGGCTGGTGCTCGAATCCTCGCCGTCCAGCGCGTACTCGTTCATCTTGCCGACGACCTCGGTGCCCCAATGGAAGCCCCAGTTCTTGACCGTGTAGTTCAGGTCAAAGGCACCGGACCACTTCGGCTGCGTGATCGCGCCGTTCAGGTCTTGCCACGGATCGGTCGAGAACAGCTTCGTGCCTTGCATCAGGAACTGCGTGGCCTCGACGCGAACTTGCAGCTTGCCGATGCCGACGTTGTTCGTGTACTGGAACGTGTAGTCGTTGCCACGCGTCAGGGCGCTCGCGACGTTGATGTAGCTGTCGTTGATCGTCAGCGCGTGCGTGTTCGGATCACGCTGCAGCAGGCGGCAGTAGCTGCCCGGGCCCTGGAAGTTCGTCGCGTCGTCGTAGCACAGGTTCAGGATGTTGGTCGCCCCGATCTGGCTGATCCCGTTGTTGATGTTGATGTTGTAGTGATCGAACGCGAACGACACGTCGCCCCAGCCCGTGGGCATGTCCGGCTGGAGGATGACGCCCCACGAGTTGTTCTTCGAGGTCTCGGCCTTCAGGCCGGCATCGCGGCCGCCCTTGGTGATGTCCGTGACGCCGTTGGTCTGGCGGAAGTCGGCCGGCAGGCCTTCTGCCGCGCAGTTCTTGGCCACGTTGCCGGTGGTCTTCTCGGCGTAGTCGTCGCACGGGTCGGACTGGGCGGCCAGGAAGCCGGTGGTGGAACCGACATACTGTTCGAACAGCGCCGGGGCGCGGTAGGAGGTGCCCATCGTGCCACGCACCGACAGCCACTTGAACGGGGCGTACAGGCCGCCGAACTTGTGCGTGGTGCCCGCGCCGTACGACTTGTAGTCCGAGCGGCGCAGCGAGCCGGTCAGGGTCAGTTCGTGGGCGAACGGCAGGTCCTTCAGGACGGGCACTTCGACTTCGCCGAAGATGTCCTTGGCCTGGTCGCTGCCGCGCGTTTCGCCGGCCGACGTGAAGTTCAGGATGTTGCCGTCGATCATGTCGTCCGACGGCTTGTCATCGATGAAGTTGCGGCGGAATTCAGCACCGAACGCGCCCTTGATCTTGCCGTAGGGCAGCGCGTAGATGTCGCCGGTGGTCGACGCCGTCACGACGTCTTCCTTGTACTTGGTGACGCCGGTGATGTCCGGATTGAACACGTAGTTCAGCCAGGCGGCGGGCAGCTTGCCGCCGATCACGGCCGACGACACGGCCGGGGCCGCGACGCAGCCAGCAGCGGCGCTGACGCAGTTGAAGCCGCCGGCGCCGTTCGAGACGACGTTCAGGCTGTTCGCCAGCTTGTCGATCTCGAAGCCGTCGAACGTGTACGTGCCACGGCTTTCGCTGTGGGTCAGCGAGATGTCGTAGTCCCAGTTGATCTTCGAGAACGTGCCCTTCAGGCCCGCGACCGCGCGGGTGAAGTTCACCGACTGGTCGGAATGGTCGTTGCCGGTGCCGATGAAGGCGCGGACGCCGATGTTCGCGCCATTGGTGATGTTGTCAGGCGCGCCGACCGTGCTGAATGCCAGGTTCGACGGGATCAGCGGGCTGCCCTGCGCGTAGTCCAGCGCCAGCTGGCGATAGCCGACCTGCGACGACTCGCGGCGGTTGAACATCAGTTCCCAGTACGCTTCGGCCGTGTCGCCCAGCGCCGGGATGTCGACGCCGCCTTGCAGGTAGGCGTTGTGGTTCTTGACCGGGGCGAGCAGCGATTCGTTGAGCATGCGCTTGTCGAACGTGTCGCGGCTGTTGAGGCTGACGCCTTCGTAGCCCGCCAGGCCCGTGGCGCCGGCCTGGTCTTGCGTGATGCCGGAGTTGGGACGCCAGCGGGTGAACTTCGTCGTGCCCACCGTGCCCGCCGTGGCGGGGCCCGGCACGCCGTACATGCTGCTGGTGCCGAGCGTGTTGATCGTGACGCCGTTCGAGCCCGTGCCCGAGATCGTGTAGCACTTCGGCTTGCCGGTGTTCGGGTCGATGAAGTCGGCGCTGCCCCAGGTACCGACGGTGCCGTCGTCGCCGACGGTGCGCAGGTTGTCGTTGTTGCAGCTGGCCCAGCCGCGTTGGCCCAGCGTCAGTTGCTGTTGCTCTTCGAACGAGTACGCCGCCAGGAAGTGGGCGTGGTCGGTGACGAGGCCACCCGATACCGAGAAGTTGTACGTGTTGCCGCCGCCGTGCTGCGTCTGCGACGTGCCGCCGTCGACGGTGATCTCGGACAGGTCCTTCTTCGTGATGATGTTGATCACCCCGGCGATGGCGTCCGAACCGTAGATGGACGAGGCGCCGTCCTTCAGGATTTCGATGCGGTCGACGATGGAGGCCGGCAGCGTGTTCAGGTCGGGCGCGCCGACCGAGCCGCGCGTGCCCGAGGGCGACAGGCGACGACCGTTCAGCAGCACCAGCGTGCGGGTGGGCGACAGGCCGCGCAGGCCGATCGTGTTGGAGCCCGGGCCGCCGTCGGTGACGTAGCCGCCGAACGCGTTGTTGATCTGGCCCTGGCCGCCGGTGACGGCAGTGGACTGCAGGATGCCGGCGATCGTGGTGATGCCGGACAGCGCGGCGTCATCGGCCTTGATGATCTGGACGGGCGCCGGGGTGCTGAAGTTGTCGTGCTTGATGCGCGAGCCGGAGACCACGACTTGCTGCGCGGCTTCGGATTCGGGCGCGGAAGCGGCGGCAGCCGGGGCGGCGGTTTGCGAGAAGGCGGGTGCGGCCGCGACGGCGCAAGCCATCGCCAGCAGGGAGCGTCGGAACACGCGGGCGCGAGTCGGGTTCTGTGCGTTCATGGAAGTCCTGGGAGAAGAGATACGAATTGTGTTGGGAACGTTAACGACAACTTTCCCATATGCAAACCTCGTGCTCACCCTCACCGGGTATTCCTGTAGCGTTTCCGTCGCTACGTCCACACCCTCGCGTGCCCTCGGAGGCGCCCTGTCGCAGAGGGGAAATTGGTGCGTGCCACGCACCGCAACCGGGAACGTAAAGTCTCGGAACGGTGCATCAAATTGTCACCTGACAACAACAGTTCTTCACCTTGCGGGCGCGCGGTGTGTCACTGGTCTGTGCCTGTCTAGGCAGGGTTGCTTTTCGGGCCGCCGGCTTCCGACGGCACTGTCAGATGCGTCCCGCGGAGCGGAACCCGAGCGCGGAGGCGATCAGGCGCGTGGGCACCTGGTGGATCGCCTTGTCGTAGAGCTGCACGGCATCGTTGAAGCCCTGGCGGGCGAACTGGATGCGCGGCTCCGCCTCGCGCCACGCCGTCAGCGCGGCGGCCAGCTGCGGGCCGGCGTCGGACTCGTGGACCAGCGCGGGCTGCAGCTCGATCAGCGCGCGCAGCCGGCTCGCCGGCGACGCGAGCGCGGCTTCGGCGGTGACCCACAACGACACGTCGGCGATGCGCGCGCGCGCCTGGCGCACGCCGTCGGCGGCCGTGCGCTGGCGGGCGTCGGCCTCGGCCAGCGCCTGCAGCGTGGCGGCCTCGGCGGCCAGCGGCACGCGCACCGCGTCGGCCACCGCGGCCATCGCCTCGCTGCGCTTGACCAGCGCGGCCACGATCTGGTCCCAGGCCGACAGGATGGCCGTGCGCAGCCGCACGAGGCGGTTGTACGCGCCGACCACCCAGGCCAGCAGGATGGCCAGCAGCGCGAGCTGGAACAGCCAGTGCGAGGTCATGCGAGGCCGGCCACGAAGCCCGCGTATCCGGCGGCGCGCAGCTTGCACGCCGGGCACTCGCCGCAGCCATACCCCCACGGGTGTCGCGCGCCGCGCTCGCCCAGGTAGCAGGTGTGGGTCTTCTCGACGATCGCGTCATTGAGGGCTTGTCCGCCGAGCGAATCCGTGAGAGCCCAGGTCTGCGCCTTCGTGAGGAACATCAGCGGCGTCTCGATGGTCATCGGCGTCGCCAGGCCCAGGCTCAGCGCGACCTGCATCGCCTTGAGCGTGTTGTCGCGGCAGTCGGGGTAGCCGGAGAAGTCGGTCTCGCACATGCCGCCCACCAGCACCGACGCGCCGCGGCGGTACGCGATGGTGGACGCGAAGCCGAGGAACAGCAGGTTGCGGCCGGGCACGAAGGTGTTGGGCAGTCCGTTGGCCTCGAACTCGATCGCGCGCTCGGAGGTGAGCGCGGTGTCGGACACCTGGCCCAGCAGCGCCAGGTCCAACAGGTGATCCTCGCCCAGCCGCGCGGCCCAGCCGGCGTCGATCGCGGCGAGCGACTCGCGCACGCCGGCGCGGCAGTCGAGCTCGATGCGGTGGCGCTGGCCGTAGTCGAAGCCGACGGTCTCCACGCGCGCGAAGCGGGCGAGCGCCCATGCGAGGCAGGCGGTGGAATCCTGGCCGCCGGAAAACAGCACGAGGGCGGTGCGGGGGTCGATCATGGTCGAGCTCGGAAGACGGTCAGCCCGCATTGTCGCTGCCGGCGCCGGGGTCTGCAGCCTGGGGGCTCGCGCGAGCGCGCGCGGCGGCACAGAATGGCGCCTCGGCGCACTGCGACCGCCAGGGAGACCCCGATGAAGAACCTCGAAGCGGCACGCGTCGCGAGCGTCTTGCTGGCCGCCGCGCTGGCCTCGTGCGGCGGCGGCGTGGTGCCCGACCCGGGCGGCACCTCGCCCGACGTCCGCCTGCAGTGCGGCAGCGGCCCCTGCGTGCCGTCCGACACGCTGGACACCAGCCGCATCACCGCGCTGATGTACGTGGTCGACGACGGCACGCGCACGCAGGCGCAGGCCGGCTTCAACACCGACGGCTCGATCTTCCACAACGTCGAGCTCGAGGGCGACACGCTGTGGCTCGCGGGCGGCGGCACGTCGCAGCGCATGCTGCTGGCGCGCGAGGGCGCGTGGGACTTCTTCCAGAACCTGCTCACGCTGGGCCAGCCCTACCTGGCCGACATCGCGCCGCAGCCCACGACCGCGCGCGACTACGAGTTCCAGCTGCGCCGCGCGGGCGGCATCGTGTCGAGCACGGTGACGCTGCCCGCGCCGTTCGACATCTCGTCGCCCGGCAGCAACCAGATCTACGCGATCGGATCGACGAGCGTGCCCGTCACGGTGACCTCGCCGCTGGCGACGGGCAACTTCAGCACCGGCTTCGTCTGCACCGACGGCAACGGCAACCAGACCAGCAGCCGCGTGCCCGACGGCCAGTCGATCACGCAGCTGGACGCCTCCGGCCAGTCGTTCCGCTTCGACGTGCAGGCCTTCCTGGCGAGCCTGGAGTGGGGCCAGGACGTCGCGCCCGCGGCACCCGTCACGCGCTGCGACATCACGCTGCTCGCGGTGGCCAGCAACGCCGGCACGCTGGCCACGGGGTTCCATGCGTTCTCGCTGCTGCAGGCGACGCAGACGCGCAACGTGCGCTTCTCGCTGCGCTGATCAGGCCGGCTGCAGCGCCGGCTCGGACGCGAGCGGCGGCGCGTGCACGGGCGCGAGGCGACGGATCAGCGCCACCGAGGCGACGCACCAGGCCAGGATCACGCTGACCAGCAAGGCCAGCGCGACCTCGTGCGGCACGCTGCCGGCCAGGCGCTCGAGGAACGAAGGGTCCCTGGTCGACAGCAGGTCGTCGATCGCGCCCAGCAGATCCGGCGCCGCGTTGGAGAAGGCGTGCAGCGCCACGCACAGCCAGAGGCTCCGCGTCTCCAGCATCGCCACGCCCAGCACGATGGCGAAGACGAACTGCGGCAGCACCAGCGTCTGCAGGTGCATCAGCGCGAAGACGACGGCGCTCACGAGCACCGCCCCACGCGGCGACATGCGTTGCAACAGGTTGCGCAGCACCAGCCCGCGGAACGCCAGTTCCTCGGTGAGCGGCGCGATGACGCAGCCGATGAGGAGCGCCTGGAACGGCACCCCGCCCCATGCCGTCTCGCGCGCGGCCGCCGCCTTCAGCACCCAGCCGGGAATCCAGCCGAGCGCGCCTGCGAGGTAGACCAGGCTCATCTCGCTCACGGACAGCAGCGCGATGACGCCGATCCAGCGCGCGCTCACCGTCCACGATGGCAGCGGCCCGGTGAGGTCGGCGCTGCGGATGCCCCGTCGCCGCATGAACCACAGGGCGCAGGCGAGCGCGACGACCTGCGTCGAGATCATGCCCAGCCCTTCGCCGATCGTCGGCACGAAGCGCTGCACGAGGTCCAGCAACACCTCGCCGGCCAGGATGACCAGGCAGGCGACGATGATGGAGAAACGGAAATTCGGCGCGGGCGTGGTGCTCATCCGCGCATTGTCCTCACGCGCACGCGGCCGCGCCTCCCTCGCAAGAGGGCTTGATCAGCCGCGGATCTCGCCCTCGCCCAGCACGATCCACTTCTGCGACGTGAGGCCCTCAAGGCCCACCGGCCCGCGGGCGTGGAACTTGTCGGTGGAGATGCCGATCTCCGCGCCGAGGCCGTACTCGAAGCCGTCGGCGAAGCGCGTGCTGGCGTTGACCATCACGCTGGCCGAATCGACCTCGCGCAGGAAGCGCATGGCGTTCGGGTGGTCGGTGGTGAGGATGGCGTCGGTGTGGTGCGAGCCGTGCATGTTGACGTGCGCGATGGCCTCGTCCACGGAGTCGACCACGCGGATGCTGACGATGGGCGCCAGGTACTCCTCGCCCCAGTCCCTGTCCTGCGCGGGCACCAGCTTCGCGCCGGCGACGCCGTTCAACGCGGCGAGCGCGCGCGCGTCGCCGCGCATCTCGACGCCCTTGGCCGCGAACACCGCGCCGATGCGCGGCAGGAACGCGGCGGCCTGCGCGGCGT
>FSXQ01002919.1_pt1 | contig 12181 bp, 6 predicted proteins | sample 1638011 | NCBI WGS metagenome assembly FSXQ01 (sample SAMEA3914789, study PRJEB12502) | metagenome | biome: forest; material: soil | place: Canada | collected 2011-07-03 | depth 0.3 m | reverse complement strand
GGCGATCGACCCTTCCTCGAACAGGATCAGGTCGTAGGCGATCCATGCGAAGTACTGGCCCTCGGCGTGCGGCACCGGCTCGACCCGGAACGCCTTGGCGCGATAGCTGTCGCAGGCGGTCAGGCGATCCGTCCAGACCACGGTCCAGGTGGCCGTCGACGACTCCCCCGCGACGGCCGCCGCCGCCTCGACGGGATCGACGCCGTCCTGCGGCGTGATGCGGAACAGGCACACCACGTCGGTATCGCCCGGGGTGTAGTCGGGCATCCAGTAGCCCATCTGGCGGTACTTCAGGACGCCGGCGGCGTAGCGCGCCTTCGCGTCGGTGATCAGGCCTGGCTCGACGGGTTTGTTCACGGCTCGCTCCTCGTTGAAACGACGAGCCGTCACCGACCCGCGAAGTCAATGTAGGTTTGGCCGCGAATAAGCGCCATTCAGTTATTCTTCATCGTCGATTCAGGGAAAGCTGAATGAACATCACCTTCCGCCAGCTGCGCGTGTTCGCCGAGGTCGCCCGCCACCTCAGCTTCGCGCGTGCCGCGCAGGCGCTCCACCTGACGCCGCCCGCGGTGACGATGCAGGTCAAGGAGATCGAGAGCCAGGTGGGACTGCCGCTGTTCGAACGCCAGGGGCGCGCCGTGTCCCTGACCACTACCGGCGAATACTTCCTGGTCTACGCGAAGCGCCTGCTCGCCACGTTGAAGGACGCCGAGGACGCGATGGCGCGCTTCCGCAAGCTGGAGACCGGGCTGTTGACGATCGGCATGGTCAGCACCGCGCAGTATTTCCTGCCGAGCCTGCTCGTTCGTTTCCGCGACGAGCATCCCGGCGTCGACATCCGCCTGCGCGTCACCAGCAACCGCGAGGCGCTGCTCGAGCTGCTGCGCGCCAACGACGTCGACCTGGCCGTGATGGGGCGCCCGCCGAGCGAGCTGGCCACGCGCGCCGAGCCGTTCGCCGCGCACCCGCTGGTCTTCGTGGCGCCGGCCCATCACCCGCTGAACGCGATCGACCGGCCGGCCGCGCGCATGCTCGAGTCGTTCCCGCTCGTGGTGCGCGAGAACGGCTCGGGCACCCGCGCGGCGATGGCGCAATTCCTGCGCGCCAACCGCGTGACCCCGCCCATCACGATGGAGATGTCGAGCAACGAGACGATCAAGCAGGCCGTGATCGCCGGCATGGGGCTGGGCTTCCTGTCGCTGCATACCGTGGGCCTCGAGGTGCGCAGCGGCCTGCTGCACGTGCTGACGATCGAAGGCACGCCCGTGATGCGCACCTGGAACCTCGTGCACCTGCTGGCCAAGATCCTCTCGCCGGCGGCCGAGGCGTTCCGCTACTTCCTCCTCGAGGAGGCCGAGGCCTTCCTCGAGGCCCATGACGCGCCGCTGCTGAATCCACCCCCACGCTGATCGCCCGCCGGCACCGGCAGGCGCGTGATCGGGCGAGTGACCGCCGGGGCCCGACCCCTAGAAGCCGGCTTCCCCCTGCCCGCGCCTCGGCGCCATACTTCCGGCGACGCTGTCCCCCAGCGCCATCTCCGAGGAGATGCGAATGCCCCACGCCTTCGATCCCGGCTACGTCGCCGAGCCGTTCCTGAGCTTGTGTTCCGGCTATCCCGACGCCGACGTCTATCCGCCCGACCAGTTCCGTGTCGAATGGGGTCCCGTGTTCCACCGGGGCCGCCTCGACGGCTCCGCGCGCGTCCTCGTGATCGGGCAGGATCCGGCGCAACACGAGACGATCGTGCGGCGCATCCTGGTCGGCGAAGCCGGCCGCCGGCTCCAGGGGCTGCTGGCCAAGCTGGGCGTGACGCGCAGCTACGTGTGCATCAACACCTGGCTGTACAGCGTCTACGGCGGCGTGAAGGCCGCGACGCAGCACTCGCAGCCGCTGATCGACTACCGCAACCGCTGGCTCGATGCCCTGCTGGTGGGCAGCCGAGTCGAGGCCGTGATCGCGCTGGGCCAGGCGGCCGACAAGGCGTGGACGCTGTGGCGCGCCACGGCGGCGGGCCAGGCGTCGCAGGTCGCGTATGCGCCGGTGACGCACCCGACGCAGCCCGAAAGCTCGTCCAAGGGCGACAAGGCCAAGCTCGCGGAGGCGACGGCCAAGCTGCTGCAGAACTGGAACGCCGCGCTCGCCGTGCTCGCGCCGGCGATCGCGCATCCGGATGTCGCCGTCGCCCCGGTGCCTTACGGCAGTGCCTGGGCCGACGGGGACCGCGTTGCCGTGCCCGAGTCGGATTTCCCCGCAGGCCTGCCGTCGTGGATGCACGAGCACGACGGCTGGGCCGCGCGCGTCGGCGCCACCGAGCTGGCCAAGCGGCGTGACATCACGATCACGGTGCCGGCCGGGATCGTGGACTGAGCATGCCGACCCGCCACTGGTTCCCGCTGACGGGCGAGCAGCCGGCGCCCGCGCCGTTCCTGGCCGGGCATCGGGCGACGCCCGTCGATCCGCTGTCGGGGCCCAAGCTCGCGCTCGGTGGGCGCATCGTCGCGATGGACGACGCGTTCCACGTGCTGCCCGACGCCGTCCTCTACATCGACAAGGGCCGCATCGTGGCGGCGCAGCCGCGCACGCAGGCGGCACCGCCCGGCTTCGAGGCGTCGCCCGTCACGCCGACGCACGGCACCCTCTTTCCCGGCTTCATCGAGTTGCACAACCACCTGGCCTACAACGCCCTGCCGCTGTGGAGCCCGGTGCCCAAGCTGTACCAGGATCGCGGCCAGTGGCCGACGCATCCCGACTACCGCAAGCTGATCAGCGGCCCGATGACGGTCATCGGCGAGCATCGCGACGTGTCGGGCCGCCCCGCCCTCCTCGCCCCGCTGGTGCGCTACGTCGAATGCAAATGCCTGCTGGGAGGCTGCACCACGAGCCAGGGCATCATGCTCAACAGCAATGCCGGGGTGCAGCGCTTCTTCCGCGGCATCCTGCGCAACGTCGAGAACACCGAAGCGGCCGATCTGTCCGACGCGGACGCGCGCATCGCCGACATCGACGCCAAGAGCGCCCGAAAATTCCTGGCCCGCCTCGGCAAGGAGCACAGCTGCTTCCTGCTGCACCTGAGCGAGGGCGTGACGCGCCCGGACCAGACGGATTCGGCGGCACGCCGGCATTTCCTGGCTCTCGAGGTGGCGCCGGACGAATGGGCCATCAACGACACCTTCACCGGCATCCACGCGGCCGGCTTGCTGCCGCAGGATTTCGCGGTGCTGCACGAGCATGGCGGCTCCATGGTGTGGTCGCCGCTGAGCAACCTGCTGCTGTACGGCGACACGGCGCGTGTCGACGCGGCGCGCGCGGCCCAGGTGCGCATCGGGCTGGGCAGCGACTGGTCGCCTTCGGGCAGCAAGAACCTGCTGGGCGAGCTGAAGGTGGCGTGGCTTTATTCGCACCATGTGCTGCACGATCTGTTCAGCCCGCGCGACATCGTCGCCATGGTCACGCGCGACGCCGCCGCCATCCTCAAATGGCAGTCCGCCCTCGGAACACTGGAGCCGGGCAAGCACGCCGATCTCTGCGTGATCGACGGTGTCGACGGCGACCCGTACGACGCCTTGATCCGCGCACGCGAAACCCAGATCTCCCTGGTGATGATCGAAGGCGTCGCGCGCTACGGCATGCCCGCGTTGATGCACGCGCTGCATGCCGACGGCGAGATGCTGCAGGTCGGCGGCCAGGCGCGGTCGCTGTTCCTGAAGGACAGCGACGGCGACCCGGACGTCGACGCCGTGTCGCTGTCCGCGGCGACGAGCGCGCTGACGCAGGCGCTGCACAAGCTGCCGGAGCTCGCCCGCGCGCTCGAGGCGCCAAAGGCGCCGCATGCCACGCGCCTGGTGCTGGATCGGGCACGGCGGCCGACCTGGTCGCTGGCGCTCGACGAGATCCAGGACGACGGCGTCGACATGCGCCCGCGCCTGCCCTATGCCGGCCCTGCCGACTTCACGGGCCCGCGCATCGCGGCGGCCCCGGCCTCGTCCACGCCGCTGTCGGCCCTGCTCAAGTCCATCGATCTCGACCCGCTCACCGTGGCCGACGACCCCGACTTCCTGCGTTGCATCGCCGCGGAGCCCAACCTGCCCGCCGCCATCCGGGACGGGCTCGCGCTGCTCTATTGACGACCTGCCGAGCGTGTGTCGCCTCAGGCTCTCCGGGCGCTGCGGGTCGAGACAATCGCCAATGGCGCGCGCGGCAGCGGCCTGCGCGCCGGCGCAGCCGTCGGGCCTGGGGCCGCGTGGTACCCCGCGTCGTCCGGCGGCAGCTTGAAGACCGCGACGGTCTGAACCAGTTGCAACGCCTGGTCTTTCAGGCTTTCGGCCGCAGCGGCGCTCTCTTCGACCAGGGCCGCGTTCTGCTGCGTGACCTGATCCATCTGGTTGACGGCGGTTCCAACCTGCGAGACACCGGCGCTCTGCTCGGCGCTGGCCGCGCTGATCTCACCCATGATGTCGGTCACGCGCTTGATCGAGCCCACCACCTCCGTCATCGTGACGCCGGCCTGGTCGACCAACGCCGTGCCCTGCTCGACACGTTCCACGCTGACGCCGATCAGGCTCTTGATTTCCTTGGCCGCCTCGGCCGAGCGGCCCGCAAGGTTGCGCACCTCGCTGGCCACGACCGCGAAGCCACGACCCTGCTCCCCGGCGCGCGCCGCTTCCACGGCGGCGTTCAAGGCCAGGATGTTGGTCTGGAACGCGATGCCGTCGATGACCCCGATGATGTCGGCGATCTTCTTCGAGCTGTCGTTGATCGCCTTCATGGTGGCCACGACCTGCCCGACGACCTCTCCGCCCTTGATGGCCACGGCGCTGGCGTTCAACGCGAGTTGGTTGGCTTGCTTGGCGTTGTCGGCGTTCTGCTTGACGGTGGAACCGAGCTGCTCCATCGAGGACGCGGTCTCTTCGAGCGCCGCGGCCTGCTCCTCGGTACGCTGGCTCAGGTCGAGGTTGCCCTGGGCAATCTGCGCCGAAGCGGTGGCAACCGACTCCGAGTTCTGCCGCACGCTCGACACCACCCTGGCCAGGCTGGCCTGCATGCCCTTGAGCTGCGCCATCATGCTCGTGCTGTCGCCCGGCTTGAGGGCGATCGCCAGGCTCAGGTCGCCGGCTGCGACGCTTCGCGCCAGGTCCGCTGCCTCGCCAGGCTCGCCGCCGAGTTGACGGCCGATGGAGCGCACCAGGACCAAGCCGAACAGCCCGGCGAACAACAATCCCGCGGCGATGGCCGCGACCGAGATCGCGCGGATCGTCGCATAGCGCGCGGTCGCGCTGTTGTACAGGTTCTGCGCCTCGTCGATCTGGAGCTTGACCAGCGCCGTGATGCCCGCTTCCAACGGTACGGACAGTGGACGGATCTTCTCCGTCGCCAGTCGCATGGCTTCCTTGACGTCGTTGGCGCGCAGCGCGGCGACCGTTGGCACCAATGCTTCCTGCGCGAACCGCTGGCGGTCGGCCGCAAAGGTGTTCGCCAGCGTCGCTTCCTCCGGCGTCAGGTTGGTCGCCGTGTAGGCCGCCCACTCCTTGTCGACCGCCAGCCTGTTGCTCGCGATCTCCGCGCTGCGCTCCTGGATGACTTCGGGCGTCGGGGTCACCAGCGCGATGTTGACCGCCATGCGGTTTCGCAACACCAGCGCATTGATGCGCCCCAGTTGAGCCGCCGGAATCGTGCGGTCCTCGAAGACCGATTTCAGTTCGTCATTGGACTGGCCGATGCCGAACAGGCCCAGGCCGCCGATGGCCACGAGCAGTGCCGACAGGACGCCGATCAACATCATCAGCCGAGTGGAAACCTTGAGATTGTTCATGTGAATGCCTTGGGATGACGCAATGAGACGGCCGGGAACAGCAGTGGATCGACTCGCCCGAATCCGGCGGCGCCGGCACGGAGCTCTTCAACGTCGGTCAGGCTCGGCATGCGGTCGTCGACCGGGCCGATGGCGAGATCAACACCGTGAAACCGTCGCAGGTCGCACGGTCGAGCTCGTTCAAGCTCGAGGAGCTCACGCAGGCGGGTGGCGGCGCGAAGGCGCGCGACCGCCAGCGACAAGGAATGGCTGGCGACGGCAATGGCGGAGCTGGGGGTCACAGGCGGTCCGTTCGGGATTTCGGCACGGACCGCCCAAGGAAAGGATTCCCCCGGAGCGCAATGACTTGAGGGGTTATCGGGCATGGCGGGCGCGGGTTGAGCCGCCATTCGCTCGAACGGCCTCGAGCGTGAAGGATTGGGGAAAGCCGAACTCAAGAGACCGCCCGGCCCTGACGAAGCTACTCCTGTGAAGGCACGTCGCTCCACTGACGGACACATGTGCCGCGGACTGCCGCGAATGACGTCGGTGGACGGACTACGAAAATGCGGGTGATTGCAGGACGGGTTTCGAGCACGGTTGCACTTCGGGTGCGCCGGTGTGGTGCGGCGTGCATCGCACGCCTGTGCCGCGGAGGCATCCGGCGGCTGGCGTGCGCCGGCCTTCTGATGGCCGCCGGGTGCGCCGCTGTCGCGCAGGCGCTCCCGCTGAAGTACCACCAGCACGCTGACGGGCTGACCAACATGGCGGTCACGGCGCTTGCCATGGACAATCAGGAGCGTCTGTGGATCGGTACGGAGAACGGCCTCTTCCGCGACGATGGCGACCATGTGGGTCCGGTGGCCCTGCCGGGCATCGACCTGGCGGACCGCACGGTGTCCGCGCTGGTGCCGGACAGTTCGTCTGCCCGGCCGGCGTCCGGCTGCTCTCTTTGGGTCGGAACCGAAGCCGCGCTCTGGCGTTTCTGCGCGGGGACGTGGGTCGAAGCGCGCGACGGGAGCAAGGCGATACCGGTCGACGACGGGCTGGCGCTGGCTGAGGACGGTCCAGGCGCCGTCCTGGTCGTGAGCGGGGGCAAGCTGCTTCGCGTTCAAGCCAACGAGAAGCTTCCTGTCCAGGATCCAGCCGGCATCACCGTGCGGCGAGTCGCGCCGGACGCGCCGCCCCTGCGGTTCTTCTCGGTGTTGCGGGTGTCGGCAAACCATTGGTGGTCGGGGTGCGATACCGGCCTGTGTGAATGGCGGGAGGGCCGGCTGCTGCGGCACGGCACGACGGAAGGCGTTCCCAGGGGGCGCTGGGCCGGCCTGTTGCGGGCGGCGGACGGATCGATCTGGGCACGCAGCGATACGGCCGTGATTCGACGACCGATGCACGGCGAGCGCTTCGCTGACGTGACGCCGCCCGGGTTGAGCAACGGCACGGTTCATATCCAGTTGCCGATGCTTGAGGACGCCGAAGGCCGCATCCTGGTCCATACGGACGACGGCCTGGCGAGAAGCAGAAAGGGCGTGCCGGCCGCCTGGCAGCATTTCGGCGAATCGGCCAACCTCAGCGTGGGCGGCGGCATACACGCCATGACGTTCGACTCGGCAGGCGATCTGTGGCTGGGCACCGCGGGACACGGCTTGGCCCACTGGCGCGGCTACAGGCACTGGGAGAGCTGGACGCGAACCCAAGGGCTGCCGAACGATGAGGCCTGGTCCTTCCTGAGCGGCTCCGACGGCGACACGTGGATCGGCACAGGCGCCGGCCCGGCCCTGCTGGACGCTCGCGGCATACGGACGTTTCCCGGGCCGGCGGCCAGCCGGCACCAGATCGGCAGCATGACGCGAGATGCCGCCGGCCGCCTATGGGCCGCCACGTTCAGCGGACATGTGCTGAGGCTTCGACAAGAACTGCGCACGCCTGCGTGGACCAATGTCGGCGAAACACCGTCGCTGATCTACGGTTTGATCGGCGTGCCGGATGACCGGCTGCTGGTGGGTACCCGCACGGGACTCTTCGAGGTGCGCGGCGCCGCGACGGCAGCGCCTTCGATTCACCGGGTCGCGCTCCCCTTGGTCGATGCCGCCGTCGACATCCGTGCCATGTGCGCGGATGCGAGCGGCGATGCGGTATGGATGGCGACCAACAAGGGCCTGCTGCAACGGCTGGGTTCGGGAGCGATCGTCAAACCCGTCGTCGAGGGCCTCGCCGAGAAGCCGATGGTGACCTTGGCCTGTGCAAAGGCGGGAATCTGGTTGACGACGTCCGACGGCAGTCTCTGGCAGCTCCAGCACGATTCGGCGGCGTGGCATGCCCGACAGGTGGCCTCGCCGACACTCGGAAATCGCCGCGCCGTCTCGCTGCTGGTCGATCATGCCGACCGACTCTGGATCGGCACGGACGACGGGCTCGTCGTGCGGACGATGCAAGGGGACTGGCGCCGCTTCGACGACAGCAACGGGTTGGTGTGGGGCGACACGAACGGATATGCGCTCCATGAAGATTCGATCGGCCGGATCTGGGTGGGAACGAGCCGCGGCGTCAGTCGCATCGACGACGCTTCGGCCCTGTTCAAGACCGGACCGATGCCGTTCGCGCTGGAAGAGGTGCGACAAGGCGACCGAAGCTGGCGTGCGGACGACGCCGTGAGCGTGCCATGGTCGCGCGAGCCGCTGGAGATCAAGTGGCAGCTGCAGGGATTCACCAACCGCGACTCGACGATCATTCGCTACCGCCTGGATGGCGCACGGCAGCCGTGGATCCAGGCCGACCGCAGCCGGGTACGCTTCGACGAGCTGCCCGCAGGTCAGCATCATCTGGAAGTCTTTGCCGAGAATGTCGCCCTGGGCCGGCGCTCGAAGAGCGTGAATCTGGATCTGGCGATCTTGCCGCCGTGGTGGTGGAGCCGTGCAGCCCAGGGGGGTTACGGCGCCGCCCTGCTGGGGTGCCTGTGGCTGGCCTTTCGGTGGCGCGTGCGCAGGCTCGTGCGGCGACAGGCAGAACTCGAGGAGCAGGTCCGACAGCGAACCCAGGAACTGGAAGCGTCGCACGAGGCCATGCGTACCCTGGCGTTGACCGACATGTTGACGGGCCTCATGAATCGGCGCGCCGTATTGGAAGGGGCGCAACGGGAGCTCGAACGCGTGCGCCGCCGCGAGGGGCCCCTGATGCTCGCCTTGGTGGACATCGATCACTTCAAGCGGGTCAACGACACGCACGGCCATCCCGTGGGCGACGAAGTGCTGCGCCAGGTGGCCGCGCGCCTGCGCTCCGGAACGCGCCATTACGACCTGCTCGGCCGCTACGGCGGAGAGGAGTTCCTGATCGTGCTGCCAGGCCTGCACATCGATCATGAGGACGCGGCCCGGCGCTTGCTCGCGCTGCGCGAGAGCGTGGGCGGCACGCCGTTCGTGCTGGAGTCCGGACTCGAATTGTCGATCACGTGCAGCATGGGCGCCGCCTCCGCCGGCTCGGGCGAAGACGTGGCGCTGGCCACGCTGATCGACGCGGCGGACCGGGCGCTCTACCGCGCCAAGGAGAACGGCCGCAACCGCGTCGAAACGACTGCGTGGGCTCGAGAGGCTGCCGGCGTGGAGGGGAAGGCCTCTTGATGCGGCAAGGTCGCACCGGGTTCGAGCACGATCGGGGCTTGAGCTTGTCCTGCGGCTCGGTGGCGGGCCGCCGCATGCATCCCTCGGGATCGGCTAGCGATAGTCCTTGACGATCTCGAACAGCTCACCCAGGTGCGCCTCGTACGGCTTCCACCGGGCCACCGACGTCTTGTAGATCGGCCGCCGGACCTGCGCCACGCTGGCGGTCTTCACGACGCGGCGGTTCGCGTGGAATCCGAGGCATCGCTCGTCCCAGGGCAGTCCGAGATACGCGACGAGGCGGCGCGCCTGGTTCTCGAAATCGCCCACCATCTGTTCGTACGGCACGTCCAGGATGCGGCCCGGCGGCAGCACGGCGTGCCAGTGCTGCATCAACTCGTGATAGCTGACCCAATACCGGCCCACGGCGCCCAGGTTGTAGGTATAGCCGAGGTTGTCGGCAATGAACAGGCGCGAGAAACAGGAGAAACAGGAATCCATCGGATCGCGCATCGAATGCACGATGCGGGCATTCGGGAACATCAGGTGGATCAATCCGATGTACTGGAAATTGTCCGGCAGCTTGTCGACGACATGCGAGGCATCCGGCGCCAGTTCGCGGATCCGTTCGATATATCGATGGCCCAGCTTCTGCAGGGCCGCGCTGGAGGCGGACTCCAGGCTCTCCGGGAATCTGTAGTCGCCGTCCCCGAGATCCGCCGCGGCGTCGTGCAGGATATCGGGCAGCCAGGTGATCTCGCCGGCGCCATGGACACCCGGCAGGGTCGCCAGCACTTGTTCCAGCAGCGAGGTGCCGGAGCGCGGCATGCCGAGGATGAAGATGGGCGTCGGGCCTTCTACAAGATCTGGCACCGCGTGGCGCGCGAGTTTCTCGCGGGAAAAGGTCGCGATGATCCGGCGCTGGAGGTCGAGATGCTGCGCCTCGTCCCACGGGGTGCGTCCGTTCTTGGCGCGGTTGCCTTCGGCATAGGCGGCGAACGACTCGTCGTGGCGGCCGATATCCTCCATCATCTTGCCGAGCGTGAACCAGTATCGAACCTGGCCGTCGTGCGGCAGCGTTTCCAGGCGGTGCCGCTGCGACAGGAACTGCTCGATCTGCGGGTCGCCGGCCTGGTAGGTCTTGTAGTTGGCGAGATTGCAATGCGCCTCGATCTGCGTCGGCCTCAGTTCCAGGACTCGCTCGAAGACCGCACGCGCCTCGTCGACGAATCCCTGGGTACGCAGGCAACTGCCCAGATTGTTCAGCGCCTCGATGAAATCGGGGCGGTAGGCCAGCGCCTGGCGGTATTCGGCGATGGCCCGGTCGAATTCCTCGCGATCCTGCAGCAGGATGCCGAGATTGAAATGCGCAAGCGCATAGTCGGGTTTCAGCTCGATGGCGCGAACGAAGTGCGCCTCAGCCTCGTACAGCCGCCCTTGCCTGCGCAGGCAGTTGCCGAGGTTCGCGTGCGCGTCGGCGAGGCCGGGACTCAGCTCGAGTGCGCCGCGGTAGCTGAGCTCCGCGTCGACGTAGCGTTGCAAGGCCTCCTGCGCGACGCCCAGCGCGTTGCGCAGCGCAGCGTCCATGGGCATCAAGGCGACGGCGACGCGCAAATGCGGTTCGGCCTCGGCGTTGCGGCGCAGCGCCACCAGCAGCAGCCCCAGGTTGGCCTGCGCGGCGGCGAGATCGGGCTGCAGCGCGACGGCCTTCTGCAGCCAGGCGATCGCTTCGTCTCCGGCCCCCCTGCCCGCCGCGGCGATGCCGCGCTGGAGCAGGTGCGTCGCATTGGCGCGGGTGTCGAATTCGTCTTGCAGCGTCGTCATGGGGCCGGGCGGGTTCGGGCGGTTCATCGCGGCCGCGCGGGTGGCGCGCCGGGGCTTCGGCCACGCGGGCAGGATGACGCCGCGTGACTTCCCAGTTTGCCATCCGCGCGCCCCGCCTCGCCTGGAGGCAAACCCCTTGCGGGTACCGCATTCCAGGTAGCAAGCTGAGCGCAGGCTGACCGCGCTGGTGCGGGTGGCCCGACAGTGGCGTCAGTGCACGACCAGCGTCTGGATCGCGTGCGGCGGGATCGACACCTTCGCCTCGTCCCTGCCGACGAAGAAGCGGTAGTCGATCGCCTTGTCGGTCTGGTTCATGACCACCGCGGCCAGCGTGCCGTCCGGGTTCGTGAAGGCCGTCGTCGTCAGGCTCGAACGACTGCTGGCGGCCTCGACACGGTGCGCGCCGGGCCGGATGAACTTCGAGAAGTGTCCCAGGTACCAGTAGCTGGGCGTGAACGTGAGCTCGCCCGTGCGGGTGTCCGCGTGCACGGGCGCGAAGCAGAAGTTGCCCACGTGGTTCGGGCCGCCCTTCTCGTCGAGCAGGATGTTCCAGTCGGTCCAGCCTTCGGCGCCCTGGTTGAAGTCGTTGATCAGCGCGGCGCCGTAGCGCTCGGCGTTCGCGAAGGACTGCAGGCCTGCCGGATCGAAGCCTTCGACGGTGGCCTCGGTCAGCAGCAGGTGCTTGTCGGGCCAGGCGCGATGCACGGCGCCCACGTTGGCGTGCATCGGCGCGCCGCCGGCCCAGGTCTCGTACCAGTGGAAGCCCATGCCCCACGCGTAGCGCGACGCCTCGGGATCCTCGAAGATCACGCGAGCGCGCTGCGTCATCAGGTCGCGGTTGTGATCCCAGACGATGATCTTGCGGTCGCCCAGTCCGGCCCGCGCCATCACCGGGCCCAGGTGGTTCTTGAGGAAGTCGCGTTCGTCCTCGGCACTGAAGATCATCGACTCCCAGCGCTGCGTGGCCATGGGC
>FSXQ01002924.1_pt1 | contig 12209 bp, 9 predicted proteins | sample 1638011 | NCBI WGS metagenome assembly FSXQ01 (sample SAMEA3914789, study PRJEB12502) | metagenome | biome: forest; material: soil | place: Canada | collected 2011-07-03 | depth 0.3 m | reverse complement strand
GCGCCACCATCTCGAACATGGCGCCCGAGTACGGCGCCACCGCGGCGATGTTCGCCATCGACCCGCAGACGCTCGCCTACCTGCGCCTGACGGGCCGCGCCGACGCGCAGGTCGCGCTGGTCGAGACCTACGCGAAGCACGCCGGCCTGTGGGCGGACAGCTTGAGGGACGTGGTCTACGAGCGCCGCCTGTCGTTCGACCTGTCGACGGTCGTGCGCAACATGGCGGGCCCGTCGAATCCGCACGCGCGGGTCGCCACGAGCGACCTGGCCGCGCGGGGCATCGCCGGGCCGTGGACGGAGTCCCCTGGCCGCATGCCGGACGGCGCGGTGATCATCGCCGCCATCACGAGCTGCACCAACACCAGCAACCCGCGCAACGTGATCGCCGCGGGCCTGCTGGCGCGCAACGCGAACCGCGTCGGGCTCGCGCGCAAGCCGTGGGTCAAGAGTTCGCTGGCGCCGGGCTCGAAGGCCGTCACGCTGTACCTCGAGGACGCAGGCCTGATGCGCGAGCTCGAGGCGCTGGGCTTCGGCGTGGTGGGGTATGCGTGCACGTCGTGCAACGGCATGTCGGGCGCGCTCGATCCGGCGATTCAGCAGGAGATCGTCGACCGCGACCTCTACGCGACGGCGGTGCTCTCGGGCAACCGCAACTTCGACGGCCGCATCCATCCGTTCGCGAAGCAGGCCTTCCTCGCGTCGCCGCCCCTGGTCGTCGCCTACGCGATCGCCGGCACCGTGCGCTTCGACATCGAGAAGGACGTGCTGACCGTCTTCGAAGGCCGCGAGATCCGCCTGGCCGACCTGTGGCCCGCCGACGCGGAGATCGATGCGATCGTCGCGAGGAGCGTCAAGCCCGAGCACTTCCGCCAGGTCTACGAGCCGATGTTCGCCATCCGCGCGGACTCGGGCGAGCGCGCGGCGCCGCTGTACGACTGGCGCGCGGCCAGCACCTACATCCGCCGGCCGCCGTATTGGGAGGGTGCGCTGGCCGGCGAGCGCACGCTGCGCGGCCTGCGCGCGCTGGCCGTGCTGCCGGACAACATCACGACCGATCACCTCTCGCCGTCCAACGCGATCCTGCGGGACAGCGCCGCGGGCGAGTACCTGCAACGCATGGGCGTGCCGGAAGAAGACTTCAACTCCTACGCGACGCATCGCGGCGACCACCTGACGGCGCAGCGCGCGACGTTCGCCAACCCGACGCTCAAGAACGAGATGGTGCGCAACGCCGATGGCAGCGTGAGGGCGGGCTCGTTCGCGCGCGTGGAGCCCGAGGGCCGCGTGATGCGCATGTGGGAGGCGATCGAGACGTACATGGATCGCAGGCAGCCGCTGATCATCGTGGCGGGCCCCGACTACGGCCAGGGCTCGTCGCGCGACTGGGCGGCCAAGGGCGTGCGGCTCGCCGGCGTCGAGGCCATCGTCGCCGAGGGCTTCGAACGCATCCACCGCACCAACCTGATCGGCATGGGCGTGCTGCCGCTCGAGTTCAAGCCCGGCGTCGATCGCAAGACGTTGGGCCTGGACGGCACCGAGACGTACGATGTGCTCGGCGATCGCACGCCGCGCGCGACGCTCACGCTCGTGGTGCATCGTCGCGATGGCGAGCGGCTCGAGGTGCCCGTGACCTGTCGCCTCGACACCGCCGAGGAGGCCTCGATCCACGACGCCGGCGGCGTGCTGCAGCGCTTCGCGCAGGACTTCCTCGCTTCGACCCGGGCTTCGGCCTGAACATTTCGCTTCGACATGCCTCATCCACCGCAGACCAGGATTCCCGCCACGTTCATGCGCGGCGGCACGAGCAAGGGCGTGTTCTTCCGCGTCGAGGACCTGCCCGCGCCCGCGCGCGTCCCCGGCCCCGCGCGCGACGCGCTGCTGCTGCGCGTGATCGGCAGCCCCGACCCGTACGGCAAGCAGATCGACGGCCTGGGCGGCGCGACGTCCAGCACCAGCAAGACGGTGCTGCTCTCGAAAAGTGCGAAGCCCGATCACGACGTCGACTACCTGTTCGGCCAGGTCTCCATCGACAGCCGCGTCGTCGACTGGAGCGGCAACTGCGGCAACCTGTCCGCGGCGGCCGGCCCGTTCGCGATCGCCAACGGCCTGGTCGACGCGAGCCGCGTGCCGCGCGACGGCGTGGCCATCGTCCGCATCTGGCAGGCCAACATCGGCAAGACGATCGTGGCGCACGTGCCGATGACGGCCGGCGCGGTGCAGGAGACGGGCGACTTCGAACTCGACGGCGTCACGTTCCCGGCGGCCGAAGTCGTGCTCGAGTTCCTCGATCCGGCGGCCGACGAAGCCGAGGGCGGCGCGATGTTCCCCACGGGCAACGTCGTCGACGAGCTCGACGTGCCGGGCATCGGGAAGATCCGCGCCACGCTGATCGACGCGGGCATCCCCACGATCTTCGTCGACGCCGAGGCCCTCGGCTACACCGGCACCGAGCTGCAGGACGCGATCAACGGCGACGCGAAGGCGCTCGCGATGTTCGAGCAGATCCGCGCGCACGGCGCGCTGCGCATGGGGCTGATCGAGCAACTGGTCGAGGCGCGCACGCGCCAGCACACGCCCAAGATCGCGTTCGTCGCCAAGCCCGCCGACTACGTCGCATCGAGCGGCAAGCCGGTGCGAGGGGCCGAGGTCGACCTGCTGGTGCGCGCGATGTCGATGGGCAAGCTGCACCACGCGATGATGGGCACGGCGGCGGTCGCGATCGGCACGGCGGCGGCCATCCCGGGCACGCTGGTCAACCTCGCGGCAGGCGGCGACGCACGCAACGCGGTGCGCTTCGGGCATCCATCGGGCACGCTGCGCGTCGGCGCCGAGGCCACCCAGGTCGATGGTGCCTGGAGGGTCACGAAGGCGGTCATGAGCCGCAGCGCGCGCGTGTTGATGGAAGGCTGGGTGCGCGTTCCGGCCGACAGTTTCTGAAGAACGGGAATTCGCAATGTCCACTCGCAAGACCCTTCGCGCGCTGACCGAAGCGCGCCGCGGCGTGCTCGTGCCGGGCGCGTTCAACGCGCTGTCCGCGCGCGTGATCGCCGACCTCGGCTTCGAGGCGATCTACGTCACGGGCGCCGGCGTCACCAACATGTGGCTCGGCATGCCCGACCAGGGCTTCATGGGCCTGCACGAGATCGCCGACCACACCGCACGCATCCGCGACGCGGTCGACGTGCCGCTGATCGTCGACGCCGACACCGGCTTCGGCAACGCGCTCAACGTGCGCCACACCGTGCGCGTGCTCGAACGCGCGGGCGCCGACTGCATCCAGCTCGAGGACCAGGTCGCGCCCAAGCGCTGTGGTCATTTCTCGGGCAAGGACGTCATCTCCACCGACGAGGCCGTGAGCAAGATCAAGGCGGCGGTGGACGCGCGCCACGATCCCGACTTCCTGATCATGGCCCGCACCGACGCCGCCGCCACGCACGGCTTCGAAGCCGCCGTCGAGCGCGCGCAGCGCTTCGCCGAGGCCGGCGCGGACCTCCTCTTCGTCGAGGCCGTGACCACCGCCGACGAGATCCGCGCGCTGCCGCGGCGACTCGGGCCGCCGCAGCTGATGAACATGGTCATCGGCGGCAAGACGCCGATCTTCGGCGCGCAGGAACTGGGCGAGCTCGGCTACGGCATCGTGCTGTACGCCAACGCCGCGCTGCAGGGCGCCGTCGCGGGCATGCAGAAGGCGCTGGGCGTGCTGAAGGAGACGAAGCGCATCGACGAGGATCCCGCGCTGGTCGTGTCGTTCGCCGAGCGCCAGCGGCTGGTCGGCAAGCCGGAATGGGACGCGCTGGAGAAGTACTATTCCTGATGAACGAACAGAGCTGGCCGATGCAGGAACCGTCGACGCGTGCGTGGATTCGACTGCCCTCGGGCGCCGCGCTCGACCTGATCAATCCGTCACCCGAGGCCTGGACGGACGAGGATCTCGCCAAGCGTCTCGCGCGGACGTATCGCTGGGGCGGCGAGTCCATCTGGGAATGGCCGTTGTCGGTCGCGCAGCATTCGTTGCTGGTGCTGGCGCTGCGCCGCGAGTGGGCCGAGACGCCGCTGACCGCGGGCGAACAACTCGCTGAACTGCTTCACGACGCCGAAGAAGGCTTCCTCGGCTTCGACTGCATCTCGCCGCTCAAGCGCGTGCTCGGCCAACCCTTTCGCGACGTCGCGGGCCGGCTCATGGACGCGGTGACGGCGCGCTACGGACTGCCCGCCTGGACGCCCGACAGCCATCGCGAACACAAGCGCGCGGACAGCATCGCGGCGGCGTCGGAGGCGGTGCATTGCACGGGCTGGTCGCGTGACGAGGTGCGCGATGTCCTGCAGATCGCGTTCCCGGTGCTGGAGGTCGACCCGCTCGTGGCGTCGTACGGCGGCCGCGCGTGGGAGCCCTGGCCGTCGGAGCTGGCCAGCCAGCGCTTCCTGGAAGAACTGCGGCGACTTCTCATTCCGGCTCGAACCGGTAGGAGATGAGCGACTCGGCGTCGCTGTCCGCAATCAATACCTTGCCGGCCGGCGGGAACGCGCGCTGCACGCAGTCCGTGCGCGGACACACGCGGCAGCCCGGCCCGATCGGCACCACCTCGCGCGGCGCGGCGACGTCGAGGCCGTCCGCGTAGACCAGCTCGCGCGCGTGCGACAGCTCGCACCCGAGCCCGATCGCGAAGAACTTGCGGCGCGCCTGGTAGCGGCCGCCGCCGCGCTCGATGGTGCGCGCGATGCCGAAGAAGCGCGTGCCGTCCGGCATCTCGGCCACCTGCGTGAGGATGCGGCCCGGTTGCGAGAACGCCTCGTGCACCTGCCACAGCGGGCAGGCGCCGCCGTGCCGCGCGAAGTGGAACGCCGTCGCGCTCTGGCGCTTGGAGATGTTGCCGGCCTGGTCGATGCGCACGAAGTAGAACGGCACGCCGCGCTGGTTGGGCCGCTGCAGCGTGGAGAGGCGGTGGCACACCGTCTCGAAGCCGACGTGGAGGCGCTGCTGCAGCCATTCGATGTCGTAGCGGCATTCGCGTGCGGCGGCGAGCATCTCTTCGTAAGGCATCAGCGTGGCGCCGGCGAAGTAGTGGGCCAGGCCCTGGCGCGCGAGGCCTTGCGCCGCGGCGTCGGAGTAGGCACCTTCGCGCACCTCGTCGTCGAGCGCTTCGCGCTGCGCGATCAGCGCGTACTGCGTCGCGATCTGGAACGCCAGCTGCGAGTCGCTGAGATGCGCGGGCAGCCACAGCCGGCGCCGCGTGGGCTCGTAGCGGCGCAGGCTCGTGCTGTCGCGCATCTCGTCGGTGACGACCACCTCCACGCCGCACTGGCTGCGCATGAGGTCGCGCAGCGGGCCGGCGCGTTCGCCCGGCTTGAGCGCCGCATCGCGCGCGAGCTGCTCGGCCAGGCGATCCAGGCGGTCGATGTAGTTGTTGCGGCGATTGAAATGGTCGCGCACCTCTTCGTGCGGCAGCGGCGACGTCGGGCCCGGGCGCGTGTCGCCGCCGACCTCGCCGTAGAAGCGGTCGATCGTCTGGGCGTGCTCCTCCTTCAGCCGCTGGTGCCGTTGGTAGAGCAGCAGGAACGCCTCCACCAGCTCGGGCGATTGTTCGACCATGCGCGCGAGCTGCGCCGCCGGCAGCGCGTTGCTGCGCAGCGTGCGGTCCTGCAGCGCGCAATCGAGTTCGCCGAGCACGCGCTTGTCCGTCTCGTCGGCGAACTGCGACATGTCGCCGCCGAAAGCCTCGGCGAGTTTCAGCAGCACGGCGGCCGTGACGGGCCGCTGGTTGCTCTCGATCTGGCTGACGTAGCTGAGGGACAGCGAGAGCCGTTCCGCCAACGCCGTCTGGCTCAACGCGTGCTGCTCCCGGAGCCGCCGCACGCGCGGTCCGACGAACAGTTTCCGAGCCGTCTGGCCTTCAGTCGCCACTTCACAAACCTTTCCAGTTTCACAAAATGCTTGCGAAGGTCTTCACATCGATTCCTTTTCACATCAAGCAGTTATCGCGTGTTGTGAAGAGAGTGGATAGATTCTCTGTGAACCATCCGGCGCTGTCCACCGCGGCCTGCCGGCATCCCACAGACAGGAGCCTCCACCGATGTCCACCGACGTTCCCCGCATCCCGCTGCTGATCAACGGCGAGCTCGTCCAATCGCGCAGCGAGCAGTGGCGCGACATCGTCAACCCGGCGACGCAGAAACTGCTTGCGCGCGTGCCGCTCGCCACCGCGGACGAGGTCGAGGCCGCCGTCGCCGCCGCGAGCCGCGCGTTCATGATGTGGCGCAAGACGCCCATCGGCGCGCGCGCCCGCATCTTCCTGAAGTACCAGCAGCTGATCCGCGAGAACATGAAGGAGCTCGCAGCCCTCCTGACCGCGGAGCAAGGCAAGACGCTCGCCGACGCCGAAGGCGACGTGTTCCGCGGCCTCGAAGTCGTGGAGCACGCGGCCAGCATCGGCAACCTGCAGCTCGGCGAGCTGGCCAACAACGTGGCCAACGGCGTCGACACCTACACGCTGCTGCAACCCCTGGGGGTATGCGCCGGCATCACGCCGTTCAACTTCCCCGCGATGATCCCGCTGTGGATGTTCCCGATGGCGATCGCCTGCGGCAACACGTTCGTGCTGAAGCCGTCCGAGCAGGATCCGATGGTCACGATGCGTCTGTGCGAACTCGCGATGGAGGCCGGCGTGCCGGCGGGCGTGCTCAACGTCGTGCATGGCGCCGAGGCCGTCGTCAACGCGATCTGCGACCACCCGGACATCCAGGCCATCTCGTTCGTCGGCTCGACGAAGGTGGGCACGCATGTCTACCAGCGCGCGTCGCTGGCAGGCAAGCGCGTGCAATGCATGATGGGCGCGAAGAACCACGCCGTCGTGCTGGGCGACGCGCACAAGCAGCAGACGCTCGACGCGTTGGCCGGCGCGTCGTTCGGCGCCGCGGGGCAGCGTTGCATGGCCGTGTCGGTGGCCGTGCTCGTGGGCGACGCCCGCCAGTGGATCCCCGACCTGGTGGAACGCGCCCGCAAGATGTCGATCGGCGACGGCACGTCGAAGACGACCGACGTCGGCCCGCTCATTTCGTGCGCCGCCAAGGATCGCGTGGAGGCGCTCATTGCGCGCGGCGTCGAGGAGGGCGCCCGGCTCGAGCACGACGGCCGCCTGCCGCCGCTGGATGGCGGCGTGAAGGACGGCAACTTCGTCGGGCCGACGATCTTCTCGGGCGTGAAACCCGGCATGACGATCTACGACCAGGAGATCTTCGGCCCCGTGCTGTGCCTGGCCGAGGCCGCGACGCTCGACGAGGCGATCGCGATGATCAACGCGAACCCCAATGGCAACGGCACCGCGATCTTCACGCAGTCGGGCGCGGCGGCGCGCAAGTTCCAGGAGGAGATCGACGTCGGCCAGATCGGCATCAACGTGCCGATTCCCGTGCCCGTGCCGCTGTTCTCGTTCAGCGGCTCGCGCGCGTCGAAGCTGGGCGACCTCGGCCCGTACGGCAAGCAGGTGATCCTGTTCTACACGCAGACCAAGACGGTGACCGCGCGCTGGTTCGACGACGACGTCTCCACCGGCGTGAACACCACGATCAGCCTCCGCTAGAAATGACGACCCGGCTCGCGACGCTCCCCGCCCCCGAGGGGCTCACGCCGGCTTGCTCCGGAGCGGCCGAGCGCGCGCCGGCGAAGTCAGATGCCAGGGCATGAACCATGAACTTCGAGCTGAGCCCCGACCAGCGCGCCTTCCAGGACGCCGCACGCGAATTCGCGGCGTCCGAGATGGCGCCGCATGCCGCGGAGTGGGACGCGCAGTCCGTCTTCCCGCGCAGCACGCTGGGCCACGCCGGCGAGCTGGGCTTCTGCGGCCTCTATGCCGGCGAGGCGCACGGCGGACTCGGCCTGCCGCGGCTGGACGCGACGATCGTGTTCGAGGAACTGGCGGCGGCCTGTCCCTCGACCACCGCCTATCTCACGATCCACAACATGGCCACGTGGATGGTCACGACCTTCGCGACGCCCGAGATCGCGGCCGCGTGGGGCCCGTCGCTCGCGCGCGGCGCCAGGCTGGCGTCGTATTGCCTGACCGAGCCGGGTGCCGGCTCCGATGCGGCCTCGCTGCGCACCACGGCGCGTCGGGACGGCGACCACTTCGTCGTCAACGGCAGCAAGGCGTTCATCTCCGGCGCCGGCGCGACGGACGCCCTCGTCGTCATGGCGCGCACGGGCGGCGAGGGCGCCGGCGGCATCTCGGCGTTGCTGGTGCCGGCCGACGCCGCGGGCGTGCGCTACGGCCGCAAGGAAGACAAGATGGGCTGGAACAGCCAGCCCACGCGCGCCGTCACGTTCGACGACGTGCGCGTGCCCGCCGCGCACCTGCTGGGCGCCGAAGGCGAGGGCTTCCGCATCGCCATGAAGGGGCTGGACGGCGGCCGCATCAACATCGCCGCCTGCTCGATCGGCGCAGCCCAGGGCGCGCTGAACGCCGCGCAGCGCTACATGACCGAGCGACGGCAGTTCGGCCGGGCGCTCGCCGAGTTCCAGGCGCTGCAGTTCAAGCTGGCCGACATGGCCACCGACCTCGTCGCCGCGCGCCAGATGGTGCGGCTTGCCGCCTCGAAGCTGGATGCCGGCGCGCCCGACGCCAACGTCTATTGCGCGATGGCCAAGCGCTTCGCGACGGACGTCGGCTTCCAGGTGTGCAACGACGCGCTGCAACTGCACGGCGGCTACGGCTACATCCGCGAACTCCCCCTCGAACGCTGGCTGCGCGACGTGCGCGTGCACCAGATCCTCGAAGGGACCAACGAAATCATGCGCGTCATCGTGGCGCGCCGCATGTTGCAGGACGACGCAACGGAAAGCATTCGATGAGTCAACAAGACTACGCAGGCCTCGCGCTCGAGAAGCGCGGCCATGTCGCCATCGTCACCTTGACGAACCCGCCGGCCCACACGTGGACCGGCGCGAGCCTGGCCGCGCTCAGGCAGCTGGTACTCGAGCTGGAGGACGACCGCGAGATCTACTCGCTGGTCATCACCGGCGCCGGCGAGAAGTTCTTCAGCGCGGGCGCCGACCTCAAGCTGTTCGCCGACGGCGACCAGGGCGTCGCGCGCACGATGGCGCGCCGCTTCGGCGAGGCGTTCGAGACGCTGGCGGCCTTCCGCGGCGTCAGCATCGCCGCCATCAACGGCTACGCGATGGGCGGCGGCTTCGAGTGCGCGCTGGCGTGCGATCTGCGCGTGGCCGAGGAGCACGCCGTCATGGCCTTGCCCGAGGCCTCGGTCGGCCTGTTGCCGTGCGCCGGCGGCTCGCAATGGCTCGCCTGGCACGCCGGCGAATCCTGGGCCAAGCGGATGATCCTGCTGGGCGAGCGCGTCGAGGCAACGACCGCGCAGCGCATCGGCCTGGTCGACGAAGTGGTCTCACGCGGCGGGGCCCTGGCTCGCGCGCTGGAGATGGCCGCGCAGGTCGAGCGGCAGAGTCCCAGCGCGGTGCGGGCCTGCAAGACCTTGATCCACGGCGCGCGGCACGGCTCGCCGCATCGCACGCTCGTCGACGAGCGCGAGGCCTTCGTCGACCTGTTCGAGACGGCAGACCAGCGCGAAGGCGTCGCGGCCTTCCTCGGCAAGCGCGCGCCGCAATGGCGCAACGGCTGAGGCGAGCATGAGCGTGCAACCCGTTCTGTTCACCACGATCCCGACCGCATCGGGCCACCGCTTCGGCCGCGCGACGCTCAATGCCGCCGCCAGCCTCAACGCCTTGTCGCTGGAGATGGTGGACCTGCTCGCGCCGCAGCTGGAGCGCTGGGCCGCGGACCCCGAGATCGTCGGCGTCGTCCTCGACGCGGCCGGCGACAAGGCCTTCTGCGCCGGCGGCGACGTCGTCGCGCTGTACCGTTCGATCCGCGCCGCGGAGCCGGGTACGGTGCCCGTCGACGCCGCCCGCTTCTTCGCGCACGAGTACCGCCTCGACCATCGCATCCACACCTACCCGAAGCCGCTGCTGTGCTGGGGCCACGGCATCGTGATGGGCGGCGGCATCGGGCTGCTGGCGGGTGCGTCGCATCGAGTGCTCACGCCGAGGACGCGCCTGGCGATGCCGGAGATCACGATCGGCCTGTACCCCGACGTCGGCGGTAGCTGGTTCCTCGCGCGCGCGCCGGGCCGCGTCGGCCTGTTCCTCGCGTTGACGGGCGCGCCGCTGAATGCGAGCGACGCGTGCTTCGCGGGACTCGGCGACTTCGTGCTGAACCACGAGGATCACGGCCGGCTGCTCGAAGGGCTCGCGGCGGCTGAGTGGTCTGGCCAATCCGCGGTCGACGCGGTGCGCTTGAGCCGTCTTCTCGACGTCCGCGCGCGCAACGTCGAGCCGCCGGTGTCGCAGCTCGCGGTGCACCTGACACGCATCAACGCGCTCATCGGCCGCGACGCGTTGAGCGACATCGCGCCGCGCCTGCGCGCGCTCGCCGCCGATCCCGACCCGTGGCTCGCCGCGGCAGGCAGTGCGTTCACGAAGGGCTCGCCGACGTCCGCGCACCTGGCCGTCGAGATGCAGCGGCGCGCCCGGCATCTCTCGCTGGCCGACGTGTTCCGCCTCGAGTACCAGGCCTCGGTCGGCTGCTGCCTGCACCCGGATTTCGCCGAGGGCGTGCGTGCGCTGCTGGTCGACAAGGACAGGACGCCGCGGTGGAGTCCCGCATCGCTGGACGACGTGTCTGAAGCCCATGTCGCCAAACACATCGCCTCGCCGGCGCACGGCCCGCAGGCCTTGGCGGACCTGGCCTGATCACCTACTTGCTACGAAACGGAGACAAGATGACCCCTCAGAACATCGCCTTCATCGGCCTCGGGAACATGGGCCTGCCGATGGCCGTCAATCTCGCGAAGGCGGGCAACGCGGTGACCGCGTTCGACCTCAGCGCCGACGCGATCGCCCAGGCGCGCGAGCAGGGCTTGCGCATCGCGGGGTCGGCGGCCGAGGCCGTCGAGGGCGCAGCGGTCGTCATCTCGATGTTGCCGGCGAGCCGCCACGTCGAATCGCTCTACCTCGGCGAAGGCGGCCTCGTCGGCGAACTGCCCGCCGACACGCTGGTGATCGACTGCAGCACGATCGCCCCCGCCTCCGCCAAGAAGGTGGCCGAGGCGGCCGCGGCGTTCGGCCTGCAGATGCTGGACGCGCCGGTGTCGGGCGGCACCGCCGGCGCCGCGGCCGGCACGCTGACCTTCATCGTCGGCGGCGACGCCGCGGTGCTCGAACGCGCGCGCCCCGCGCTGCAGGCGATGGGCAAGAACATCTTCCACATGGGCGACAACGGCGCGGGCCAGGTCGCGAAGCTGTGCAACAACATGGCGCTGGGCGTGATCATGGCCGTCACCGGCGAGGCCCTCGCGCTGGGCACCGCGCACGGGCTCGATCCGAAGGTGCTGTCGCAGATGATGGCCGTGAGCACGAGCCGCAGTTGGGCCACCGAGGTCTGCAACCCGTGGCCCGGCGTGCTCGAGAACGCGCCCGCCTCGCGCGGCTACAGCGGCGGCTTCGGCAGCGACCTGATGCTCAAGGACATGGGCCTGGCCGTCGAGGCCGCGATGGGCGTCGGCGCGACGATTCCGCTCGGCGAGGCCGCGCGCAACCTGTACGCGATGAACCGGCAGGCGGGGCGCGGCGGGCTCGACTTCTCGAGCGTGGTCAAGGTGCTCACCGACCGCTGACCCTGGCCTTCTTCGCGCGATCTGGCAGCGGCCGGCGCGCGAGCTCGACGAAGGCCTGCAGGTAGTCGATCTCGAAGTCGACCTCGCGGGCGCCGAGGAAGATCTGCTTGGCGATGCCCTGCCGGCCGAGCTTCAAGGGCACGACGGGCATCTTCTGCGCGTACTCCTCGGCCAGCCAGCGCGGCAGGGCGGCCACGCCGCGATCGCTGGCCACCATCTGCAGCATGATGTCGGTGGTCTCGATCGCCTTCTGGCGCTTCGGCGTGATGCCGGCGGGCATCAGGAACTGCGTGTAGATGTCGAGCCGGTCGGTGGGCACGGGATAGGTGACCAGCACCTGGTCCGTCATCTGTTCGGCCTTGACGTAGGGCACGTGCGCCAGCGGATGGTCGCGCGCCACCACCAGCACCTGCTCGTAGTCGAACACCGGCACGAAGCGCAGCCCGGGCTTGTGCAGCGGATCGGGCGTGACCAGCAGGTCGATCTCGTAGCCGAACAGCGCGCCGATGCCGCCGAACTGGAACT
>FSXQ01001411.1_pt1 | contig 12220 bp, 10 predicted proteins | sample 1638011 | NCBI WGS metagenome assembly FSXQ01 (sample SAMEA3914789, study PRJEB12502) | metagenome | biome: forest; material: soil | place: Canada | collected 2011-07-03 | depth 0.3 m | reverse complement strand
CGCGGATCTGACGCTGCCGATCCCTGCCGACCGGGCGCCCGCGATGTGCAACGGCGTCATCCTGAGCCCGTGGCCCAACCGGGTGCGCGCCGGGCGATGGATGCTCGACGGCTCGCCGCAGCAGCTCGACATCACGGAGCCCGACCGGGGCGGCGCTCTGCACGGGCTGCTGCAGTTCGCCGAGTACGAGGTCACCGACCAGTCGCGGGATGCCGTCACCCTCGCCGCGGTGATCTACCCGCAGCACGGCTGGCCGTTCCTGCTCGAGACCTCCGTGCGCTACGAACTCGCGCCGGACGGCCTGACCGTCACCCACGGCGCCCGCAACCTGTCGACCGCGCGCGCCCCGTATGCGACGGGCTCGCATCCCTACCTCCGGGTCGGAGACGCGCCGATCGCTGAGCTCGAGCTGACCGTGCCGGCGTCGAGCTACTTCGAGGTCGACGACCGGCTCGACCCGGTCGGCGAGGTGGATGTCGAGTGCACGCCGTACGACGTGCGGACCCCCCGTCGGGTCGGCGGTCTCGCGTTCGACACCGCGTTCGGCGGGGTGCAGCACGCGAACGTCGCGGACGGCCGAGGCGACGTCGCCTGGCTCACCGCTCCCGACGGATCGCGCACCACCCTCTGGCAGAGCATCGAATGGGGCTATGTGCAGGTCTTCACGACGCACGTGATGCCCACGGCGGACGGGCCGATCGACGCGATCGCCGTCGAGCCGATGACTGCCCCGCCCGACGCCCTGAACTCGAGCCAGGGGCTCGTCTGGCTGGAGCCCGGCGCCGCCTGGGAGGGCTCATGGGGCCTCCGCTACGCTGAACGCGACGAAGGGGAGTAGTTCCCCGCGGAGACATCGACATGCTGGCCGCCACGACGACGGCCCGGTGCTCCACCCGGTGGCCTCATGGCGCTGTCGGGCGAACGAGACCTTCGGCCAGATCCATCTGACCGGAGGCATCCATGTCGACGACCATTCCCCAGGGTCCGAAGCCCGCCAAGAGGCCGTCCCCGAAGCCGATCAGCCGCGAGGCGCGCATCAAGCGCTGGCGGCAGTATTTGGCGGATGAACGCGCCGAAGCCGCCGTCTACCACGAGCTGGCCGAGCGCAAGAAGGGTCCCGAGCGCGAGATCCTGATGGGGCTCGCCGACGCCGAGGGGCGTCACCAGGAGCACTGGATCGAGTTGCTCGGCGATGACCTCGGCAAGCCGCTCAAGGGCGATCTGCGCACCCGATTCCTCGCCTTCCTGGCGCGGCACTTCGGGTCGCTGTTCGTGCTGGCTCTCGCCCAGCGCGCCGAGGCGCGCTCTCCCTACGACGAGGATGCCGACGCATCCGAGTCCATGGCGGCCGACGAGCGCATCCATGGCGAGGTCCTGCGCGGCCTGGCCGCACGCGGTCGCACCCGCCTGGCCGGATCCTTCCGGGCCGCCGTCTTCGGCGCCAACGACGGACTCGTCAGCAACCTTGCGCTCGTGCTGGGCATCGGTGCGACCGGCGTCCCGGCGGCGACCGTGCTCTTCACCGGAATCGCCGGCCTGCTGGCCGGCGCCCTCTCGATGGGCGCGGGCGAGTACGTGTCGGTGCGTTCGCAGCGGGAACTGCTCGAGGCATCCCGGCCCGATCCGGCGTCGCAAGCCGCACTCGCGCACCTCGACGTCGGCGCCAACGAGCTCTCGCTCGTCTACCGGGCACGGGGGATGACGACGGCGGAAGCGGACGCGCACGCGAACGAGGTGCTGGCGACCCTGAAGCTGGACGCCGACGACCCGGCGGCAGCGGGCGTCGACGAGCACGAGGAGATCGGCTCCCCCTGGAGCGCGGCGATCTCGAGCTTCTTGTTCTTCGCGTCGGGCGCGCTCATCCCCGTGCTGCCCTACCTGTTCGGCGCGCGGCATATCGCCGCGATCGCCATCGCGGCCGGAGCGGTGGGGCTCGCGCTGCTGGGGACCGGCGCGGTCGTCGGCATCCTGTCCGGCGCCTCGCCGGGGAAGCGCGCGCTGCGGCAGCTGCTGATCGGGTTCGGCGCCGCCGGCGTCACCTACCTGCTCGGGCTGCTGTTCGGGGCGAGCGGGCTGTAGGTGCCTGGCTAGGGGCTGAGCACCACGACCTTGAATCCGATTGTGGTGCCGCCCGGCGTCTTGCTCACCAGCGCGACCTGTGTCGTGCCGATCCGCAGGGGGACCAGTTCGGGCTCGAAACGCCCGTCGGTTTCGTCGCGCCGCTGCACGACCGCGACGATGCGTTCGTCCGCGATCTCTGCTGCATAGCGCCCGTCGTCGCCAACGGCCGAGGTGTCCAGCTGCACGACCTGGTGCAGGTGCACCCGCACCGTGCCGGATTGGATATCGACGATGCGGATCGCAATGGGCGTCGATTCGGGGGAGGGCATCCGGGCGCATCCGGCGCCGCCCAGCAGAACCGCGGCCGCGAGCCCCGCCGTCAGCACCGGATGACGCAACCGGCTGCGCATCACGGCACCAGGATCAGCTTGCCCATCGAGGAGCGGTCGAGCAGCGCGCGGTGCGCATCCGCTGCCGTGTCCAGCGAGTAGGAGTCGCCGATCACGGCACGCAGCTCACCGCGGCCGAGCATCCCGAGCAGATCGGTCACGGCGGCGGCGAGCATGGCCGGGCGCTGCACGACGTGCACCAGCCAGAAGCCGATCACCGCCGTGCTCCTCGCCATGAGCGCGCCCGGCGCGACGTCGCGGGGCGGCACTCGGCCCGCCATGCCGAACACGGCGAGGCGGCCCAGCGGTGCGAGGGCGCGCAGGCTCTGATCGAAGACCGGGCCTCCCGTCATCTCCAGCACGATGTCGACGCCTTGCCCGTCGTTGGCGTGTTTGAGCGCGGCGACCAGGTCGTCCGAGTTCGAGTCGACGGCGGCATCCGCTCCCAGCTCGAGCGTGAGCGCCCGTTTCTCGGCGCTGGATGCGGTGGCGATCACCCGGCCGGCGCCCCACTTCTTGGCGAGCTGGATCGCGATCGTCCCGACGCCACCGGCTCCGGCGTGCACGACGACACTCTCGCCCTCAGCCAGGTGTGCGCTGGTGCGCAGCAGGTGCCAGGCGGTCGCGCCCTGCACCAGGGTGGTGAGCGCATCGGCGTTGCTCACGCCGTCCGGGATGCGGAACAGGTGCTTCGGATTCACGGCGATGCGCTCGGCATAGCCGCCGCCCGGGACGAATCCGAGCAGCCGGCTCCCGTCGGAGCCGCGCACGACCACCTCGCTGCCGGGGATCAGCGGCAGGGACTGCTTGGCGAGGTAGGAGTCCTCGGTCTGATGCGTGTCGGCGTAGTTGATGCCCGCAGCGAGCACCTCGAGCACCTCCTCGCCGTCCGCGGCGACCGGCTCCGGCTGGTCGCTGACGACGAGCTTCTCGGGGCCGCCGAACTCGGTGAGGTGGATGGCGCGCATGCCTGTGACGTTACTCGCGAAGGGTCGCGAGCCACTGGTCGAAAGTCTGGGTGCCGAACTGGGTCGGCGGCTGGAGGGTCGGATCGGGGAGAAGAGTCCCGTCGCGCATCGCCTTGCCTCCCGGACCGGGCGCCGGTACCTCGAGAATCGAGCCGGGCCTGCCTGTCGCCTTCGCGTAGGCGCGGACCATTCGCGCCAGGTCCTCCTCGCGCGGGCCCGCGAGTTCGGGGACCAGGCCCGCCGGGCCCGCAACCGCGAGTTCGACCAGTCGCTCGGCCACCTCCCGGGCCGCGACCGGCTGCGTGCGCATCTTCGGCACCAGGATGAACGGACCCGCCTTGATGGCCCCGTAGACCTGAGCCGCGAACTCGTGGAACTGCGTGACCCGCAGCTCGGTCCAGGGCACCGCGCCGGCGCGAACGAGCCCTTCCTGCACGATCTTGCCGGCGTAGTAGCCGTGATCGGACTTCTGGCTGCCGACGATGCCGAGCAGCACATGGTGGCGGCCGCCGGCCGCCTTCTCGGCATCGAGCAAGGTGCGCGTGGTCGCGCCGAAGAAGGCGCGGACCTCGTCCTCCTTCTGCGTGGAGACGTTGACCACATCGATCACGGTGTCAACGCCGGCCAGCGCGTCGGCGAGACCGGCACCGGTGAGCAGATCGACGCCCGTCGAACGGGCAAGCAGCACCACGTCGTGGCCGCGCGTCCGCACGACGTCGACGACGTGCGTTCCGACAGTTCCGGTGCCTCCGGCGACCGCGATTCTCATGGTGCTCATTCTCTCTCCCGCCGCCGCGCTGGCCGGATGCGCCTCCGGTCTGGTCCGGAGCGTGGCTCGTGATGCCGCTCGCGGTGCTCCTGCTCATGTCCTACGGCGTGGCGCGTTCCCTGCGGAGCTAGCGTTCGCCGCCGGCCGGGGTGTCGGCGGGGAGGTGAGCGAACCGAGCTGGAACTCAGACTCCTCCCAGAATCGTGTTGCTCACGGCGACCGGGTATGCTTGTAGTAAGGCAAGGCTTACCAAAGGAATCAGGTGTCGACGACCGTCCTGCTCTTCGGGTTCATCGCGGGCGCGACCATCCTGCTGGGACTGCCGATCGCACGACTGCGGCATCCGGCACCCGCGGTGCGAATCCTGCTCAACGCCGGCGCGGTAGGCGTGCTGATCTTCTTGATCTGGGATGTGCTGTCGCATGCCTGGGAGCCGATCGACGCGGCGCTGACCCGCCGGCCGTTCCCGGCCGCACTCTGGCTCGACGGCGGCTTGCTCGTTGCCGGGCTCGTCGTCGGACTGCTCGGAGTCACGATGTTCGAGGTGCGCTTGTTGCACCGCTCCGTACCGACCGAGCTGCCGCCCCGCCAGTTGTCGCTCCTCATCGCCGTCGGGATCGGCCTGCACAACTTCGCGGAGGGGCTGGCGATCGGCCAATCCGCGGCCTCCGGCGAGCTCGCGCTCGCGGGCGTTCTCGTCGTCGGTTTCGCGTTGCACAATGCGACGGAGGGATTCGGGATCGTCGCGCCGCTGACCGGCGAGCCGGAACGCCCGGGCTGGGGGTTCCTGCTCCTTCTCGGCCTCATCGGGGGCGGGCCGACCCTGGTCGGCACGGTCGTCGGATCGCTGGTGGTCAGTGAACCGCTCGCCGTGGTGTTCCTGGCGCTGGCCGCGGGCTCGATCCTCTACGTGGTGATCACGCTGCTCGGCATGCTGGGGCGCACGCGCCGCACCGGACTCGTCGCCGGCGGCATCCTGGTCGGCCTGATCGCCGGCTTCGTGACCGATGCGATTCTCACAGCGGGCGGCGCCTGAGACTCACTGCGGCCGGCTCGGCGACTTGGCGACCGCGCGTTCGATGAAGAAGGCGACCACGATGACCGCCAGAACGCACGCCCAGGCGATGAGGATGAGCGACGCCAGGTGATCGGTGCGGTTCTCCGAGGGTGCCAATGATTGCGCGCCGAGCACGACGTTCTGGCCGGCTTGTCGCTCGACGGAGGCGAAGCGGCGGCCATCGGGCGTCTGCCAGGTGACGTGGTTCGACCCGGATCGACGCGCTTCGTCGAGCACGCCCACCGGGATCGTGGGAAGCGCGCCGTCGAGTCGGCCGGTACCCGAGACCGGACGGTTCGCCGCGTCGTAGACCACGAAGAACTCCGCGTCGCTCACCGCCAGGTCGACGGTGGCGCCCGTGGATCCGTCGCCAGAGGTCCCGGTGCCGGCAGGGGCACCGGAGTTCGACAACTGCGCCGCGACCTGCGACGCCAGACGCCCCGGCGCATCGTCGGCGCCCTGGCGCTCCCCCTGTTGCATGACGAGGTAGAGACTGGCGAACAGTGCCGTGACGATGATGGCCGCGGCGGTCCAGCGCACGATTCGAGTCATGCGGCCGACAGTAGGCGCGCTCGACCGGCACCCGCGTCATCCGGGCGATGTATCCGCCCTGCTCGGGGATGAAATCCCGAAGAGGAGGCTCAGCTGTGGCGGATCGCCGTGACGGCCGCTGCCGTGCCGGCGCTGATGCGCGTCGGGATCGCGCCGATCACGGCCGCGAACTCGCGCAACGCGAGGGCGTTGTACTCGGCGGCGTCGAGAGTTGCGGGGCCGACCGCGCCGTCCAGGTAGTCGAACATGCCCGCGGCCAGTCCGGCGACGGTCTGGTCGACGATGTGGAGCTGACCCGCGGGCAAGGCATCGGAGACGGATTCGAATCGGACCGTGACGATCGGGAGTCCCGCGATCGCGGCCTCGAGGAGCACCATCGGCTGCCCTTCGTAGTCGCTGGACAGCACGAAGCAATCGGCCGCAGCCAGCACGGGGAACGGATTCGACAGTGAGCCGGTCAGAAAGACGGCAGCAGTGAGCCCGAGCGAGTCGATCCTGGCTTGGAGTTCCCCCCGCAACGGGCCGTCGCCGACGATGAGCAGACGTGTCGCGGGCCGCGCGCGATGAACGAGAGCGAATGCCTCGATCGCGCGTGCGTGGTTCTTCTCGGGACTGAGCCGGCCGACCGTGACGAACCAGGGGCCGGAGTGGCGGCCCAGCTCCCCCGCCCATTCGGGAACAGTCACAAGGCCGGAGTCCGGGTCGACGAACTCCGCGGCATCGGTCAGAGTGTGGCGGAGTTTGTCGCGGACTCCCGTGTCATCGATGACATTGCGGGAGGAGACGAAGCGCTCACGCGGCACCGCATATCGGGCGCCCAGTCGCTGCGCGTTGGCGGACGAGAGGTCGCTTGACACCGAGACCAGTTCATCGAACTGTCGATACAGTGCGAACACCGCGGGGAGGGAGTGACGCATGCGCCGGCGTCCGTCGACCTCCCGGTTCACTTCCGCTGCCATGTCATTGTGCAGCCAGATCGCGCGGCGCGCGGGCGGGGAGTGCAAGACGAGCTGCGTCCACGGTCGGCTGTAGCCGCTGAAGTCCACGACCGCGTCGAATCGCGCGTCACCGAGGGCGCGACGCCACTCCGACGACCAGAGGCGCGCCTCCCAGTCGGGCTCCGTCGTGACGTACTGTCCGACCCGGCCGCGCACGCGACTGGCGATCGTGGTCAGTTTTCGGCCGTTCGGGGCGCCGACCAGATGGAACTGACGGACGCGGGGGTCGATTCGCGCCGCGTTGACGCGCTGCTGCAGGCCGCGCGGCCGCGCGACCAGGATCGAGACGTCGAGGGCGCGATGGTCGAGGTGAGCCAGGAGGTTCAGGGCGGATGTGGTGATCCCGTTGGATCGCATTCCGCCCAGGTAGAGCAGCACCGATCGACGACTGGATCGAGTCGAGGTCGGGACGGTCGTGCCCGCGTCCTCGCGGAACACGGCGTCGACGACACGGCGCGCCGCCTCTCCATCGTCGGCGGGCGTGAACTCCTCCCGCCAGCGGGCGGCACGTTCGATGATCCCGGGATCGGGCGCGGCCACGATCGCCTCGGCGAGTTCGTCCACGCTGCGTGCCGCACGGCCGGGCAGCGCGCCCAGCTCCGATGTTCCGCGCTCCTGCGCGTAGTCCTCCTCGTCCGGGGTGAAGAACACGATCGGGCGCCCGGTGCTCAAGAAGTCGAAGAAGATCGACGAGTAGTCCGTCACCAGCACATCCGTCAGGCCCAGTACGACATTGGTCGGCAGTTCGTTCGGAATCAGTCGGCCTGCCGCGCGGTCGGCCACCATCCGATGCACGGCCTGGTGCGCCTTCAAGGCGACGGTGAAACCGCTGCCCAACCGTTGCTGCAGGGCATCGACGGTGTTCACGAGGGCCTCGGCGTCGTCACGCGGAGACGTGAAGCTGCTTCCCTTCCAGGTCGGCGCGTACACCACGAGTGTGCGCCCATCCGCGGCGATGCCCGCCGTGCGAAGGGTGGCAAGCGCTGCGTCGCGCTCGGCATCCGCGATGTTCTGGCGATCGGTGCGGGGATATCCCGTCTCGAGAATGCGTCCCCGAAAGATGCCGTCGAGCTTGTACGAGTCGCGGTACATCCGAGTCATGACGGGATTCTGCGCTAGGAGCACATCGGCCGAGACGAAGTTGCGCACCGTGTTCGCGGACTGGAAGGCACCGTCCGGCATGTCGTAGCCCATGGTTTTCAGCGGCGTGCCGTGCCAGGTGTTGAGGTACGTCTGGCCCGTGCGTTTCTGGAATTCGGCGGGAAACGTGGCGTTGTTGACCAGGTATTGGCTACGAGCGAGAGCCGCGAAATAGCCAGCCGTGCGATATCTCACGAACCGCACCCGACGGTCGCTCCGGAATTCCGCCTCGAACGACTTGCCAGCATGGTGGTCGAGCACCCAGATGTGCCGGAGTGCTCGGAGATCGGGGGAGCGCAGCAACTCGCGGAAGATCGCCTCGGGGTTGTCGAGCGCCCCGTTGCCGGCGAACGACTCGTAGAGCACGGTGCCGGGAACGATCGGGCGAGCGTAGGCGGCGGCACGGCGCTCAGCGGCGACGGCTCGCGCAAGTCGCCGCGAGAGCGTCCGGAACCGGCGGGGGAGCGCAGACGCGGCGCGGCGAAGAATCGTCACCCCATCGAGTATACGAACCGCCCAGGAGGCGAAGACGCGTCCCAGAATCCTCGAAGGATCTCAGCTTCGCACGAACTCGAGGATGACGCTCCTGTGCGTTGGGAAGCGAGCGCTCTCGTGGAACCCCGCCGCGAGCAGCGTCGAGACCCCGTAGCTGTCGGTGTGCGTGGGAGTCGCATATTCGATCAACCACAGCGTGGAGATGCCATCGAGCCTCCCCTGATCCTGGGCCTCTTGGAGGCTGTACACCTTGTCGTACCAGGTGGGGGACGCCGTGTAAGGAGTCTTCAGCGTGGGATCGAGCAGGCCGCGGAATCCCGCCGGGTAGGTATTCAGCGCCAAGCGCGGCTTGCGCGACGGGCGAACCGAGTCGTCGAAGGCGACGGCGTCCCCTGGCCGCCCGTGGATCGACAGCTGTGCGCTGATCGCCGCCCAGTCGCTCTGATTCTTGGCGTACGGTCCGCGCTGGAGCACCCACACCGGCGCGGTGACCGCGATGACCGCCAGCACCCCGACCACGCTCAGCCAACGTCGGCGCGGACCGGCCGCCAAGGCGTCGAGGGGAATCGCCATCAGCAAGCCGGCGGCGGGAGCGCACATCGCCAGGTACCGGGGGGTGTAGTCGGCGATGGCGAGACTGCTGCCGATCAGCACGGAGCTCGGCACGAGAAGCACTGCGATGGGCACCAGAGCCGAAACGGAACTGGCCGTCGGCACCTGCCAGCGATGCCATGCCGTTCGCCAGTCGCGAATCGACAGGGCCGCGCCCGCCACGATGAGCAACCACCCGACGGCGGCCACCACCGGATCCTCGAAGAAGGGGCTCACGAACAGCGAGGTGGGGTCGAGGTAATTCCGCGACGCGAGGTAGGCGATCTGCCCGCGTTCCAAGATCGCCAGCAGCACGAGCGGACTCGCGACGACGAACGCCGACGCGACGGCGATCGACCAGTTCCGCACGAGCCGCCCGCGGCCGGGAGGCAGAACCAGAACAGCGAGATGAGCGACCGCGATCAGGGCCAGGTAGAGGAACAGCCACGTCCCGATGGCGAGAAGAGCGCCGTAGGCGACCCAGAGGCGGACCCGCGGCGCCGGTGAGCGCAGGATCAGAACCAGAACGACGGTGAGCCAGACAGCGATGGCCGCCGAGAAGGCATAGGAGCGCGCCTCCGATCCCACGTCGGTGAGCCGGGGCAGTACGGCGCAGAGCAATCCGGCGATCACACCGAACCGGCGACCACGCAGAAGGGAGCCGAGCACCACGATTCCCGCGACGCACAGCCCGATCGCGACGGCGCTCGGGGCGCGGACGGCGAACGGCGAGGATCCGGCGATCAGGATCCAGAAGTGCAGTCCCAAGTAATAGAGCCCGTGCACCGCATCCACTCGCTGCACCATGCCGATCAGCGAGGGCACCGAGCGTTGGGCGGAGAGCACGCTCGCGGCCTCGTCGCCCCAGAGCGATGCGGTTCCGGAGCCGATCATGGAAACGGCGACCGCGACGCCGCCGGTCGCAACGGCGGCCAGCGCTGTTCGACGCCCTGAGCTCTGCACATTCCCTCCTGGCTCGACATACCAGGGCATCCGGTCCACTCTCAGAAATCCCCGAGAAACGAGCCTAGGCCCGTCGTGCTCGGGGAAGTCTCAGAAGGATCGTGGTCCCCGTTCCGCCGGTCGCCTCGACGGCAGCCGACCCGCCGTAGCGCTCAACCGTGTCTTTGACGAGGGCGAGCCCGATCCCGAATCCGCCGGGTCCGGCCGCATCGCCGCGCGCGAATCGGTCGAACACTCGCGCGGGCTCGATGCCCGCGATTCCCGATCCTCGATCGATCACGCGAACCTCGGCGCGCGCGCGATCCGAGCGCAGCGTGACGCGGATCGTCGATCCGGCGGGCGAGAACCGCAGGGCGTTGTCGAGCAATGCCACCAGGCAGCGGTGAACCGAGGCGGCGGGGATCGGCACACTCACCTCCGACGAGCCCTCGAGCTGGAGCCCGACACTCTGCTTCTCCGCGATGATCCGCAGCGAGTCGCACGCCAACCGAACGATGGGATCGAGCAGCACCGGCTTCGTCGGCACCGCCGGTCCCCCGCCGTCCTCGGCGGTCGAGAGCAGGTCGTTCACGATCTGAACGAGTGTCGAAGCGTCCTGTCGGAGCTCGGCGACCGTCGAGACCGAAGGATCGTCCGCGGGCAGCCCCCGCTCGAGCAGTTGCAGCCGCGCATCCAGCACGGCGAGCGGGGTGCGGAGCTCGTGGCTGGCGTTCGCGACGAAATGGCGCTGAAGGCGCAGGGCCTGGCCGAGGGGCCGTACAGCGCGACGGGTCGCGACCCACCCGAGGATCGCGGCCAACACGATGGCGGTGGTGCCGATCACGGCCGCGGCCACCAGAAGCTCGAGGCCGCCCACGTCGATGGTGCTTTCGTGGCTGCCGGGCGCGAAGAGATGGCTGGGCTTGATGCGGGCGAACACGAAGGCGAAGGCAGCGCCCAGTGCCACAAGCACCAGGATCGCGAAAAAGGCGGTGATCTGCTGCACGACCGTGCGCGACGCTCGTCGCATGGCCAGCGCATCCGGATCGACAGGCGTCGACGGTGCACGGGTCATAGTGACCCCAGTCTGTACCCCTGCCCTCGGACGGTGGTGATGATGTCGGATTCGGTCTTGCGCCGCACATAGTGCACGTAGGTATCGACGGTGCCGGGCTGATCATTCGGGTCGAAGACCTCGCGCAGGATCTGCTCGCGCGAGAAGGTGCGCGCCGGATTGACAGCCAGCAACCGCAAGAGGTCGTTCTCGCGGGTGGTCAGGATCGCGCGGCCCTCGTACGGCGAGTAGATCGCACGGCTCTCGGGGTAGAACTCCCAGCCGCCGATCCTCACATACGGACCCTCCCCCGAGTAGACGCGGCGGATGGCGCGCAGACGCGCGAACAATTCGTCGAATTCGAACGGCTTCACCAAGTAGTCGTTGGCGCCCGCATCCAGCCCTCGCACCTTGTCGTGGATGGTGCCCAGAGCGGTGAGAACGAGCATCGGGGTCGAGATCCCCTTCGTCCGAAGCGCTTCGATGACGTTCAGCCCATCCGCTCCCGGCAGGCGTCGGTCGACGATCATCACGTCGAAAGTGCCGACGACCGCCGCGTTGTAGCCGGACTCGCCGTTGTTCTCAAGGGTCACGTCGTAGACCTCGTCGAGCACGTCCCGCATCACCGGGCCGAGATTCGGATCGTCTTCGATCAGCAGCAGGCGGGGCCGCGGGTCATCCATGGGGCAGACTCCGCTCCGTTCGTCTTCGCCTCAGCGTCGGTCGGGTGCTCTAAGAATACTCCCAGATCACCCGCCGCTGGCGGAACTGGAGTCCGATGACGCCAGCCGCGATGAGCACGATTCCCACCGCGGAGATCTGCAGGTATCCCAGATCGAGGCCGCCGCGAAAGGATGGGGCGGCCAGCCAGTCGGCGAATGAGGCTCCGAGAGGCCGGGTCAGGATGTACGCCCACCAGAACGCGGCGGTGGCGGGCAGCCCGAGAAGGCGCAGCACTCCCGGGATGGCGAACATGGCCAGGAAGAGCACGCCGGAGTCGAGGTAACCCAGACCCGCGGTGATCGCGGTGAAGTCGCCGAAGGCGGTGCCGAGCGCGAAGGTTGCCGACACGGTCAGCCAGTAGAAGACTTCGCGCCGCGCCGTGCGGACGGAATGCACCGAGAGGGTGCCTTCGGTCCGGCGCCAGGCCACGAAGACCGCCAGCAGCACGAGGGCGAAGAGGGGGGTGGTCACCGCGTAGGGG
>FSXQ01001380.1_pt1 | contig 12220 bp, 13 predicted proteins | sample 1638011 | NCBI WGS metagenome assembly FSXQ01 (sample SAMEA3914789, study PRJEB12502) | metagenome | biome: forest; material: soil | place: Canada | collected 2011-07-03 | depth 0.3 m | reverse complement strand
CCCGGCGGCGTGGGACGTGGTGATGCGCGCCGACATGCCCAACCTGGGCCTGGGCCTCGACTCGTTCCACATGTTCGCCACCAAGACCTCGCTCGACGAGCTGCAGTGGCTGGACCCGGAACGCATCTTCCTCGTCCAGCTGGCCGACTTCATGTGGCAGGAGATCCGCTCGGTGGAGGAACGCATCGCCACCGCGCGCCACTTCCGCGTGTTCCCGGGCGAGGGCGCGCACTCCGACCAGGTGGCCGAGCTGGTGTCGCGCCTGCACGCGCAGGGCTACCGCGGCGACTACAGCTTCGAGGTCTTCAACGACGACTACCAGCAGATCCCGCTGCCCGACGTCGCGCGCCGCGCGCGCAAGGCGGCCGACTGGCTGGGCGAGGGCATCCTGCGGCGCTCGGTGCCGCTGCCCGGCGCGATGCGGTTGCAGACGGCGGGTTGAGCGCGCCTCGTCGGCCCGGAGGGGCGCGGTCACGCGTTGAAACAATACGGGGTGCCGTATCTCGTGCGATTTCGCACGGATTCCGTTGTGCCCCGGCGTCGCTTCACCCGTTGGTGGGATGCATGCTGCCGAAAAAAGTAGCACATTGAACCTCGGAGTCCTGTCCGCGAGGAGCCACCCATGAACGCCCTGATGCTTTGCCTGTTGTCGCTGTTGGCGCTCGCCGCGCGCACGGTGCAGCTGCGGCTGCGCTTTGCCGGCTGGGTGCCGTTGTGGCGCTTCGCGTCGGGGCCGTTCACGGTCGAGCTGCGCCGGCACGCCGACATCACGCGGCTGGGTTCCGACTCGCAGGAGTTTCCGCAGCCGCGCGAATTCCGCGTGCTGTCGCTGCGGCTCGCGGGCATCCCGCTGTGGTCGCAGGTCGCCATCGTGAGCCTGCCGGCGGCGTCCGACGAACGCATCGACCACATCCCGGCGACCGAGTTCGACCAGCTGTTCGACAGCCATTTCCGGCTGAGCTGGCCGCAGCGGCGGCGCGAGCGCGCGGTGGCCCGCGCGCACTGAAGCCCAGGGGTCTGGCCTCTCCTCAGGGTCGCGCCGCGATCTCGTCGGAAGCTGCTTCTCGGATCGCGATCCTGAGGCGAAGGCCTGACCCCGAACGTGTGCCAACGCGCCGCCCTGGTCCACGATCGTGGTCAGGCCCTTGCCTTCATCCGCGAACAGACGACAGGTCGAATGGCAAGGCGTCGTGCGCGGATGAAGGAGTGGCCGGACCCCTCCGGTCTCAGATGAACCCGCGCAGCAACGCCTCGAACTCGGCCGGCGTCTCCAGCACGCTCAAGTGCGACGCATCCGCGATGACCTCCATCCGCGCGCCCGCCACGCGCTCGGCGATCGCCTGGCCCATGGCCGGGGGCGCGCCGGCATCGCGGGCGCCCGAGACCACCAGCGTCGGACACTGGATCTTCGACAACCGGTCTTGCCAAGCGACACCCGCCACGGCCGCGCAACTGGCCGCGTAGCCCACCGGATCGTTGCGCAGGATGGCCGCGCGGATCGCCTGCGTGGCCACCGGGTCGGCGGCGCGGAAGTCGGCGTGCAGGTAGCGCTCCACCACCATCTCGGCGACCGCCGCCATGCCTTGCGACTGCACGGTGGCGATGCGCTGCGCCCAGCCGGGCTGCGCGGCCTCGGGGTAGATCGCCGTGGTGTTCGCGAGCACGAGCTTCGAGACCAGCTCCGGATGACGGATCGCCAGCCCCTGGCCCACCATCGCGCCCATCGACAGCCCGATCCACGTGACCGGGCCGCGGCCCCATTCGCGGATCAGGCGCGCGGCGTCGTCCACCAGCTCGTCCATCGAATACGGACCCGCGGGCTTGGCGGAGCCGCCATGGCCGCGGTGGTCGTAGCGCAGCACTTCGTGGTCGGCCGCGAGGCTCGCGGCCAGGTCGTCCCACATGCCGAGGTCGAGCCCCAGCGCGTGGCTCAACACGACCGGCGCGCCGGCGCCCTGCAGCGCGACCTTCAGTTGCGGCGTCGAGAACGTCTGGTGCGTGACCACGCGCGATCCCGGCGTCAGCGGCGCAGGGCCGGGCAGCAGGCCCAGCTCGCGCAGCAGGTCGCCGGTGATCTTGAACGCCGTATTGGCGGCCGGCACGCCGCAGTAGATCGCGCCCTGCATCAGCGTTTCCTGGATCTTGACCAGCGGGATCCCCGAGCGGATGGCCGCGCCGCAGTGCAGCTCGAACTCCTCCCAGCGCGCCAGGCCCATCGTCATGCCCAGTACCAGCAGTCGACGCGTGGTGTGGTCGAGGCCGGGGCGGCCCCAGACGTCGTTCCAGGCGTAGCGCGTGATGAACTCCTGGAAGTCGGCGTTGAACGCGTTGGCGTTGCCCAGCGACTTGTCCACCCAGGCGTCGCCCAGCACGGCGCGGCGGTTCTTCACGCCGCGATCGAAATCGTCTTCGCGATCCATGGATGCGTCCTTCAGAGGAATGAATGCCAGGGCGGATCGCGGCGCAGCTCGTCGGCATGCGCGGCGAGGGCGGCGAGTTGCGGCGCCGCGAGCGCGCTCGCGTGACGCGCGGGCGCGTCGGCGTCGAACAGCGCGGCGAGCTCGCCGGGGGCGATGCGGCCTTGCAGGCGCGGCTCGTGGGCCAGCGCCTGCAGCGCGACGTCGCGCAGGTGCGCGCCGCGCGCGACGGTGTCCTTCGAGAGGCCCTCGACCCAGTGATGCGCCTCGGACTTGCCGATCTCGCGCGCCACGCGCACGGTCAGCGCCTCGGCGAACACCAGGCCTTGCAGCGCGTCGATGTTGCCGCGCATGCGCTGCGGGAACACCTGCAGGCCGCCGGCCGCCGACGTGAGCGCGGCCAGTGCGCCGTGCACGCTCGCGAGCAGGCCGCCGAACTCGGCGAGCTCCGCCTGCCAGTTGCCCAGCCCGCGCTCGTGTTCCTGCGGCATCGCGGCCAACAGCGCGGCCACGCGATGCGGCGTGCGGACCGCGGCGGCCAGCGCCGTCATCGCGGCCACCGGGTTGCGCTTGTGCGGCATCGCCGACGAGCCGCCGCGGCCGCCGCCGCTCGGCTCCGCGAGCTCGCCGACCTCGCCCTGCGCGAGCAGCGAAATGTCCTTGGCGATCTTGCCCAGCGAGCCGGCCAGCACGCCCAGCTCGCAACCCAGCGACACCAGCTCGTCGCGCTGCGTGTGCCACGCCGCGGGCGGACAGCGCAGGCCCAGCAGCTCGGCCGTGCCGGCCATCACGGCGTCGCCGAACTCGCCCATCGCCGCGCGCGTGCCGACGGCGCCGCCCAGCTGCAGCTGCAGCGCCGCGAGCCCGGCCGCGCGCACGCGAGCCTGCGCGCGCACGAGCGGCGCCACCCAGCCGGCCAGCTTGAAGCCGAGGCTCGTTACCTGCGCGGGCTGCATCAGCGTGCGGCCCAGCATCGGCGCTTCGCCATGCTGCTGCGCAAGCTGCAGCAACGACGGGATCAACGACGACAGGTCGCGGTCGATCAGCGCCAACGCGCGACGCGTCACCAGCACCTGCGCCGTGTCGAGCACGTCCTGCGTGGTGCCGCCCCAGTGCACGACCAGCGCGGCTTCGGGGTCGGCCTTGGCCACCTCCGCGGTCAACGCCTTCACGAGCGGGATCGCGATGGTGCCCACGCGCCCGCCCTCGACCGCCAGCGCGATCGGATCGAAGCGCGACGCGTCGCACGCCGCCGCGATGGCCTCGGCCGACTTCGGCGGGATCGCGCCCGCGGCCGCCTGCGCGCGCGCGAGCGCGGCCTCGAAATCGAGCATCGCCTGGACGAACGCGCGTTCGTCCAGCACCTGCATCACCTCTGGCGAGGCCAGGAAGCGGTCGAAGATCATCGGCGGATTGTGCCGTGCATCAGACGTCGAAGAACACGGTTTCGCGTTCGCCCTGCAGGTGGATGTCGAAGGTGTAGACCGTCTTGCCGCCGCGCTGCTCGCGCCTGGCGATCAGCGTCTGGCGCCGCACTTCCCACTCGATGAGGTTGAGCACCGGGTCGGCGGCGTTGGCCGCGGCCTCGTCGTCGAAGTAGACGCGCGTGTGCAGGCCGATGTTGATGCCGCGCGCCACGATCCACAGTGTCGCGTGCGGGGCCATCGCCACGCCGTGGCGGCCGGCGACCGAGCCCGGCTTGATGGTGTCGAACGACCACACGCCGGTGTCGAAGTCGCTGCATGCGCGTCCCCAGCCGCGGAAGGCGGCGTCGAGCGGCTTGGCCTCCTGGTGGTCGGCGGCGTGCGCGTAGCGGCCGTGCGAGTTGGCCTGCCAGATCTCCAGCAGGACGTCGCGCACCGGCGTGCCCGAGCCGTCGAACACGCGGCCCTCGATCGTGATGCGCTCGCCCTGGGTCTCGGGCGTGGTCAGCACGGGGCCGAAGTTGTTGTCGAAGATGTCGAAGCCGGCGGCGTTCGGCGCGAGGCCGATGTGCACGTAGGGGCCGGCGGTCTGCGAGGGCGTCTCGCGCAGGAACGGGGTCATCGCGTTTCTCCTTGGCCGGTCGATTGCAGGACGTTCTCGAACCAGGTGGCGCGCTGGCCGCGCAGCACGATGTCGAAGCGGAACGCGCGGCTGTCCAGCGGCACGGTGGCGGCCAGGTCGAGCTGGGCGACCAGGCTGCGGATCTGTTCCTCGTTGGGGATCGTGCGGATGATCGGGCAGGTGGCGATCAGCGGGTCGCCCTCGAAATACATCTGCGTGATCAGGCGCTGCGCCCAGCCGCTGCCGGAGATGCCGAAGTGGATGTGCGCGGGACGCCAGTCGTTCAGCCGATTGCGCCACGGGTACGGGCCCGGCTTGATCGTGCGGAACACGTAGTGGCCGTTCTCGTCGGTGAGCACGCGGCCGCAGCCGCCGAAGTTGGGGTCGAGCGCGCCGAGGTACTGGTCCTTCTTGTGGCGATAGCGGCCGCTCGCGTTGGCCTGCCACACCTCCACCAGCGCGTTCTTCACGGGGCGGCCGAGCTGGTCGCGCACGTAGCCGTGGACGATGGTGCGCTCGCCGACGGGCAGGCCGGTCTTGGCGTAGTTGCGGATCAGGTCGCCGTCCAGCGGGCCGAGCTCGTCGGCCGAGAACGACGGCGCGGTCACTTCGGACAGCGTCTGCGACAGCGAGATCAGCGAGTTGCGCGGGCTGCGCAGCGCGCTGGTCTTGTAGCCTGGCGCGAAGGCCGGCGGATGCGACGTGTTGTCGCGCATCAGGTATTCGTCGTCGGGGCGCGCGGCGGGCGCGAGGATCTGGGTCGGGTCGCTCATGACGTCTCCTCAGGCGTGGGCGGCGTGTTCGGCCTGCAGTAGCGTGGCGGTGCGGCGTTCGGGCTGCGGCGCCAGGCGCAGCAGCGCGCGCGCTTCGGCGGGCGTGGCCACGCGGCGGCCGTATTGTTCGCACAGGCCGGCGATCTGGCCGACCAGCGCGGCGTTGGACGGCGCGAGCGTGTCGCGGTCGAGGCGCACGTTGTCCTCGAGGCCGGTGCGGCAGTGGCCGCCGAGTTCCATCGACCACTTCGCGAGCGTCAGCTGGTCCTTGCCGATGCCGGCACCGGTCCACGTGGCGTCGGGCGCCAGGCGGTGGAGCGTCTTCACGTAGAACTCGAACACGTCGCGGTCGACGGGCATCGCGTTCTTCACGCCCATCACGAACTGCACGTGCAGCGGGCCGTCGATGCGGCCGGCCTTCTGCAGGTTCACGGCGCTGAAGATCATCGACAGGTCGAAGGCCTCGATCTCGGGCTTCACCCCGTGCGACTTCATCTCGCCGGCGAGCCAGTCGACCAGGTCGGGCGCGTTGTCGTACACGCGGGTGGGGAAGTTGACCGAGCCCGAGGCCAGCGAGGCCATGTCCGGGCGCAGGTGCAGCATGCCGCCGCGCTCGCGGCCGGCGCCGGAGCGGCCGCCGGTGGACACCTGCGTGATGATCAGCGGGCAGTGCTTGCGGATGCCGTCCAGCACCGTGGCGAAGCGCTCGGGCGCGGAGGTGGGCGACTCGTCGTCGTTGCGCACGTGCAGGTGCACGAGCGTGGCGCCGGCCTCGTAGGCGGCGTGGGTGGATTCGACCTGCTCGGAGACGGTGACCGGCACGGCCGGGTTGTCCTTCTTGCGCGGCAGGGAACCGGTGATCGCGACGGAAATGATGCAGGGCGTAGCGGCGGCGGCCATGTTGTCTCCTATGAATTTATGAAGCGAAGCGTAAGGCCGCCGGGTTCTCCCTTCAATGGACAGAACCGGCGAAGAGTTGAACAATCGGAACATTGAGCGACGTCAATCCGGCGTTCCGGAGAGCGAGCACTCGTCCCGAGGCCGTCCGTCGACTGTCCGCCGGTTGTGCAATCCGAACCTTCTTCCCATGGCCGCCCTGCACCTGCCCACCTACCTGCTCTACGGCGAGGACGCCGGCCTGCCGCCGGCCGACGTCATGCACTCCGAGTCCATCGCCGAGCGCAGCAGCCTGCACTCCTGGGAGATCAAGCCGCACCGCCACGAGTCGCTGCTGCAGGTGTTCTGGTTCGAGAAGGGCGAGGTCGAGATCCTCATCGACGGCCAGTCGCACGCGCTGCGCGGGCCCGGCGTCATCACCGTGATGCCGCTGGCGGTGCACGGCTTTCGCTGGACGAGCGACGTCAAGGGCATCGTCTTCACCATGCAGGAGGCCCACGTGCGCGCGCTGCTCGCGCGTGACGAGAGCCTGCGCGAGCGCGTGCTAGCGTCGCGCTGCGTGCAGTTCGCGGTGCCGCACCGCAAGCCGGTGAAGACCGCGGTCGAGGCACTGCACGAGGAGCAGTCGCAGCACGCCCCGTGGCGCGCCAGCGCGATCGACGCCGCGCTGATGGCGCTGTTCGTCGCGCTGGGCCGCAGCCTGCCGGCAACGAAGGCGGCGCCGGGCGTCGGCGACCGCTCGGTGGCGCACGTGCAGCGTTTCCGCGCGCTGGTGGACGAGCGATTCCGCGAGCAGCCCACGCTGGGCCAGTTCGCCGCCGACATCGGCATCACGCCCACGCAGCTCAACCGCGTCTGCCGCTCGGTGCTGGGCCACCCCGCGCTGGCGGTGCTGCACGCGCGCCTGTGCCTGGAGGCGCAGCGCGAGCTGGCGTACACCACGCTGAGCATCAAGCACATCGCCTACAAGCTCGGCTTCACCGACGCCGGCTACTTCACGCGCTTCTTCGAACGCGAGACGGGCACGGCGCCCTCGGCGTGGCGCGCCGAGGCGCTGCAACGGCAATGAAACGCCGACGCGGCAGTGCCATACTGTCCCGCACCATGCGCCTTCGCACCGCCGCCACCGTCCTCGCCGCCAGCCTGCTGGCCTCGGCGTGCATCGTCGTGCCGCGCACCGAGACCGGCTACGACCCCGACTGCCGCATCACGACGCACCGCGTGGTGCTCGACACCGTGCAGATCGGGCGCATCAACAACTGCAACTACAAGCAGGACTGCATCGCGATCGTGATCGCGTTGGGCTTCACGGCGGCGAGCGCGGTGGTGTCGGGGTCGATCGCCGTCGTCGGGAACATGGCGTATTGGGCGGAGCAGCGGACGGGGTGCATGTTGACGGCGCCGGATCCCATCCCCGCGCCTGCGCCCGTGCCCGCGACGCCCGAACCCGCCCCGTCTGCCTGACTGGTCGTGCTCGAGTCAGGCGATCCGCCGACTTCGGCCATCACGCGGGTCGACTCGGCCTCAAGCCGGCGAGCGAACCCCGGATTGCGCGCGTCCAGCCTGAAACCTGCGCCAAGGCAGGTTTCTCGACGACCCTGTGCAGGATGGCGGTCGCGATGACCAGACCGATGCACACGACGCTGATCAGCGACCAGTAGGCGCCTTCGCTCATCTCGCCGCTCCTGCGCGGACCGACGATGAGCAGGATGGTTCCTGCCATGGCCAAGCCGTGGAAGAGATAGATGCCGTAGCTGATGTCGCCCATCTCCAGAGCGGCGTCGTTGGTCAGGATGCCGAACAGGCCGTTGCCGCAAGCCACCGCGCAGAGCGGCACGAACATGAGCGCCAGCGCCGCGCCGCTGGGCATCTCCATGAAGAGCAGGGCCGCGAACGCGACCAGCGACAGCACCGCCGCGGCACGCGTACGCAGTCTCTCTGCAAGCCGCTCATTGCGCGCCACGGCTGCCGCGAACGCTCCCGCGACGAAGGAAAAATGGAAATTCAATCCGGTCTGGCACAGGTATGACAGCGCCAGCAGTGCGGCACAGGCGGCCACGAGCACGACGGGCACGCGAACCCGAAGCACCACCGCAATGATCGGCAGCGAGAGGTAGAAGAGCCATTCGTACTTGATCGACCAGATCACGAACGCGATGAACACGGGCGTCAACGGATGACCATTGATGTTCGACTCCCTGACGAAGTTGAACGACAGCCATTGCCCGACATGCCTGACCAACTCACCAAGTGGCTCGTGTGCCTCCCAATCCGTGTCGATGCCGATCAGCACGCACAAAGTCAGGATCGCGAGCAGGTAGAGCGGAATGATCCGAAGGACACGGCCGACATAGAGATGCAGCCAATCGATCGGACGCCTCTTTGCGTCCAGGAGCTTCCCGACGAACAGGAAGGCCGTGATCATGAAGAAGGACTCGACGCAATGCTCGCCAAGTTGCCGGAAGACGCCCGGCGCAGGCAGACCCCACTCCCCTCCGTGCATGAAGAAGTACCAGATCGCGGCGTGGTGAAGCAGGACACCGAAGGCAAGGTAGCCACGCAAGCCATCCAACGCGACGTTGCGAGACGCACCGGGCTGACCCGGAAGTACCTTTCGCGCCAGCAACGCGGCCAGCATCGTCAAGAACAACACGAATAGCCCGGGCCAAGAATTCATGGTGTGCATTTGAACTTCGAAACTGCCGGGCGCAACGGCTTTTTATGGGATATCGCGCGTGATCGCTGCGGGCGGGCAACCGCCTGACGGAAGCAATCCGAAATGCGTGCCGCCCATCGACTGCCTGTCCACCGTACCTCGACCGCGGTGGCGAGGAATTGCATCGGCTGGATTGGAACATGTGACCCGACGCATGGCCGATGGGGAATGCCGGGTCTCGTCGCGCACGGAGCCGCGCGGGCAGGCAACGCGCGACGCGCGCACCCCTGGATGCAAGCAGTCTTGGGGTCAAGTCTTGCCTTTGCCGTGCAAGGTCAGGCAAAGGCAAGACTTGACCCCGCTATTTGCATCGGCCTGAGTCGGGACGATCGGTCGCGCGATCGACGTCTGCGACCAGCCCGCCCTGCGAACGGCCGCACAATGAAAAACAGCCCCGTGCGGGGCTGTCGATGCCGAAGCTGGGCTGCCTAGGCGCGATTCGCGGCGCTGCGGCGGCGAGCCACGACGCCCATCAGGCCGAGGCCGGCCAGCAGCATCGCGGCATTGCCCGCTTCGGGAACCGCGGAGACCGCCGAGATCGTGAGCGTGGCCTCGACGCCGGTGTCGTGGTCGAGCCCGGAGAAGGTGCCCAGCGTGAACGTCGGCGCAGAGGTCGAACCCGAGAACACCTGGTCGCTGTAGAAGTCCGCGATCGTGCTGGTGAAGCCGCCGCCTTGGCTGATCACCCAGAACTCCAGGGTGCTGCCGGGGCTGCCCGCGACATCGGCCAGGGTGAAATTGGAGGAACTCGGGTTCAGGGTGCTCGGCGAGGCCGCTTCTTGCCACGTGTAGGTGCTGGTGCCCTCGACGAACGTGAACTGGTCGGCCGACGCGGCGTGGGCGGCGCCCACAGTCATGAGGGCGGCAAGGGCGGCGAAACGGGCAAGATGCTTCAAGGTGGAATCTCTTTGGTTGAGGTTGGAGCGCGGCGCCGAGCGAAGAAAAGCGATGAGCGCGTCGCAGTCTAAGTGGCCTCCGCTCGCCGAAACGATGTACCCGGCGACCGCCACTCAGTGGGCGGCAGGCAGCGTGATGGACCTCACGAAGATCGACTTCAGGACCGGGCGGCGCTGCCGATATGCGAGGGTTCGGCTGGCGATTCGCGGAGGTCCCGGCCGCTATCGTCCCGCGATCGCCGCATGGCGGTTCTTCACCAGTTCGACGATCGTTCCCATGATCTGGAGCGCGACGTCGACGCCGAGGTGATGCGTCGTCGCCAAGGCCGCATACCGCTCCCGCTGCGAGCGCTCGCGCTCGGCGTCTTCAGCGGACAAGCCGCTCTCGGCCTTGATCAAACCCACCTGTTCGGTAAGCGAGAAGCGTTCGGCAAGCAGTTCGATGAGGGACGCATCGACGCTGTCGATCCGGTCGCGCAGGGCGCTCAACTTCTCGGGTGTGGTCATGGTGACGTCTCGTGGAAAGAGGCCTCGTTCATTGGCAACGCGTGGCCGTCAAGCGCCATCGCGGACGACCGCAGGCGCGGCTTCGACCCAGATCGTCTCATCGGGATGATGCTCCTGGAACCACGACCTGCCGTTCACCAACGCGCCATTCGCGGCCGCTCGCTTGGCATGGGCGCCAACTGTACGGGAAGCCGGGGCCTGGCGCGGCACGGCATGCTTGTCGACGACCGCTGAACGTCCTGGTTAGCTCAAGCGCGCTTGCGCAGCCCGCGGACGCAAGCGTCGCGCCGCCTCGCCGACATACAGTCGCGCCATGACGGACTCCGCATCGATCGACGCGACCCGCCGAAGCGCGCTGGCGCTGCTGGCCGACGGCAACGGCGTCGAATCGGTCGCGCATGTGCTCGACGTCCCGGTCGACGTCGTCGCCACGTGGCAGCGCGGCGAGCACGTCGCGTGGTCGGCGGCCGTGCCGACGTCGACGCCCACGACGCCCACGACGTCACATGGACGCATCCACGACGTCGACGTCGTCCACGCCGCGCCCGCGGGCGAGCGCCAGCTGACGTTGGGCGCCGGCCTGTTCGTCGTGGCGCTGGCGCTCACCTCGGGCCTCGCCTTGGCGCTGCTGCACCGGCCCGACGTCTTCTCCGAAATGTGGCTCGCTTGCGTGCCGTTGGCCGGCACCGGCGTCTCGCTGGCGGTGCAGGCGCGCGCGCTTCGTCTTCGGGAAGACGGAGAAGGTGGCGCAGCGCGCCTGGTCCACGCGGCGCCTCGCCTACGCGGATGTCGAGCGAACGACGGTCGAGGCCGCCACCGTCAGCGCCGGCAAGGGCGCGAGGACGAAGGGGCTTCGCGTGACGATCGCGTCGAGGTCCACGACGCGCCCTCGCTGTCGCTGTTCATCGCCGATACCGGCCCGAAACCGCGGGCGTTCTGGCGCCAGGTGAACGACTCGCGCGACTGACGGCTCCCGCGTGCTTCGCATCCAGCCCGCCGTGCGACGGCGCGATCGTCGTCAACCCGGCGCCACGCCCGCCAGCGATTCCGATCGAGGCGATGCGTGGTGCGGCCCCGGGGCGGCGTCGGTCATGTCTTCGGGATGACGAAGCCGTGGTTCTCGCACCATTCCACCAGGGCCCGCTTCCTGGCGGCCTCCTCGAATGCATGCCACTTGTCGAGGTGACCGACCGAGTCGAGCAGCGACCTGAAGCGCGAATAGGCACCCGACCTGCGGAAGATGTCCTGCACCCGGTCGAGCGACCCGGGCAGGTGTCTGCTGGCGTAGTCGATCGCGACATGGCTGCCCAGGTCGAAGTCCCGTTCGGTCGGCACGGCGGCGTAGGCTTGCTCGTTCTCGATGTCTTCCGGAGGAAGAGCGTCGATGCCTTCGCCGAACCAGAGGACCTCGCCGTCGCTCAGGCGAATGTAGGCCTTGGCGACGACGCCAGCCTGTCGGCCGACCGTCACCCATTCCATGGCGTCGAGCAATTTATCGAGATCGAGTTTCACTGTCATGGCGAGCCTTCGTGCAACGCCATCGATTCTCTCTCCCTTCGCGAAGTCACGCCACCGTCACGCCCGCTCCCTACAGTCCGACCGCGCCTCGTGGGGATTCCCGAGGACGACCACACCCAAAAGAGCAGGATGACATGACGCACTTCTCAGCCAGGAATGCCGCGCTGCTGGCCATCGCCGCCGCCGCCGTGGCCGCCCCAGCCGCCCAAGCCCAGGACACGACGCCGGTCGTCCTCACGTTCTCGACCGTCGGCGATTCGCGCCAGGATCCGAACAAGTACGACCAGGCCAGCGTGGGTGCCACGTTGTCCGGCCAGGACGCGATCTGGCTGCAGAACACGAAGGCGATCACGCGCATCCTGCGCACGATCCAGTCGCAGAAGTCGACGATGCTGTTCTTCAACGGCGACATGATCAACGGCTACGGCTGGGCCAACTACGGCTACACGT
>FSXQ01000809.1_pt1 | contig 12235 bp, 9 predicted proteins | sample 1638011 | NCBI WGS metagenome assembly FSXQ01 (sample SAMEA3914789, study PRJEB12502) | metagenome | biome: forest; material: soil | place: Canada | collected 2011-07-03 | depth 0.3 m | reverse complement strand
GCCTCGTTCAGGGCAAAGGCCGGATCGAGGGCGACGACGCGGCGCACCAGCAAGGCCATCGCGCCCGACTCGGCCGCCGCGGTCGCGGACACGCCGATCTGCGGCACTTCCAGGGGCGTCAGCCGGTACACGGTCTCATGGGTGATGTGCAGCGGCGCCTGGGACGTGGCGAGCCAGCGCACGGCAGGAGCGACCGCGCGAGCCTCGGTCACGAACGCCGCGACCTCTCCCAGCACCTGCTCGCAGTTGTCGAGCGCGACGACCGCTTCCAGCGTCCCGAGCGCCCGCAGCAACTGGCCTCGCGCCTCGGCGTAGCCACCCGCGTCGATCCCCAGCACCTTGCCCAGGGCCGCGAGGAACTGGATCTCGTCGCGCACCTGCGTGAGATCCACCCAATGGATCGGACAGGCATCCTGCGCCGCCACCAGTGCGACCACCGCGCGCGCCAGGCTGGTCTTGCCGACGCCGCCGGTACCCACGATCGTGACGAGCGGCCGTTCGCGACACCATTCGCGCAGTGTCGCCAGCTCCTGCGTGCGTCCCACCAGATCGTCCTCGACCGGCAGCGCCACGCGCGGCACCGGGGCAGCGGGCGCGGCCGTCGGCGCGTCCGCGTCGACTGGCGCATCGCCCAGGATGTAGCCGATGCCCGACACCGTGGTGATCGTGCCCGGCCCCAGCACCTTGCGAAGGGCCGCGACCTGCACCGAGACGTTGTTCTCCTCGACCACGAGTCCCGGCCAGGCCGCGTCCAGAAGCTCGCCCTTGGTCACCACCTGGCCGGCGCGGGCGGCCAGCACGCATAGCAGGTCGAACGCGCGGCTGCCCACCGTCGTGGGCCGCCCGTCGACCAGCAGCAGGCGTTCCGAAGGGCGGATTTCCCACCCATGAAAGCGGATCGGATCGACCGGGATACTCAGCGGCGGCATGTGTCCGTCAAGGTAATCGGAGGGGAGAGGCGACAGCCGGAGAACCCGGGAACGCAGGTACACATTGGATCATGCGCGCGGAGCATGCTCAAGCGTGATGACAAATGCGGCTCGCGAGTGCGCGAAGCCGCATGACCGTGGCCGCGCCACCTGCCCGCGGCGGCGGCCTGAAGCACTGAAATGGGGCGGCCCGCGATCGAACCTGACGCGATCCTGATCCGCGCGTCGGATGCACAGCCGGCGGACAGGTCCTACGTTTCAGTCAACGCCGCGGCGTAGGCGTTCTTGCCGTGCCGCTTGACCCAGTACATCGCCTCGTCGGCGGCGTGCATCAGCTCGCGCCGCTGGCGCCCGTGGCGCGGGAAGCTGGCCAGCCCGATGCTCACGCCCATCTCCACGACGATGCCGGCGCCCAGGTCGAACGGCTCGCACAGGCGCGCCACGATGTTGGCCGCGAGCTGGCTGGCGGCCAGGTCGGTCGGGCCCGAATGGGCCAGGGCGATGACGAACTCGTCGCCGCCGATGCGGCCGACCAGGTCGGAGGTACGGCGCAATTCGCCCTGGATGCGGGTGACGGCCTGCTGCAGCACCTGGTCGCCGCGGTGGTGGCCGTGGCGATCGTTGATCTGCTTGAAGCCGTCGAGGTCCAGGTACAGCAGCGACAGCGCGTCGTCCCTGACGCCGGGGGCCAGGTAGCGGTCGATGGCGGCGTCGATGCCGGCCCGGTTGAGCGCGCCGGTCAACGCGTCGTGCTCGGCGCGGCGGCGCACATCGCTCTCCACCTCCTTGCGCTCGGTGATGTCGTACAGCACGCCTTCGATGACGCCTTCGGGGACCGCATCCGCCGCGCTGGTGTCCTGCACCGAGAGCAGGCAATGCGCCCAGCGCGTGCGGCCGTCCGTCGAACGCAGCTCGAGATCGGCCGACATGGTCTCGTTGCGCAGCGCCGCCTGGTCGATCATCGCGCGCGCGCGTTCCGGGCGCGCGAACACGAGGTCGAGGAAGTCCTGCCCGCGCAGCTGGCGCAGGTCGCTCACGCCGCCGCCGATCACCTTCAATACGGTGGGATTGCCGTTGATGAGCCGGCCCTGGCGGTCGAGGACGAAGATGCCGGCGCTGGTGGAATCGAAGATCTGGCGGTACTGGGCCTCCATGGCCTCGATGTCCTGGCGCAGCGCGCGCTCGCGCGCGAGCGCCTGCGCGTTGGCGTTGAGCAGGTCGTTGGCCGATTGCACCAGCGTGCCGATCTCGTCATGCTCGTGCCCGCGTGGCGTCGGGAGGCGTTCCGTCGTGCCCGGCGGCATCGCCGTGAGCGCACGCGCGAGGCGCACGATGGGGCGCGAGACCAGCCGGGCGCCGGCGAGGTAGATCGTCATCGCGATGAGCGTGGCCTGGCCCACCATCAGCAGCGCCATCAGCCAGGCCTCGCGGCGTGCGACGTGCTGGAGCTCGTCGCCGTCGATCTCGATGCGCATCGCGCCGATCGTCTCGCTGGCGTCGAACGGCGACTTCAGCGGCTGTCGCACCACGGATTCCGAAGCGACGACGGGCGCCGCCGTGGAGGCGCCTTGCAGCAGCGTCTTGCCGCCTGCGTCGACGATGTCCACCTGCTTGACGAGCGAGTTGCGCGCGACGCCTTCGATGACCTCGCGCATCAGCGTCGTGTCGTGCGCGTAGACGGCGATGGCTGCCGTCTTCTCGACCGCGGCCTGGACGCTGGCGATGGTCTGGTGCGCCGCGGCGTTCGCGCGGCGCTCGCCCAGGCGATAGGCCAGCGCGCCGGCGACGAGCGCGAACAGCACCGCCGCCGCGAGCGTGCCGGCGAGGAAGCGGTACTGCAGGCGCGAGCGCGGCAGGTTCACTTCGGGCTCTTGAGCACGAGCACGACGCGCAGGCCCTTGTCGGCCGCCGGCTCCTGCAGCACGTAGCCGACGGCGCTCGGGTTGCGCTTGACGAGGTCCGCCATCGCGGCCTCGCCAGGCAGCGGTTGCGGCGGCAGGGTCTGGCCGGAGAACATCAGGCGCGACCAGTAGCTGTTGATCTGGGCCAGGTCCATGCCGGTCAGCGCCTGGTAGAAGGCGGCGCGGCCGGGGTGGTCGCGCGGCAGGTCGAACGGCAGCGCGAACGTGCCGTCGGGGAAGGCGCGGCTGCGACCCATGTAGAGATCGACCAGTTCCTTCTGGCTCATGGCCTTGACGGTGCTGGACGTCGGCACGATCACGAAGACATCGGCCCGCGCGGGCAGCGCGAACGCGCACAGGCACAGCGCGGCGAACGCGGCGGCGAGGAGGCGCCGGCGCAACGGGGCGGGGCGGGCTGCGGCGGCCATCAGAAGACGAAGTCCATGCCGGCGCTGAGCACGCTGGCGTGATGCGGGGCCGCGGTGTTGTAGCCCCAGAGACCGCCGCCGTACGCGTTGACGTGGATCACGTCGGCCTGCAGCTTGAGGGCGACCTGCGCGTTGACGTCCCAGCGCGCGCCCAACGAGAGGCTGCCCTGGTCCTGGCGGCCCGAGTTGTACTGGCCCGAGACGCTGGCGCCGAGCGCCTGCGCGCCGGCCGCCACGGCCGGGCCCACGACCGGCGTGAGGGCCGCGGTCCACTGCGGGTCGGGCACGGGGGCGCGGGACGCGCGCGCGCGTCCGACCATCGTGAAGAAGGTCAGGTCGTCGAAGCGGCGCGCGACGCTCGCGTAGCCGTACCAGGCGGAGCTCGCCTCGAAGTTGCCGGTGATGCGCGCGAGTTCGGCCTGCAGCTGCCACGGGCTCGCGTCCCAGGACATGCCGAGTGCGGCATAGCGCGTGACGAACATGCTCGGCGGGAACGAGTCGCGGATCTGCGCGGCCTGTGCCGCGACGAGCGGGACGGGCACGTGGGTGAGCGCGTCCAGCCCGTTCCAGGCCTGGATCACGCCGGCGGAGTCGCGCGGGCGCGTGCGGCCCTCGGCGACCGTGGCCTTGACGGTCAGGCCGCCCGAATCGAGCGCCAGCGTGCCGCCCATCAGCGGATGGATGTTGCCGTGGGCGTCGCCGTCGTCGCGGACGCTGGCGATCGTGACGCTGGTGCGCCCGGCGAACAGCTTGGCGCGCAGGCGCGCGTCGCCGAGTCGCCACTGGCGGCTGACGTCGGCGCCGTCGAGCGTCGAGGCCGGCATCCAGCCGTAGAAGTCCACGCTGGGGCGCATCCAGGGATAGGCGAAGCCGACGTTGCGCACGTCGGCGAGCATGAACAGGTCGGGGCTGGTGCGGCCGGCGCGGATCTCCCATTCGGGGGTCGGCCGCCAGGCCGCGAAGGCCCAGGCGAGGCTCTCGTCGTCCGCCGCCTCGTGGGCGCGTGGCTTCAGCACGACCTGGCCGACGAGCTCGAACTGCGGATCGAGGCGCCATGCGGCCTGCAGGCCCAGGCGCGAGTCGACGTCCGCCCGCAGGTGGTCGTCGTGGCGCGCGGACTGGTTGATGTCGCGGCGAAAGCCCAGGGCGTCATGCGGCAGCACGTCCACCAGGCTCAGCGTTCCGAAGCCGTTCACGCGCAGGTCGGTGGCGGTGGGGCCGTCGTCCCGCGCGGAGGCGCTCGCGGCGAAGACAGCGAACAGCGTCGCGGCCAGGGCGGCGCGCTGCGCAGGCCGCCGCGGGCGAAGCCGGGGCCGGCGTTCCGGGCGCGGCGGGGATCTGAGGGTCATCGCCCATTCTTGTCGCGACGCGTCCCTTCCATTGGGTCGAACAACGCGATGCGCAGGGGTCAGTTTCGAACCGGGCCGCCTTCTCGCGCAGCCGTCGCGCAACAGTCGAGCAGTCCAGGTAAGCACTTGTGGTTTGCGCCACTGGCGTGCCGTTGATCCGGGCTTCGGCGATGCGCGCACTTCCTAGACTTCAACCCATCCCATGCCAAACGAACTGCTCATCCATGCCACGGGCCTCGGTGCCCTGGCCCTCAACGTCGTCGCCCTCGTGTGCACTTGCGAGCGCTCGTTGCGCCTGCGCTCGGGCATCGCGGGAATGGCCTGGGCGCTCAACAACTTCCTGATGGGGGCCAACGTGGCGGCGGCGCTGAGCGTGCTCAGCGCGAGCCGCACGGCGACGTCGGCGGTCACGCTGGGCGCGCGCCGCTCGCGCGCGATCGCGTTCGCCACCTTCGCGGTGCTGACGCTGGCCGTGGGCATGCTGACCTGGGGCGGCTGGGCCTCGCTGCTGCTGGTCGCTGCCTCGCTGCTGTCGACCTACGCCGTGTTCCACCTCACCGGCCGCTCCTTGCGCTGGGTGATGCTGGCCGTCTCCGCGCTGTGGATGTTCAACGCGTGGAGCGTCGGCTCGTGGGAGCAGATGGCGGCCAACGTGATCAGCGCCGCGGCGTCGCTGTACGGCGCATGCCGCGTGGGACGGACCGCTAACCCTTGATCGCGCCGGCGCCCGCCGCCGCGCGGTACTGGCCGGGTGTCATGCCCCACACCGCCTTGAAGCGCCGCACCAGGTGGCTCGCGCTCGCGTGGCCGGTGGCGCGCGCGACGGCGTCCAGCGACGGCGCGTGGCGCGAGCGCAGCAGCGCCGCGGCGCGCTCGATGCGGCGCGCGACGATCCATTCGTGCGGCGCGGCCCCGAGCGAGGCGCGGAACATGTGCGCGAAGTGCGTCTCGGACAGCGCGCAGAACGCGGCCATCTCGCCGACCGTCACCTGCAGCGCGAGGCGCGCGTCGAGCCAGTCGACGAGGCGGCGGCGCAGCGATGGCGCGAGTCCGCCGCGGATCTCGCCGCGCGGCGCGCGGCCGGCGTGGCGCGCGAGCACGTGCGCCAGCGCCGCGTGGCCCAGCTCGTTGGCGTAGAGGCGCTCGCCCGGATCGTCCCAATCGAGCGCGGCCAGGCGTGCGAGGTTTGCGCCGAGCGCCGGATCGTCGCAGAAGTTGAGCTCCGGCAGCCGCACCTCGCGCGGCTCGCGATCGAGCAGGCGCAGCGCCAGCGGGGCGAGCTGGTCGGCCGCGAAGTACAGGTGAACGAAGGTCTGCTCGGTGCCGACGACCCAATTCACCTCGTGGCCGGCCGGCATCAGGCACAGCTTGCCCGGCGCGCCGCGCTGCGAAGGCGCGTCCTCTCGGTAGGTGCCGTGCCCGCCGCGCAGGTACAGCGACAGCGTGTGGTGTCCGGGCCGGTAGCGCGTCGCGTCGAAGCTGTTGGACCATTGCGCCACGGACAGGCCGTCGCCCAACGCGGCGCGCCGGTGGAGGCGGGCGCGCGAATGCGACAGCACGTCGAAGACGTCGGTAGGCGTGGGAGAGGCGGCGGGCATGGCAGGGAACCTTGCCGGCCACTCTAGCGTGCGAGCGCCGTCCGTGCACGCGAGTGCGCACGAGAACCGCAGGAACGTGCAACTTGGGCCGCGCCGGGCCCCGCACACTGCCGCCATGACCTCCGTCCTCTATGCCCTCACCGTCGTGATTTGGGGCACCACCTGGATCGCCCTCAAGCTGCAGCTCGGCAGCGTGCCGATCCCGTGGTCGATCGCGTGGCGCTTCGCGCTCGCGGCCGTCGTCCTGTTCGCCTGGCTGGCCGCGCGCGGCCGCCTGCGCCTGCCGCGGCGCGAGGTGCGCTGGCTGGTCGCCGCCCAGGGCCTGTGCCTGTTCTGCGTCAACTTCATCTGCTTCCTCAACGCGAGCCGCACGATCGCGAGCGGCCTCGTCGCGGTGGTGTTCTCGACGGCCACGTTGTGGAACGCGCTCGGCGCGCGCCTCGTGTTCAAGCGCGCGCTCACGCCCACGATCCTGGGCGGCGGCGCGCTGGGCCTGGGCGGCCTGCTGCTGATGTTCTGGCCGGAGCTCGCGCGCCACGGCGCCTCGGCCGACACCTGGCGCGGCCTCGCGTTCGCGCTCGGCGGCACGCTGTGCTTCTCGGGCGGCAACCTGTTGTCCGCGCGCATGCAGGCACTCGGCGAGGCGCCGGTGCTCACCAACGCGTGGGGCATGGCGGTCGGCGCCGTCGCGCTGGTGGCCGGCTGCGCCGCGCTCGGCGTGCCTGCGGCCTTCGACACTTCGCCCACCTACGTCGGCGCGCTGCTGTACCTCGCGATCCCCGGCTCGGTCATCGGCTTCACGGCCTACCTGCTGCTGGTGGGCCGGCTGGGCCCCGAGCGGGCGGCCTATTGCACAGTGCTGTTTCCGCTGGTGGCGTTGGCGATCTCGTCGGTGGTGGAGGACTATCGTTGGACGGTGCCGGCGTTGGTGGGACTGGTGCTGGTGATGGCGGGGAATGCGCTGGTGTTTCGCAAGCCGGCACCGCGGCTGGTGTCGGCGGTGGGCAAGACTTGAGACACGGGTGCAAGGCAAGTCCGCGGCGATCGCGCCAGTCCCGTTCGATGCGGTCAGGCATGCCGAGCATCGAAGCTCCCGGCGGCTGCGAATGCGCAGCACGTCCAGGAAAGCGGTGGGGCGATCCATCGGCCGCCCCCAGGCTCAGGGCTTGACCTTGAGCAGCGGGCCTGCGAGGTCCGGGAAGTTGCTGGTGTTGAGCACCTGCACCCCCGCGTCGTGCTCGCCGTTGAAGGGCGTCACGTTGCCCGGGCAGCCGGCCTTGACGGCATCTTGCGGCGAGTTGAACCACAGGCCGAGGTGGAACGTGTGGATCGGGCCGGTCTTCGGGTTGAGCGTCGCGTCGGGGAAGGCGTGGTTGTGCACGGAAGGCGCGGGCAGGCTGCCGGGCGCGACGATGAAGGTTTCCTCGTTGAAGCGGCCGATGAAGCTGCCATAGCCGACGCCGCGCGAGTTTGTCTCGATGTCGCCTTGGTACCAGGCCATGCCGAAGGGCCCGTTGGGCTGCTGGATCACGAAGAAGTCGAAGTTGGTGTTGGGCGGCAGGCCTTCGACACGCACGGTCATTGCTTCGACCGGGCCGCGCGGATCGATGGTCACCGTGGCGCGCGCATTGGGTACGCAATAGGGCGCAGCGGCCAGCGCGGGCGTGCGCACCATGGCGAAGCGGACGTTGTCGTCGACCGGAGCAGGCGCAGCGAAGGTATTCGAAGCGGCGCATGCCAGAGTCGAGGCCAGCGCGAGAACGGCCAGGGCCGGCTTGGAAGTGCGAAGAGATTGGGTATACATGGCAGAACTCCTGAGCGAGCTGGTTCGGGTGGAAGCGGCCTGCAGTCGAGCTGCGTAGACCGTTGCACGAGATGTGCGAACTCACTTACGGACCGTCCGCGCGCGCGGACGCAGCACGTGCATCCCTAGAACAGGGAATGCCTGCGCGCAGCTTCGCTGTGATCGACGAGCGCACCGATCTGTGAACCCCCAGGGTTCCGAGCACCTTGCGAACGATGCAACCTAACTGACAAGTCAGTACGACAAGAGGTGCATCTTGGGCGCGGACGGTGGCGGACTCGGCGACTGGCGAGCGCGTCGTGCCATACGGGAAGAAGGGGCCTTGGCCGACGGGCCGCTCGGGCCGCCTTCAGTCGTCGATCGGTGTGGCGAGCGCTACGCCGATCCTGACGGTAGCCCCGGGCGCCAACTGTGCGCCCGCGCTCGGCGTCTGGTAGAACACCGTTCCGGCCGCGACAGACGTCGTCACCGTGTAGTAGGGCGACGCGACCAGCCCGGCGCCCTGGATGGCTGCCGTCGCAGCCGCAGCCGTCAACCCGACCACCGAGGGCGCCACGGGGGCGACCGGCGGCTGGTTCGGGGGCACATACACGATGTTTGCGCCGGCCCGGCACGCCGGCTGGGTGAAGCTCATGCCGTTGCACGTGTCGTAGACGTAGTTGCCGTATTGATCGGTTTCCGAGAATGTCGGATCCGGCACCAGGCCGTCGTAGGGGCTCACCAGATACGTTCCGCCGAGCGCCCACGTGATGCTGTGCCAGGACTGGTAGTGCGTCACCTTGTAGCCGCCGCCCCGTCCCGAACCGCCGCAGGCCGTCCACGCGTACAGCTCGCCCTTGATGTTGCCCGCGCTGTCGAAGCCGGTCGCGTAGGAGGTGACGTGCACCCCGCCGCAGGAGACACCGAGCAGCGTGGGATAGCCCGCGGGCAGGGGCAGGTCCGCGCCGGCGGCAGCACCGCAGGCCAGGACCAGGAGGCACAGTGGTTTCGGTGTCATGGCAGATATCCCCCGCTCTGTTCCAGCGCGATCGCGGCGCGGACGCTGCGCCGGACGGGAGCCGCTGCCCACCGGCGCTGCTGGCAAGGGATCGCCTCGATTGCCCGGCAGGACGCCGGAATGATCCTCCCGCCGCTGACCTGTGTCCAGCGCAAACGGCCGTCGTCGTCGAACTGCTTGGCGCCCCGGCTCGAGCAACGAGGGCGCTCACTCGGCCGCAGTCGAGTTTCGGCAAGCTGAAGCGCGACCTCGACGCGGCGTTGTCTGACAGCCCGCCTGCGCGTTCCCGCGTTGGATGAGAACGACAGGCGCGGGATGTGGCCGGCGGTCAGTTCTGGACCAGCTCTTCCACCCGCGACGCACGATCGACCTGGCTTGAAACGAAGGGGACATGAAATGAGAACTCATCGACAACACTGCGATCGGCGATCGGCCCGCGCAGCGGTCGCGTTGGCCACTGCCGCGCTCTTTGCCGCCGTCACGACGCTGCCCGCGCAGGCGCAATTCGCCGGAGAAGTCCGCGTGGAGGGCAGCGGCGGCTGGCTCTATGACCTTGGGGCGGTGGTCAGCATCTTCGTGGATGCACCGATGGAAGAGCCGGAGCCGGTGGCGATCGGCTGGGCGCCGCCGCCCATGCTGGTCGAGGAACTGCCACCGCCGCCGGAGCCGGACGCGGTGTGGACCGGTGGCTACTGGACCTGGCAAGGCGACTGGGTCTGGTGTGCGGGTCGTTGGATGATGCCGCCGCGGCCGCAGTATGTCTGGGTTCAGCCGTACTACGAGCACCGCGACGATCGGGTGATCTTCCTCCCTGGCTATTGGTCGCGACCGGACGTCGAGTTCGTCGCGCCGTCCTATGACCGGCCGATCGCGTGGGCCTACGTCAGCGCCAATGTGGTGGTCGGGCCGCCGCCGATGGGCCCGGCCGGGATCTTCATCCCGCCGCCACCGGGCTCGCGTCCCGGCATCATCATCCCGGCCCCGGTGGGTACGCCTCCGGCAGTCGTCGTGAGTGCGCCACCCGTCATGAACGTCGGCATGAGCGTTCACGGCAACGTCAACATCAACAGCCACAACACTGTCGTCAACGACAATCGCGTCACGAACTACAACGTCACGAACGTGCGCAACGTCACCAACGTCGTGATCCAGGCTCCCGCCGGCGCGATGGCGAGCGGACGCGCTTTTGAGGCGACCGTTCCACACCAGGCCCACCTCGCCGCGGCGCAACAGGCCGTGGTGTCGGCGCGCGCCCCGACACCGGCCTCGCGTACCGCAGTGCAGGCCTACGTGCCTGGCCGCACCGTCGCCGCGCTGCCTCCGCCGCAGCATGTGCAAGGCCTGCCGGCCGTGCCGTCGCACCCGGTCGCTGCGCTGTCGCCAGCCCAGCGCGGTCAAATGGCGCATCCGCCGATCGTGCCGCCGCCTCACGCCATCGCATCGCCTGCGGAGGCCGGTCCGAAGACCGCAACCACTGCCAACGCGGTGGCGCCAACGCAGCCAGGCCCAGGCAAGCCCGCTGAAGGCCAAGCCGCGCAGCTCGAGGCAGCTCAGCAACGGGCCCAGGCGGACGAGCAAGCGCGCCGACATCCGCAGCAGCCGGCGCAGCAACCGCGTGCGCAAGCCGAAGAACCGGCGCACCAGCGTGCACAACAAGGCACGGAGCAGCCGGGAGCGCAGACACAGGAACAGGCGCGGACGCGCGCGCAGCCTGAGGCGCAGCAACGGCCTGCCCAACCCGAGGTGCATGCTCAACAAGCACAGCTGCAGCAGCAACGCGCCCAGGCAGAAGCGCAGGCGCGACAGCGCGAGCAGCAGCAATCGCAGCAACAACAACGGGCCCAAGCCGAAGAGCGTGCACAGCAGGCCCAGCAGCAGCAGCGGGCCCAGGCTGAGGAGCAGGCGCGGCAACGGGCACAGCAGCCGCCGCAGCCGCCTCGCCCGGCGGACCCCGAGGCACGCGGTCGGCCGGCTCCCCGCGCGAGCGGTCCAACCACTGGGCACCCGGCGGCAGAGGAACCCCACACGCACCAAGGCGCAGGCGGCTGAGCGCAGCGCCTCGCGCGTGCTCACCCTGGCAATGCAACGTGGCGATCGCATTGCCGGGGACGCCATTGCATTGCAGGCGCGAGTCCACGGGCGCCGGGATGCGACTTCGCCGCCCGCTGGCCAATGACATCGCTGCACGCTCGCGGAACCGCGGCCGCGCATCCGGCCGCTCACGCACCGAGGCATTGCAGATCGAAATCGCGCCGACGACGTCCGTGGACGCCATCCCCTGCACCCGAGCGCTGATTTGCCGCACATTAGCGGAATGGACAAGCACTACCTGCAGCCGCTGCTCGAACCCGAAGCCATCGTCGTCTTCTCCGCGCGGCTGGCCGACCCGAAACAGCAGACCGCGCAGGGCCGCGCGCTGACCGAGGCGATCCGGGCGCAGCGCTTCACCGGCACGATCCGGTTCCTGGAGATCGGCAAGGCCGCGACCTCGGGCACGCTGGCCGAGCTGTCGCAGACCCGCGCCGACCTGGCCATCATCGCGCTGCCGACCCCCGACATCGCCGCCGCGCTGGAGGTGGCCGGGCGCATGACCTGCCGCGCGGCGCTGATCATCTCCAACGGCGTCACCGCCGCCCATGCCGCGGAACTGCGCCGGATCGCGCGCCGCGAGGGCGTGCTGCTGCTGGGCCCGAACAGCCTCGGTTTCCAGCGTCCGAAGCTCAACCTCAACGCGAGCGCCGCCGGACCGCTGGCGCGCGCCGGCTCGCTGGGCGTCGTGTGCCATTCGGGCGCGCTCACCGCGGCGATGCTCGACTGGGCGCGTTCCAACGGCGTCGGGTTCTCGCTCGTGGCCTCGATCGGACGGCACACGGACGTCGACATCGCGCAGGTGCTGGACTACCTGGCCAACGACCCGCAGACGCAGTCGATCATCGTCTACCTCGAGGGCATCGGCAGCGCGCGCCGCTTCATGAGCGCGCTGCGTTCGGCGGCCATCGCCAAGCCGGTGGTGGTACTGAAGGCCGGACGCAAGCCGGCCGGCAACGAGGCGGCGCAGACGCACAGCGCGGCCACGGTGGGCAGCGACGAGGTGTTCGACGCGGCGCTGCGCCGTGCGGGCGCCGTGCGGGTGCGCTCGTTCGTGGAGCTGTTCTCGGCCGCCAAGTGCCTGGCCTCGCGCTACCGGCCGGTGGGGCCGCGGCTGGCGCTGGTCACCAACGGCGGCGGG
>FSXQ01001742.1_pt1 | contig 12285 bp, 10 predicted proteins | sample 1638011 | NCBI WGS metagenome assembly FSXQ01 (sample SAMEA3914789, study PRJEB12502) | metagenome | biome: forest; material: soil | place: Canada | collected 2011-07-03 | depth 0.3 m | reverse complement strand
GGATGAACCTGCGCGGCCCATCGAGGTTGCTGCCTTGCTCAAGGGCGACAACTCGGAAGAAGCGTTCGCCGAACTCGTCCGCCAACATGCGACCAGCGGCGTGTCGGGCGTGGTGCCCAAGTTCCTCGACGCGCAAGACGAGGCACAAACACCGCTGGCCGCACATGGCAAGGCCAGCGTGGTCACGCGGCGGCACATCGTCAAGGGTTCCAGCCGGCAACTGCCCTTCGTCGCGCTCAACGAGCACCTGTGCATGCAGGTCTCCGCACGCGTGATGCCCTCGGCCCGAACCGAAGTCTCCGACGACGGCCAGGCCCTGGTCGTGCATCGTTTCGACGTCAGGTCCGATGGGCAGCCGCATTGGGGCATGGAAGACTTCTGCGCGTTGCTGGGACTGCGGCCGGCCGCGAAGTACGACACGACCTGGGAACGTATCGCGAAAGCCGTGCGCGACCATGTGCCGGGAGATCGGCGCCTCGAGACGTTCCGACAACTGGCGACGCTGATGCTCCTGACGTACGCGCTGCGCAACGCCGATTGCCACGCCAAGAACGTCGCCCTGCTCTACACCTCACGCGCGGACGTGCACCTCGCGCCCGCCTACGACATGCTCACGACACAGGTCTATGCGGGCTTCCAGCACAACCCACCCGGCATCGGCTTCATGGGCAAGAAGACCTGGGCGCCAGGCAAGAACTTGCAGAAGTTCATCGCCGCCAACTTCGGTATCCAGCCCCGGGAACAGTTGGCGATCGTCGAGTCCATCAGCGACGCCGTCTCGGACGTGGCGGTCGCCGTGCGCGAGGCGATGAAGGTGCACGACGGCTTCGACGACATCGGCAAGCGCATGCTGCTGGCCTGGGCCGAGGGGGTTCGAGGGCTGCGCGATGAACGAACGTATTCCGCCGCAGGCTGGACGCCCGGCGGCGCCTTCGGTGGCCTGTCCAAACCCACGAAGCTGAAGAGCGAAACGAGCAAGATCGGTCGATCGCCCTTGCTCGGCAAGAGGTAGCCGACGCATGCCGCCGCCCGACTTCTCAATGTGGCGGTGCAAAGTACCAAAACCGCAATCAGAAAAGTTCCTGATTTTCGGTTTTTGGACGTGTCCATTGCAAGTCACTGGTTAGAAGATCCGTCATTCGAGCCCGATTTCGGCGAGCAAAGACAGGATGAAAAAGGCTGCTTTCATCTATGAAAACAAGGCTGTTTTCGAACCTCTTGATTTAGCTAACCATGAATTGCACAGGTCAACTCTACAGTTCGAACTTTTTTGGTTTTTCATAGGTAAAAAGCAGGAACTCAAGCAGGAACTTGGGCTCAATCGGAGTGCCAGTTTGAGGCAGCACAAGGCCTGCAGCGCGAATACGATCCTCCTCGTCCCACCAATCAATTCAAGGGCTTAGCTTCGGCTAGGCCCTTTTTCTTTGGGCCGCAAGGCGGCCCATGCGACCCACGGGATCGAGTTCGACCTTCATATTTGCGGGCCCGGGGGCCGCAGCCGCTGGAGCGATGCGGCACTTACCAGCCCGCGTGCTCCTCGTCGCCGCCACGATGCGCCTGGAACGACTGCAGCATGAAGTCGACGAACACGCGCGTCTTGGCCGACAGGTTGGCCTTGGTCGGAAACAGGATGTAGATGTCGGCCGGCGGCAGGGTCCACTCGGGCAGGACGGGACGGAGCCGTCCGGATCGGAGATAGGGCGCGGCGTCCCATTGCGACCGCATCAGGATGCCGTGGCCATCGAGCGCCCACGTCAGGGCGCAGTCGCCGTCGTTGCTGCTCAGGGGTCCGCGCACCTTCACGCTTTCCTGGCGCGTGCCGGAGCGCAGGTGCCACGTGCCGAAGGTGTCGTCGCTCTCGCGGATGAACAGGCATGGATGCTTCTGCAGTTCGCTGGGTTGGGCGGGCTCGCCGGCCTGGTCCAGGTAGCCCGGCGAGGCGCAGAGGATGCGCTTGTTGGGCGCGAGCAGCCGGGCCGTCAGGCGCGCGTCGGGCAGCTCTCCAAGGCGGATCGAGGCGTCGAATCCCTGTTCGACGAGGTTGACGGGCCGATCGGTCAAGTGCAGCTGGACGTCGACGTCCGGATAGGCCCGCGCGAACTTCGACAAGGCCGGCGCGACGTGGCGTCGCCCGAAGCCCAGCGACGCGCCGACCTTCATGGACCCCTTGGGCACCGCCTTGGCGCCGGCGACGCGACGCTCCAGCGCGTCCATCTCGGCCAGCACGCGCGCGCCCTCGCTGACGTAGATCTCGCCTTCGGGCGTGAGGCTGATGCGCCGCGTCGTCCGGTTCAGCAGGCGGACGCCCAGCCGGGCCTCGAGGCCGGCCAATCGCTTGCTGACCGACGGCGGCGTGACCCCGATCTCCTGGGCGGTCGCCGCGAGCGAGCCGAGCTTGATCAGGGTGGAGAAGAACGCCAGATCGGAGAACGTGTCCACGGGGCCTCCATTCGGTCGCCAAAGGAAAGTATGAAGTTTCCCACGGGTGGTTCATGTTGCTGGACGAACCGACAACAATCGCTTCAAGCCAAGTGCAACAGGTCGGGCCACGCGACCACCCCGCCCTCGAAGGAAACCGGATGCCGTCACTCACCCTCTATCAAAAGCTTGTCGAGTCCCACACCGTGGCTCGACTCGACGAACAGAACGTGCTGCTGTTCTGCGACCTGCACCTGATGAACGAGTACACCAGCCCGCAGGCGTTCGCGGGCCTGCACGAGAAGGATCGCGAGGTGCTGATGCCCGGCCAGAACGTCTCGACCGTGAGCCATGTCATCCCGACCCATCCGGTGGCCCATCGGATCATCCGGGATCCCGCGTCGGCGCTGCAGGCGAGCAACCTGAAACGCAACTGCACGCGCCACGGCATCCCGCTGTTCGACACCAACGATGCGCTGCAAGGCATCGAGCACATCATCGCGCCCGAGCACGGCATGATCCGGCCGGGCATGGTGGTGATCTGCGGCGACAGCCACACGACGACCTACGGCGCGCTGGGCGCGCTCGGGTTCGGCATCGGCACCTCGGAGGTCGAGCACGTGCTCGCCACCCAGACGCTGGTGTATCGCACGGCGGCCGACATGCGCATCCGCGTCGACGGCGTGCTGCCGCTCGGCACGACCTCCAAGGACCTGATCCTGATGATCATCAGCCGCATCAGCGCCCAGGGCGCGCGCGGCCACGTCGTCGAGTTCTGGGGCAGCGCGATCGATGCGCTGTCCATCGAGGCCCGCTTCACGATGTGCAACATGACGGTCGAGGCGGGCGCGCGCGGCGCGCTCATCGCCCCCGACCAGACCGCGATCGACTACGTGCTGGCCAGGGCCCCGGACATCGCCGGCGACCTGCGCGAACGCGCGCTGGCGCATTGGGCGACGCTGCGCAGCGACGACGGCGCCCGGTTCGACGTCGAGCATCGCTTCGACGCGCGCGACGTCGCGCCCTACGTGACCTGGGGCACCAGCCCCGACCAGGCGATCCCGATCGACGGCGCCGTGCCCCGGGCGGAAGGCGCCCTGCAAGCCAGCACCGAGCAGGCACTGCGCTACACCGGCCTGACGTCCGGCATGTCGCTCGAGGGCCTGGCCATCGACCACGTGTTCATCGGATCGTGCACCAACGCCCGCATCGAGGACCTGAGGGCGGTGGCCGCCGTCGTGAAGGGACGTCGCGTGGCGGCCAGCCTGCGCGCCATGGTCGTTCCCGGCTCCGGCGCGGTGAAGGCGCAAGCGGAGGCCGAGGGCATCGCGCGGATCCTGATCGACGCGGGCTTCGAGTGGCGCCAGCCGGGCTGCTCGATGTGCCTGGCCATGAACGACGACGTGCTCGAGCCCGGTCAACGCTGCGCGTCGACGACGAACCGCAACTTCGAAGGCCGCCAGGGTCGCGGCGCGATCACGCACCTGATGAGCCCGGCGATGGCGGCCGCGGCGGCCATCGCCGGCCACATCACCGACATCCGCCAGCTGGCACCGTCCGCCATCGGGAGCGCCGCATGACCGACACGACCCACCACGTCCAGGGCATCGCCGCGCCACTGCCGATCGCCAACCTCGACACCGACCAGATCATGCCCAAGCAGTTCCTGCACGGCATCGACAAGAAGGGCCTCGATCGCGGCCTGCTGTGGGATTTGCGCTTCACCGGAGACGGCGCTATCCGTCCGGAGTTCATCCTCAACCGCGCGGCGTACGCCGACACGCGCATCCTGCTGGCCGGCCCGAACTTCGGCTGCGGATCGAGCCGCGAACATGCGGTGTGGGGGATGCAGCAATACGGCATCCAGGCGGTCATCGCGTCGGCCTTCGGCGAGATCTTCTACTCGAACGCGATGAACAATCGCCTGCTCGCCGTCCTGATCCCGGAAGACGAAGTGCAGGCGCTCATCGCCGAGGCCGACGCGGCGCCCGAGCCCCTCGAGTTGACGCTCGACGTCGAGCGCATGACGGTCGTGTCGCCGAGCCGGACGATCCAGTTCGCGATGAGCGACCGCCACCGCACCCTGTTCCTCAAGGGGATCGACATGATCGGGGCGTCGCTCGAGTACCGGAGCGCGATCGAAGCCTTCGCCGAACGTCACTGGGCGAACGAGCCCTGGGTGAAGGACGTCGCCGCACGCACGAAGGATCGGCTCGATCGACGAGCGTGACGTCTCCGGGACTGGGGCCTGTTCACAGGCCCTAAGGAATCCGATACGCCGGATTCGGCATCAGGAACCCGCGGTCCGCATGCCCGCCCGCGAGGTCGCTGGGTTGATCGCCCACGTTGGCGATGATGTGGTATCCATCCGCCTCGATGGCCGCGCGGGTCGTCGACTTGTACTCGCTCACCGACGCGCCGCCCGCGGTGCCTTGAGGCCGGAGATAGAGCGCCTTGTAGCCCGTGTAGCCGACCTTCTTCAGGTTGAGCACGGTGTTCGAACGCTCCGCGCCGGCGTCGCGCCGGCCGGTGACGAAGAAGACCGCGACGCCTTGCGCCATCGCGGTCCGGTACAGCGCCAGAGTCGACTTGATGGCGGTGGCGCGCATCGACTTGTCCCAGTCCTCGGCGGAACACGCGTAGCTGGCCTTGAGCGTGCACGGGCCCAGCGCGATGTAGCCGAAATCGTTGAGGCGCATCTGCTCCAGGTTGTTCAACGAGGTCTCGTCGATGTCGAGCACCAGCGCCGGCTTCGCGACCTGGTGTTCGGCCACTCGGGCGACCAGGTACTGCGCCGCCTCGCGGCCGACTTCGGCCTGGGCCAGCTCGTAGCGCGTGCTGCCGCTTTCGACCGGCTGCGTGTAGTAGTCGGCCAGTTCGGCCTTCAAGTCCCCGAGATTGGACTTCGGCGCCACCGCGCACGCGGCGCCGGAATAGGCCTCGTTCAGGAAGCCGGCGAGCCGCAGGCCGGCCACCGCGAGTTCCTGGTCGAGCAGCGGCAGCACCTTGGCGTAGTACGCGTCATCGACCGTGAAGACCGCGTTGCTCGGGTCGCTGGGCACCTTGACCGGCCAGACCTGCTGCGCGACGAGATGCGTCTCGAGCGCCCATTGCATCGGGTCGAGCGACTTCCCGCGTTGCAGCAGGCCGGCGTCGGTCTTCAGGATGCCCTTGGGGCCGTCGAGCTTGTCGACGTACGCGCCCCAGTCGTAGACCGTCGCGCGAATCAGGCCCGTGTCCCACAGGAAGTGCAGGTTGACGCTCGAATCCTTCGTCGAATCGAACTCGCATCCCGCCGCCGAGCAGGCGGTGCCATGGATGACGCCGGACACTTTCTGTGCGTTGGCGCCGATCTTCTCCAGCACCGTGTGCAGGGGCTGATGGATGTCGCCGAGGAAGTGGATCGCGAACTTCAGCGCCTCGCGCCGCTGGTCCGCCGTCGGCGCGCAGGCCAGCTGCGTGCGCAGGCGGTCCAATTCCGCGACGATGCAGTCGCCTTTGGCCGTTTGCTTGCAGTCGCGCTCCGGCTGGTAGGTGTCGTCGAGGAGCGGGATGTCCACGAAGTGCCAGTTGTAGCTCTCCGGATGCGGCGTGCCCGGAAACTTGACGTCGTCCGCCCACGACGCGACGGACGCCATCGACGCCCCCAGCAGCGTGTTCACGGCCGCCTGGGCCGCGGGCTCCAGCCGCCGCTGCGCGATCTCGGCGACGATGGAGTGGCCCTCCTGGCCGTACGCCCAGCATCCGTTCGACAACGACGCCAGCGCGGCACCCGCCAACGCAACGACGATCTTCATTCCCATGACACGCTCCCAAGCTTCATTTGGCCCGCGAATCTAACCAACGCGGGAGCGGCTCGCAAGGACTGTGCCGGCTGGCGGGTCTCTTGCCCGACCGATGAATTGACATCGATGCGTGCTAGCCACGGCGCCGCAGGGACCGAACCGCGACGGCCGACGATGCGATCATCGCCCCTGCGCGAAATCCGCGCGCCCGAATGGACCTCCAGGACACGACTGCGGACAATGATCTCACTGACGCGCTTCGGCCAGGAAAGCCGCGCCCTCCTCCACCTCGCCACGCCCATCATCCTGTCGCAGATCGCGCAGGTGCTGATGGGCCTGCTCGACACGATCATGTCCGGCCACGCCGGCGCGTTCGACCAGGCCGTGGTGGGCCTGGGCGTCGCGCTGTGGATCCCCGTGTTCATCGCGTTGATGAGCGTGGTGCAGGCGGTGTCGCCGATCATCGCGCATCACTTCGGCGCGGGCGACCACGACGCGGTCGCGCACGACGCGCGCGAGGGCGTGTGGCTGGCGCTGGGCGTTGGCCTGCTGCCGCTGATCCTGGTGCCGTGGGCGCCCGACCTGTTGATGGCGTTCCGCATCGATCCCGCGCTGGCGCAGCGCACCGGCGTGTTCCTGTGGGGCATCGGCATGGGCCTGCCGGCGGCGCTGGTCTATCGGGCGCTCGCGTTCTATTCCTCCAGCATCAACGAGACGCGTCCGATCATGGTGCTGGCGTTCGTCGGGCTGGCGATCAACGCGGTGCTCAACTGGTTCCTGATCTACGGCCATCTGGGCCTGCCCCGGATGGGCGGCGCGGGCTGCGGCTGGGCGACCGGGATCGGGATGTGGGTCGCGCTGGCGGCCCTCGCGGCCTGGACGGCCTGGGCGCCGGCCTACCGGCCCTACGCCCTGTGGAAGACGTGGCGCTGGCCCACCTGGGCCGCGCAGAAGCGGCTGCTGCGGCTCGGCCTGCCGATGGGCGGCGCCGGGTTCGCGGAGGTGGCGGCATTCTGCAGCGTGGCGATCCTCGTGGGCCGGTTCGGCGACGTGCAGATCGCGGCGCACCAGATCGCGCTCAACTTCTCGGCGTTCATCTTCATGATCCCGATGGGCATCTCCGCGGCGAGCACGATCCGCGTCGGGCAGGCGCTGGGCGCGGGCGACGCGCGCGCGGCGCGCGAGATCGCGTGGAGCGGCATCGGCGCGGGCCTGGTCTTCGGGGCGCTGGCGATGGGCCCGATCATCCTGCTGCGCCACCAGGCCGCGGCGCTCTACAGCACCGACGTCGCCGTGCAGGCGCTCGCCGCCGACCTGCTGCTCTTCGCCGCGTTCTGGCAGCTGTTCGACGCCACCCAGGTGACGGCGATCGGCGCCTTGCGCGGCTACAAGATCACCGTGCTGCCCATGCTGCTGATGCTGGGCGCGTTCTGGGGCTTCGGCGTGCCGGTGGGTACCTGGCTGGCGTATCACGGGCTCGTGGCGGGCACGCCGATGAAGGTCTACGGCTTCTGGGTCGGGCTCGTGATCGGGCTGGTGCTGGTGTCGCTAAGCCTGGCGGCGGGGTTGCGCCACGTGGCCGATGCGGCGCTGCGCCCGACAGGAAGATAGCGCGTCATGCACGCGCCACTCGCATCCGATCGGATGCGGATCGAATGACGCCGGCGCCGCGTCCTCGCGCGCCACGGGCTCGCTCTCAGGCCGGATGCGCGCGCCCCGGCTCCCGCGGCTGGTCCGGGCACTGCAGTTCCTTCTGCCACCAGCCCACGTCGCGCCAGGCGCCGTGCTTGAAGCCGACGTTGCGGTAGACGCCGATCGGCAAGAACCCGATCGATTCGTGCAGGGCCACGCTCGCCGGATTGGGAAGCGCGATGCCCGCGAACGCCTGGCAGTATCCCGCCGCCGTCAGCAGGTCGAACAGTCGGCCATACAGCGCCTTGCCGATGCCTTGGCCGCGGTGGTCCGCCCGGACGTAGGCGGTGACGTCGACCGACCACCGGTACGCCGCACGCTCACGGTGCCTGCTCGCGTAGACGTAGCCGACCACCGCGCCCGAGTCGTCGACTCCGACCAGCCACGGCAGGCCGCCGCTCGCCGAGGCGATGCGCGCGTGCATGTCCGCGACCGTCGGCGCCTCGAGCTCGAACGAGATCGTCGACTCCCGGACGATGGGGGCGTAGATGGCCTGGATGGCGTCGGCATCGTCGACGTGCACGCCGCGAATCGAGACGCCTCGACCCGGGATGCGAGAGAGCGTGGCATCAGTCATTCGAAGGCTCCTGCAGCGCCGGGGCGAAGTCAACGCCGCCGAAAAACCGATGGGCCGCGACAGCCAGCGCCGCGCCGACCAGCTCGGCCGCCACGAAGCCCGGCACGCTGGACGGCGCGATGCCGGCGAAGGTGTCGCTGAACATGCGTCCGAACGCGGCGGCGGGGTTGGCGAACGACGTCGAGGCCGTGAACCAGTACGCCGCGCCGATGTAGGCGGCCACCATGGCCGCGACGCGCGCCGCGGGCGCGCGCAGGATCACGAGCAACAGGCCGAAGGTGGCGACGCCCTCGGCGATCCATTGCCCGTTGCCGGTGCGTACCTTCGCCGAGAACTGCAGGATCGTCATGTCGAACATCGCATGCGCCAGCCACGCGCCGAGCACGGCGCCCAGGAGCTGTGCGACCACGTAGCCGGGCACCAGCGACCACGCCAGCTCGCGCCGTTGCGCCATCGCGAGCGAGACCGCCGGGTTGAAGTGCGCGCCGCTGACCGGCCCGAAGACCTCGATCAGCACGTACAGGCCACCGACCGTCGCCAGCGTGTTGGCCAGGAGCGCGATCGCCGCGTTGCCGCCCGCAAGCCGCTCGGCCATGATGCCCGACCCGATCACGACGGCCAGCAGCAGGGCCGTGCCGAGCGCTTCGGCACCGAGCTTGCGCCGCGTCGACGTCACCATGGTCAGCTGCGAGCGATCGCCGCGAGCGCGCGTTGCAACTCGTCGTCGCGCAGGTCATCCAGCGGCAGTTGAAGGAGTTGCAATAGTCGGTAGCCGATGGCCTCGCGCGTCCGGGCGAACGCCGCGGCCCGGTCGGCCTCCGGCGCACCGGACGGATCCGCGTAGCCCCAGTGCACCTTCACCGGCCCGCCCGGCCACCAAGGGCACGGCTCCGCCGCGGCGCTGTCGCAGACGGTGATCACGATGCGCATGCGCGGCGCGTCGGGCAGCGCGAACTCGTCCCAGCTCTTGCTGCGACAGCCTTGCGTCGCCACGCCGGCGTCTCGAAGCGTCTCGAGCGCCCAGGGATTGATGCGCCCGCCGGGAGCGCTGCCGGCGCTGAAGGCCCGGACGTCCTTGCCGAGCCGCGCGGCCCAGTGATTCAGCATCGCCTCGGCCATCACGCTGCGCGCCGAGTTGTGCGTGCACAGGATGAGGACGTTGGTCGGCATCAGCAGCAGGACCCGCTCGACGCGGCCCTCACCGGAATGGCGATGGGCGTGCCGCCAACCGGCTTGACCGCGCAGCAGGCCGCTGCGGGCGCCGGCGCCTCGGGCGCCTTCTCGCTGAACACCGGGATATTGCCCAGCGAGTGGAACTGCTCCCAGGCGATGCCTTGCGGATCGGTGAGCCAGTACTTGTCGCTGCGGGCATAGCAGCAGGTCGTCTCGCCGACGTCCAGCAACGCCATGTCGGCGGCCTCGGCTTGCGCCTTCAGGATCGCGAGCTCCTCCTCGCTGTCGGCCTGGATGCCGAGGTGGTCGATGCCCGGCTTGCTCCCGCGCGTCGAGATGGCGAAATTGAGGCGCGGATCCTCGACCATCCACTTCGCGTAGTCGTTCTCGACGCGAGTCGGCTCGGCGCCGAACATCTTCGAATAGAACGCGATGCTGGCTTGCAGGTCGTCGACGTGGGCGTGGACGTGGAATCGCTTCATGAGGGTCTCCGGTGGGGCGAAGGTCAGCAGCCGCAGGCTGCCGGCGTGGCGCCGACGGCGCACTCGGCGCCGGCGCAGCAGTTGTCGGTGAGGAAGGCCAGCAGGCCGTTCATGCGGTCGTAGGCGGCCCGATAGATCAGGTTGCGTCCGTCGCGCTCCTGCGTCGCCAGGCCGGCGTGCGCCAGTTCCTTCAGGTGGAACGACAGGCTGGTGGCGCTGACGTTCAAGGCCTCGGCCATGACGCCGGGCGTCAGCCCTTCGGGGCCGACCACGACCAGCGCGCGGAACACGCGCAGTCGCATCGGATGAGCCAGCGCCGCGAGGGCGCGGATGACGTCTTCTTCTTCCATAATTCAAGGATAGTTGAATTATTTGGCAAACGCAAGGCGCAAGTGGAAATTCGCGGGCACACGTCGCGGCGACCCGGCGCCTGCGACCGCTGACCGAGCTGGTCGATCCCTTGATGCCGCGGCAGCCGCCGGCCACCCGTTCATGCGGTCGCGGGCCGCTGACTCAGAGCTTGAAGTCCAGCGAGACGCGGAACTCGCGCGGCTCGCCGGGGTGTACCGTCACGCCGGTCGGATTGATCGCCGCCGTCGGCGTGACGCGGTAGTCCTGCTCGTACGCGATGTCGTAGAACCTGCGGTCGAAGACGTTGAGCACGTCCAGCTGCAGCGTCACGCCGGGCGTGAGCGTCCGCTTGAGAAGAAGGTTCGACACGATCGCCGAAGGGGTCGTCAGCGTGCCGTCCTGCGACAGCGGATACGCGCCGATGAAGCGCGTGACGAAGCCGGCGGACCACGGGCCCAGCTCGTGCACCGTCACGCCGAGAAGGCCGACGCGGCTGACCGCGTTGCCGATGAAGTTACCCGCTTTGCCGTTGGCGTTCGCGTCCGCGTAGCGCGCGTGCGTCCACGCCATGTCGGCGTCGACCAGCAGCCAGCGGTTGAGCACGAGGTGGTTGTTCAGCTCGATGCCGTGACGCTTGCTGGCACCGTTCGGCTCGGTGCCGCCTTCGTCGGCGGTGTAGACCAGCTCCGAGTCGCTGTCGAGCCGCCAGAACGCCAGCGAGGTCTGCAGGCCCGGCACGATCTCCGTGCGCAGGCCCAGCTCCGCGCCCTTGCTGGCGACGAGCGCGGGCACCGGCGCGTCCGAGCCGGCCGTGGCGGTGACGCCGCGCGCGTCGTTGCTGTGGAAGCCGCGGCCCGCGTTCGCGAAGAACTCCGTCTTCGCCCACGGGCCGAAGACGAGCGAGACCTTGGGCGACAACTTGTTGCCCGACGCGCGGCCGCCGTCGGCAGGCACCTGCAGCGCGCGCACGTCCATGTCGACGCGATCCTCGCGCAGGCCCAGCAAGGTTCGAAACCACGGCAACCAGGCGGTCGTGTTCTGCACGTAGGCGCCGATCGCGGTCTCGCTGACGCGGTCGTTGCTGACGGTGGCGAACGGCACGCGCGCCTCGGAGTCGAACAGGCCGACATCGATGTGGTCGTGGCGCACCGACAACCCGATCTCGGTCGTCGAATCGTTGCCGAACAGGGCGTGCTGCCAGCCATGCCGGGCCTGGCCGCCGACCATGTTGCGCGCCTCCTTCTGCTCGAACTGGTCGCCGCGCACGGGATCGGCCTCGAAGTAGGTGAAGTCCGACCACAGCTTGAGCTTGTAGTGCTCGACGTAGGCCGACACGTTCGTGTAGCCGCGCTCGTCGTGCGCGTGCCATTCGCCTGTGAGGACGTCGCGCACGCTGTTGCCGCCGTCGGTCGGATCGAGCGCGGAGAAGCGCCCCAGCGCGCCGGACTGGATCAGCTCGAGCGGCACCTGGTCGGTCGACGTCCAGTGGTTCGTGTACGCGAGGGCGTCGGCGGACCAGCCGTTCGCGGTGGTGCCGTCGCTGACGCGCAGCACGCCGTTGTACTTGCGCACGCCCTCCGGCGTCGTCCACGGTCCGTTGTCGCGCTCGACCTCCAGCGCGCCGAGCACGCGCGGGCCGTCGCCCGACGATGTCGACAACGGCGTCGAGCCCGCCAGCACCAGGCGTCGATAGCCGTTGTCGCCGGCGGTCAGGTTCAGGATGCCGTGCTGCAGGCTGTCCACGTACTTGATGCGCGCCGAGCCGGCGGACGAGAAGTCGCCGTCCTCGGCGAAGTACGGGCCCTTG
>FSXQ01002308.1_pt1 | contig 12327 bp, 11 predicted proteins | sample 1638011 | NCBI WGS metagenome assembly FSXQ01 (sample SAMEA3914789, study PRJEB12502) | metagenome | biome: forest; material: soil | place: Canada | collected 2011-07-03 | depth 0.3 m | reverse complement strand
GCCTGCAGCAACGCGTAGAGCCCATGGCTGGCGTCGGAGCCTTCCACCCATTCGCCGGCGTCGCGGCTGTGCACCGAGGCGATGGGCATGTCCTGCCAGGGCATGCCCAGCCGCGCGCAGGCGAGTTGGATCGTCGACAAGTTGGGCAGCACTTCCAGCGCCTCGATGCACAGGCGCGAGGCGAGGTAGGCGGCGATGCCGTGGCACAGCGGGTCGCCGGTGGCCAGCACCACGCAGCGCAAGCCGTCGGACTGCGCTTCGCGCACCCAGAGCGGAACCTGCGACAGCACGCCGGTGAGGTCGCGGCGAACGGCGCCGGGGCGTATCTGCGTGTCCAGCAGGTGCAGCGTCCGCGTGCCGCCTATGACGACGTCGGCACCGGTCAAGTGGCCGAGCGCGTGGGCGCCGAGGCTGGTCGCGCCGTCGTCCAGCACGCCGATGATTCGACAGCGTTCGCCGGTGAATCGCTCGAGCTCTTCTCTCATGATGCCTCCGCCAGCTTGCGACCGTCGAAGTCGCAGACCAGCACCTTCAGTTGGAACTTGTCGGGGTAGCGCTCGGTGACCGTGCGCCACACGCGCCGCGCGAGAGCCTCGTGGAATTCGGTCACGAGTCCGAGTTCGGCCACGCGCTCGCTCGCGTAGCGCGCGGTCTCGGCCGCGCGGACGTCGGCGCAGACGTCCGCCGGCACGCCGATGCCCGCACACAGGTCGGCGAGCAGGCCGGTGTCGACTTCGGCGCGGCCCGCGTGGGTGATGGTTTCGCCCTGGGCGATCTTGGTCAGCTTGCCCACCATGCCGCCGATGATCACGCGAGGCAACCCAGCCTTCACCGCGGCGCCGAGGGCGTAGCGCAGGAAGTCGCCCATCTGCACGAAGCAGGCCTGCGGCAGCCCGGGCATCTCTTCCATGACGAACTTCTCGGTGCGTCCGCCGGTGGTGAGCACCACGACGTCGGCGCCCGTCGTCGCCGCGACCTGCACGCCCTGCACGACGCTGGCGCGGTAGGCGGCGGTCGAATACGGCTTGACGATGCCCGTCGTGCCGAGGATCGAGATGCCGCCGAGGATGCCCAGGCGCGCGTTAAGCGTCTTCTTGGCCATCTCGAGGCCTTGCGGCACGGAGATGGCGACCTCGAAGCCGGCGTCGTCGAGCAGCGACTCGCCCGCGAGGCGCACGTTGTGCTCGATGTTCCTGCGCGGCACCGGGTTGATGGCCGGGCCGCCGACAGCCAGGCCGAGCCCGGGCATCGTCACCGTGCCGACGCCGAAGCCGCCTTGCAGCAGGACCTGGCCGGGCAGGTCGGGGCGCAGGCAGACGTCCGCGGTGAGGTGAGCTTTGTCCGTGCAGTCCGGATCGTCGCCCGCGTCCTTGATGACCATCGCGTGGGCGCGCACGCCGTCCGTGTGGCCGTCGTTGACGATGAAGTTGACGAGCTGGCCGTTGGGCAGCAGGCATTCCACGACCTCGGGTACCGCGCCGTGCACGAGTCCGAGCACCGCGGCGCGCGCGGCGGCGGCGGAGCACGCGCCGGTCGTGAAGCCGGTGCGCGTGCCGCGCTTGACGGTGCTCTCCATCATGGACGGGTCGCCTTCATCTGGCCGGCCGCGCGACCGAAGAAGCGTGTTCGCGCTCGCGCGCCTCGGCCAGCCCGAGCAGCGCGTGGATCGCGGCCACGACGAGCGTCGAGCCGCCCTTGCGTCCGCGAATGACGACCCAGGGCACGTCATCCAGCTTGGCCATCAAATCCTTGGACTCTGCGGCCGAGACGAAACCCACCGGCATGCCGATCACGAGCGCCGGCCGCGCCTGTTCCTCGCGGATCAGGCGCACGATCTCGATGAGGGCGGTCGGGGCGTTGCCGATGCCCACGATCGCACCATCCACCCGGCCTTGCCGGTGCGCCTTGCGCATCGCCTGCACGGCGCGTGTCGTGCCTTCGGCCTGCGCCGCCGCGATCACGTCGGCATCGCTGATGAACTGGTGCGTCGAGATACCGAAGTGCGACAGCCGGGGCACCGAGAGTCCGACGCAGATCATTTCCACGTCGGCCAGGACGCGCGAGCGACGGCCGGTGATCGCTGTCATCGCGGCGTCGATGGCGCCGGGGTGGAAATCGGTCAAGCCGTTGAAATCGAAGTCGGCGTTGGCGTGGATCATCCGGCGCACGACCTGCCACTGCGATTCGTCGTATGCGTAGGGGCCGGCCTCGCGGTCGATGACGGCGAACGAATCGTGCTCGATCGCACGGCCGGCGGCGGTGAGCTGCTCCGTGACAGTGTTGGCGCCAGTCGCCGCCGCGGTGTCGACGCTCATGCGGCGACCGGGTGCAGCGCAACCGTAGCCACTGGCGCATGCGTGTGCTCGTGCGAATGCGCATGGCCGAGGTCGTGCGCGATCTCGCGGAACTTGCAGCCGTCGCACGGCAACCGCGCTTCGGGAATGCCGGCGCGCAGTTCGGTCACGCGTTGCTCCAGCAACTCGAAGATCTCCATCTCGTGCCCGAAGTGCGCGGTACTCGTGAAACGGATCGTCGGGTACTGCGCTCGCAAGTGCTCGACCTGGCGCGCGATGCGCTGCACCAGCGTGCCCGTGTAGAGGTAATACGGCAGCACGACGACCTGCTTCATGCCGAGCAGCACCTGCCGCTGGGCCACGCGTTCGAGGCGCGGATAGGTGATTCCGGTGAAGGCCAGGTCGACCAGTTCGTGGTCGGTCTCTTCCTGCAGCCAGCGCGCCATCTTGGCCATCTCGCCGTTGGCCTGGCGGTCGGACGAGCCGCGCCCGAGCAGCACGACCCCGGTCGTCGTCGGATCTGGCATGTCGAGCTCGGTCATCGCCTTGGCGAGGCGGCGCTTGAGCACGTTCAGGATCGGGTCGCAGGCCGTGAGGTGCGGGCCGTAGAGGAATTCGGTGTCGGGTGCATCCGCGCGCGCGTGCTCGATTGCCTCGGGGATCTCCATCTTCACGTGGCCGGCCGCATTGAGGATGAGCGGCAGCACGATCACACGGCGCGACTGGCGCGCGGCGGCCAGCAGGCCGTCGTGCAGCGAGGGCGCGGCGAACTCGATGAAGCAGACCTCGATACGCCACTGCGGCTGGCGTGCACGCCACTGCCGGACGAATTCGTGGATTTCGTCATTGCCTTCCGGCTCGCGCGAGCCGTGTCCGATGAGCAGGATGGTGTCGGTCATGTCGTCGTCTCGGAAGTGGCTTGCGGAGGAGCTTCGGGCGGCATCGACGCGCGGCGGAAGCGGTGCGTGAAGCGCGCGTCGTAGAGCTTGGACTTGGTGAGCTCCGGCCACTCGCGAGCGCCGAGTGCGGGGCTCGCGATGATCATGGCCTGGCTGACGATCTTCTCGTCGCGGCAACGCTGCGCGATGTCGGCGAGCGTGCCGCGCACGATCTTTTCCTCGCCTGGCCACGAGGCCTTGTGGACGACCAGGATCGGCGCGTCCTCGGCCCAGCCGGCGGCGCGCAGCTCGCGCGTCACCTTGCCCATCAACGTGATGGACAGGAAGATGCACAGCGTGCAGCCGTGCCGCGCCAAGGCCTCGAGCGATTCGCCTTCGGGCATCGGCGTGCGGCCCGCCATGCGCGTGAAGATGACCGTCTGCGTGACTTCGGGCAGCGTGAAGCTCTCCACCGCAGCCGCAGCCGACGCCATCGCCGACGACACGCCGGGCACCACGCGCACCGGCACGCCCGCGGCGTCCAGCGGCTGCACGACTTCGATCAGGGTGCCGTACAGCGCCGGGTCGCCGGTCTGCAGCCGCACCACGGTGTCGTGCCGCCGCGCCTGGGCGACCAGCCATGCGGCGATCTGTTCGAGCGTCATGTCTTTCGAGTCGGCGATCTCGCAGCCCGGTGGCGCCCACCGCGTTGCCGCTTCATTGACCAGGGAGCCAGCGAACAGGATGGCTCCGGCGCGGGCGATGAGGTCGCGTCCCTTGACGGTGATCAGGTCGGGATCGCCCGGTCCGGCGCCCACGAACCAGGCCGTGCCGATGCCCGCCGGGGGCGCTGCGCTGGAGAGGCTGTCGGTCGTCGTCATGACGCGCTTTCGAAAGAAGGAACTCGCGTCAAGAACAGCGCGGCTGTCGCGGCCGGGTTGGACGCGAAATAGTGGTGGATGTAGCTCGCCGTCAATCTGCCGACGCGGTACACGGCTTCGGTCGTGCTCCCTCCGTTGGGATTTCGACCCCGCGCGATCGGCTGCAGGGGGGTGGCGAGCGACGAGTAGTGGAAGCTGTGGCCGCGCAACTCGCCCTCGGGCAGGCTGATGGCCTGGAGGCCGAGTGCGGCCAGCCGCTTCTGCATGACGGCGTCGCCGGTGAGCGCGCCAACCATGGCGTGGCGCCGACCGTCGATGTCGGTCAGCGAGTCCAGCAGGTACAGCAGACCGCCGCATTCCGCGAGCAGCGGCTTGCCGTCGCCGATGTGGCGTTGGATCGCGCGACTCATGGGCGCGTTGTCGGCCAGCGCGGCGGCATGCAGCTCGGGGTAGCCGCCCGGCAGCCAGAGCGCGTCGCAGAGCGGGAGGCCGGTGTCGTGCAAGGGCGAGAACAGGACGATGTCGGCGCCGAGCTGACTCAAGGTGTCGAGGTTGGCGGGGTAGATGAAGGAGAACGCGCGATCGCTGGCGACGGCGATGCGAACGCCGGCCAGCAGTTGTGCGGGCACGCCAGAGGCGCCGTCTTGAGGCACGGCTTCGAACGTGACGGGCGCCGGTTCGAAATCGGCGCCGCCGCCTTGTTCCCAGGCATCCGCCCAGCGATCGAGCTGCGCATCGAGCTCGGGCAACTCCATGGCCTGAACGAGTCCGAGATGACGTTCGGGCAGCGCGAGCTCGGCATCGCGTCGCAGGGCCGCAACGAGCGGCAGGCCGGCCGGCAGACCCTCGCCCACCATGCGCGCGTGACCGGGGCTGCCGACGCGATTGGCGACCACGCCGCTGACCGGGACGTCGTCGCGAAACGACGCCAGTCCGTGCGCGAGCGCGCCGAAGGTCTGGGCCATCGCGCTGGCGTCGATCACGGCGAGCACCGGCAGGCCGAAGGTGGCCGCGAGATCGGCGCTGCTGGGTTTGCCGTCGAACAACCCCATCACGCCTTCGACGAGGATCAGGTCCGCGGACAGCGCGGCCTCGTGCAGCATCGCGCGGCAATGCGCCTCGCCGCCCATGAACAGGTCGAGCTGGTGCACCGGCCGACCGCAGGCGCGCGCCAGGATCATCGGGTCGATGAAGTCGGGGCCCGTCTTGAACACGCGCACGTGCCGGCCGCGTCGCGTGTGCGAGCGCGCGATGGCCGCCGTGACGCTGGTCTTGCCCTGGCCGGAAGCCGGGGCGCTGACCATCAGGGCGGGGCAGCGGACAGGGGGGCTCACGGACGCTGCACCAGGCAAGCGCAGACGGACGACGTCATGGCCACCAAGGTGCAGGGGAGCGCAGGCAGCGCTGGCAAGGGAAACATGGGAACACCGGATTCGACCCAGGCACCAGCTTCCCCGCGGGCACCTGCAACTGAGCACGACGATTCTTGCGAACGATCGCGCTCCCTTGTTGGCCGGTATCCGGGCTGGCGGTGCAATTCGAGGACCCTTCCCAGGCGCAATACGCCCAGTGGGTATGAGACTCGAACGGGAAGCGCGTGACGATGCCACGTACTTCCGACCGCTTACCGTTGCGGGGGCAGCTCAGGTTGGGGTGCGTTCCGGTGGAGCGACCCTTCCTGATTCCCGTTTAACTGTGCCGGATCCTGAAACCGCGGCACGAGCACCAACGATTTGATTATAGGGATCGATCGTGAGGCCGCAAGCGCTCGGACGGGTCCGACCGGATTCGACGCAAGCCCATGTGGGGCGTCGGCGCCGGCCAGTGCGCGGCATCGTCGAGTTCGCCACCCGCCAGCAGCGCCCCGATCCAGCCGGCGTGGGTGACGACGAGCACGGGGGACGCGCCGGTGTCGCTCTCCGATCTCGCAGCCAGGAATTGCTCGATGCGTAATCGCAGGGCCGCCTGCGATTCGCCGCCGCCCGGGGCGTGGTGGACGAAGTCGGCTTCCCAAGACGCGACGTCCCGAGGGTCGATCTCGCGCCATGGTCGACCGTCCCAGAGGCCGAAATCCAGTTCGAGGAGCCGTTCATCGACGCGGTGCGTCCAGCCCCATCCGCGCAATACCTTGCCAACCTCGAACGCGCGCCGCAGCGGCGATGTCCATATCTCGCGCGGCAATCCATGACGCCGCGCCGCCTGCCGGATCCGCGCGGCGAGCCGCTTCGCCTTGCGGTGGTCGACGGCGAGGTCGGTGCGGCCGATGCAGCGGCCGGCGGCGCCGATCGCGCGCGGGTGCCGCCATGCCCACAGGTCGAGCGTCGGCAACGCTTGCGCCATCACGCGGAAAGTCCGGCACTGAATCCCAGCAGGACGGCGAGCTCACTCCACTGCTGGACGGCGCCGAGCGTGTCGCCGGTGAATCCGCCGATGCGGCGCATGAACCATCGCGCGCAACCGCCAGTGACGACGAGGGCCACGACGGCCCCTGTCGCGACCGCGCTCGAAGGCAAGCCGGCAAGGATACCGAGCACGGCGGCGGCGATCGCCATTGCCAGCGCGGCGGCGACGCAAGCCGTACTGACCTGGCGTGCAAGCGGCTTGGCCTTGGCGTGCGCGAGGTCTCCGGCATACGGCAGCACGCGCAGCAGGATCACCGGCATGGCGCGCGACACGATGTGCGCGAGCACGACGACCAGGGCCGCCTGGTGGAGGTCGTGTCGACACAATGCCAGCGTGGCTGCGGCCTTGGCGCCCAACGTGAACACCAGGCCCAGCGCACCGTAGCTGCCGACGCGCGAATCCTTCATGATCTCGAGGGCGCGCTCGCGCGACACCGCGCCGCCCAGGCCATCACAGGTGTCGGCGAGTCCGTCTTCGTGGAATCCACCGGTGAACCAGGCCGTCAGCGCCATCGAGGCGACGACGGCGACCGGCAGCGACCAGGTCGTGGCCGCCAGCAGCAGCGCCGCCGCCCCCACGGTGCCGACCAGACCGCCCACCAGCGGGAAGTAGCGCGCGCACTCGTTGAGCCACTGCGGATCGAACGCGCGCAGCGACACGGGAACGCGCGTGAAGAATTGCAGGGCGACCGCGAACAGGCGGCCTTCGTGCACGAGGAATCGTCGCATGCGCTTGACCTGTGCGGTGACGACGATCAGTCGCCGCGGTTGGAGACGCCGGCCGATTCGAAGCTCGCCATCTCCGCGAGGATGCGACAGGCGGACTCCAGCAGCGGCCACGCGAGCGCGGCGCCCGAGCCTTCGCCCAAGCGCAGGTCGAGGTTCAGCAGCGCGCGTGCGCCGAGTCGCTCCAGCCAGCGCGCGTGACCGCTCTCGGCGGAGCAATGGGCGAACACGCATTGGGCGAACACACTCGGCTCGATCGCGATGGCGACGGCCACCGCCGCCGTGCAGATGAAGCCGTCGACGACGATCACGCGGCGCAGCCGTGTCGCTTCGAGAATGCTGCCGACCATGGTGGCGATCTCGAGTCCGCCTACGTCGGCCAACGCGGCCAGCGGCGAGGCGGCGTCGGGCGCGCGCTGCAGCGCGCTTCGCAGCACACCGAGCTTGCGCGCGAAGGCCGCATCGTCCAGGCCGGTGCCGCGACCCGCGCACTCCTCGATCGCCAGGCCGGTCAGGCGCGCCATCAGCAACGCGGCCGCGGACGTATTGCCGATCCCCATCTCGCCCAGCAGGATCGCATTGCCCGGCAGCGATGCCGCGAAGCGGGCGCCGTTGGCCATCGCCTCGGCGCACTGCGCGGTCGTCATCGCCGGCCCCTGCAAGGAATCGGCGCTGCCGGCGGCGACCTTGGCCACGACGAGGCCGGGACGCGGAGTGAAATCGTGCCGCACGCCGCAATCGACGACCGTCAGCGCGAGGCCATGTTGTCGCGCCAGGACGGCCACCGCGGCGCCGCCGGCAAGGAAGTTCTCGACCATCTGCCAGGTGACGTCGCTCGGATACGCCGACACGCCCTGCGCCGCGATGCCGTGGTCGGCGGCGAAGACGATCATCTGCGGCGAGTCGAGCTTCGGCGCCGGCGTGCCGAGCGCGAGTGCGAGCTGCAGCGCCAATTGTTCGATGCGCCCGAGCGAACCGGTGGGCTTGGTCTTGTTGTCCAGCCGATGCTGAACTTCGGCTTCGAGGGAACGAGCGGACGTGGAGGTAATCATGGGATACGCGAGTAGGGTAGATGATTGATCGCCGTGTCAGTGCTTGCCAAGCAACATTCGGTCGAGAAGGCGGCGATCCAGATGGGCGTCCATCTGGTCGGCCAGTAGATCGAAGGCATCTTCGACGGACGGCGCACGGTGACCCCACATCGCGCGGATCAGCGCGGCCGATTCGAAAAGGCCGTGCGCGTAGACACCGAGCACGCTGCCGACCTGCCAGCCGAGCGGCTGGCCGCGATCGTCGGTCAAGGCCACGCGAGCGCGGGCGTCGGACGATGCGGACGGCACCTCGACGGTCACCCCGCAATGGATCTCGTAGCCCGCCGTCGCGAGACCCCGCCACGCCGACCACGGCCCGTCGACCTGTGCGAACTGCAACGTGCAACGACGCACCTGCTTGTCGGGGCCGTAGCGAGTGACCAGCGGCAGCAAGCCGAGCCCGCGCACGTCGACGCCAGCCTGGCCGTCGTGCCCGTCGGTGTCGACCAGCAATTCACCGAGGATCTGCAGCCCGCCGCAAATGCCGAGAACGGCGCCGCCAGCGGCCGCGTGGCGCATGACCACGGCAGCCAGGCCTTGCTCGCGCAGCCAGGCCAGGTCGGCGCTGACCTGTTTCGAGCCGGGCAACACGATCCAGTCAGCGCCCACCAGTTCGGCGGCGGTGCGCGCCCAGCACAGGCACACGCCAGGCATCTGCGAGAGCGGCTGGAACTCGTCGAGGTTGCTGATGTGGGGCGGGCAGACGACGACCACGCGCAGGCCTGCCCGCGCGCCCGCTGCGCCCACGGATGCGGGCGCGTGCCCGTGCAGACCGTCTTCCTCGGGCAACCCGTGCTGGCGTATCAACGGGATGACGCCGGCCAGCGGCACCCCGGTGAGCTTGAGGATGGATTGCGGGCCCGGCTCCAGCAACGCGGCATCGCCACGGAACTTGTTCAGCACGTAGCCCTGTAGCGACGGACGCAGGTCTTCGGGCAGCAGCGCCCAGGTGCCGTAGACGTGCGCGAACGCGCCACCCAGATCGATGTTGGTCACCAGCAGGCAGGCGAGGTCGCCGATCTCGCGGGCCCAGCGCGCGGTGCCGAGGTTGACGTAGTCGTTCGGCGCCAGGTTGATCTCCGCAGGTGAGCCTGCGCCTTCGATGACGACGAGATCGCTCTCGGCGCAAACGCGCTCGAAGCTGGCGCGCGCGGCCTCGGCCAGGCGGGCACTGCGATCGCGCCAGCGCATGCGCGAGAGTTCCGGGTCGACACGGCCATGCACCACGACCTGGCTGGCCGTGTCGGTCTCCGGCTTGAGCAGAACGGGGTTCATGTCCACCGTCGGCTCGACGCGCGCGGCGAGCGCCTGGAAGTACTGGGCCGAGCCGATCTCGCCCATGGCGCCGCCCAGTCCGGCAACAACGCGCGCGTTGTTGCTCATGTTCTGTGCCTTGAACGGCCGCACGACGACGCCCTGGCGCGCGGCCCAGCGGCACAGCGCCGTCGCCAGCCAGCTCTTGCCGGCGCCGCTGGAGGTGCCCCACACCATCACGCTGCGCGTCATGACTGCTCCTCGCGATCGGGCCCGAAAGCGCAGGGCGATGGGTGCGGCGAAGTGAAAGAGCTGGGCATCATGGAACTGTCGCTGGGATGGCGTCGGATCAGTACGCCGGGACGGCGATCCAGCGCGGCACGCGCTCGCTCGCCGGGCTGTCGATGGGCAGTGCCTGCGAGAGCTCGCGGATGGCGAACGCGTGATCGAACGCCGCCTCGAGCGCGGCGCGCATCGCCGGATCGTCCGGCGTGCCCTGCGCTTCGAGGCGGCCTCCGACCATCACCACGACGCGATCTGCCTGCAGGGCCAGCGTGAGATCGTGCAGCGCGGTGACGGCCGCGATTCCCGCGGCCACGCGCCGGCGCAGCGTCCGCACGAGCGTGCGCTGGTGGGGCGCGTCGAGATGGGCGGTCGGCTCGTCCAGCAACAGGATCGGTGCCTCCACAGCGAGCGCACGAGCCAGCAAGGCACGCTGCCGCTCGCCGCCCGAGAGCTCCGACAGCTTGCGCGCGCCAAGATGATCGACCTCCGAGTCCACCATCGCCGCCGAAGCGATGGCGATGTCGTTCGCATCGGGCGATCCGAGCAGGCCATGGTGCGGCAGTCGCCCGAGCAGCGCGACATCGCGCACGGAGATCTCGCCGTCCGCTTCGCCCGCCTGCGCCAGCCAGGCGATGCGCCGCGCCCGTTCGCGCGGCGGCCAGTGCGCCAACTCGCGCCCGTCGCAGACGACGCTGCCGCGACTGGCCGGCAGCACGCCCGCCATCAGCGACAGCAAGGTGCTCTTGCCCGCGCCGTTCGGGCCCACGAGCGCGATCCATTGGCCGACCTGCACGTCGATCGACACGTCGTCGACCACCCATCGCGAGCCGATCCGGTGTCCGACGCCGCGCGTCGTCAGCAGCGCCGTCACCGCAGCTTCACCGTGCCCGCATGGAGCAACACGAGCAGATAGAGGCCGCCCGACAACGCGGTGACGACGCCGACCGGCAGCTCCTGCGGGGCGATCAGGCCGCGCGCTGCCACGTCGGCGACCAGCAGCAGCACGCCGCCGGCGAGCGCGGCCAGCGGCAACAGCGTGGCGTGCGTGACGACCGCGCAGCGCCGCACGAGGTGCGGTGCGACGAGTCCGACGAACGCGATGAGGCCAGCCTGTGCCACGGCGGCGCCCGTGGCCAGGGCCATCAGCGAGACGAGCAGCAGTCGCTGGCGCGGCAGGTTCACGCCCAGGCTCACCGCAGTGGCCTCGCCCAGCACGAGCGCGTCGAGCGCCCGCGCGCTGCGACGGGCGAGCGGCAAAGCAACGGCGCCCGCGACCGCGAGCACGGCCACGCTGTCCCAACCCAGGAAGCCCGTGTTGCCCAGGAGAAAGGCTTGGCGCCCGCGCAAGGCGGCGGGCGACAACATCACTGCGAGGTCCGACAACGCGCCCGCCATCGCGCCAACCACCACGCCACACAGCAGCAGCACGAGCGGCCTGCCGGCGCCGCGGGCCAGGGCCAGCGTCAACATCACACCGCCGAGCGCTCCGGCAAACGCCGCGCCGACCAGGCCCACCTTCAGTAGCCAGCCCGCGGCGACCGCTCCGATGACCCGCCCGAGGAATCCCCCGGCCGCCAGCACCAGCGTGACGCCCAGCCCGGCTCCGGCGGCGGAGCCCAGCAGGTAGGGGTCGGCCAGCGGATTTCGGAACAGGCCTTGCGCGATGGCGCCGGCCAGGCCGAGCAAGGCCCCGGTGAAGAAGGCGCCGAGCGTGCGCGGCGCGCGAATCGCCGTTATCAGGTCACCGTCTACCCGCCAGTCCAGCGACCAGCCGTCGCTTCCGGCGGCCAGGCCCATCACACCGGCCAGCAAGCCGATGGCGACCAACGACAGAGCGAGGCCGCGCGCGGATCGGATCCACTGCAATGGCCGCTGGCGCGACGTCGCACTCATGGCGGCGGCGGGGCCACGCGCCCCAGGCAGTCGGCCATCAGCTCGGCGGCTTCGCCCAGACGCGGGCCCGGACGCACCAGAACGTCGTACTGCTCCGCGGCGAAGCCGCAGTGGCGACCTTGCTCGAGCGCGTGAAGCCGGTTCCAGCCGGGGCGATTCGGCATCTCGTCGAGCGCCCGCGTTTCGGCCATCACGAGATCGGGCTGCGCGCGAACCACGTACTCCGGGTTGAGCTTCGGGAACGGCCCCATGCTCGCCGGAACGATGTTGCCCACGCCGAGCTGGGCGAGCGTCTCGCCGATGAAGGAACTCTCGCCGGCGGCGTAGGGGGCCGAGGAGATCTCGAAGTAGGCGCGTCGCGCATGCCAGCCCGCGGGAACGCGCGCGGCAGCGTGGGCGACGCGCGCCTGGATGCGTTCCCACTGGGCGTCGCCGGCGCCAGGCTTGCCGAGTGCCTGCGCGATGGTCTCGAGCACACGGTGGATGTCGGCCGTGCTCTTCGCCTCGAGCGCGAGGACGTGGACGCCCAGGGACTCGAGCCGAGACACGACGCGCGACGAGGCGGATGCCAGCACGAGGTCGGGCTTGAGCGCGACGATGCGTTCGATCTGGGCATCGTCCTG
>FSXQ01000518.1_pt1 | contig 12357 bp, 16 predicted proteins | sample 1638011 | NCBI WGS metagenome assembly FSXQ01 (sample SAMEA3914789, study PRJEB12502) | metagenome | biome: forest; material: soil | place: Canada | collected 2011-07-03 | depth 0.3 m | reverse complement strand
CGCGATCTCGGCGAGATGCGCGACCTGATCACCGACCTGCTGGAAAGCGAGCGCCTCGCCGACGTGCAGGCCGGCGGCCACGCCGCGCTGCAGACCGAGGCCGCCACGCTGTCGGACATCATCCACGAGCAGTGCGACGCGCAGGCGGCGGCCGCTGCGCTGACCCTGCAGCTCGACGAGACGCTGCCGGCGCTGCCGCTCGATCGTGCCCGCATGCGGCTGCTGCTGCGCAATCTCGTCGACAACGCGCTGCGCCACGGCAGCGCGTCGGGGCGCTCGCCCATCGTGTCCACGTCCGCCACGCCGCGGGCCGTCCAGCTCGTCGTGCGCGACTTCGGTCCGGGCATGGAAGAAGACCAGCTGCAGCACGCCGCCGAGGCGTTCTACCGCGCCGACGCGGCGCGCCTGCGCAGCACCGGCGGCGTCGGCCTGGGGCTGTACCTCTGCAAGCTCGTTGCCGAGGCGCACGGCGGCACGCTGACGTTGCGCAACGCTCACCCGGGCCTGGAGATCACCGCGGCGATTCCGCTGCCGGCCGCCGGCGGCTGAGCGCGGGCCCGCGCCTTGCCTCATCGGGGGAAAGACGGTCGATCTTCGACCGCAAGGAGCCTTCGATGAGCTGCAAGATCCGCTTCCTCATGGCCGCCGCGCTCGTGGCGCTCGGCGCCGCGGCCCAGGCCGCCCCCGGCCAGGACGTCGCCCTGGACGGATCGGTCAAGTCGCACAGGAAGCCCACGCTGGCGACCGTGGCGAACCGGCAACTTCGCCAGGACGACGTCCCCTCCGTCAAGACCGAGCCGGCGGACGTGAAGGCCCAGGCCGACGCCGACATCGCCGCCCGCGACGCGCGCGCCAGGGGGCCGCGCCTCGAGGTGCATCGCCAGAACCTGAAGGGCGACGCCGCCGCCCGCGCGATCCGGCAGCAGATGAACCCCAACACGATCGACCGCGCGACCGCGTACGGCGACAAGGATCACACCGAACAGGTGACCAACCTGAAGGTCACCGTGAAGAAGTGACGGGCGTCGGAGCCGGGCGATCAGAGCCGGGTGGTCAGCGCCAGCCACGCATCGGGCAGGCGATCGTTGACCCACGCCTCGATCGCGCGGTCGCCGCCGCCCAGGATCAACAGGCCGACGAGCAGCAGCAGTCCGCCCATCACGCGCTTGGCGGCGCCCGCGTGCGCGAGCACCCACGCGCGCATGCGCCCGAAACCTGCGCGCGACGCGTACGCGACGCCCACCAGCGGCAGGGCCGCGCCGATGCCGAACAGGCCCAGCAGCAATGCCCCGCGCGGCGCGCCGCCGGCAGTCGCGACCAGCGCCAGCGTCGAACCCAGCAAGGGGCCGGCGCACGGACTCCACACCAGGCCCAGCAGGCCGCCCAGCGCGAACGCGCCGATCAACGCGCCGCCGTCCAGCCGGGCGCTCGCCGAGTTGGCGGCGGACGCCAGCGGCGTCATCAGGCTCGAGAAGCGGCGCTCGAGCGCCGGCACGAGCATCACGCCGCCGAAAACGATCAGCAGCCAGGCGCCGACGCGGCGCACGTCGTCCGGCGCCAGCGCCAGCGCACCGCCGAGGCCGCCGACCAGCAGCCCGATCAGCGTGAACGCGACCGCCATGCCCAGCCCCATCGCGACAGGCGCGGCGCGATGGCGCTGCACCGCGCCGCCGACGATCACCGGCAGCAGCGGAAAGACGCAGGGCGACAGCGTCGTCAGCGCGCCGGCGACGAGGCTCAGCGCGGGGTCGGCGAAGCCGGACACGATCAGAGGGCGCTCTGCAGCGCGCTCTTGAGCCTGGCGGGGTCGGTCTCGCCGGTCGAGCGGCCGCGCTCGGTGGCGCCGTGGAACACGATCAGCGTCGACTGCGCCGTCACTTTCATCTGCTTCTCGAGCGCCTTCTCCGTGTCGTAGTCCACCTCCATCAGCGTCACCTTCAGCGACGGATCGGCCTTCAGCGCGTCGAACGCCTTGTCCTGCGCGCGGCAGGTCGGGCACCAGCTCGCATGGAAATGCAGCACCAGCGGCGCGCCGGCCTTCTGCGCCGCGGCGAGCGCCGCCGGGGTGTAGGGCGTCACGGTCAGCGCGTGCGACAGCGTGGACGCCAGCAACAGCGAGGCGGCGAACGCGAGGCGATGGATCGAGGTCATGCAAAGGCTCCGGAAATCCTGGGATGGGACGCACCGCAAGCAGGCGCGCGGCGCGCGTGAAACGGACGGCGCCATGCCGCATCGTGGCATGTCCGCGCCTCTTCGTCGGCGGCCGGGTCGAAACCTTACAGGACGCCGCGGTCGGGCTCGTCGCTTGCCGTGCGAGCCACGTCGGGCATGATGGCGCTGCAGATGTCCAGTGCCGCCGCTCGTGCCTTCGGGCCGCTGCACGAGGAAGCCGGCGCCGAGCGCCTCACGAAGACGGCCCGCTGACAACCCGAACGCCCCACGATCATGGATTTCAAGGACTACTACAGCGCGCTCGGCGTCGCCCGCGACGCCGGCGACGACGACATCCGCAAGGCCTACCGCAAGCTGGCTCGCAAGTACCACCCCGACGTCAGCAAGGAAGCCGACGCCGACGCGAAGATGCGCGAGATCAACGAGGCGCGCGACGTCCTCCAGGACAAGGAGAAACGCGCCGCCTACGACCAGCTCGCCGACCACGTCGCGCGCGGCGGCAGTCCCGACGGCGGCTTCCGCCAGCCGCCCCCCGGCTGGGACGAGGGCTTCGAATTCAAGCGCGGCCCCGGCCAGGGCCCGGCCGACCATGCCGACTTCAGCGAGTTCTTCTCGTCGATCTTCGGCAACCGCGGCGGCATGGGCGGAACGGCCGGCAGGGGTGCCGGTCCGCGCGGCCTGTACCGCGAACGCGGCGAGGATCACCACGCCGCGATCGAGATCTCGCTGGAGGACGCGTTGCACGGCGCCGAGCGCCAGATCGCGCTTCGCGCGCAGGAGATCGACGACCAGGGCCGGCCCCACCTCGTCAACCGCACGCTGGACGTGAAGATTCCCGCCGGCGTCCGCCCCGGCCAGTACATCCGCCTCGCCGGCCAGGGCCTGCCCGGCCACGGCGGCGAGCCCGCGGGCGACCTGTACCTGGAGGTGCGGATCGCGCCGCACAAGCTGTACCGCATCGAGGGCCACGACCTCTACCTGACGCTGCCCGTCACGCCCACCGAGGCCGCGCTCGGCGCGCAGGTAACGGTGCCGACGCCCGCCGGCGGCCACGTGGACGTGACCATTCCGAAGGGCGCGCGCAACGGCATGAAGCTGCGCCTGAAGGAGCGCGGGCTCCCCGGAAAGACGCCGGGCCACCTGTACCTGCTGCTCGAGATCGCGCTGCCGCCGGCCGACTCCGACGCCGCCCGCGCCGCCTACGAGCAACTCGCCAAGGCCACGCCGTCGTTCAACCCGCGCCAGCACCTCGTGTCGTGAGTTGGAAATTCGTTGAATAGGTCAGGGGCGAAGAAATGACGCTGCCGAATTCCGTTCAAAACACCCGCAGACTAGGCGCGACCGCGACACGCGGCTGGATGCCTCGCGAGCGGGCACAACGACGGATGCGGGCGTTTTGAACGGAATTCTTCAACGAATTTCCAACTCACGACACCAGGAGCCTGACATGCGCGCCGTCACCACCACCGTCCTCGAATCCTCGCCGCTGACCGTGCGCGAGCTGGCCCGCGCTGTTGGCGCCGAAGACCAATGGGTGCTCCGCCTCGTCGAGGTGGAGATCCTGCACGTCGACAGCCCCACGGAGCCGCCGGAGCGCTGGCACTTCCGCAGTGCCGACCTGCAGCGCGCCCTCGCCGCCCGTCGCCTGGAGCGCGACTTCGGTGCGAACCTGGACACCGCTGCGCTGATCCTCGACATGCAGTCCGAGCTGCGCCGCCTGCGCGCGCTGATGGGCGCGCACGGGGTCGGGTGACGCGTCAGCGCGCGAGCGCGAGCGCCTGGGTGACCAGTGCGACCAGCGCATCCCGCTCCTGCGCGGTCTCGGCCCGAACGCGCGTGAATCCGTATCCGTCCGCCGTCAATTTCACGTCCGCATGCGTGCCCGACGGATCCTCGTGGAAGTGCAGGAAGGCCCTCGAGCCCCTGTAGAAGCAGCCCGGCTTGCGTTCGACCAGGCCCGGCAGCGGCCGCATGCGGGCGAGCAACGGTTCGAGGGCATCGAGGGTGGCGGCGCCGGCGTGCTTCATGGCCACAGGATAGCGCCGTCTTCGGCGCGGCCGGCCGGCCCGCGGCGCCCCCTTCGGCGTGATGCCGCGACCCGGCTTTGTCGTTAGACTCGAATTCCGGCGCACGCCCCGTCGCGCGCCCCGCCAGGACTGGAGTCCCCGCCCATGCGTCGCCCCCTCGCCGCCCTTGCCCTGACCTGCCTCGCCGGCGCCTCGAGCGCGGCCTCCGCCGTCGAACCCTCCGAGCTCCTCAAGCCGATGTCGTTCCTCGCGGGCCATTGCTGGAAGGGCACGTTGCCCGACGGCAGGTCGACCGACGAGCATTGCTTCGCCTGGATGTACGGCGGCCGCGCGCTGCGCGACACGCATGTCGTGCGCAGGGCCGGCCAACCCGACGGCCTCGGCGAGTCCACCTACTACGTCGATTCGGCCGGCAACCGCCTCGAGTTCCTCTACATCGAGAACAGCGGCGGCTACAGCCGCGGCACCGTCGAGAGCCTGCCCGAGGCGCTGCTGTTTCCCGAGACGCGATACATCGCCGACGGCGAGACCCTCGTCTACCGCGCCCGCTGGACGCGCCAGGGCGACAAGGCCTACGAAGCGTGGAGCGAGGCGCAGACGGCGGACGGGTGGTCGACGATGTTCAGGATGGTGCTGCGGCGCGTCGACTAGTTGACGCGGTGCGTGAGCGCATCCGTGCACATCTGCTTCACGAGTGCGCCGATGGCTGCCGGGCTTCGATTGACGTCGAGCATGCGGAACATCGCATAGCTGGTGCACGCATACATGACGTCGACGACGTCGCGGCGCTCTCGCGAGGAGACCGTGTCACCCAGCAACCGCCTGACGACGGCGGTGAGCAGCTTGCGGCGGCGCTCGTTTCTCTGCGTCAAGGCATGCGCGAATTCCAGGTCTGACGCCATCGCGTCATGCAGGCGCCCGATGGCCGGATCCCGCGACCAGAAATTGGTGAATATCTCGATGATGGTGTCCAGCGCCTGCAGGGGATCCGGCGCGGCCGCCGCCTTGATCAGCTCCGGCAGCCCTCCGTGTTCCGCGATCGTGTCGAAGACCGCCTCGAGGAGGCCGCGGCGGGATCCGAACTGGTTGTACACGGTCAACCTGGTCACCCCGGAAGCACGAGCCACGGCCTCCAGCGAGAAGCTGGAGACATTGGCGTCCAGGCGCAGCAGTTCCGTGGCGGCCTGGAGCACGCGCCGCCGCTTTTCCGAAGCGGCTGCAGCCCGGACGACGCTGACATAGGGGCGAGGGGGCGTCGGTGTCGTCATGAGTCGAGTCATCGCAGCGCGGAGATGACGGTTGCGGCCGCCGGTGTCGGGCAGCGGATGGAGCGGCGATGCCCGAGGGGCCGTGGAACGGGGCGTGCCCGCATCGACGGCACATTGAGTAGACACGTTGAGTAGACACATTGTATTTCGTGCCCGCGCCCGCGCTGGATTTCAAGCCTCGGGAAGAGATCGGCGTGACGAGGACGTCGCGCCGGAACACGCGGGCGCAGCGCCGCTGTCGCTCATGGGCCGTATCGATGGCGCGGCGCGGCGCCGCCGGATCGCGCGGCGCCATTCGGCGAACCGTCGCCGATCAGCAGGCGCTTGCCGCCGCGCCGGAAATCGCCGGGCGTGCAGCCGACGTCGCGCCGGAAGGTGCGGAGGAAATTCGAGAGATCCGCCCACCCGCTTTCATAGGCGACGTCGGTGATCGGCAGGGAAGTGTCGCGCAGCAGTTCGATGGCCCGCAGCAGGCGGATGCGCATCAGGTATTGATGCGGCGTCACGCCGATCGAGCGCTTGAACGACCGCATCAGGTGGAAGCTGCCGACGCCCACGGATTGCGCCACGTCGTCGATCGAGAGCTGCTCGCCGGCGCGGCTCTCGATGCAGCTGGCCGCCGAACGCGCGCGCTCCTCCTGAAGCGCGCTGGCCAGCGGCGCGGTCCGGTGCGAGATGGCGGAATGCACCGCGCCGACGACGGCCAGGGTGCCCTCTTCGAGCGCGAAGCCCTCGTCGCCGTCGGCGAGCAGCAGGTTGGCCAGCAACGCGGCAACGCGCGGCAAGGGCGGCAGCGCGGCCTTCTTGAACCGCGGCGTCGTGCCCGGCATGCCGAGCGCGCTCAGCGAGTCTTCCAGCATCGGGGCCGGTATGGAAAGAAAGATGCAGTCGTCCCCGCTGCCGTCGCCGAGCGCGTGCGAGCAGGCATAGCCGTCGCCCGGGTTGCCGAGCATCAGCCAGCCGGGCGTGAGATGGGCCTTGCCGGCCACGGTCCGGTAGCCCAGCGACCCTCGCTCGATCAAGGTGATCGAGCAGGCGTCGTGCTGCTCGTCCGGTGCCGGCGCGTCGATGCCCGCGGTGCAGATGCAGCGCATCAGTCGAAGGCCGCTGGTGGCGCGCCGCAGCGGCAGGTAGTCGCGGTCGAGCTCGGCCGGATCCAGTGGCGGGGTGGACATGGCGTCATCTTAGCGGCGGCGGCCGTCGCGAGAGGTCAGTTTTCTCCAAGTCGCCAAGCTCGCCGATCCCTACGCTTGCGCATCGAAATGACCAAGGAGAGATGCGAATGACCACTGATCTTCAGGAGAAGGCGGCGCCGTCCGGGCGTCCGCATCGGCAGGACGAACCGATCGTGCTGATCGATGCATGGGACGCGGCCGGCCTTCTCGAGCAACTTTTCCACAACCCGATCCAAGGGAGAGCTTCATGAATCCGAACCAGTTCCAGGCCTGCCGGAAATCCGTGTCGACGCCGTCCGGCGACATCGGCTACGCCGAGGTCGGCGAAGGACCGGTGGCGCTGTTCGTGCACGGCGTCCTGCTCAACGGCTACCTGTGGCGACACCAGATGTCGGCCCTGGCTGGCGAGCGTCGCTGCATCGCGATCGACCTGCTGGCCCACGGCGGCACGACGATCGCTCCGCACCAGGACGTCTCGTCGACGGCGAACGCAACGATGCTGCTGCAATTCCTCGACGCGCTGTCGATCGACCAGGTCGACATCGTCGGCAACGACAGCGGCGGCGGCATCGCACTGATCTTCGCCGCGAACCACCCGCATCGCGTGCGCAGCCTGGCCCTGACCGATTGCGACACGCACGACAACTGGCCTCCCAAGGCATTCGAGCCCTTCCTGGCGCTGTCCGCGGCCGGCGGCCTGCCCGACGCTCTCGACGCCATGCTCGCCGACAAGGATGTCTTCCGCTCCGCGCAGGCGCTGGGGCCGGCCTATGAGCACCCGGAGCAAGTCGAGGACGCCACGATCGAGACCTATCTGCGGCCACACCGGGCCCATCCCCGGCGCACGACGGATCTCGCCCGGTTTCTCGCCGCGTTCGACTGCCGGCACACCGTGGCGGTGGAGGACGGCCTGAAACGCCTGGCGGCGCCGACGCTCGTGGCCTGGGGCACCGACGACGCGTACTTCGGAATCGAATGGTCGCACTGGCTCGCCCGGACGATTCCCGGCACGCGCAAGCGCGTCGAGATCGCCGGCGCCCGCCTGTTCTTTCCGGAAGAACGCTGGGAGGAACTGAATGCGGAGCTGCTGGAGCACTGGCACGCCGCCGCGAGCACGTCCGCGCCCGCAACCGCCTGGAGGAGCGCGTTCCATGTCCTGGCTTAGACCCCTCCTCCTCTCGATGTCCCTGGGCGCCTTCATGGTGTCCGGTGCGATCGCGGCCAGGCCGCCTTCCGATCCGGCCGGCGCGCTCGCCGCGCTGGCGGACCGGTACTACGAGGCCCAGGCGCGATTCGACCCCGTGTATTCCGCGACGCTCGTCGGAGACAAGCGCTACGACGCGGAACTGCCCATCGGCATCGCACCCGCCGAACGGAACAAGCGCTTCGCCATGTATGCACGAGTGCAGGAGCAACTGGAGGCGATCCCGCGTGCCAGGCTGAGCGAGGAAGACGCCCTGACCTTCGACATGCTGGCCCTCGACGTGCGCACGCGCCTGGGATTTCGCCGGTTCAAGGACCACCTCCTGCCGTTGCAGCAGATGGATTCGATGCCCGTGCAACTGGCCACTTTCGCCGGCGGGCAGGCCGAGCAGCCCTTGAAGACCGTGCCGCAATACGAGGCGTTCCTGCGACGGATCGACCGGCTGCCGGCCTGGAGCGACCAGGCGATCGCCAACATGCGCGAAGGGATGCGCAGCGGCGTCGTGCAGCCGCGCCCGGTCGTCACGGCGGTGATCGCCCAACTCCGCGCACTCGGCAGCGACAGCGTCGAGGCGAATCCTTTTGGCGCACCGATCGCCAACATGCCGGCGTCGTTCTCGAAGGACGACCGGACGCGGCTCGCTGCTGCATACGCACAGGCGCTGACGCAGGACATCGCACCGGCCATGCGCAGGCTGACGGCATTCCTCGAGAAGGACTACCTGGCGGCAAGCCGGGAGTCGGTGGGCTGGAGCGCGTTGCCCGACGGTGCCGCCTGGTACCGGCAGTGGGTGCGCATGCAGACGACGCTGGCGCTGTCGCCCGAAGAGATCCACATGATCGGCGAGATCGAGGTCGAGCGCATCCAGAGCGAGTTGGGCAAGCTCGGCCCCCGGCTGGGCTACGACGGCGCCCCCGCCCACCTGCTGGCATGGGTCCGGACGAACAAGCGATTCCTGCCGTTCCGCAACGCGACCGAGATCCTCGATCGATACGGCGCCATCAATGCGCGCGTCGAGGCCAGCTTGCCCAGGCTGTTCGGCCACGCGCCCAAGGCCGCGCTCGGCATCCTGCCCGAGCCCGAACTCACGCGCGCGACGGCCTCCGACCACTATTCACTGCCCGCGGAGGACGGGTCGCGCCCGGGCGTCTTCTGGGCCGTGATCGACGACCCCGCGGCGTACGAGGCGACGAAGATGACGGCCCTGTTCCTGCATGAAGGCCAGCCGGGACATCACTTCCAGATGGCCCTGCAACAGGAGATGCGCCTGCCCCAGTTCCGCAAGCGGGCGTGGATCAACGCGTTCGGGGAAGGGTGGGCGCTGTACGCGGAGTCCCTGGGCACGGAGATCGGCCTGTACGACGACCCGGTGGCGTACGCGGGCGAACTCCAGCTCGAGATCTTCCGCGCGGCGAGACTGGTCGTCGATACCGGCCTGCACGCGCAGGGCTGGAGCCGGCAGAAGGCCGTCGCGTACCTGATGGACACGGTCGGGTTCTCCGAGGCCCAGGCCATGAACCAGGTCGACCGCTACCTGGCCTGGCCGGCCCAGGCCCTGGGCTACAAGCTGGGGTCGCTCAAGATCCAGGAACTGCGCGAACGCGCGCAAAAGCAGCTGGGGCCGAGGTTCGACGTCGCCGCGTTCCACGATGCCGTGCTGGCGGAAGGCGCACTCCCGCTCCCGTTGCTGGAGAGCCGGATCGACCGCTGGATCGAAGAACGCCTCGGACAGCAGGCCGGCAATCTCTCAGGGTCTCCCGGGTCGCAGTGAGTCGGCAAAGTCCGCCAACTGGTCGATGCAGGTGTTCCATCCATCGAAGAAACCCATGGCTTCGTGGCGATCTCGCGTGGCTTGATCCGGGTGCATCACCGTGGCGACATAGCGCGACTGGGCGCCTTCGTCGGCCATCGTGATGATGGCGGTGAAGCCAAGCCACGGGACGTTCGGTCGCCAGCCTCCGGTCAGCATCGACGTGAAGACGATCCTCGACTCCGGCTCGATCTCCAGGAAGCAGCCGGGGTTGTCGCTTGTACCACCGTCCGGACCGCTCATGAAGGTGTGGAAATTTCCACCGGGCTTCAGATCGAACGCACGGACTTCCGTCGTCCAGGGTTTCGGGCACCACCACTCCCGGAGCAGATCGGGATTGCTCCACGCCTTCCACAGCATCGCCCGCGGCGCGCGCACAAGGCGAGAGATGACGAGGTCGTGGTTTTCAGGTTTGCCGACGTTATCGCTTGCCACGGGATTGTTGCTCCAGATGAAGGTTTTCGACAAAGGTGGCCAGGCGATCGCTGCGTGTCTCCCACATCGCGCGCTGGGTCGCCATCCACCGCTCGGCCTGCGTCAGCGCTTGCGGTTCGAGCTCGCAGGTCCGGATGCGCCCCGCCTTGGTGGAGCGGACGACGCCGCTTCGTTCGAGCACGGCAAGATGCTTCATGAACGACGGCAACGCCATCGCAAACGGAGCCGCCAGGGCAGACACGGAGGTCGGGCCGTTGCCGAGCTTGCCGACGATCGCGAGGCGCGTGGGATCGCCGAGTGCATGGAACAGGTCGGGCAACGCCACTGAACAGTTAGCCATTTGGATAACTATAGGAGGAACGCGGGATCTTGGCAAGACATCGGCCGATCTGGCCGGCGATCCACCGCGCCGTCTCGACGCGTCAGCCGCCGATTTCCGCCGCGGCGTCGTCTTCCCAGCTTTTCTTGACGGCAGCCCAGCCCCGCGGGCCCAGCTTCTCCAGCGTGGCCATGTTGCGTTCGAAGATCGCCTCGGCTTCGGGGAACGCGGCCACGGCGCGGTCGACGCTCTCCTCGCGCAACAGGTGCAGCGTCGGGTACGGCGAGCGGTTGGTCGCGTTGGTGACATCGTCGGGTTCGGTGTCGGCGAACTGGAAGCGCGGATGGAAGCTGGCGACCTGCAGCACGCCGTCGAGATCGAGATCGTCGACGGCCGCATCGGCCAGCTCGAGGAAGTCGTTGAAGTCCTCGAAGTCGGCGAATACGCGGGGATGTATCACCATCGTCGTGTCGACCACCTCGGGATCGGTGTCGGCCAGGCGCTGCAGTTCGACGACCAGCGTCGCGAGCAGCGTCTCGGCGTCGGTCGCGTCGCTGAACACGTAGCGGATCTGGTCCTTCGCGTCGACGGCACGCGCGAACGGGCACAGGTTCAGGCCGATCACGGCACGCCGCACCCAGGCGCGCGTCTCGGCGACCGCCAGGGCGGCGGGCACGCCGTCGGGCGAGGCATCGGCGGTCTTGATCGCATCGGTCATGAGGAGGCTCCTTCGCGTTCGAAAACCAGCATCAGGTTGTTCGCCGGCATCGCGACGCGCTCGCGCAGGCGCAGGCCCGCGTCCCGCGCGTGCGCGAGGACGTCGGACAGGCGGCGGATGCCCCAGCTCGGGTCGCGCGTCTTGAGCCAGGCATCGAACTCGGCATTGCTGGCGGCGAGCGGCTCGTCGTCGAGGATGTAGGGGCCGTAGGTCAGCAGCAGGCCGTTCGGCGCCAGGTGGCGGCCGGCACCCTGCATCAGGCCCGGCAGCGTCGCCGGCGGCGAGGCGTGGATCATGTTGGCGCAGGTGATCGCATCGAAGACTCCGGCCACGGGCCATTCGGCCGCGCAGACGTCCAGTCGCAGCGGCGGCAGGACGTTGGGCAACGGGCCCTCCGTCGCATGCACCGGACGCGACTCGGCCACGTCGCCGGCGCCCAGCACGCTCCACGCGGCGATCGACGGCAGCGCCTCGGCGGCGTATTCGGTCGGCTGCCACGTCCACGTCAGCAGGTGGCGAGCGAACCAGGACACGTGCTGGCCACTGCCGCTCGCGATCTCGAGCGCGCGGCCGGCCGGCGGCAGCACGCGGCGCAGCACCTCCAGGATCGGCTGGCGGTTACGCTCGGCGGCGGGGCTGGACAGGCGGAAAGGGTCGGTCATGGGACGTCGCGACGCGCAGGAATGCGCGGTTCAGGCAAGCGTGGCGGGCCATCGTACCTCCGGGACCTCGTGCAAACCCGGACGACACTGAGACAATGCGGCATGACCGCTACCGCCCCCGCCTCCTCCTTCAGCACCCTCGCGCTGCCGCCCGCCGTCCTCGCCAACCTGGCGCAGCTGGGCTACCTGGAGATGACGCCGATCCAGGCCGCCGCGCTGCCGGTGGCGCTGGCCGGCCACGACCTGCTGGCGCAGGCCAAGACGGGCAGCGGCAAGACCGCCGCGTTCGCGCTGGCGATGCTCGACAAGTTGAACCCGCGCCACTTCGGCATCCAGTGTCTGGTGCTGTGCCCCACGCGCGAGCTGGCCGAGCAGGTGGCCGTCGAGACGCGCCGCCTGGCGCGCGCCGAAGAAAACATCAAGGTGTTGACGGTGGTGGGCGGCGTGCCGGTGCGCAACCAGCTCGCGAGCCTGGAGCACGGCGCGCACGTGATCGTGGGCACGCCGGGCCGCGTGATGGACCTGCTCGAACGCGAGGCGCTCGACCTGTCGGGCCTGAAGACGCTG
>FSXQ01003435.1_pt1 | contig 12411 bp, 10 predicted proteins | sample 1638011 | NCBI WGS metagenome assembly FSXQ01 (sample SAMEA3914789, study PRJEB12502) | metagenome | biome: forest; material: soil | place: Canada | collected 2011-07-03 | depth 0.3 m | reverse complement strand
GAGTACGAGTACGAAGGCGAGGCCCGCGTCTTCGAGGCGCCGACCAACGGCTCGACGATGGACGTCGACGCGGTGATGGCCGCCGTCGACGACCTGCCCGGCGTGCTCGTCTACAGCGAGGACGAATACTTCGACGCGCGCCCGGCCGAGCTCGCCGCCGTCGCGGCCCGGCTCAACGAGCTCAAGGCGGCCGGCGCGGTGGGGACGTTCGAGCTGAGCCGTTTTGCGCAGCTCGTGCGCAACGACTCCGGTCGACCGCTGGGCGTGCCGGTGCCAGCGGCATTGAGCCCGAAGGAGCCGATGCTGAGCAGCTTCATCGCCATTCGCGCGCACCTGCCGGACGGCTTGCTGTCGGGCGACTGGTTCCCGGTGCTGATCCATCCGTCCAGCGTGGTGCCGATGATCGTGCCGCACACGTTCTGGCCGCCGGCGATGTTGACGGCGTGGAACGAGCGGCGCATGAGCCTCGAGGCGCCGGTCAAGGCCTGACGCCCATCCCGCTTGCCCTTGCGACGTCCGGCTTGACCGGGCGTCGCGAGGGCAACGGACTGCAGCAACTGGCCTGGTTCGAACCAGCGGCGCGGTGGCCGACAGCACGTACTTCAACGACGGCAGCCAGCACGCGATCGCGTGGCGCATCGACGGCAGCGAGTTCGGCGACACCGCCGCCGCGATCTACGTGGCCTACAACGGCTGGAGCGGCGCGGTGAACTACACGCTGCCGTGGCCCGGCACCAACCGCAGCTGGTACCGCGTGACCGACACCTGCACCTGGGCCGAAGGCGCGAACCAGGTGCGCGCGCCGGGCTCCGAGGACGCGATCGGCGGCGAGAACACCGTCTACAGTGAGTGCGGACGCGGCGTCCTTGTGTTGATCGCGAAGTAGCTCGGCTTCAGCCGACCACGTCGGCGTGGTCGCGCCACAGCCAGCGCAGCGCGTCGGGCAGCAGCGCGCCGCCGTGCTTGATCGAGTGGCCGCCGGTGCCCACGACGAACTGGTGGTCGTAGCCCGCGTAGGCGAGCGCGGCCGCCATCTGCTGGTTGGCGTGGAACCAGTGGCCGTAGACGATGTCGAGGTCGGCGTCGCCGTCCTGCAGGAACACGCGCAGCGGCCTGGGCGACTCCTTGCGGATGCGATTCGGCCATTCGTGCCCGCCGCGGATGTCGACGAACGAGCCGATGTGCGAGATGACCTTCGAGAACTGATCGGGGCGGTGCCACGCGGCGGCGAACGCGCACTGGCCGCTCGAGCTGATGCCGCAGATCGCGCGGTCGCGCGGGTCGGCGCTCACGTTCAGCCCGTCCAGTGCCGCGGGCAGCAGTTCGTCGACGAGAAAGCGCGCGTAGGCGTCGCCGGTGCTGTCGTACTCCACGCTCCGATTGCTCGCGCCCCCGAGCATCGGCAGGCCTGGCCCGACCTCGCCCGGCTCGACGAAGACGGCGATCGTCAGCGGGATCTGGCGCGCGTGGATCAGGTTGTCCAGCACCGTGCGCGCGTTCACGTCGGGGCCGAGGTAGCCGGCGCCGTCCTGGAACACCAGCAGGTTGGCGGGGCGCATGCCGTCGTACTGCGCGGGCACGTAGACCTGGTAGCCGCGCTCGATGCCCATATACACGGCGACGCCGCGATGGCGATGCGCGCCGAGGCGGCCCTCGGGCACGCCCGCGCGCGGCAGCGCGTCGGGGCCGGGCTTGTACGGCTCGTCGATGGTGATCGCCCGCATGAAGCGCGGCGCGTCGTGGTCGGTGAGGCCGGGCATCGCCGCGCGCAGGGCCGCGATGATCGGATGGTCGGCGGGCGAGTCGGACATGGCGGAACTCCGAAAAGGATTCAGGCGGGTTCGAGCAGGAAGCGCGCGAGCTCGTCGCTCCACAGCGCGGCGTCGGCGCCGGAGGCGAGGTGGCCCTTGTCGCTGTCCAACTCGATGTAGCGCGCGTTCACGCCGGCCGCGGCGAACAGCGGCATCACCTCGGCGGCCAGCTCCGGCGGGAAGCCGACGTCGGTGCGCGAATTGACGTAGAGCACCGGCGCACGCAGGTCGCGCAGGCGCGGGCGGACGTCGAACCTGTCGCACGCGCGGGTGAGCGTCAGCAGCGCGTTGGGATCGAACACCGCGGCCCAGTCCGCGGCAAGGCGCGCAATCTCGGCCGCGCGCGCGTCCGGGTCGGGAAGCGCCGCGGCGAGCTCGGCCTCGATGCCGTAGCGCTTGAGCGTGGCCACGCGCAGCGTCGTCATGTACGGCTGCATCGAGCCGGGCGTGTCGACGTAGTGGCCGTCGCGCCAGGCCGGCGCCGTGGCCAGTGTGGCGCGCAGAGCGGTCTCGGACGCGATCGGCGAGCGATGGTACGGGCAGGTGACCGCGGCGACCACGCGCTGCACGAAGCCGGGATACGCCACGCCCCATTCGAACGCCTGGTAGCCGCCCATCGACGGGCCGACGGCCGCCGCGAGGCGCGTGACGCCGTAGTGATCGAGCAGGCGTTTCTGCGCGTGGATCATGTCGCCGACCGTCATGTCGGGAAACGTCGTGCCGTACGGTCGGCCGGTGCGTGGATCGATGCTGGCCGGACCCGTCGTGCCGTAGCTCGAGCCGAGCGCGTTGGGACAGACGACGAAGTACCGGTCGGTGTCGATCGCGCGCCCCGGCCCGACCAGCGCGCTCCACGCGCCTTCGGCGGCGAAGGCCTCCGGGTCGAGCATGGCCGGCCCGGTGGTCAGGCCGTGCAGCACGATCACCGCGTTGTCGCCGGCCGCGTTGAGCGTGCCCAACGCGACGTGCGACTGCACGAGCTCGGGCAGCACCGCGCCGCTGGCGAGCCGGAAGTCCGTGCCGCGATGCACGCGCGGCGCGTAGTCGGCGGCGGTCATGGCCTCAGAACGCGTAGCTCAGGTCGGCGCCGATCGTGCGCGGCTGGATGATGCCGGCGTTGAACGTGGCGTTGGACGTGCCCGGCGCGGAGTTGTTGATGAAGTTGATGCCGTGCGAGTTGCCCAGGTTCTTGCCGTAGACGGACAGCTTGACCTTGGCGATCTCGACGCCGGCGTTCAGGTCGAACGTGGTGTACGAGGGCACGTTCAGCGGGTACTTGCCGCGGGTCTGGTCGGTGAAGTTCGAGATGCGCTTGCCGATGTAGTTGTACGAGCCGCCGACCCACGCGGCATGGCCGCCGAGCGCGAAGCGGTAGTCGGCCGCGAGCGAGCCCGTCCACTTCGCCGTGAACGGCATCGCGTCGCCGCTGAGGCCGCCGAGGGCCGGTGCATCCTCGGTGAGGTGCGAATCGGTGTAGGCGCCGGTGGCGCGCAGTGTCAGGTCCTGCACCGGGAACAGCATGTAGGTCGCCTCGGCGCCGGACGAGCGCGCCTTGCCGCCGTTGGTCAGGTACTGGTAGGTGACGTTGTCCGCCGTGGTGGTGGAGGTCTGGGCCTGCACGTCCTTCCACTCGGTGTCGAAGATCGCGGCCTCCAGCGACATCAGCCTGCCGCCGAAGCCTGTCTTGAATCCGAGCTCGAAGCTGGTGACCGAATCGGGCTTGAAGGTCTGCGATCCGTTCGGCAGGATGCCGGGGGGCAGCGCGCTGGGGCCGCCCACGCGATAGCCCGTGGCGACGTTGGCGTACACCGCGGTGTCGGCGGCGGGCTTCCATTTCGCGCTCAGGAGGAAGCTGGTCTTGTTGCTGTCGGCCGTCTGGTCGATCAGGGCGGGCGTTCCCACCAGCAGCGACTTCTCGTAGTCCTGATGGTATTTCTGCGTGGAGCTGGCGTAGCGCAGGCCGGCCAGCAGGTCGATCGTCGGCGTGACCGACCAGGTCGCGTTGCCGAAGATCGAGTACTGGTCGAACTTGGTGCCCAGCATCGCGTTGAACAGCGGGCCCAGCGCCGTGAACGGCAGCCCGGTGGCCTGCATGATCGGATAGAGCGGCGGCAGCGTGTTGGTGCTGTCCTCGTGCGTGTAGAACAGGCCGGCCTCGTACGCCAGCTTGTCGTCGAACGCCTCGGTGCGTGCGCGCAGCTCCTGCGAGAAGCGCTTGGTGGAGATCGTCTGGCGTTCGGGCAACGAGAAGCCCGGCAGCGCGAAGCCCAGCGTCGGTGTCAGGTCGACGTTGGTCGCCGCCTCCAGCTTCTGGTAGGTGGTCGAGGACACGATGTCGAAGTCCGCGGCGCGTCCCTTGACGGTGCCGTTGTAGACGTCCAGCGTGATCGCCTGGTTCTCGGGCAGCACGTGGCTGTGCGTGAGCTTGCCGGTGACCGGCGTGAACGACGACGTCTGCACGTCCTCCATCCCGATGCCGTTGGACTTGAAGTGCTGCGTCAGCGCCGAGGCGTTGAGCGACCAGTCGGGCGAGATCGTCCAGCCGAGCGCGACGCGGCCGCCGCGCGTCGTGGCCTTGTTGTCATCCTTCGTCTTCTCTTCGGGATTGTCGACGTAGCCGGCGTCGGTGCGATCGAGCACGCTGACCCGCAGGGCCAGCTTGTCGGCCACCAGCGGGATGTTGAGCGAGGCGCGGCCGTTGCTGCCGGTTCCGCCGTCGGTCACCTTGTTGGCGCCGGCGGAGATCGAGCCGCTGAAGGTCCGGGTGTCGGGCTGGATGGTGACGTAGCGCACCAGGCCGCCGACGGCACCGGCGCCGTATTGCGTGCCTTGCGGGCCCTTGAGCACCTCGATGCGGCGCAGGTCGGCGGGGTCGAGGTCGGGCGTCAACGTGCTGCCGGTGGCGTAGGACGTGATCGAGCCGACCGGCGCTTCGTCGATGTAGAACGCCGTCGACGGCGTCGCCTGCGAGATGCCGGTCGAGATGCCGCGCAGCACGACCGATGTGTAGCCGCGGCTCAACGCGATGATCGACATCCCGGGCACCTCGGCCACGTAGTCCTCCAGCCGGTCGAGGCCGCTTTCGGTCAGGCGCTGCGCGCTGATGGTGGTGACCGAGGAGGGCACGTCGATCAGCGCCTGCTCGCGCTTTTGCGCCGTCACGATCACGCGCTGCAGGTTGCCCTCCTGGGCCGCGGCCGAAGCGGCCGCCGCGGGCGCGGCCGCCGCGTCCTGCGCGCGCGCCTGGCCGGCGTGCAGCGCGCCGAGCGCGCACAAGGTGGCCGCGGCGAGCGCGGTCGGGCGAACGATCGGGGCTTGCGGAGCGCGGGTGGTGTGCGCGTTGCGGGATGGCTTCATGCTGTTGTCTCCGTTTTTTGGACGAGTTGTCCCCGCGCGGTCATGCGCCACGCTTGCGAGGTGGAAGGTGGATTGCCGGAAACCGGCTAGAAGATCTTTCCGGGATTGAGGATCGATTTCGGATCCCACGCGCGCTTGGTGTCGCGCATGAGTTCGACCACGCGCGGGCCGACCTCGGCGAGCAGCTTGGTCTTCTTGCCCAGGCCGATGCCGTGCTCGCCGGTGCAGGTGCCGCCGACGTCGAGCGCGCGCTGCACCATCGCGGCGTACACGCGGTCGACCGCCGCGCGTTCGGCCGGTGCGTCGGGCATCGTCAGGAACAGCACGTGGAAGTTGCCGTCGCCCACGTGGCCCAGGATCGGCGCGACGAGGCCTTCGCGGTCGATGTCCTCGCGCGCCTGCGCGACCGCGTCGGCCAGCGCAGAGATCGGCACGCAGACATCAGCGACGACGCAGACGCAGCCGGGCCGCAGCGCGAGCGCCGCGAAGTACGCCATGTGGCGCGCGCGCCAGAACTGCGTGCGGTCCTCGGGGCGCGTGGCCCATTTGAAGTCGATGCCGCCGTTGGACGCCGCCACTTCCTGGGCCAGCTCGGCCACCTCGCGCACGGTGCCCTCGCTGCCGTGGAACTCGAGGAACAGCGTCGGCTTCTCGGGCAGGCCCAGCTTCGAATGCGCGTTGCACGCGCGCACCTGGTGCTCGTCGAGGAACTCCATGCGCGCCATCTGCGCGCCGCTCATCACGAGCTCGGTGACGGTGGCCACGGCGTCGTGCAGCGTCGGGAACGCGCAGCTCGCGGCGGCGACGCTGGACGGCAGCGGATGCAGCCGCAGCGTGAGCTCGGTGATGATGCCCAGCGTGCCTTCGGCGCCGATCATCAGGTGCACCAGGTCGAAGCCGGCCGACGACTTGCGCGCGCGCGTGCCCAGGCGCACGAGCGTGCCGTCCGCGAGCGCGACCTCCATCGCCATCACGTTGTGCTGCATCGAGCCGTAGCGGATCGTGGTCGTGCCCGACGCGCGCGTCGAGGCCATGCCGCCGATCGACGCGTTGGCGCCCGGATCGACCGGGAAGAACAGGCCGGTGCCCTTGAGCTGCGCGTTGAGATCCTCGCGCGTGATGCCCGGCTGCACCACGCAGTCGCCGTCCTCGGCGTGCACGGTCATCAGCGAGTTCATCAGCGACATGTCCAGGCACACGCCGCCGAACGGCGCGCTGACGTGGCCCTCCAGCGAGCTGCCGGCGCCGTAGCCGATCACCGGCACGCCGAGTGAGTTGCAGCGCGCCAGGATCGCGCTGACCTCGTCCTTGTCGCGCGGCCACGCGACGACGTCGGCAGGCAGCTGCGTGTCGAGGGCCTCGCCGCGCGCGTGCTGTTCGCGCACGGCGCGCGTCGTGTTGACGCGGTCGCCGAGCGCGCCGCGCAGGAAGCCGATGATCTCGTCGATCGCGGCGGGTTGGACGTCGAAAGCGGTCGTCATCGCGGCCTCACGAACTCTTGCGCGTGCGCTTGACGGCCGCGGCGGCGGGCGCGGGCGCCGCGGCGATCTCGACCGGCTGGGCCTCCTGGCGCATCACGTGGATGATGGCGAGGTCGAAGTGGCACGACATCGCCGATGCGGCGCCCATCGAGTCGCCGGCGCAGACGCGTTCGACGACGTCCTCGTGGCCGTCGATCACGCGCGTGAGCTCGTGCGGCATGCGGCGGTCGTCCAGGTGCAGTCGCGAGGAGGCTTCGACCGGCGTGCGCAGCGCGTGCAGCAGCATCGAGTTGAGCGGGTTGCCGCTGGCCTCGGCGATCAGCGTGTGGATGGCCATGTCGCAGGCCACGCGCCGGGCCTGGTCGGCGCCGGCCGCGCGCATCTGGGACGCGAGCTCGCGCAGGCAGCGGCGTTGCGCGTCGGTGGCGTAGCGGGCGGCCAGCTGCGCGGTCTGCATCTCGATGGCGCGACGCGTCTCCAGCACGTGGGCGACGGTCACCTGCGCGGTGTTGAGCGCGTAGTCGAACACCTGCATCAGCACGTTCGGATCGATCGGGCGCAGCCGCGGCTGCTTGCCGGCCTCGATCTCGAGGATGCCCAGCGCCGCGAGCGTGCGGTAGGCCTCGCGCACGCTGCCGCGGCTCACGGCCAGATCGCGGCTGATCTGCACTTCGCTGGGCACCGGCATGCCCGGGCGCAGCCCGTCGCGGTTGACGAGCTCGAGCAGGTGGCGGGCGACCTGCGCCGACAGGGTCGGGCGTTCGAGCGAGGACAGTGAGGTGACGGAATCCATGGGGTCTCTTTGGTCAGTCGGTTGTCAGGCCGTGGTGGCCGTGAGCTGGTGGACGAGGCGCGTGAACGACGCTTCGGTGGCGCGCAGCACGAGGGATCCGAGTCCGCCCATCACGACCACGAGCCCGACGATGGCGATGACCAATGCGTTGGGCGAGACGGCACTGAGCGTGTCCGACAGGCCGCCGATGGCCAGCGGGCCGATCACCTGGAACAGCTGTCCCAGCGTCAGCATCACGCCGGCGGTGCGCGCGCGCATCGGTGCGGGCGAGAGATCCTGCATCGCGTTGGGCGAGATCAGCACGTTGGCGATCAGCGGCGTCACGATCAGGCCCAGCACGCAGAACACGTCCAACGACGAGCGCACGAACAACAGCAGCGGCGTCAGCGCGGTGAACGTCAGGTTGCCGAGCGCGAGCAGGCGCAGCGTGCCCGCGGGGCCGTGGCGACGGCGCGCCCACTTCATGCCGAAGACGGCCAGCGTGGTGCCGGCGATCGTCGCGAGGAAGAACGAGATGCCGACGCCGTTGCCCAGCTGCTGCGGCGACACGCCGAAGCGGCGGGCGACCATGATCGGGATCCAGCTGCCCACGGCCGAGAAGCCCACCATCGTGAAGCCGGTGCCGCAGACGACGCCGGCCAGCGTGCGCCAGTGGGCCCGCAGGTAGGCGCCGAATTCCTGCCGCGAGGCCTGCTCCGCTGCGGCGGTATGCGCGTCGTAGCGGCCCCGCGTGGCGCGCGGCATCAACAGCACGAGCAGCGCGGTCGGCACGCCGACGGCGGCCGTCGCGAAGAAGGCCAGGCGCCAGCTCTCGAGGTGCTGCAGCGCCGCGGGCAGGTGCGGCCGCGCGGCGTCCGACAGCGTGACGGCCGCGCCGCCCAGCGCCGAGCCGATCGATGCGGCCAGCAGCGTCACGAGGCCGAAGATCGTGTTGGCGGCCACGCGCTGCGAGCGCGGGAACAGGTCGGGGATCAGGCTGTTGTTGACCGGCAGCGGGCTGCCCTCGGCCAGGCCCAGGCCGACCGATGCGAAGAACAGCACCGAGAAGCCGTCGCTGGTGCCGCGCAGCGCGCCGCAGCCGCTCCACAGCACGACCGACGCGGCGAGCACCCAGCGGCGGTCGAAGCGGTCGGACAGCCAGCCGAACGGCGCCATCGTCACCGCCGTGGCCAGCGTGAAGGCCACGCCCTGCAGCAGGCCCAGCTGCGTGTCCGACAGCGACAGCGTGTGGCGCAGCGGTTCGGCCACCAGCGTGAAGATCAGCTTGTCCACCAGGCCCAGCACGACGACCAGCGACAGCACGCCCAGCGAGAACCACGAGCTGAGGGGCGCGCGTTGCCTGGCAGTCGGATCGTCTTTGGTGACGTCCGCGGCCAGCGGCGCCGCGCCCAGCAGGCTCGCGTGTGCGGTCATGCCGCCACCTTCAGCGCCAGGCCGTCGACGAAACGATCGACCGCCGCGGCGAACTCGGCCGGCTTCCATAACGACACGCCGTGCTCGCACGCGAAGCGCTGCGTGGTGGCGTGGCGGGCGGCGGCGACGAACTCGGCCTCGTGCGCGACCGGGCCCTTGTCCTTGTCGCCGTTGATGAACAGGATCGGCGCCTGGATCGCGCGCACCTTGGCCAGGTAGTCGTGATGGCCGATGTCGTTGGCGGCCTCGACCCAGCCCTGCATGCGCAGGCGGGCGGCCATCAGCGCGTCGACGTCGTCCTGCCGGATGCCTTGCTTGACCATCTTCACCGCGCCCTTGGCGAGGAAGCGCTTCTCGCCGAGCAGCGCGATCGTCGCGCGCACCATCCAGCCCTTGCGGCGCAGCGCGCGCCAAGAGCTGCCGTCGAAATTCATCGTGCAGCCGCCGATCGCCAGGCCCGCCACGCGCTCGGGCGGCAGCACTGCGGCCGTGGCCATCGACGTGTAGCCGCCGAGCGAATCGCCCACCAGCACGACGCGGGTGGGCGCCAGGCGGCGCACCTCGGCCCGGACGGTGTCGACGGCGGCGTCGATCGTGAAGTGGCTGTGCGACAGGCTGCCGTGGCCGGGCAGGTCCAGCGCCACGACGCGGCGGCGCGGGTCGAGGTGGCGGCGCACGGCGTTCCACATCGCGTGGTTGCCGCCGGCGCCATGGAGCAGGACGATGACGGGTTGGTCGCTCGCGACGGGGGTGGCGGTGTTCATTCTTTGGGCAGTCGGGTGGCCTAACCTGTCCGACATGTTGTCTCTGTGACGCCATTACGCTGCGATTCGATTCGGCTGTACACCCCGTGTTTCCACCAACTCGAGCAATCGAGAACTCCCTACCTGTCCAACAAGTTGCCGATTTGCGTGCCGCTGGTCGGACCGGATGCGCATGGGAGAATTCCGCATGAACTCCTTCTCCGACGTGACGCTGAAAACAGCGCGACTCGACCTGCGCCCGCTCGCGCCGCGCGACGCCGACGCGGTGTACGCGATGCGCTCCGACCCGGTCGTGCAGCGCTACGGCAGCCACCCCGCGTGGACGGATCCGCAACTGGCGGTCGACTACATCGTGCGCGACATGAAGGCCATGGCGTCCGGCGAGTTCGCGCAGTTCGCGATCGTGCGCCGCGATGACGAGGCGGTGGTCGGCACCTGCACGCTCTACCGGCTCGACGCGCAATGCCGCCGCGCCGAGGTGGGCTACGTGCTGCTCCCGTCCGAATGGGGCAAGGGCTACGCGAACGAGGGCGTCAGTGAGATGCTGGGCTGGGGCTTCGAGCATCTCGCCCTCAACCGCATCGAGGCCGACATCGATCCGCGCAACGTGGCCTCCGCCCGCGCGCTGGAGCGCCTCGGCTTCACGCGCGAAGGCCACCTGCGCGAGCGCTGGATCGTCGACGGCGAGGTGAGCGATTCGTGGCTCTACGGGCTGCTGGCGGCCGACTGGAAGGCGCGCAAGTGACGCAGTCGGGCGTGCTCAAGGATCGACCCCACCTGTGGGCGTTCGTCCTCGGCTGCGTCGCGGTGACCGCCGGCGTCTTGATGCACCTGCCGATGTTCTGGATGGGCCGCTTCAACCACTTCCACCTGGCCGACATGCCGATGGACGACGGCATGGCCTGGGGCATGGCGCTGATCGTCGGCGGCATCCTGGTCGCGGGCTACGGCCTGTTGCCGCGCCACACCGCGCAGGAGGCGCAGGCGCATGCGCTGCTGCAGATCTCCGCGCCCGAGGACGTGCCGCTGGTGGCCGCGCACTGGCGGCTGATGGTCGTGCTGACCGTGGCGCTGGTGATCGACGTGATGAAGCCGGCCAGCCTCGGCTTCGTGCTGCCGGGCATGCGCGCCGAATACGTGGTGAGCAAGGCGACCGTCGCGTGGCTGCCGTTCGCGGCGCTGTCCGGCACCGTGGTGGGCTCGGTGGTGTGGGGCTGGCTCGCCGACCTCTACGGCCGGCGCGCGTCCATCCTGCTGTCGGCGGTGATGTTCGTGGGCACCGCGATCTGCGGCTCGATGCCCAACTTCTGGTGGAACGTCGGCATGTGCTTCCTGATGGGCGCGGCGGCCGGCGGCATGTTGCCCGTCACCTACGCGTTGCTCGCCGAGACGATGCCGTCGAAGGAGCGCGGCTGGGTGCTGGTGCTCGTGGGCGGCCTCGGTGCCGTCGGCGGCTACCTGGCCGCGAGCGGCTGCGCCGCGTGGCTCGAGCCGATCTTCAGCTGGCGCGTGCTGTGGTTCCTGAACCTGCCGACCGGGCTGGTGCTGATCTTCCTGAACGCATTCATCCCCGAGTCGCCCAAGTACCTCGCCGCGCAGGGCCGGATCGACGAGGCGATCCGCACGCTGCAAGGCTTCGGCTGCGACGTGCATGCCGAGGCCCGCGCGCCCGCGGCCGCGTCCTCGCCCGCGCGCGCGGGGGACGCGCACGTGACGCACGAGCTCGCGGGGCGCACGTGGGCGCTGGGCATCGCGGCGATCGCCTGGGGCCTGATCAACTTCGGGCTGCTGCTGTGGATGCCGATCCACCTGGTCGAGAAGGGCTACAGCATGGCCGTGTCCAGCAAGCTGTTGTCCGCCTCGGCCCTGATCGCGATTCCCACCGTGTTCCTCGCCGCGTTCCTGTACAGCCGCTGGAGCAGCAAGGGCGCGTTGCTGGGTTCGATCGCGGTCACCGCGCTGGGCCTGGCGGGCGTGATGGCGCTGGAGCTGGCACCGGCCGGCGCGATGAGCCCCGTGTGGCCGATCGCGCTGCTGATCGTGGGCATCAACGCGATCATCGCGATGCTGCTGCCGTACGCGGCCGAGAGCTATCCGTTGAACGTGCGCGGCCGCGCCACCGGCCTGATCGCGGCCTGCACCAAGGGCGGCGGCCTGATCGCGCAGCTGCTGAGCCTGCTGGCGCTGGTGCCGGGCCTGTTCATGGCGGCACTCGCGATCCTGGTGCCGGTCGGGCTGTCGCTCGTGCTGGTGTGGCGCTTCGGCGCCGAGACGCGCGGGCGCGACCTGCGCGACTTCGAAGCCTAGCCTTCCCTTTCGGGCTCGGCGTCGAGCCGCGCGGGGATCGTCTGCAACGCCATCTCGGCGCTGTTCAACGCGCCCTCGATGAAGCCCTGGTAGTCGGAATACGCCTCGCCGACGATGTGCACGTTGTTCGCGCCGCTGCCGAAGTCGAAGGCCTTGAACGTGTCCATCACCTTCCAGCTGCGCACGCCGGGCTGCCAGCCGTGGTTGGCGGCGCCGTACGGGGCGCGCGCCCAGTCGCGCAGGCCGTAGGTGATGACCGAGTTGCGGATGTACGCGGTGGCTTCGTCCAGCGTCATGTGGTCGAACAGCTTGCGCGCGTTCTCGGTCAGGCGCACCGGGCGTTCGCCGTCGACGTGGCCCGCCAGCGCGCGCTTGACGTCGCGGGCGACGAACAGCGCGAAGGCGTCGACGATGCGGCCGTTCTGGTCCAGCTCGGCGCGGTCGTGGCGATCGGTATCGATCACATAGTGGCGCCAGAATTCGGT
>FSXQ01002046.1_pt1 | contig 12424 bp, 10 predicted proteins | sample 1638011 | NCBI WGS metagenome assembly FSXQ01 (sample SAMEA3914789, study PRJEB12502) | metagenome | biome: forest; material: soil | place: Canada | collected 2011-07-03 | depth 0.3 m | reverse complement strand
GGCTGCGCTGAGGCGCGTGTGGGAACTGGCCACGCTCAGCAGCTATGTCTCTTTCGAAGGCTTTTTGCCCGACATCCGACCGATTCTTGCGACCCTGGCCGCCGTGGCGGCGCTGCTTGCCCTGGCGGTGCGCGGTGGCTGGCGGCGTATGGCCCATCGCGAAACCTGGGCCGCGCCTGGCCTGCAACTCGCCGTGTCGCTGGTTCTGATGGGCGGGTTGTGGATTCGCACGTCGGGCAACCAGCGCTACGGCATCGCGCTGTTCATGCTGATCGGCGTCGCGCTGGTACGTTCCGTGCAACTAGTCCTTCCCCGAAAGGTCGGCAAGGTGTTGTTGCTGACCGCATTGACGTTGCAGATCGCCTACTTCCTCGTCGCGAGCGAATACCGCTTCGGTGGGACATCCTGGGACGGAGGCCCGTACCTCACCTATCGCGTGCCCGAGAGGTTGCGCCTGCAGCCGTTCCTGCATCTGACGATCGGTACCCAGACGAACGCCTCCGTCGCGTTGTTTCTGGATCCGCGTGGCGCTTTGGCGAATCCGATCGGCGGCATGGCGCTACCCACCACCGGGCCGCTGGGGGATCGATTCGAATCGCTGCTGACGCAATGGCGCGGCCGCACGCGCTTGCTGTTCGTCGCGCCGCAATCGGTCACGCCAAAGGAGGTTCAGTTTTCCCAACAGGGCTTGCGCGACCTCCTCTACCGACTCGGGCTCGATGTTGACTGGAGCGATTGCGAAAAGATCGACGTCTTGCTCCAAGGCGAAGCGCCCGATTCCGCTGTCATTAAGGCACCCGACCGCCGATTGTTGAGCTGTGCAGTGCTCTACCGGTCTGAGCGCGACACGGCGATCGATCAGCAGCGTGTGCGCGCCGAGCAGGTCTTTGCGATCATGGAGGCCGCATGTCCGAGCCTTCTTGGGCCGCCCCCGCTGGCGTCCGAATACGGCGCCCACACTTGGCAGCGGCAGTACTTGAACTCCGAGGCGCGATTGTCGGTGTCCCTTCGCGATGGCGTGTCAATCTCGCATTTCCGCAGAATTCACGACTCCTACTTTGGCAGCATTGACGACGTTTTGAACCATCGCAACCTGATTCAATGTCCGCAAATCGAATACCAGACGCCGATGTGATGAGTGAGCGGACGGCAGGCGCCGCAGGGATCGAGCTGACGATATTGATGCCGTGCCTCGACGAGGTGAGCACGCTGGCGACATGCATCGCCAAGGCACAACGCTTCCTCGCGCAATCTGGCGTTGCGGGCGAAGTCGTGATCGCCGACAACGGCTCCACGGATGGCTCGCAGGCGGCGGCCCGCGCCGCGGGCGCACGCGTTGTGGATGTCCCGCTCAAGGGTTACGGCGCCGCGCTGCGAGCAGGGATCGCGTCCGCTCGTGGCCGCTTCGTCATCATGGGCGACTCCGACGATAGCTATGATTTCTCCGATCTGCAGGGCTTCGTCGAGGCGTTGCGTGACGGCGCATGCCTGGTGATGGGCAATCGCTTCGCGGGCGGCATCCGGGCCGGTGCGATGCCGCGTCTGCATCGGTATCTCGGCAACCCCGTGCTCAGCTTCGTCGGCCGCCTTTTCTTCCGCAGCCCGGTACGCGATTTCCATTGCGGGTTGCGCGGCTTCGACCGCGATGCGATCCGCGCGTTGCAGTTGCACTCCGACGGCATGGAGTTCGCCAGCGAGATGGTGGTCAAGACGACGCTGGCGGGGTTGCGCGTCGATGAAGTGCCGACGACCTTGTGGCCCGATGGTCGCGGCCGGCCACCCCACCTGCGCAGCTGGCGCGACGGATGGCGGCACCTGAGGTTCCTGCTGATCCATGCGCCCGCCTGGTTGTTCATGTACCCCGGCGTCTCGCTGCTCACCGCGGGGACGACGCTGTCGGCGTTGATTGCGGTGCGGCCTCTCGTGTTGCCGTGGTTCACGCTCGACATCCACACCCTTCTTTACACGTCAGTGGCCGCGTGCCTCGGCCTCCAGATGCTGCTGTTCGCCGCGGTTTCGTCGCGCCATGCAGTCGCCATCGGCGTGCTCCCGCGCATGCCGGCCGGGTTGGCATGGATGACCCGGCTGTCCCTGGAGCGAGCGCTCCTTGTTGGACTCGGATTGATCGCCTGCGGCCTGGGACTGGCGATCTACAGCGTAGTACTGTGGTCGCGCGACCGCTTCCACGCGATCGATCCGGGGACGCTGATGCGAGTCGCGATTCCCGCGGCCATGTTGATGCTCGCGGGGGCCCAGATCGCAATGGTCGCGTTCCTGATGGAATACATTCGCTTGCGGCCGCTGGCAGCCGCGCCAGCCCAGCCAATCGCCGCATGACTTCCCCTCGCCTGGATCCACCGTTGTGGCGTCACGACGCCTACACCTTGCGAGGGCTGGTGCGTGCGCTGCGAGGCGTCATCGCCGGTCCGCACGCGTGCGTGGCCGCCAGGGCGACGGTGGTCGATCTCGGGGCAGGCGAGGCTCCCTATCGCACGCTTTTCACCGCGTCCGGCGCACGCTATGTCGCGTGCGATCTCGAGGCCGGGGCCGAGGTGCGCATCGACCCCGGCATGCCGGTGCCGCTGGAGTCGTCCAGCGCCGACATGGTCGTGTCGTTCCAGGTTCTCGAGCATGTCTGGGACCTCGACTGGTACCTTGGCGAGGCCCGACGTCTCTTGCGCGACGACGGCGTCCTGTTGCTGTCGACGCACGGGACCTGGCTCTACCATCCACATCCGACCGACTTTCGCCGTTGGACCCGCACCGGCCTCGTCGGCGAACTCACGTCACGTGGCTTCGAGGTTCGCCAGGTGGAGGCGATCGTGGGGCCGCTAGCATGGACGACGCAGTTCCGTGCGCTCGGCTATCACGCGATCCTCAGTCGGGTGCCTTTGATCGGGGGCTTGCTCGCCGGTCTGGTCAGTTCGGTGATGCACGCCCGCATGTGGCTGGAGGACCGCGTGACGCCGCGCGACTGGATCGACCACAACGCCGCGATCTATCTGATTGCCGCCGTCAAGTCGACAACGGCAATCCCGACCACAGACAAGCCTTGACGTGATCACCGCCTACCGCCCCCGCATTCTTGAACATCTGCGCTCGCTGATGGCGCCGCTGCCCGTCGCGCGCGTGCTCGACTTCGGCTCGGGCGACGGTTATTTCGCCTCTGAGACAAGCCGGCTGCCGCAGGTCACGCAGCTCGTGCCGGTGGACGTCGTGGCGCGGCCCCACAGCCTTGTCACGCCCCAACTCTACGACGGCGCGCGGCTGCCGTTCGCGGACGCCTCGTTCGATCTCGCCTATGCCGTTGACGTGCTCCACCACTGCCCGGATCCCCTGGCGGCGATCGACGACATGGCGCGCTGCTCCAGCCGCTATCTGCTGATCAAGGACCACACCTACGCCACGGCCGCCGGCCGCTGGACCCTGGCCGTGCTCGACGAACTGGGCAACCGCCGATTCGGCATCCCGTCGCCCTACCGCTACCAGCATGGCTGGCGCTGGGTGGAGCACATCGAGTCGCAGGGCTGGACGCGGATCGCGCTCATCCGTCCGCTCGAATGCCATTCCGGCCTCCTCGGCTGGGCAACAAATCGCCTGCAGTGGATCGGGCTCTGGGAACGGCGTGGTACCTGACCAGGGCAGTCGACCGGAGCGATCCATGTCCATCTCCCGGGTCGCCGCGACAGTGTCACGCTACGGGCTGGTCGGGGCCCTGTGTGCGCTGCTCAACGTCGCCATCATCGCCGTCGGCACGCAAGGACTGCGCCTGCCCTATCCGATGGCCGCGGCGTGCTGCTGCGTCATCACGATTCCGCTTAGCTACGTGCTGCATCGCCATGTCAGCTTCGACTTGGGTGGTCCTGGCTCGAGTCAGGAGTTCAGCCGCTTCGTCGTCGCCCAACTGTCCCAGTTCGCGGTCGGATTTGCGCTGATGGCCGGGATCATCGAGGGTCTCCGCTGGCGGCCTTGGGTCGCGGCGGGATTCGTCAGCGTGACCATGGCATCGCTCGGCTTCCTCGCGACCTCCAAGTGGGTATTCCGGGTTTGGCGACGCCCCTCCGTCCCTGAGTTGCCGACGGATCGAGCGATGCAGGTGCTCCAGGTCAGCGCATTCTTTCCCGCCCACGGGGGGGGCATCGAAGTCGTGGCCGGGGAACTGGCGACGCGACTCGCCCGAGCGGGCGTGCACGTTGAATGGATGGCCGGCGGCTCGCTCGCGGAATGCCCCGGCGAAGCGACGCCAGGCCTGGTCATCGACCGCGCGAGGTCGATCGATTTCCTGGAACGTGGCCTCGGGGTGCCCGCGCCAGTCTGGGGCCCCAGCGCGATGCGGCGCCTCTGGCGGCGAGCTGGGACCAGTGACATCGTGCATGTGCACGACTATCTCTACCTGTCGTCGCTGACGGCGGTCCTGTTCGCACGTCTGCGCGGGCGACCAGTCGTATTGACGCAGCACATCGGCGATATCGCCTTCGATGCGATTTTGCCGCGGCTGGCGTTGCGCTTGCTCAATCGCACATTGGGGCGCTTGGTTCTAGGGCATGTAGAGCAGGTCGTTTTCGTCGGCAAGCCGGTCATGGCTTATTTTGCGAACTTCGTTCGCTACCGCCGGGCCCCGCTGCTGATCCCGAATGGCGTCGATCACACGGTCTATCACCCCGATGTCGGGACGCCCGGAGTGCCGAACGGGGTCGAACCGGCGCGCTCACCGTTGAAGGCGTTGTTCGTCGGCAGGTTCGTCGAAAAGAAGGGCCTGGCGCATTTGCGACTCAGCGTGTCGTTGCCTGACCTCAGCTGGACCTTCATTGGACGAGGTCCGATATCGCCTGCCGAATGGAACGTCCCTGCGTCCAGATTGCGGTTGTGCGGGCTGCTGCCGCGGGCCGGGGTCGCCGATGCGATGCGCGAGGCCGACCTCCTGGTGTTGACAAGCAAAGGCGAAGGCTTTCCTCTGGTGATTCAGGAGGCGCTTGCCTGTGGTACGCCGGTTCTGGTCAGCCGGGAAATAGCGGACGCGTTTCCCCGGATCGACGAGCGATGTGTCTGGAGCGTCGACCTGGCAGGCGGCAACGACGCAGCGCCGGCCTGCGAGCGTGTGGCAGCGGCGATCGGCAGGCTGGCAGCCGAGCGAAATGTCGTGCACGCAGCGCGCCCGTTCGCCGCGGCGCTGGCTGCGCAATGGTCGTGGGAAACCTGCATCGAGGGCTACGCGAAAATCTACCAAATCGTCCGCAGCCAGCCGGTCGGCCGAGATAGGGCGCAAAGCACGCAGCCAAACCGTGACTGAGCGCGGCGAGGATCATCAGCCCAGTCCCTCAGAATGCAAGGAACAAATTTCGCATGGACATTCACGAAATTATCCGCCGCGCCCGAGATCCCGGCTTCGTGACTTCAGGGCTACGAAATGTCGCATTGAAGTCTTGGGACAGCGTCGCGCCGGGAGAGTTTGCGCATAGCTATCGACGTGTGCGCGCCCACACGATGTCCAGCAATGCTCGGCTGCGCGCCTTGCACGGAGGCTTGTCTGAAGTGATCAGTGCGGGCGTCGCTGGAGACGTTGTGGAATGCGGCACCGCGCGGGGAGGCAGCGCGGCACTGCTTGGGCTCACGCTTCAGACGCGCGACACGAAGCGCCGTCTGTGGGTGTTCGACACGTTCGAAGGGATGCCGGAGCCCAGTGCCAATGACCCGGACGAGCAACTTGCCCGGAAATACGTCGGGACTTGCCGCGGCAGCATCGAAGATGTGACGGCGCTGTTCGAGCGTCTCAAGCTCACCTCTGGCACGACCTTGGTGAAAGGCCTGTTCCAGGACACGCTGCAAAACACGCCGATTGAGCGCGTGGCGCTGCTCCATCTCGATGGCGACTGGTACGACAGCATCATGGTGTGCCTTCAGACCCTCTACGACAAGGTGTCTGCAGGAGGCATTGTTCAGATTGACGACTACGGGTATTGGGAGGGCGCCAAGAAAGCAGTGGGCGATTTCTTCGCCCAGCGTGGACAATCCGTGCCGCCACTGAAGCGCATCGACTACGCAGGACGGCAATTCACGAAGCCGTTTTAGGCGGAGTGATCCTGTTCGCGGCGGTCGACATCGTTTGCAATCTCGCTGGTACCCGTGCGACCGGGCGTTCCGCCCTGGCGCTCCACGAACTCGAAGTTCGATCCGCGTTGCCCTGTGCGGAAGCTTCCTTCAGTCGCTGCAACACGGCGCCGAACCTTCAACTCCAACACGGCGCAGCGCCTATGCGACCAAACCCGAGCCGCGGCCCGATGCTCAACTCATGAGCTCTGACGATTCGGTCGACACCATCATCATCGGCGCCGGCCCGGCCGGCCTGACCGCCGGCGTCGAACTCGTGCGCGCGGGCCGCAAGGACGTGATCCTGGTCGAGGCGAGTGCCCACATGGGCGGCCTGGCGCGCACGCTCGACTACAAGGGCAACCGCATCGACATCGGGCCGGAGGCCTTCGTCTCGGAGTCGGCCTGGGTGATGAACTGGTGGCGCGGGATGCTGCCCGTGGCGCTGCCGCCGGACGCAGGCGACGAGAAGACGTTTCGGCGTGATCGGCCCGGCACCTGGCCGTTGCTGGGCCCTGGTGCGCCGATGCCGACCGAGGCCGGCGATGCGCTGCTGTTGCGCCAACGCCGGTCGCACGTTCGTTTCGACGGCCTGGCCATCGACTTGCCCCCGCCCTCGCGGGCGCAGCTGGCCAGGATGCTGGGCCCGGGCGCCAGTGCGCGCGCCGCGCTCGACGTGACGCGCGCGCGCCTGTGGCCGATCCGGCCCGAACGGTCGCTGGCGGACTACCTCGTCAACCGGTTCGGCCGCACGCTGTACCTGCGGTTCTTCAAGCCGCATGCCGAGAAGTGGTGGGGCTTGCCGTGCGAAGAGATCGACGCTGCCTGCGGGCCGACCTGCGTCGCCGAGCTGTCGCCCACCGAGCCCGTCGACACGATGCTGTATCCGAAGCGCGGGTCGGGCCAGATGTGGGAGGCCGCGGCCAAGCGCTTCGAGGCCGGTGGCGGGCGCATCCTGCGGCGCACCCGGCTGGTGGGGGTGGAGCGCGAAGGGGATCGCATCGTCGCGGTCAGCATCGAGGCGCAACTCGGCGCCGTCCTGCGCCTGGCGCCTAAGAACCTCGTCTCGACGATTCCGTTGAAGGACCTGGCGATCATCATGCAGGCGGACTTGCCGGACTTCATCGGCAGCATCGGCACGCAATTGCAGTACCGGGCGATCATCTGCGTGGGCGTGCTCTACAGAAGGCTGCGCAACCCGCGCGCGGCCGAGGTTGAAGCCGAGGTCGAGCCGGGCCTGCAGCCCGTCGAGGATTGCACGATCCATGTGCAGGACGTGCGGCTCAAGGTGGCGCGCGTGCAGATCGTCAACAACTGGAGTCCGCACATGGTGGCCGACCCGAGCACGGCGTGGCTGGGCCTCGAATACTTCGAGCGCGAGGACGAAGGCCTGTGGTCGATGTCGGACGCCGCGCTCAAGGCCCTGGCGTTGCGCGAGATGCACAAGCTCGGCCTGGCCGACGAGGCCGACGCGCTCGATGCCACGGTAATGCGCGTTCCCAAGGCCGCGCCGGCCTACTACGGCTACGCCTACGAGCACTTCGCCGACTTGCGCGCGCACCTGGACGGCATCCGCAACCTCTGGCTGGCCGGCCGCAGCGGCATGCACCGCCAGGGCCAACAGGATCTCGCGATGCTGACGGCGCGCCGCGCCGTCGAGGCCATCGTGGCGGGCCGCAGCGACAAGTCGGCCATCTGGAATGCAGGCAGCGAACTCGACCCGGAAGGCCGGACCGGCTAGTCCGCCGAGCTGACGCGGCTTCAGGCTGCCGGAAGCTCCTGCAACACGTTTCGACCCGGCGGCGGCCCGGAATCGCGTTACCCTGTGCACCGTTCGTGCCGCGACCTGCCGCGTGAGCCTGCATCTGACCGAAAGCGCTTCATCTCCTCCTGCAATGACCAGTGACATTTCGCCCGACGAGCGTTCGTCCCTTCGCATGCTCGTCTACGGGATCGCGTTGATCGCGCCCCCGCTGCTCGCCTACAACTGGACGCCGTCCGCCACGCAGCTCAACGAACTCCTGTGCGTGTTCGGCTGGGGGGTGTGCATGCTGTTGCACACCGCGACCCCGCCCACGGGCGCGCGGCGCGGCGCCATCAACGTGCTGTGTGCGGCACTCGGCGTGATGAGCATCGCCGTGCTGGGCTCGTGGACGATCGGCTCGTTGCCGACCTCGCTGGCGCTGCCGCCGCTGGCCCTGCTGATCGTGGCCGGCGTCGTCGCCGCGCTCGGCGCCCGCGTCGCGCAAGGCGGTGAGCGCGACGGCATGCAGGCCTTTGCGCCGTTCGCGTACGGCGTCGTGGCGGTGGGCTTCTTCAGCGCACTGATCGCCGTGATCCAGGTCTATGTCCCGAGCTGGGCAGATGGCAACGTGATCGCCCAGTCCGGCCTGCCGGGCCGCGCCGTGGGCAACCTGCGCCAACCCAACCACCTTGCGAGCCTGCTGATCTGGTCGGTGATCGCGCTGGTGCCGCTGGTCGAGTGGCGCCGCGTGCCCGCCTGGCTGGGCGCCGGCGTCGGCTTCCTGATCATGGTGGCCGTGGTGCTGAGCGGTTCGCGCACCGGCTTGTACGGCGGTGTGGCGGTGCTGGTCTTTTGGGGAGCGATCGACTCGCGTCTCTCGCGCGGCACGCGCACCGCGTTGATTGCGACGCTCGCGTTCCCGCTGGGGGTGTTCGCCTGGCAGTGGTTGACCCTTCATGCGTCGTTCATGCCGCACGTGGCGGGCGCGGCCACGCGGCTTTCCGAAGGCGACAGCTCGCACTTCGCGATCTGGAAGAACGCCGTCGAGATGGTGCGCCAGCAACCGCTGCTGGGCGTCGGTTGGGGAGAGTTCAACTTCGCGTGGACGCTGACGCCGTTTCCCCATCGGCCCACCGCGTTCTTCGACCACACGCACGACCTGCCGCTGCAGCTCATCGTCGAACTCGGCTTGCCGATGGCGGTGCTGGTGCTGGGGCTGCTGGTGTGGGCGTTCGTTCAGGCCTTCCAGCGTGCCTGGGCCACTGTGGGGCCCACCGGCCATGGTGCGCGCGCCGCCTGGGTGATGATCCTCATGATCGCCATCCACAGCCTGGACGAATACCCGCTCTGGTACGCCTATTTCCTGCTTCCCGCTGCCTGGGCCTGGGGCTTCGCGCTCGGTTCCGGCCCGGCGCCCAAGCCGTCAGCCGATCAGACATTGAGCGGCGTCATCGGCGGTCGGCCGGTGGACAGCGGCAAGCTGATCCGCCTGAGCAGCGAGGGCGTCGGCCTGCGCTGGTTCGGCGGCGCCATGGTGGCGGTCGCGCTCTTGTCCACCTGGGACTACCACCGCATCTACACGATCTTTCTCGACGACGGCAACCTGGCACCGCTGTCCGATCGCATCGCGGTGGGCGAGACGAGCCCGTTCTTCGCCCATCATGCCGACTACGCGGAGGCCACCACCACGGAACCGCCGTCGCGCGCATTGGGCGCGCTCGAGCACGCCACGCATTCGTTGCTCGACAGCCGGCTGATGATGGCGTGGGCCAATGCGCTGTCCGAGAGCGGCCAGACGGAGCGCGCGCGCTACCTGGTGGCGCGCCTGCGCGAGTTCGACAAGACGGACACCGAAGAGTTCTTCGCTCCCTGCGCCGACGACACGATCACGGTCAAGCCGTTCCAGTGCCGGCCCGAGCCCAAGGGGCTGACCTGGCGCGACTTCCAGTGAAAGGAAAAGGCCCGCGCGATGCGGGCCTTTTCCTTGTGCGCCCGGCATGGGCGCGATCTTGGAGGTGAAAGTCCGGAACCTGGGCAGTCATAAGCTCTCAGGTTTTATCTTGGCTGCTGCGCCTGCAAGCTTGGTCAGCCGGGTGGCCTGTCCCACGACGTAGTCACGGAGTTGGCCCGCGAAGGCGCGCTCAGCCTCGTCGATGTAGTCGTCCGCCAACGCCTGCGTCGGCGCATGTTCCGTCGCCAGCTTGGCCAGTCTCGTGGCCTCGCGTTTGAGCAGGTTCCTGTCGATCCCGCATCGCTGCGCAAAGTCGGCTAGCTGAAACGCCCTGACGTCATCCAGAGAGAAGGCATCGCCCCAGGCCATCGCCAACTCGTGGGCTATGCCTGGGTACTGAACAACGCTGACCAAGTCGTACCAAGGCGCCGGGTCAAGCCCCTCGCGTCGAACGTAGAACGAGAAGTTCTTGCCGTGAGCGTCACAGTTGCCAACGAGGAACTGGAACAAGGCCCACCTGAGCAAGGTCATGCGCGCAACGGCCTTGTTGACGGTCTGCTCTACGCGCTGGAACAGCACTTCGAAGCTCACGCCCTCCCGGATATTGCGAACATGCTCGCCGCTGCCCAAATTTCGCTCGTACTTGTAGCTCTCGGGGAGGTCCGAGGCCTGGCAGGCGTCGATGATGTGCAGGCGCTGCACCGTGGGCTCGTCTGCACCTTGCCCTCCCCCTTTCACGACAGCCCGGTCGAAGCGGCGAACGACCAGCACCGGTACTGGTGTCCGATAGATGCCGACCTCGGCCACTGGCAGCTTCATGCGCCGGGCCAAGGACATGCAGTAGTGTTCGTTGACGACCAGGTGGGGCGTCACCTGCCGCACCGGGTCGGGCTTGAGGATATGTGTCGATGCCAAGGGCGGCTCGACCAGGAACAGGTGCCCGTCGTCGTCCAGCGGACGGTCCAGGTAGACCATGAGCTTGTCCTGCACGCCTGCGATGGACATGCGGACCTTGCCGTCCCAGACTGCGAGCGGAATCTGGTCGCGCTCGGCGATGCGTTTGTCCAACTCATCGCGGGTCACTTCCCGCGCTGGCTTGGCGGCGACGGTGGGGGGCACCTCATCCGAACGCCAGAACCGGAGCGCTCCCGTGGTTTCGGTTCCCAGCGCGCTGATGAGCGCGTAGATATTCGACTTCGACACGCGGTAGGTCGTGGCCGTGATGTCGAGCGCTCGGCCTTCGGGCAGCAGGTTCTCCACAAAGCGTTTCACGGCGCCAGCGGCGTACCCGTCGGCTGAGGGTTCAAACGGCAGCGCGGGCGATAGCGGAAAGGCCTCTGGCCTCGCCACCCAATGTGCGTCGTAGTCCAGCGACCACCGGTCGTTCAGGGGCTCGTAGCCCAGCGTCGCCACCTTCTGACCGTCGGCCCAGAGGTGGAGCGCGTGCGGGCCATTTGGGGTGTCTTTGGCCAAGTCTATTGTCGAGTTCATGGCAGCTCCGAACGCTCCGCACCGGGACGCCATACGGATTGCATTCTTGGATGGTCCTTGGGGCCGAGCACGAGCGCGAGGCCCAGGCTGTCCAGCACCAACAGCAACTTGTCCAGCCGCACAGAGCCCTTTCCGTTTTCGAGGCGAGAGAGCAAGTCGACGGAAACGCCACTCAAAGAGGCGGCGTCGTCAATGCGAAGCGACTGCTCCCGTCGGCGAGCGCGAATGGCTGGGCCAAAGGCGTTGGCGTCTGTGATGCGCAGGAGTTCGGGTACGGCGCTTGAAGCGGAAGTCATTTCGGAATTCCAGGGTTGGGGCCTTCGACCATAGGCTTGGAGGGATGATTTCTTGAATTCCGAAATCATGCCACATCCATGCTTCTCCAATCAAGAATCCATCAAACTCCGAAATTCGACCGTCCTCATTGATTCTGGGGAGGCGCCAGCTTAAATTCCGAAACACTCTGTCGAGTTGAGTCCGGGTGAAGGCGCCATCGCCATTCCTGCTGCAAACGAACAGTCGATTCGGTTACCAGGCAGGCTCGCGGTATTTGCCGTCGAATGGAGCGATGTCCTGTCACCGCCGCAAGCTCGATCACGTTCGGCAGCTTCTCGTCCAGTCTCGTCGCCGCTGTGTGTCGAAGGTCGTGAAAGCGGAAGTCGTCCACCTGGGCGCGGACGCACAGTCGCTCGAACATCTTGCCGAGGGCCGAGAACCTGATCGCGAAGGTGAGGCCGCTGGCATCCGGGGTCAGGACTCGATCACGACCGGCAGGTGCCGTGGGCTTGCGCACCATATCTCCACCGGGTTCGGCGCACCGATGTCCCATTCACGACGGGCAGGGTTGAACATCATCGGTGCCGGCACGCTCTTGAAGGAATCAACTCGCATGTTCCTGGCCTTGCACTCGATCTGATAGTGGTTGGCCTGGTGCTGCTCGTTCCAGTCGGGGCCTTCGAATTTCAGCGAGTCAGGGATCTCTGGGCCTTCCGGGATCTCGAAGCACACCCAATAAGAGAAGGATCGGACGGCCGAGCGATGAGCCTATCGAGTCCCTGAAGGATCAAGGACTTACGTCCCGGCCACCCAGTCCCCCGACTTCCCGCCATGCTTCTCCAGCACCCGGATGTCCCCCATCACCATCCCGCGGT
>FSXQ01000262.1_pt1 | contig 12453 bp, 10 predicted proteins | sample 1638011 | NCBI WGS metagenome assembly FSXQ01 (sample SAMEA3914789, study PRJEB12502) | metagenome | biome: forest; material: soil | place: Canada | collected 2011-07-03 | depth 0.3 m | reverse complement strand
GGCCGCCGGCCCCGACCTGCGCGAATGGGTGCTGGGCTCCGAAGGCCGCATCGGCGTGCTGACCGAGGCCAGCGTGCGCGTCACGCGCGCGCCGGCCGCGGAGCGCTTCGTCGGCGTCTTCTTTCCCGACTGGGCCAGCGGCCTGGCCGCCGTGCGCGAGATGGCGCAGGCCCGGCTCGGCCTGTCGATGCTGCGGCTCGCCAACCCGGCCGAGACCTTCACCACGCTCAAGATGGCCGGCCACGAGAAGGCGATCGGATGGCTGGAACGCTTTCTGGCGCTACGCGGCGCGGCCGACGGCAAGTGCCTGCTGTTCGCCGGCTTCACCGGCGCCAGCGCGGGCCAGGTGCGCGCGCTGCAGCGCGCCGCCGCGGCGATCTGGCGCGCGCACGGCGGCGTGTCCACCGGCACGGTGCTGGGCAAGAAGTGGGAGGCGCGGCGCTTTGCCGGCGTGTACCTGCGCAACGCGTTGTGGGACGCCGGCTATGCGGTCGACACGATGGAGACCGCGTGCGACTGGCCGCGCGTCGCCGCGATGGTGCACGCGCTGGAGACGGCCGGCCGCGCCGCGCTCGCGCAGCACGGCGAACGCACGCACTGCTACACGCACCTGTCGCACGTCTACGCGCAAGGCTCCAGCGTTTACTCGACGTTCGTCTACCGGATCGGGCCCGACTACGACAGCGCGCTGGCGCGCTGGCAATCGCTGAAGACCGCGGTGGGCGACGCGATCGTCGCGCAGGGCGGCACGATCACGCACCAGCATGGCGTGGGCAAGGATCACGCGCGCTGGCTGGCAGCCGAGAAGGGCGCCACAGGCATGGCGGCCATCGCCGCGATGGTGCGCGAGTTCGATCCGCACGGCGTGATGGCGCGCGGCAACCTGCTGGGGGACGCGGAGTGAGTCGACGTCGCCATCTCGCGTTCGCACGCGCGCTCCGATGACCGATGTCGACCTGCTCGTGATCGGCGGCGGCATCGCCGGCGCCGGCGTGGCGCTCGAGGCGTCGCGCCGCGGAGTGGACGTGATGCTGGTCGAGGCGCGCGACTTCGCCTGGGGCAGCTCGTCGCGCTCGTCCAAGCTGGTCCACGGCGGACTGCGCTACCTGCGCGAAGGCGCGTTCGGCCTCACGCGCGAATCGGTGCGCGAGCGCGGCCGCCTGCTGCAGGACGCACCGGGCCTGGTCGAGCCGCAGCGCTTTCTCCTCGGCCACTACGAAGGCCGCTCGCCCAGCCGGCGCACGATGGCCGCCGGGCTGGCGATCTACGACGCGATGGCGCACCAGCGCACGCGCGCGTTCCACACGCCCGCACAGGTGCGCGCGCTCGCCCCGCACATGGCGACCGACCAGCTGCTCGGGGCGTCGAGCTATCTCGACGCGAAGACCGACGACTCGCGCCTGGTGATGCGCGTGCTGCAGGAGGCGCAGCAGCACGGCGCGCGTGTCTACAACCGCGCGGCCGTGAAGTCGCTGCTGCGCGCTGGAGACATCGACGTGCCGCCGTCGACGCAGGGCGGCGACAGCGTGAAGCCAGGCACGGTCGTCGGCGCCCGCATCGAGGGCGCCGGCTTCACCGGCCACGTGCAGGCCCGCTGCGTCGTCAATGCCACCGGCTTCTGGGCCGATGGGCTGCGCAGCGGCCTGGGCGCGCCGATGCTGCGCCCGCTGCGCGGCAGCCACCTGGTGTTCCCGCTGTGGAAGCTGCCGGTGGCGCAATCGGTGAGCCTGCTGCACCCGCGCGACGGCCGGCCGGTGTTCGCGACGCCGTGGGAAGGCGTGGCACTGGTCGGCACCACCGACCTCGACCACCACGAGGATCCCGACGTCGAGCCGCGCATCGCTGCCGACGAAGTGGCCTACCTGATCGAGGCGCTGCGCCATGCGTTCCCGCGCCTGGACCTGCGCGCCGCCGACGCGATCTGCAGCTTCGCCGGCGTGCGTCCCGTGGTGGACGACCGCGCCGGCGGCGGCGATCCGTCGAAGGCGCCGCGCGAGCACGTCGTGCTCGACGAGCAAGGCCTGATCACCGTCACCGGCGGCAAGCTCACCACGTTCCGCGTCAACGCGCTCGATGCGTTGCGCCATGCCGCGCCGTACCTCGCCGCGTCCGGCAGGCGCGGCGGCTTCGCGCCGACCGTGATCGCCGGCGACGAAGCCGGTTCGGACGCGACCGCGACCCTGAGCGCCCCCGACTTCGACTATCGAACGGCCGCTGCCATCTTCGCGCCGCAGCCGGAGTCGCCGGCGCTGGCGGCGCTGCCGCACGGCCTGCGCACCCGCCTTCTCGGCCGTTACGGCCACCAGGCGCAGGCGCTGCTGCGCGAGGCCGCGCCGGCCGATCTCGAGACGGTGGCCGGCACCACCACGCCCTGGGCAGAACTGCACTGGGCGCTGCGCCACGAGCAGGTGCGATTCCTCGACGACCTGCTGCTGCGCCGCACGCGCCTGGGCCTGTTGCTGCCTGCCGGCGCCGCGTCGGTGCTGCCGCGCCTTGAACCCGTCGCCCGCGAGGCGCTGGGCTGGTCCGCCGGCCAATGGCGCGACCAATGCGACCGCTACGCGCACATCGTCGCGCAGTGCTACACGGTACCCACGCCATGACCGCTACTCACCCCGACGACCTGTTGCTCTCGATCGACTGCGGCACGCAGAGTGCGCGTGCGCTGCTGTTCGACGCACTCGGCAACCTCGTCGCGAAGTCGCAGGTGGCGCTGGACGACTACGTCGTCGAGCAACCGGGCTGGATGTCCCACGACGTCGAGGGCTTCTGGGCCGCGTGCGCGCGCGCCTGCCGCCAGCTGTGGCTGGCGCGGCCCGAACTGGCGGCGGCGGTGCGCGGCGTCACGGTGACCACGCAACGCGGCACGATCATGCCGATCGACGCCCAAGGCCGTGCCGCGCTGCCGGCGCTGATCTGGCTGGATCAACACCGCGCCACGCAGGTGCCGAAGATCAACGCGGCCTGGCGCGCGGCCTTCCGGCTCGCCGGCGTCGGCGACACGGTGCGCTACTTCCAGCGCGAGGCCGAGGTCAACTGGTGGGCGGAGCACGAGCCCGCGGCCTGGGCGCGCACGCACAAGGTGCTGCTGTTGTCGGGCCTGCTGAACTGGAAGCTCACCGGCGAGTTCGTCGACTCGATCGGTTCGCAGGTGGGCTACGTGCCGTTCGACTTCAAGGCCCACGCGTGGGCGAAGCCGTCCGACTGGAAGTGGCAGGCACTCGCGATCCGCCCCGAGCAGCTGCCCGAACTGCGCCCGGTGGGCTCGGTGCTCGGGCGCGTCGGCGCCGCGGCCAGTACGGCCACGGGTATCCCGCCGGGCGTGCCGGTGATCGCCGCCGCGGCCGACAAGGCCTGCGAGGTGTTGGGCTCGGGCTGCCTGGAGCCTCACGTCGGCGGCATCTCGTACGGCACCACGGCCACCATCAACGTGTGCACGCGCCAGTACGCAGAGGCGTTGTCCTTCGTGCCGCCGTACCCGGCCGCGCTGCCCGGCCACTACGACAGCGAGGTGCAGATCTTTCGCGGCTACTGGATGGTGCGCTGGTTCAAGGAGCAGTTCGGCGACCGCGAGCGCAGTGCCGCGGCCGAGCGCGGCGTGGCCCCGGAGGCCTTGCTCGACGAACTGGTGGCCGCGGTGCCGCCCGGCTCGCTCGGCCTGATCCTGCAACCGTACTGGACGCCCGGCATCCGCCATCCCGGCCCCGACGCCAAGGGCGCCATCATCGGTTTCGGCGACGCGCATACGCGGGCCCACGTGTACCGCGCGATTCTCGAAGGCCTGGCCTACGCGCTGCGCGACGGCCGCGAGCGCATCGAGAAGAAGACCAAGGTGCCGCTCACCGAGCTGCGCGTCTCCGGCGGCGGCTCACAATCCGACGCCGCGCTGCAACTGACGGCCGACATCTTCCGCCTGCCGGCCGGCCGGCCGCACGTCCACGAGACCAGCGGCCTCGGTGCCGCGATCGACTGTGCCGTGGGGCTGGGCCTGCATCCTGACTTTCCCACCGCCGTGCGCGCGATGACACGCGTGGCGCGCACGTTCGAGCCCGACATGAAGAACGCGGCGCTCTACGACCAGCTCTACGAGCAGGTCTACCAGAAGATGTACCCGCGCCTCGCACCGCTCTATGCGCGCATCCGGGCCATCACCGGATACCCGGCGCGCGATTAGAAGGAGAAGTCGTGGATCGGTTGCCGGGACGGCGATCCCGGTGTTTCAGAAGGCGACGCCCAGACCCAGATCCACACGCGTCAGATCGGTGTTGGTCGTGAAACGCTGGTAGTCGGCCTTCAGCACCACGTGCGGGTTGATGTAGAAGTTGGCGCCGGCCGTCCAGACGCGATCGCGCGGTTCCGGCCAGGGCTTGCCGTCCGAAGCCAGTCCGGTGGGCACGGTGGTGAAGCCCTGCGCGATGCCCGCGTAGCTCGACGCCATGTCGTAGTGCTCCCAGCGCACGAACGGGCTGAACCGGTAGCCGCCTTCCTGCCAGACCGTGTAGGCGCCCTGCACGTAGTAGCCCAGGAACGACGCCGGAATCGGATTCGACACGCCGGTGTTGTCGAGGTTGTACGTGGCGGTCTTGGAGATCGAGCCGTGCGCGTAGACGGCCGAGATGTCGGCGTTGCCAGGCGTCCAGCGCGCGTGCGCCTCCCACAGCGTGACGCGCGATTGCGGCAGGCCGGCGGGCGCCTGGGGGATGGCCGCATTGCCGGTGAAGGCGAAGCCGCCCAGCAACAAGCCCGGGATGCCGGTGTAGTTCAGCGCCGCGTACTGCGACAGGTGCTCGGCGTTGGCGAGTTGGAGCTCCTGGTGCGTGGCCTGCATCGGCGCGACGGCGTTGTTTTGCAGCTCCAGCGCGGTACGGTACTGCGGATCCTCGGGGCTGTTGTTCCAGCCGCCGAGGTTGATGCCGGTGGTGATGCCCACGTCCCAGCCGATGCCCAGGTCGTTGTTGCCGTGGAACCCCACGCCGCCCTCGCGCCACGTGCTCGGGATGATCAAGGTCTCGACGAAATTGCGCTGCACGCCGTAGTACGCCGTCGGCTCGTGATGTTCGTTGAGCAGGCCGGCCGGCATCAGGAACAGGCCGCCCTTGACGTTGACCGAGTCCGTCAGCTGGTGGTCGACGTAGAACTGCTCGACCTCGAATTCACCCCGGTCGCCGGCGGATGCCACCGCGTGCTCGACCTCGAACTCGGAGTTGAAGTTCGTACGGTCGTCGAAGCGGAAGCCGATGCCGAACACGGCGCGCGCCAGGTCGGCTTGGGTCAGGCTCTTGTCGTGCGTCGGGCGCGTGTAGTAGATCTCGCCGTAGCCCCACAGGCCCAGATCCGGCGAGATGCCACTGGCCGGCGCTGGCGTTGGCGCGGGAGCCGGCGCGGCGACCTTCGCCGCGGTCGCTTGCTGCTGCGCGGCCAGCGCCTCGTTCTGCGCCTTGACGCGCGCCAGCTCGAGCTTCATCGCATCGAGTTGCTGCTGCATCTGGCCGATCTGCTGCGCGAGCTTGTCGGCGATGTCGGCCGTGGGGTCGGCGGCGTGCGCCGGCGACAGCAGGCACAGGGTGAGGGTGGCGAGGGCGGCGGGGGTGTTTTTCATGCTGTTCATCGACTCGTGGAGTTTTTCGGAGCGGCCGTGGCGCTGGCAGCGGCCTGGCATTGCGCGGGCAGCACTTGCGCGCCCGGGTTGTTCGGGTCGTAGCCGTCGGTCAGCGTGCACAGGAACGTGACGACGTCGTTGATCTCGCCCACCGACAGCGCCGGCGCATCGCCGATCAGCCGGTTGTACGGAATCTCGAGCGTGTTGACGTTGCCGAGATAGCCCGCGTCGCTGCCGACGACGCCGGCCTGCACGACGAACTGGCCGCCGTAGACCGCGGGGAGGTCGTCGAACTTGGTGACGCTGCCGTCGTTCGCGGTCGGATACCACTCCTCGGGGTTCGTGTCGCGCCGCACGTAGAAGCCGATGGCGTCCTGCAGCGTCGAGAAGCGGCCGTTGTGGAAGTACGGGGCCATCAGTGCGATGTTGCGCAGCGACGGCACCTTGAACTTGCCGCAGATGCTGAACAGATCCTTGGTCTGGGCCCGGAACGGACCGCAGATGCCCAGGTCGTAGTAGGTCTGCACGCCGTCGTCGCTGTTGACCGGTGTGTAGGCCGGCGCGGACGCGCCGCCGTTGGCCGGGATGGCGCTGTTGCGCGGCACGCCGAGGTTGTCGAAGCTGAAGTCGGTGAACAGCGGCGGCGTGCTGCCGTCCGCCGACGTGCTGGGATGGCACGCGTTGCAGTTGCCCTTGGACGCGCCGTTGAACAGCGCGAGGCCGCGCTGCTCCTGCGCCGTGAGCTGGGCTTGGCCCTTCTGGAAATAGTCGTACTTGCTCGAGAACGGGCGGAAGTCGGGATTCTCGGTTTCGAAGGCCGCCAGGGCCTGCCCCATGCGCGCCAGCGCGGTCGTCGGGTCATCGAGCGCGGCGCTGCCGAACAGCGTCACGAAGTCGGCCAGGTAGGGGCGGGTCTTCAGCTTGGCGATGACCGCCGGCGCGTCGGCGTTGGCCATCTCGAACGACGTCGTGAACGGCATGATCGCCTGCGCGGCCAGCGTCGCCGCGCGCCCGTCGCGGAAGAAGCCGCCGTTCGGGCTGCCGTCCACGGCAAAGTAGAAGTTCGGCGTGTAGGCCAGGTACATCAGCGACGGCGTGGAGCGGAAGCCCGATTGGTTCATCGCCGCGCCGCCGAGGGGCACGGGCGAACCGTGATCCGGGCCGCTGGCGGTGGGGTCGGCCGTGAACGCGAACTGCTTGACGTGGCAGCTCGCGCACGATTGCTGGCCCGAGGCCGACAGCGCCGCGTCCGCGAAGATCTTCTCGCCCAGTTGGGCGGCGGCCGACAGCGTCGACGCGCTGCCGCCGCTCGCGGGCGGTGCGGCATCATCGCCGCCACAGCCTGCGAGCAGGCTGGCGAGGAGGATCGCGAGCCCCAGCCCTCGTGGCCGAAATCCTGAAGCGAAGCCAAGAACGTTCATTGTCTTTGTGTGCGCTGCGCGGCAGCTTTGCCATGCTTATGGAATTGATAGTGCAATTGCGATTGATTCGCACTAAGTTCCTGAAATGTACCGAGCCCCTGGTCGGACAACAAGGACGGATGGGGGCCGATTCAGCTTTTCGGCAGAAAAAGACGGCTTTCGTTGTTCTGCCGCGCCACGAAACACCGCCGCTTGCGTCGAAACGGGCTCGGCTTGAGCGAAAGAACGCCTCGCTGCCCGCGCGGCGCCCGGCGCGCCTGCGTCCGCGCGTCAGGCCGGTGGCTTGTCCTTCGTTGCTGCCATCAGGATCGGCACGATGGCCACCAGCGGTGGGACGATGAAGCACACCATCTTGAGCTGGCTGAACAGGATCGCGCCCGCCGCGCAGCCGGCCGCGAAGGCGCCGACGTTGGCGCCCATCCGCGACAGTCGCGCCTTCGCCGCGGCCCGCTCTTCGGCGGCCATTCCGCGCAACAGATCGGCGATGTCGATCATCATCTGCGTGGTCGTGCCGGTCATCAGCGTGGTCGGCGGAGACGCGCCGAGGTGGATGCGCGAGATGCCGTTCTGGATCGCCATCGCGGCCACCAGCAACATGCCGGTGACCACGACCGCGGGCTCGCTGCCGTTGCGACCCGGCCCGATCCAGATCGCCATCGCGGCGCCGGCCGTCAGCAGGATCAGCTTCAGCCACAGCATCGTGCGCAGCACCGGAAGGCCCAGCCTGGGCAGCGACGGCGCGAGCAGCCGCGTCGACAGGATGACGACGCAGAACACCGGCAGCGCGAGAAGCTTGGCCAGTACGCCCGAGGTGCCCAGCACCAACGCGGCGCCCAGCGTCACGAAGTTGCCGGTGACGTGCGCGGTGAACAGGCCTTGCAACGCCAGGAAGCCGGCGGTATCGACATAGCCCGCGTTGAGGCTCAGGAGGACGGGGACGCTGAATTTCATGAGGCCTCGCACATGTCAGGACCAGCAGGCGCAGCCGAGCGCCCCCCAGAAACTCTTCGCATCGGAGGCGGGAAGTTCCGCGGCCCAGGCCGTGGGACAGATGTCAATCAAGCAACGCCACCGACTTCACCATCGCCCACACCACCTTGCCGGGCGCCAGCGCCAGCGCCTGGGCGGAGCGGCGCGTCACGCGCGCGAGCAACGCGCTGCCGCCCCCCTGCGTGCGCAGGCGCACCAGCACCTGAGACGGATGGCTGTCGTCGGCGATCGCTTCGACCGTGGCCGGGATCTGGTTGACGATGCTGCTGTCAGGCTGCGCGACCAGGCTCAGCGAGACGTCGCGCGCCAGCACGCGCAGGCGGATGCGGTGGCGCAGCGGCAGTGCCGGGTCGCGGGTCCAGAAGGCGGCGCCGGGGACGTCGAGGCGGGCGAGCTGCCACTCGGCGTCGAGCGCGCCGATCTCGCCTTGCAGCACCACGCCCGCATCTTCTCCGGGCGGCAACGGCAGGTCGAGGCGGCTCAGCAACTCGGCGACCGGACCCGACGCGACGGCCTGGCCGTCCTCCATCAGCACCACGTGGTCGGCCAGGCGCGCGACCTCGGCGATCGCGTGGCTGACGTAGACGATCGTGATACCCGACAGGGCATTCAGGCGCTCGATCGCCGGCAGGATCTCGGCCTTGCGCGCGGCGTCGAGCGCGGCGAGCGGCTCGTCCATCAACAGCACGCGCGGACTGACGGCCAGCGCGCGCGCGATCGCGACGCGCTGGCGTTCGCCGCCGGACAGGCCGGTGGTCGCGCGTTGCAGCAGCGACTCGATGCCCGTCCACGCGACGGCCTCGGCTATGGACACGCGACGCTCGGCCGGCAGCAACCGCTTCCAGCCGAATTCGACGTTGGCCCGCACGTCCAGGTGCTCGAACAGGCTGGCCTCCTGGAACACGACGCCGACCGCGCGGCGATGCGTCGGCACGAACACGCGGGCGTCGTCGTCCTGCCAGACCTCGCCACCCACGACCACGCGGCCGCCCGGTGCGTGTTCGAGTCCCGCAAGACAGCGCAACAACGTGGTCTTGCCGCAGCCCGAAGGCCCGAACAGCGCGCTGACGCCGCGTGCGGGCAGCGTGAGCGAGACGTCCAGCGTGAACGCCCCGCGCGGGAGTCGCAGCGACGCCTCGATCATGGGCGCGGCACGCTGTCCGGCGCGGTCGATGCGAGCAGCGCGCCCTTCGGGCTCAGGCGATAGACCCACAGCAGCACGGCGAAGCTGAACAGCAGCAGCACCGCGGCCAGGCGATGTGCGGCGGGATACTCGAGCGCCTCGACGTGGCTGTACAACTGCGTGGAGATCACGCGCGTGGCGCCGGGGATGTTGCCGCCGATCATCAGCACGACGCCGAACTCGCCCACGGTGTGCGCGAAGCCCAGCACCGCGGCCGTGATCACGCCGCGGCGCGCCAGCGGCAGCGCCACGTGGACGAAGCGCTCCCAGGGCCCGGCGCGCAGCGTGGCCGCAGCCTCCAGCGGCCGCGCGCCGATGGCCTCGAACGCCGTCTGGATCGGCTGCACGACGAAGGGCATCGAGTACAGCATCGACGCGATCACGAGGCCGGCGAAACTGAACGGCAGCAGTCCGATGCCCAGCGCCTGCGTCGCCTCGCCGACCAGGCCATGCGGCCCCATCAGCATCAGCAGGTAGAAACCCAGCACCGTGGGCGGCAACACGAGCGGCAGGGCCACCAGCGCAGCCAGCGGCGCCTTCCAGCGCGAGCGCGTGTGCGCGAGCCACCAGGCCAGCGGCGTGCCGATGGCCAGCAGCAGCAACGTGACGACCAACGCGAGCTTGAGCGTCAGCGCCACCGCCTGCACATCGTCGGACCAGATCATGACGACAAACGCATAGCCCGCGTTCGATGCATTACCAGCTGTAGCCGTAGGCCTTGATCACGACGCGGGCCTTGTCGCTCGCGAGGTAGTCCACGAACGCGGTGGCCGCGGCGGCGGACTTGCTGGCGGCGATCACCACGGCGTCCTGCCTGATCGGGGTGTACAGGTTGTCGGGCACCAGCCACATCGACCCGGGCACCCTGGAGCCGTCCGGCGGCTGCACCTGGCCGAGCGCGACGAAGCCGAGTTCGGCGTTGCCGGTCTGCACGAACTGCCAGGCCTGGCCGATGTTCTCGGCCGTGACGACGCGCGACTGCACGGCATCGGTCAGCTTCAGCTGGGCCAGCGTCTCCCTGGCGGCCTGGCCGTAGGGCGCCAGCTTGGCGTCGGCCACGGACAAGTGCTTCCACTTGTCGGATTTCAGGATCTCGCCCTTGGCGTCGACCAGCGCCGGGTCGGCCGACCACAACACCAGCTTGCCGATCGCGTAGGTGTGCAGCGTGGCGGGAATCGCCTTGCCCTCGGTGACCAGCCTGGCCGGCGTGGCCTGGTCGGCGGCCACCAGGACGTCGAACGGTGCGCCGGCGCTGATCTGTGCGTAGAACTTGCCGGTGGCGCCGAACGACAGCTTCACCGTGTTGCCGGTGTCATGCTCGAACTGCGCGGCGATCTTCTGCGCGGCGGACGAGAAGTTGGCGGCGACGGCCACCTGGATCTCGTCGGCGTGCGCCGAGAAGGCGAGGGCCGCGAACGTGAATGCGAACAGGCCGCGGGGCAGGGAAAACTTCATGAAGGATCCTCGGGTCATGGCAGACGGCGTCGATGTGACGGCCGTCCGGGTCGTGCACGAAGGCACATGGTAATTCGGGTGGTCGTGGGCCGGCTTCCGGGAGGCCATCCCCCCAGGTCCGCGGGTGCATCCATCGCCCTGCGATCGTAGACTGCCCGCCATCACAACAAGTCCTGCCGGGAGATGCCCATGTCGAAACGCCTCGGCGCGTCATGGTTGCTGGCCGCGATCGCGGTTGCGATGCTGGGCGGATGTGCCACCCGGATGCAGCCCGTCGCCGATTTCGGCGCGGCCGCCAACCACCTTGCCACCGTCTACAAGCCGTTCACGGCCGGCATGGGCGCCAGTTGCGAACAGCGCCGGCGCTACATCGCGCTCGGCAACCCGGGCGTGTTCGACGACGCTGCCACGCAGCGCGACGCCGCGCGCGAGTGCGGGCCGCTGAAGGAGGCCGGCGCCACGGCGGCGCTGTTCGGCCAGGCACTGGCCGAATACGCCACGGCGCTGGTCAAGGTGTCGGGCGCCAAGGCGACGGCCTTCGACAGCGACATCCGCCACGTCTCCGGCGCCGCCGCCGAGCTTGCTGCCCGCGACGGCACGCCGCTGTTCGACAGCACCAAGCTGAGCGCTGCCAGCAAGATCGCGCGCGCCGCCGCGGCGCTGGTGCTCGAGGAGAAGCTGCAGGGGCTCACGCGCGCCACGTTGGAGGACAACCAGGACGCGCTCAGGATCGTCGTCGAGGCGATGCAGACCTACGCGAACGCGATCTACGCGGGCCAGCTCACGGACACGCGCGACATCATGACCGGCGAGCTCGGCCGTCTCGTGGCCGCGTCCAACGCGCCGACGCAGGCCGACGTCGAGGGCCGCCTGCCCTGGCGCTTCGCGCAGACGGACGCGCGCGCCGATATCGCCGCCAACGAGCTCGAGGCGCGCCGCGTGCACGCGTTCGCGAAGGCGGGCGATGCGTTGGTGGCTGCGCACGCCGACCTGATCGCCAACTTCGACAAGATCGGCGGCGCGCGCAGGCTCGAGCTGGTGGCTGCCTTCGTCGCCCAGGTGCAGGCGATCAACGACGACGCCGCGGCGTTGTAACCAGGAAGGATCGCCATGAGCCCCGACCAACCCTCCGCCGCCGGCATCGCCGCCGCGGCCCTTGCCGCCACGGCCGCACCCATCGACGCCGACACCGCCGACGCGTTTGGCCAACTCGCCGACGTGGCCGGCCACGCCTCGACCGTGCTGTTCAACTACCGCCGCAACAATCCGCAGGCGTCCGACCTCGACCAGGCGCTGAACCTCGAGATGACGCTGGACAAGCGCGCGATCGATCTGCGCGTGCAGGCCGTCAAGCTGCTTGGCGCCCAGGCCGCCGACGCGCTCGCGCAATTGAAGGACGCGTCACAGAAAGTGGATGACTTCCTGGCCGGCGTGAAGAAGATCGAAGGCCAGCTGGTCATCGCCAGCGCGGTGATCGGGCTGGCAGGCGCGGCGCTGGTGGGCGACGCCGGGGGAATACTCTCCGCGGTCGTCGGCGTGCACGCCGCCCTCGCGGCGGCGAAAAACTAGGCGCCAGCGTCGGCCGGGTATTCGGCGGCAATGGCTGCCGCAATGAATTCGGCCCCGGCCGCATTGCTGCGACCGGGGCCGTCTGAAGTTCACCGGGGAATGGTCAGACCCCTCGTCCGCTGATCAGGCGGAACAGGACCGCGATGATCGCGATGACGAGCAGGATGTGGATCAGGCCGCCAAGCGTCACCGAAGTGAGCATGCCGATGAGCCAGAGGATGACGAGAACGACGGCG
>FSXQ01003737.1_pt1 | contig 12522 bp, 12 predicted proteins | sample 1638011 | NCBI WGS metagenome assembly FSXQ01 (sample SAMEA3914789, study PRJEB12502) | metagenome | biome: forest; material: soil | place: Canada | collected 2011-07-03 | depth 0.3 m | reverse complement strand
GACGTGTAGTTGGTGATGTTGAACGGCGCATCCATCACGTCCTGGCTGCCCAGCAGGCCGACGCGGCCGCCGCGCGCCACCTGGCCGCCCGCGTACGGCACCTTCAACCCACCGGCCGATGCATCGGCGCTGGCGTTCACGAACACCGTCTGCACTTCTGTGGAAGACGTTGCGGGGGCTGCGCTCGACGCTGCGGGAGCCGACGGGACGGCGGACTGGGCAACTGCCTGTGCGCAGGCGGTCGCGAGCAGCGCGATCGCGGAGTGCAGGACGCTATGGCGAAGGACAGGGGAGTGCATGATCGGTTCCTGGGTTGGATGCAATGGAGTTCGATTTGCAGCGGTCATGAAGCAGCGACTCGTCGACTGGAGCCAAGGTACCGCGCGCCGGTGCGCTCGTCCGCTCGTGCGGGGCCAATGAATTTCGTTTTCGGGCCAACGCGGGTCGGCCGACCCGTTCGCTGGCGACGCGGTGCACGCCGAACGGCAACCGTCCCGGGGCAAGACGTCAGGAACGGCGGACGCTTGCCTCGGCGAAGGCCCAGAACATCGCCATCTGCGCGATCTCGCCGGAGCCGCCGGATGTCGTCTGGTGGCCGGCGGCCATGTTCACGCGCAACAGGATCGGCTTGCCGGAGGTCGTGTGCGCCCGCAGGTTGGCGACCCACTTGGCGGACTCCCAATAGCTCACGCGGTCGTCGCGCAGCCCGGCCGTGGCCAGCACCATGGGGTAGCGCGCAGCGGTCACGTTCTCGTAGGGCGAGATCGACGCCAGATAGTCGTAGGCCCGCGGATCGGCCAGCGGATCGCCCCAGTCGGCGCGGAAGACGGGCACGAGCGGATGCGTCGCATCGGACATGGTGTTGAGCATGTCGACGAAGGGCACCTGCGCGATGACGCCCGCGTATCGCTCGGGCTGCAGGTTCATCGCCCCACCCACGAGCAGGCCGCCGGCCGACAAGCCGTAGGCCACGCAGCGCCCGGGCCCGCCATAGCCGATGCGCACGAGATGGTCCGTGCACGCGTTGAAGTCGGTGAAGCTGTTGCGCTTGGCGAATCCGCGGCCATCGAGGAACCAGTGGCGGCCTTTCTCGGCGCCGCCGCGCACATGTGCGATCGCATAGGCCCAGCCCCGGTCCACCAGCGCCGCCACGGCGACCGAGAACCCGGCCTCCGACGAGATGCCGTAGGCGCCGTAGCCATAGACGAGCAACGGCGCGCGGCCGTCGGCACGCAGGCCGCGCCGGGTGACGAGCGTGATCGGCACGCTCTGTCCGTCAGCCGCACGGGCATGCAGCCGCTGCACGTCGTAGCGCGCCGACTCGAAGCCGCGGACGCGGGTCTGGGCGAGCACCTGCTGTTCGCCCGTGCGCAGGTCGACACCGATCCAGCGCGGCGGTGTCTTCGGGGACTGGAACACGAGGCGCAACTGGGTGCCGTCGAAATCCTGCGTGTCGTCGAACTCGAGATCGCTCGCCTCCTCGTCGAAGGCAACGACGCGCTCCAGGCCGCCGCGGTCGCGCACGACGACGCTGAGCCGGCCCGCCTCGCGCTGGCGCCATGCCAGGTGGTCGCGGAACGCGCGAAGCTCGAGGATGTTGACGCCCGGCCGGGCCGCACGCAAAGCAGCCCAGTCGGCGCGGGCCAGGCGAGGCGCAGTGACGGTCATCAGCTGGCCATCGAGGGCTCCGCCGGCGTCCGTCAGCACCACCAGCACGTCGCCCCAGTCCGCCACGCCGTAGTGAAGACCCGGCTCGCGCGCCTGCATCAGCAGCGGCATGGCCGTGGGCGCATCGCCCGGGATCAGGCGCCATTCGTCCAGGTCGGGGCCGAACACCCGGATCGTGCACCAGGCGTTGGACGCCGTGCGGCCGACCGCCGTGAAAAGCGTCGGATCCGTCTCCTCGTGCACGAGCGCATGGACGATCTCGCCACGGGCCGCGGTTCGAAAGACCTTCGCCGGGCGGCCGAAGCCGTCGCGCCATATCCAGAAGATCCACTGCGAGTCGGGCGATACCGTGAGCCCGTTCCAGCCGAAGCCGTCTTCCCAGCTGCGGATCTCGCCCGTTCTCAGGTCGTGCACGCACACGCGATGTCGATCGCTGCCCTGCACGTCCTCGAGCCACACGAACAGCGTGTGGTCGGGGCTGGGCTGCGCCTCGAGCACGCGGTAGTAGGTCGTGCCGCGGCTGCGTGCCTGTTCGTCGAGCAGGATCTGGTCGGGGCCACCGGCGAGCGGGCGGCGCACGTGCACGACGTGGTCTTCGCCCGGCCGCACCAGGGTGCTGTAGACGAAGTCGCCGCTCGGCAATGCCGGCGTCGCGCCTGCCTGGACGTCGTAGGCGGCCATCGCGGCACGCCAGCGCGCCTGGCTCGCCCGGGTGGGCGCCAGCACGGCGTCCGCATACGTGTTCTCGGCCTCGAGATGGGCACGGATCTCGGGATCGATGTCGTGCTCGCCTGCGAGGAAGGCCTTGTAGTCCGGGTCGCGCAGCCACGCATAGTCGTCGATCCGCACGCGCCCGAGCTGCTCGATGCGTTTCGGACGTCGTGGCGTCGACGGCGGCCGGAGCGCGGCCAACGGATGCGATGTCCGGACGTGTGTCGCCAAGCCGGCGGCAGCCAGTGCCGGCGCGCCGGGCCACGCAGCGGCCACGGCGGCGGCGAGCAGGTTTCGGCGCTTCATTCGGCAGAGGCGGCCAGGTCAGCACCCCGGCCGGGGTTGAAGCGCCGCATCCAGTCGACCAGCGCGGATTCGCCGGCGGCCTCGAGCCCGGCGAGGATGTCGGCGAACACGTCGTCGCGCTCGTCCTGCCCGAGCTTGTAGCGCTCATGGCATTCGACGACATCGGCGCGGAACGAGACGATGCGCTGGGCGAGCTGGGCCAGCCGGGAGCCCATCTCGTCGATAGCCCAGGCCTCGGTCCTGGCAGCCTCCTGCTGCTGCGTCAGCTCGCGAAGGTGGCGCAGCAGAACCTGCGGGTCGTCGTCGAAGCGCACGACCACCTTCAGCCGTGCGGTGGCGTAGTTCCAGGTGGGCGCCTGCGTGCGGTCCGCCATCCACGACGGCGAGACATAGCCCTGCACGCCCATCCAGAGTATCGACGCCGCGTTGTCGGTTCGCAGCGCCTCGACCTGGGGGTTGCTGCGGGCGAAGTGGCCCTCGACCGCGAGCAGGCGACCGTCCGGCGCGAATCGTGGCATCAGGGGCAAGGGCGTCGACAGCGGCCCGTCCGGGCCCTGGCTGCAGATCCAGGCAAGCGGCTGGCTGCGAACGAGGTCGGCCAGGTCCTGGGGCCCGCGGGCAGAGAAAGGGTCGGCGGCACGGCGTGGCGAAGAGGTCATCTGCCAAGGCTAGTGCGGCGTGGCCGCCGATGCCGTCGCACCAGGGCCGCCGGCTCCCGCGCGCGGGCCAAAATCCGGGTTGGCCGCCAGCAGGGCTCAGTGGATGTAGCGGCTGGGCGGCACCCCGAAGGCGCGCTGAAACGCCGCGGTGAAGGCACTCGGGCTCTCGTAGCCGACGTCGTAGGCCGTCGTCGTCACCGGCTGCCCGCAGGCCAGCCGCGCCATCGCTTCGAGCAGCCGCACGTGCTGGCGCCACTCGGCGAGGCTCATGCCCGTCTGTTCGCGGAACAGGCGGGTGAAGGTGCGTCGGCTCATGCACGCGCGTCCGGCCCACTCGTCGAGCGAATCGGCACGCGTCGGGTCGTCGATCAGCGCCTGGCACACCTTGAGCAGGCGGGGTTCATGGGGCATGGTCACGCACAGCATGGGCGTGCTGGGCGTCTCGATGCTCTCGAGCAGCAACTGGACGATTCTCCCTGCGCGCCCCGACGGGTCGTATTCGCGCGGCAGCGCCATCGTCTCGAGAATCAGTGCGCGCAGCAGCTCGGACACTTCGATGACGCGACATTCGCGCCGCAGGTCGTCCGGCGCATCCACGTACAGCGTGCGGATGGACACGGCGCTGCGGCACCGCACTTCGTGGTCGACGCCGGCGGGCATCCAGATGGCGCGCTGCGGCGGCACCACGAAGGTGGCACTGTCGGTGACGACAGACATCACTCCGGAGGCGGCGTACAACAACTGCGCGCGCGGATGGTGATGGCGAGGGTCCACGAAGTTGGCGGGGTATTCGTCCGCCAGCGCCACGACAGGGCGGGGTACGTTCTCAAGGTCGCGGCTTCGAATCGTCATGCCTCCATTTAGCAAGAATCGCGCTAGAACGGCAAGAGCGCTTTCGCCACACGGGTTCGGCCCGGGCGCGATAGTGGCTGACCCGCCAACAGCAGCGCCCCGGAGCTTCGTCGCTACGCTTGGCCCATGAACCTGACTCCCGACCGCGCAGGCGACGACAAGCTCACGCCCGACATGCGACGTTTCCAGCAGTGGCTGGCCGCCGCCTACGCCCAACATCCGCCCCTGGACTCCGTCAGCCTCGCCGAGGCACGCCAGATTGTGGAGCGCGTGCGCGCACCGCTGACGCAGGGTGGCCCACGAATGGTGCGCACCGAGGAGGTCGAGATCGAGACGCCGCACGGCGCACTGAGGCTGCGCCTGTACGCGCCGACCGCTGCGTTGCTGCAGCCCGCACTCGTCTACCTGCACGGCGGCGGCTGGGTCTTCTTCAGCATTGCCACGCACGATCGCGTGATGCGCGAGCTGGCCGCGCGTTCCGGCCGCGTGGTCGTCGGGGTCGACTACGCGCGGGCGCCCGAGGCGCGCTATCCGGTGGCGCGCGAGCAGGCCGCGGCGGCCTGGCACTGGGTGCACGCGCACGCCGCCGCACAGGGCATCGATCCGGCCCGCATCGGCCTGGCCGGCGACTCGGCCGGCGCCAACCTCGCGCTCGCCGCCGCGCTGGTGCTGCGCGACGCGGGCGAGCGGCCCGACGCCCTGCTGCTGAACTACGGGGTCTACTGCGACGATGACTCGACCGATTCCTTCACGCTCTTCGACGGGGCCGACTACAACCTCGGACGCGACGAGATGCGCGGCTTCTGGCAGCACTACCTCGGCGACACCGACCGACGCGACGATCCGTTGGCCATGCCCCTGAACGCAGATTTGAGAGGTCTGCCACCGTGCTGCCTCGTCGTGCCCGAGTGCGATGTGCTTCGCGACGACAGCCTCGCCCTCGCCACCCGGCTGCAGGAGGCGGCCGTTCCCGTCACCCTGCACTGCTACCCCGGTGCCGTGCACAGTTTCCTGGAGGCGGTGTCGTTTTCCGATGTCGCGCAGCGCGCGCTGGCAAGGAGCGGCGCCTGGCTGAAGGGCCGGTAGCCGCTCCGGGCACGCAGCCTAGCCGAACCTGCCCTGCAGGTACCACCCCACCTCGCCCACCTCCGGCGCACGCCGGAACCGGTACACCCACAGCAGCGCGCCTTCGTTGTCCTGCGCGATGAAGTAGTCGCGCGCCGCGTACCCGCCGTCCCACCAGCCCGCCTCGATGCGCTCGGGCCCGGCGACCAGCCACAAGGGCTTGCCCGACAGCAGCGGCGTGCCGCCTTCGTCGCGCAAGGGCTGCGGCTCGCGCAGCAGCCACACCGGCCGCTTGAGCCGTGGCCAGTGGGCCGGGTCGCCGGAGGCCGTGGCCGTCGGACCGGCGGGGGCGGCGAGGTTCAGCGGGGCACCCTGGGTGCGCGATCGCGCCGAGGACTCCTCGCCGCCCTGGCGCACCGTCGTCGCCAGTTCGGGCCGATGATCGGCCACCGGCTGCAGGCGCTGGATGTTGTGGGGACCGAGCCGGGCCTCGAAGCGTTCGAGCAACCGGTGCCAGCCTTCGCCGACGCTCGCGGCCGAGGGGAAGAGCTCGGTGTTGGGCGGCGCGCCGGGCGTGATCGCATGGCAGTGCAGGCTCAGCTCGATCACCGAGGCGGCCAGCGGAAAACGCTGCAGGCGCTCGCGCAGCAGCGAGTGCAGGTGGGCGGTGTCGGACACGGGTTCGCCCAGGCCGATCTCCAGCCTGCTGGTGCGCGAGGACGGATCCTCGAGCATCTTGCGGCAGCTCTCGTGATGCAGCCGCAGCTCGAAGCCGGCGACGAGGCCGTGGTGAGCGGTGGCCCAGGCGGTGAGCCGGTTGAGCAGCACGGCGGCGCCGGTGAGCAGCGCGGCGCTGTCGTCGGCGCGCATGAACAGCTCCAGGCGGCTGTCGAAGGTGGGGGCCGGTTGCAGCGCGGTGCGCGGGTCGGCCAGGTCGCCGAGGGCGCGGTCGATGTCGGCCAGCAGCGCGCCGCCGAAGCGGCGCGTGAGGCCGGCGCGCGGTTGCTTCCAGAGGTCGGCAGCGGTGGCCAGGCCCAGCGCCTCGAGCGCGGCCAGGTGCGGCGCGGCGGCAGCCATGCGGGCGACGAGCACGGCGCCGATGCGGGCGCGCCAGTCGGTCTTGTCATCGGGCAACGCGTGCGTCGTGTCATCGTTGCCGACGGCCAGCCACTGCGCGCCTTGCGCGGTAGGCGCGCACGCGAGGCGCAGCGCATGGCCCAGCGGCGCGAGTTCGGCGCACAGCCGCTCCAGCAGCCGCGGCAGGCCGCCGAAGTAGCGCAGGCTGGCCTGCACCTCGGCCAGCACCACGTGGTCGCCGCCAAAGGAGACGGCCGGCGTGAAGCCCATCAGCACGTGGGCCACGGCCATCAGGGCAGCGGCGTCGCGCGCCGGGTCGGCCTCGCCCAGGCGCGTGTGCGGCGCGAGCGCGAGCGCGGTGGCGCGCTTCTGGCCGGCCCGCACGCCGCAATCGCGCGCCACGGCGTTGGCGGCGACGATGCGGTGGCGCTCGATCAGGGCGACGGGGCCGACGAGGTCGATCTCGTCCAGGTCATCGACGATCAGGCCTTCCTCGGGCGACTCCGGCGCCAGCGTGGCGATGAAGGATTCCAGCGACAACGCCGGCAGGTGGACGCCGATCCAGAGCATGTTGGATCAACCTGTTCATGCCACGGCGGCAAGCGCCGGCACGCTCGTGCGCCGAGGCGTGAGCGCCCGCTGACGCGCGGAGCGCGAGAGCACGGGCGGCAGCGACAGCAGCACCGGCTGCTCCAGCGCCGGGCCGCGACGCTTGACCAGGCGCACGGCCAGCGCGTCGGGCCCGGCGCCGACGAGCGCCAGGCGCAGCGGGGCCGGGCTGGGCTGCGTGGCCGCGGCCGGGGCGCGCACGATGAAGGCCGGGCCCTCGTGCGATTGCGCGGCCAGTTGCAGCCGGCGCAGCGCCTCGCCCCTGAGGCGGGCCGGCGCCCATGCGACGACCGCACCCACCTGGCCACTGCGCAGCGCCTGCTCCAGCGGCCACAGCAGGTCGTCGCCACGGATCACCACGCAGCGCGACAGATCGAGCCCCAGTTGTGCCAGCGCCTCCGCGCACGGCTCGGCCGGCGGCCCCAGCAGCAGCACGCCGCGCCCGGCCGCGCCCACCCGGGCGAGCACCGGCGCAAGCAGCCGGATCTCACCCCAGCCGGGGCCCGCCAGCAGCAGCTCGGTGAGGGCGCGCTGCGGCCAGCCGCCGCCCGGCAGCTCGGCGTCGAGCGCGGAGTAACCGCTCGCGTGCACCGGCTCCCGCCCGCGCCCGAGCTGGTGCGCGCGCCACAGCGCCGGATGCAGATGCTCCAGCGGCAGCAGGGAAGAAGGCGAAGACATCGCGGTGACCGGGTGGACGAAGATTCACGAAAAGGCAGCGGGAGGGCTTCGCAACTCGGCAGTTCCGTACGTCCGAGGCCCTCCCGGAGTACTGTATTTATATACAGTCTATCGGACCTTTGGCCGCCACATCGACAATTCGAAGAGGCGCCGCGCGGCACAATTCACGGCATGCTGATCGCCTCGTCCTCGCCCTGCCCTTGCGGCAGAAACCTTGCCTACGCCCGCTGCTGCGGGCGCTGGCACGCCGGCCCGCAGGCCCTGCAGGCGCCCACCGCCGAAGACCTGATGCGCTCGCGTTACACCGCCTTCGCGGGCGGCTTGCTGGACTACCTGCGCGACACCTGGCACCCGTCCACCCGCCCCGCCACCATCGAGCCGCTGCCCGACGGCCTGCGCTGGCTGGGCCTGGAAGTGCGTCGCCACGTGGTGCAGGACGCCGACCACGCGGTGGTGGAGTTCGTGGCGCGCAGCAAGCTGTGCGGCAAGGCCGAGCGCTTGCACGAGACGAGTCGCTTCGTGCGCGAGGGCGGGCGCTGGTTCTATGTCGACGGCGAGATCGCCTGACGCCGCGAATCACGGAGAATCGTTCGATGCCATCGCTCCACACTGTTGAACGCTTCGTCGACCTCGTGGAGGCCGGCAAGGGAGTTGATGCGCTCGACATCTTCTACGCCGAGAACGCCACCATGCAGGAGAACCAGGCGCAGCCGCGAACCGGCAAGGCAGCCCTGATGGCACACGAAGTGGCTGCCCAAGCCGCGGCAATCGACCTGAGGTCACGATGCGTCCGGCCGATTCTCATCGCAGACGATACCGTCGTCATCCGGTGGGTCTTCGAATATCTCGACAGCGAGAGGCACCCGATTCGCTTCGAGGAACTGGCCTGTCAGCGATGGGTGGGTGACAAGATCGTGCAGGAACAGTTCTTTTACGATCCTGGTCAGTTCCGCCCGCAGGACGTCGCGGGCAGTCGTTCCTGAACGAACACGGGCCGCGCCCCGGAAAGAACCATGAGCTCACGCCCCTCCTTCATCGTATCGACCCACGAGTTGCCGGAGCACAGCCACGTCTATCCGCAGAGCGACGAGGCCATGGGCCCCGTACGCAGCGTGGGCGCTGTCGCGGGACTTGTCCGCCTGGGCATCAACCTCCAGCGCCTGCAGCCCGGCACGCGTTCCTCATGGCCACATGCCGAATCGGACGAGGAGGAGTTCGTCTACGTCATCGAGGGCGAGGTCGATGCCTGGGTCGATGGACGACTGCATCGAATGGTCGCAGGCGACTTCGCGGCCTTCCCCGCCGGCACGGGCATCTGCCACTGCTTCATCAACAACTCCAGCGAAGAAGCCTTGCTCCTGGCGGGCGGTGAAGCCACGAAGCCCGGCAACCGCATCGTCTATCCGCTGAATCCTTCACGTCGCGTGGACATGAAGGCAGGCGATTGGTGGGAGGATGCGCCGGCACGAGAGCTCGGCGAGCATGACGGGCTTCCAGACCAGTCGCGCGTTTCCGAAGAGGACGCCTGACGGCGCCTTTCGACACCGGGATCAAAATGCAAACAGGTAGAAGACTCCTCATCGCAGCTGGCGTGGTGGTCGTCATGGCCTCGCCCGCCATGGCGTGGGCGGACGACCGCACCGATTGCGCCACCGGTGATGGAACACTCTTGACCGGGGTCGTCATTGCCTCGCCTACGTTCGTCTCGGGAAAGCCGCTGCAGGGCATCCCTCTGACTCACACGCATATCCGCATCCGGGGTGACGTGGACGGCAAGACGTATGACCTTGCGGTGGACGACGTCTTCGCAGCAGGCTACGAACCGCAGCTTTCCTCCGTGCCACCGCCGCTCAGCTCCATCGTCGTGGGCCAGCATCTCGAGGCGTGCGGCCTTCCGTACGCCGGAGGGATGCACTGGGTTCACACGAATTGCGGCGACACCCCCACGGCGCAAGACCCAAACGGATGGTTGAAGGTCATTGGTCCTGCCGGTACGGTCGGGCCCAATCTTGAAGACAGCCAAAAGTACTGCTACCTCTGGCCGAAAGGCACACCGACAACTCATCGCCGTCGGCACCACAAGGCACCTGCGTCGAACTGAGTACGCGTTTCAGGCAAGCGCTTCCAGTACCGCATCGCCGATTGCCAACGATGCCGTGAGTCCCGGCGACTCCATGCCAAAGAGACCGACAAGGCCGGCAACGCCATGGACTGACGGACCGCTGATCAGGAAATCGCTTGCTGCCCCGCCGTCGTCGGAAAGCTTCGGGCGCACACCGCTGTACGCCGGGGTCAACGCGCCATCAGGCAATCCGGGCCAATAACGCCTGATTTCAGCGTAGAACTTTTCACCTCGCTCAACAGCGACGGCGTAGTCGATCGAGTCGGGATCGTCGGCCCGAAGCCACTCGGTGTCCGGCCCGAACCTGGCCTGACCGCCAAGGTCGAGTGTCAGGTGAACGCCAAGACCCGCCGTCTCGGGAACGGGATAGATGAGTCTCGAGAACGGTGCTCGTCCAACCAGGTTGAAATAGTTGCCCTTGCAGAAGTTCGTGTCCGGAATGGCCGCCGCTGGCAGTCCCTCCATCCGCCGCGCGACTCGAGAAGCGTGGAGCCCCGCCGCATTCACGACCAGGTTGGCCTTGATGCGTGCCGGTTCCCGTCCGCCAACCTCGAGCTCGAGCCCGCCCGCAATCACCGACGCCGACAGCACGGGGCTTCGAAAGACGATGTTGCCCCCGAGCGCTTCGATGTCGCCGATGAACGATGTCATCAGCGCATGACTGTCGACGAGGCCCGTAGACGGCGAATGGAGAGCGGCGACGGCGGATAGACGAGGCTCGAGCTGTCGCGCGTGACCGATCGGCAGGAGCGCCACGTCGTCCACGCCGTTTTCCAGGGCGACGAGCCTCAGAGCCTCGACACGAGCGATCTGGTCCTGGGACGTGGCCACCACCAATTTTCCGCATCTGCGATGGGCGATGCCGCGTTCGGAGCAGTACGTGTAAAGCGCGCGCGCGCCTTGAACACACAAGCGCGCCTTCAGCGAACCAGGTGCGTAGTAGAGACCGGCATGGATGACCTCGCTGTTGCGCGAGCTGATCATGGTGCCGAACGAGTCGAGCGCCTCGAGCACGAGTACGTCGTGTCCGGCAAGCGCAAGCGCGCGCGCACAAGCCAATCCGACAACGCCGGCGCCGATCACGACGGCACCGGTAGAAAAACTGTTCAGGCGAATTCCTGGCGCACCGACGGCGACATCAGCCGCCGGATGATTCCCACCAGCGCCGCGCTGGCCACCAGCGTGATGAAGCCGGCCAGCACGCGCGCCGCGGTCACGACGCCGCCGAACAGGTCGGCCGCCGGTTGCGTGAGCGTGGCCTGGCGCAGCGCCGAGTCCACCAGCAGGTGCATGAATTCCTGTTGCAGCCACAGGCCGGCCAGGTCGACGCCGATCGCCACCATCAGCAGGCCGATGAACACCTGGCGCGCCCACTCGATGCGGCGCAGCAGGCCGAAGGCACAGACCATGGTGGCCAGCGACAGCGCGATGGCCGCCGAGAACACCCAGGTGGCGTGGCGCATCAGCAGCCCGGTGAGCCAGGGCAGGCTGGACTGGTCGGACGCCAGCGCGGCCCACGCCGACTGCGTGGCGTTCTGGATGACGGCCCACTCGCACGCGAACGCCGCCAGGAGGATGAACATCCAGGCGATGAAGGTCACGAAACGAGACCGGGATCCGACGTTGTACGTTTGCGGCATGGCTGTTCTCCCTGAACGCCTCGAATGATGAAGGGCGTTGATGACAACCATTTTTCAGTCAGGTGCCGATTTCAGACAATCCCCCTAAAGGCGGAAATCGTTGGAAAGCAACGACAGAAATGCGCAGTCCTGCGCGCTTCGCGGTAAACGATTTGGCGCGTCCAGGCACGCCCTGCGCGATGGCCGGGTCGCTGCTCATCATGGGCGAAGATGCCCGCGCCCCCCGGCCTTCGATAATGGCGCGAACCCGGAGACCGCCTCCGACCTCCTCGCCTCGCATGCCCGGTCTCGTCTACGCCGCCCTCGCCTACATCGCCTGGGGCTTGTTCCCGATCTACTTCCACGCCCTGGCGCGCGTCGACGCGTTCGAGATCGTGATGCACCGCTCGTTGTGGTCGTTCGTGTTCGTCTGGGCGGTGCTGCTGGCAACGCGGCGGCTGCAGTGGGTGGGCGGCGTCTTGCGCCAGCCGCGGCTGGTCGCGCAGTTCGTGCTGAGCGCGCTGCTGCTGAGCGCCAACTGGCTGCTGTACGTGTGGGCCGTCAACCATGGCCATGTGGTCGAAGCGAGCCTGGGCTACTTCGTCACGCCGCTGGTCAACGTGCTGCTGGGCACCTGGGTGCTCAAGGAGCGGCCGCGCCGGCTGCAGTGGCTGGCCGTGGCCGTCGCCGCCTGCGGCGTGCTGTGGCTCACCCTGACGCTGGGCCGCCCGCCCTGGATCGCGCTGGGGCTGGCCGGCTCGTTCGGCAGCTACGGGCTGCTGCGCAAGACGGCGCCGCTGGGCGCGCTCGAAGGGCTGGCGGTGGAGACGGCCGTGATGGCGCCGGTGGCGATCGTCGCGCTCGCCTGGATAGCCGTGCCTCGGGGTGGCGTGTTCGCCGGCATGGACGGCGCCACCACGGGCTGGCTCCTGTTCGCCGGGCCGCTGACCGCGATCCCGCTGCTGCTGTTCGCCGCCGGCGCGCGCCGCATCACGATGGCCACGCTCGGCACGCTGCAGTACCTGTCGCCGACGATCCAGTTCCTGCTGGGCGTCACCTGGTTCGGCGAGCCGCTGCAGGGCACGCGCCTCGTCGGCTTCGTGCTGATCTGGCTCGCGCTGGGCGTCTACAGCGCCGACGGTTTCCTGTGGATGCG